>Ga0302322_100000023_pt1 | contig 83466 bp, 79 predicted proteins | sample Fen_T0_2_FD_203757 | JGI IMG/M metagenome (GOLD analysis project Ga0302322, IMG submission 203757) | Peat permafrost microbial communities from Stordalen Mire near Abisko, Sweden - Fen_T0_2 | ecosystem: Environmental > Terrestrial > Soil > Wetlands > Permafrost | place: Sweden: Abisko...
CACAGATCTTCGATGCGCCATTTACTGAATAGACGCTCAATGGCGTAGACTTCAATACACCGATGCAAGAGCTGATTGAAAACCTCGTAAAGTTGCAAGCAATTGAATTGGAGCGCACTCGCGTGACTCTGGCTGCGCGCGCCCTGCCGGCGGAGATCGCCGAAGCCAAGTCCGCACTGGCAGCCGCCGAGAGTCAGGCCGCCAAGATCTCCGCGGCGCTCAGCACCGAAGAAACCCTCCGCACACGGCTGGATCTCGAGGTTGCCGCCGCCCGTAAAAAGGCCGCACGGCTCCGCGCCCAGCAGGATTCGCTCACCACCACCGAGCAGGCCAACGCCGCGGAACACGAGCTTCACTTTGCCGAAGCCGAGATCGAACGGCTTGAGGCCGAAGGAATTGTCAGCCTCGAACGCACTGAAGCACAGGAGGCCGCGCTGGCTGCCGCTGGCGCCCAGGTCGAGTCCCTCACGGTTGCTCTTGGTCACACCCGCACCCGGATCGCGCGCCATCAGGCCGAATTTGACCGCGAATTGGCCAAGCTGACTCTCCAGCGCGAAGCCGTCCGCCCCCTCATCGAGCCCGATGTACTTACTCGCTTCGACCGCCTCTGCGGCTCGCGCGGCACCGGCATAGCGCGCATTGACAACCAGCAATGCATCGGCTGCCGCATGGGAGTCCGTCCTCAAATGTGGAACCAGCTCCGCGAGGGCGAACTGCTCGTCTGCGATAGTTGCTCCCGCTACATCTACTGGGACCCTTCGATGGCGCCAGTTGTGATGCCGGACGACCCCAAACCGAAGCCAAAATCCAAACGCAAGCCCCCCAAGGCCGCGGAAGAAGAGTAGTACCACACGTGTAGATCTGCGAACCCGGAGGGGGCAGAGGGCTTCAGCCCTCTGACAAGGGCCGTCCGATTCCAAACTGCTACCCTGGTTATGGGCCTACCCAGCCCTAACGTCTTCATTCGAGGAGCAAGCTGTGCCGCGCATCTGTGTCGACATGGATGAGGTCATGGCGGATACTCTCGCCGAGCACCTCCGCCGCTACAACCTGGCCTTCGACGAAGAGCTCACCCCGGGCGATCTGGCCGGTAAAGGCCTCTGGGAGCACGCCCCGCAAGACCGCCAGCAGCAGCTTCGCGCCTTCTTAGACGCCGAAGATTTTTTCGAAGTTCTGGCTCTGATGCCCGGCGCGCAAGAGGTTCTTGAGCAGCTCGCTGCGCGGTTTGAAATCTTCATCGCTACGCAGGCCATGGCCGTGCCCAACTCGCTCGGCCCCAAGTACCGCTGGCTCCAGCGCCACTTCCCATTCATTCCGCCCCACAACTACGTCTTCTGCGGCAGCAAAGCCATTCTCCGCGCCGACTACCTCATCGACGACCAGCCCAGAAACCTGCTCCGCTTCGAGGGCCAGGGCCTGCTCTACTCGGCTCCGCACAACCTCGCCGCCACCGGCTTCGTTCGAGTCAACAACTGGCAAGAGGTCGCCGACTACTTTGCCGCCATCCCGGCCTGACGGCTGCAATCAGTCGCCCGCCTGCGCGCCTCGAAACATCTTCCAGAACTCGACGAAACCTTTGAGCCGGACAACCTGAAAGTAGTCGCTGGCAACCAAGTAAAAGATCGCCGCCAAGGCCCAAACCACATGCAGCGCGCCGGAGCCGAGTTGATCGCCAAAGGGCAACGGCGCCGCCGAAAGCACCATCGCCAGCACGATCAGCGCCAGGTTGACGATGCCCATCACCAGATTGATCTCAACGAGTTTGGCGGAAAAGACTTTTCCCAGCCGCAGGCTCTCCTGAAGGGATGAGAGCACGGGTCGCTCTTCGAGCAGCATCAGCAGCGGCGCGATCGACAGCGGCCAGCTCACCAGCGCCCACGCCGTGAAGAAGCCCAGCGAGAGGAAGATCACCCACATCGAGTAGCCGATCAGATCCGGCTCGCCGACGGCGGCGATGTGCACAGCCGCCACCCACGAGATCGAGCAAAACCACCCCCAGCAAGTGACGGCGAAGAGCGCCAGCCATGCAGCCTGCAACCCGATCATCCGGAGAGGACGAAAGCGCAGAGTTGGCTCGATATGCTTCAAGACCAGCCCGCGGCCCAGCCCGGAAAGAATGACCCAAGCCACAGCGGAGACCGGTACAAGCCAGAGCAGAACGGCGAAGACATGCGGTTGGTAAAGCGCCCATGCGTGGCTCAACTGCACCGCGGCAATCCAGGGATTTTGCGGATCGAGCGTTGAAAGCCCGGCAGACTCAGGCGGGAGCGCCGCGAGAATCTGCCGGGCCTGGTGCCAGCAAACAACGAGAAGCGGCACGCCAAAAATCCAGCGCCAGCCAACTTCAAGCGCCGTCAGCAAGGGCCGGTCGAAGACCCAGCCCATCTGGCCGACGAGCGACTGGGTTCCGCGCAACGGCGCGGAGCCCTTCACTTCACCACCAGGTTCACCAGCTTGCCCGGCACCACGATCACCTTGACCACGGTCTTGCCCGCCATACGCGACTGCACCTTTTCACCGGCCAAGGCCGCGGCCTCGATGGTCTTGGCATCGGCATCGGCGGCTACGCTCACCACCTCGACCAGCTTGCCGTTGATCTGCACCGGGATCTTCAGTTCGTCGTCTTTGGCGAGTTCGGGGTCGCTCTTGGGCCAAGGAGCGCGCAAGATTGCGCCTTCTTCACCCAGCTCTTCCCACAACTCGGCCGCAAGGTGCGGTGCAAACGGAGCGAGCAGCAGCGCCAGCGAGCGCAGCAGTTCCAGCATCACTGGCGCAGGCACATCGCCCGCCGCCAGTTGCGCGTCGGCTCCCTGGATCTCGTTCACCAGCTCCATGATCGCCGCCACGCAGGTGTTGAAGTGCCAGCGGCCTTCGAAGTCCAGCGTGATCTTGGCGATGGTCTGGTGCAGCTTGCGCAGCAGCTTCAGCGAGATGCCCGTGGGCGTCTCAACCTGCTGGCCGCGGCCACTGCGGGCCACTGGAGCGTATTTGTCGGCCAGTCGCCAGACGCGCGCCAGGAAGCGGCTCACGCCAGCAACGCCGTCTTCCTGCCAGTCCAGATCGCGATCTGGAGGCGCGGCAAACAACGCGTACATCCTCGCGGCATCTGCACCGTAGCGGCCCACCATCTCGTCGGGCGAGACCACGTTGCCCTTGGACTTGGACATCTTGGAACCGTCTTTGATGACCATGCCCTGCGTGAAAAGCCGCCGCGCAGGCTCGTCGTTCACAATCAAGCCCAGGTCGCGCATCACCTTGGTCCAGAAGCGCGAGTAGATCAGATGCAGAATCGCGTGCTCCACGCCGCCGATGTACTGGTCGATGGGGAACCAGTACTGCGCGACCTTGGAGTCGAACGGCGCATTCGCATTCTTCGCATCGGTATAACGGTAGAAGTACCAGCTCGAATCGACGAACGTATCCATCGTGTCGGTCTCGCGCTTGGCCGGCCCGCCGCACTTGGGGCAGGTCACGTTCACAAACTCTGCCACGCGGCTCAGCGGCGAGCCGCCTTGCTGCGTAATCTCAATCTGCGCAGGCAGCACCACCGGCAACTGCTCATCCGGCACCTGCACCAGCCCGTCCTTTTCGCAGTGGATCATCGGGATCGGCGTGCCCCAATAGCGCTGCCGACTCACGCCCCAATCTTTCAGCCGGAAGGTCACTTTCGCCTCGCCGAAGTTCCCGGCAACAGCAATCTCTTGCAGCTTCTTTTCGGCGTCGGCGCAACTTAAGCCATCGACTTGCGGGTCGGAGTTGATCACCACCCCCTCGTGCGCGCAAAACGGCAATTCCTGCGAGACGTTGGGGTCAGTGGGCTTGATGACTTGCACAATCGGCAGGTTGTACTTGGTCGCAAACTCGTAGTCGCGCTCGTCATGCGCCGGAACGCTCATGATGGCGCCGGTGCCGTAGTCGGCCAGAATGTAGTTGGCAACCCAGATCGGCACGCACTGGCCGTTGTAGGGATTGATGGCAAAGCGTCCAGTCGGGATGCCATGCTTTTCGATTGCACCCAGATCGCCTGCTTCGCGCGCCTTCTTCTGCTGATCGAGCAGTTCATCGACCTGCGCCTTCAGTGCGGGGTCGATAGCGGTGAAAGTGGCTACCAGCGCATGTTGCGGAGCAAGCTGCACGCTGGTCGCGCCAAAGATTGTGTCCACGCGAGTCGTAAAGACGCGAATGCGGGTCTTTTCTGTTCCCTTGTCAGCTTCTTCCGCGAGGAAAAAATCGACTTCCGTTCCTTCGCTGCGCCCAATCCAGTTGCGCTGCATGGTGCGGACTTTTTCTGGCCAGCCTTCGAGCTTGTCGAGGCCGTCGAGCAGTTCCTGCGCGTAAGCCGTGATGCGGAAGAACCACTGCACCAGGTCGCGCTGTTCGACCTGCGTCGTCTCATGCCGCCAGCAACAGCCATCGACCACCTGCTCGTTGGCCAGCACGGTGGCGCACTCCGGGCACCAGTTGACCTTGGACTTTTTTCTGTAGACGAGGTTCTTCTCGTACATCCGCAGGAAAAACCACTGATTCCAGCGATAGTATTCCGGCAGGCAGGTGGTCACCTCGGTCGCCCAGTCGTAGCCCAGGCCCAGCCGGTCCATCTGCCGTTTCATGGCGGCGATGTTGGACTGTGTCCACTCGCGCGGGGGCGTATTGTTCTTGAGCGCGGCGTTCTCTGCCGGCAGTCCGAAGGCATCCCAGCCCATCGGATGCAGCACGTTGTAGCCGCGCATCCACATGTGCCGCGCCAACGCGTCGCCGATCGAGTAGTTGCGCACGTGGCCCATGTGCAACTGGCCGCTCGGGTAAGGCAGCATCTCGAGGACGTAATACTTGGGCTTGCCGCAGGAGACAGGCTCCGCAGCATACATGGTGGGGTCTGCCGCCCACCGCTTCTGCCATTTAGGTTCAATTGCCGCCGGGTCGTAACGCAGTTCGTTTTCTTCAGCCATAACCTATCTAGTGTAAACGGGAAGGCGCTATTGCGCAGGCAGCGACGGCTTTGGTCCTTCACACGGAACCTCCTGCATCTCCATTTTTCTAATTTCGTAGCTTTTTGGAGGCTGGAATACCGCCGCATCCGGTTCCTGTTTACTCAAGCTGACTAATTCAGTTTTGTGCTTCAAAACAGGCATTCCCGACATAGATTCATCGAATTCCAAGCGCAATACCATCGTCTCTGATGCACCTGTTTGCAGACCGAATTTCGTTAGCCATGAATCGAGGACAAATGAACCTTGATGAAGTTTCGTAATAATCCGGCATCCATGTGTCGGGTAGCCTTGTATGGTCTCTGAACCTAAATCTTCATCTTGTTTGTCGGTAGTATCACGGATAACTATTGAGGCATCACGAATACAATCCGAAAAACTAGGTTCTAACTCTGAGATATCTTCACCTGATGTTCTTATGACTGCACTTGGTTCGTCCTTGGAGTTTTTGCAGTATTGAGGTTGTTTTTCTTCAGCAGGAAAACAGGTTGTCTTAAAAAAGCCAAATTGCATTCCAATCGGGTCGGATGCCATATCTTCTGCCGCAATTTTCCAACATGATTTGCGCCCCGGAACAGGTTCAGGCAACTTTAGCGCCTTTGCTTTCGGGCAACTGATATTCCAAACAGTCATGGTTCCCGCTACGGGATCAGTCACGCTATAGTAGGCATCTCCATGGTTCAAACCGGTCGTTACGTACAAGGTACGCCCATGTGTGTCACGCGCCTCTACCCTCTCTTCTTCCTCGGTAACAGGCGTGCCATCTTCCTTCGCTAGCAAATGGATGACCTTGAATTTGGCTGTATATGGTCGAAATAGGTGACTGGCGGGGTCGGCGAGATTGGCGGGCGCTTTCTTCACAGGCGTGTTTGTGGCGCTGGGGGAGCTTTTGTCTGTTTTTGGCCGTATCGTTTGACACAGCACCGGCAAAGCCATACTTGAAGCCGCCACCAGCGCCAACATCCCATAGATACGTCCACGCATAACATGCCTTGTGCGCCACAGTTTCGGCACAAACAGTCTGACGCCGCACACGCAATTTCGCAAGCGGAATTGCGGAGAACTAAAAGAACTGAAGTTGCTGGTCTCTAACCTTACTTCTTCGGTCGCGACTCAGGCGGCACAAGTCCACTCACGCGGTAATAGACGACCAACTGCCCGTAATGCTCACCGGCGTGCTCGATAAAGCCCCAGGCGCCCTCGGAAAAGCGCGTCTGCTGATTCCTGAATGGATTGACCCACAGGTCATTGAGTCCACCATCGCCTTTGCTCTTGATCAGCGCTGCGCCGTCGGCGAATGACTGCTTCAGGTACTCCACAACGGCCGCCTTGGTCTTGTAGCCAGTTCGCATCGGATCGTCAGTTGGCACCTTCACGCCCTTCACCGAGTTGATGAAGTAGTAGTTTCCACCGGCGGCGTGCAAAATCTGTTCGGCGAAAGAGCGTTGCGTGGGGCTCGGCTTGAAATCGTACTTGTCTTCAGGAAAGTCCTCGGCCATTGCGATCAGTTTCCGGCCAATGTCGTTCCAGTTATCAAGCAGGGCCTGCGACGGGCCCGACGGGGGCTTGGGGGCCGCATCCCTCGCGGGCACGGCTTGCGTGTGAGCCATCTGGGTGAACAGCACCAGCGTCAGGACGAGAGAAAGGCGACTGCAAAGGTCTTTCATGGGAAGATCTCCTTTGAGTGAACTCCATAAGCCAAGACGATAACGCCCTACAGGAACTCATGGCTAGGGATTTCTTCAGGTTTTTTGACCGTACCCTCGCATCCGGTTGGCCCGTAAGTTTATTCGGCCACAAGACTCTTCAACGCCTTCACATTCCGCTCTTCGTCACCGGGCTGGTCTACCGGCGTCTCCGCGATAAAAGCGCAATGGGCGAAGCGCGGGTCGTTGAGCAGCCGCCGGAAGAGCTCGACGCCGATGGTGCCCTTGCCGATCTGCTCGTGACGATCCAGCTTGGAACCGCGCGCCGCCTTGGCGTCGTTGCAGTGCCAGACGCGCACCGCGTCGAAGCCCACCGTCTGCCCAGCCTGCCGCATCGTCTCCTCATAGCCCTCGGCGCTCACCAGATCGTAGCCGGCGACGTGGGTGTGGCAGGTGTCGAGACACACGCCCATCGGAGCCGACGGCTTGAGCCGCTCCACCAACTCGGCTACCTGCTCGAAGCTGCCCCCCAGAGAGAATTCCGACCCTGCGGTATTCTCAATCAGAATGTGGAACGGAGTTCCTTGCCACGGGAGTCCGTCGATGGCGCGGGTAATCGAGTCGGCGGCCAGTGTGAGTCCTTCGTTACGAGTAAGACCCTTCCACGAGCCGGGGTGCAGCACAAGGTATTCGGAGCCCAGCGCAAGCGCCCGCTCGATCTCGCCGCGAAAAGCGACGACGCTCTTCTCGCGTACCTCGTCGGACTGGCTGCAGAGGTTCACGAGGTAGCTCGTGTGGATGACCAGCGGGCCCACATCGAGCTTGGCACGCAGCTCCTTCATACGGACGGCCTGCTTGGGATCGACCTTGGGCGCGCGCCACATGCGCGGGCTCGACGAGAAGATCTGAAAGGTATTGGCGCCAATCTCCCGCGCCGCCTCGACGGCGTTGGATGCGCCGCCCGTTGTGCCAAGATGTACCCCAATCCGTTTTGTCATGCGGATAGTTTACTCGATGAGTGAGACGAATTCTTTGGTCGCGTTATTTACATTCCTGGGGAATCGAGAGAGGATGCCAGCCGCCAATGATATGAGCAGCGGATGCTCTCCAGGAAAGCCGTTCTTTGAATTCCCGCTGAATCTCTGGAAAGCTCCAAGTCATTTCATTGGTCTCAATGGATATACCTGAATCCGACCGATGGATGAATACCGATTCTGATGCTTCGATCAACCCCGAAACAGCCCATTTGGGAGACGAAAACAACGTCGCCGGACTCCCTGACTTAGAGGTGTGCGGGTTAAATAAAAGAATCTCATCGCTTTCTTTATTGTCAGGTTGCACTTCTATGTTTCGCACAGTAAGGACGCAACTATTACCCACCCATGAGGTTGCATAGGCTATCGTATTCGCTTCCGTGCCAAGCTTTAATTCCCGAATCGTTGTTCCAGCCACATCAGTAATGAAAGCGCCGCTTTCGCAATTAAACAAGATCCACTTTCCGTCTGGCGACCACTTCGGGGTGTTGGCAAAGCAGAGCCCTTCTCCACCAATGTTCTCTGTCGACTTCAGAACACGAACCTTGCGGGTTCGCAGGTTCATCACCGCAATTGGTCCGCTGTCGTTGATTGCGTCGTTTCCGTCGCCGGGGTTGTCAGTATGAATCGCAAAGACAAGGCTGAGACCATCTGGAGAGAATTGTGGATCGTCATAGACCTCCGTCTCATCTTTATCCAGGTCTTTTGTCTTGAAGTACAGATGCCCATTCGTCAGCCTTGCCTGTGCGTGAGTTTGCAGGTTGAGCAGGTACAGATTCCCGCCGGTTGCGGTGTCTGCGGAGACCGTCACAAGCAGCTTTCGATCCTTCGATAGGGCGAAGTTGTATATGGGATTCTTGACGTCGATCTTCTGTGTGATTTTTCCAGAAGGAGCTGCCAGGTTTAAGGTGGTTCCGGCCACAAAAGCAACTACAGGCTCATCACTAGTCTGAGCAATCGCCGGTATCGTTGCAGCCGCCGAAAAGACAATCGCTCTCAAAATCGAACTTCGCACGATACACTCTCAATCCTTGGCACCAATTATATCCAGATGAAGGAATTACCTTGCTCCCCGTCGTCTGGAGATTCCTCAAGCAGATGGTGATGACTTTTGTCCGTCAGCGTAACCATCAACCATTACCGACGGCTGTTTGCTCGTAATCAGGCGAGTTTTTGAATTTATGGTTAGAATTCATACATGGACGATCCCTTCGTTTCCCTTACTCAGGTTCTTACTGGCGTGATCCTGCCCAATCTGCAGAGTGTGCAGATGAGTCAGGCAGAGCAGATCGCCGCCAACGACCGGTTGGAGAATGCTATCGAAGAACTACGCCTCCATATCGAGTCGCAGTTTGCCCACCTCACGGCGCAGTTGACCGCATGCCGTGCCGAGTTGGCCGCGGCGCAGGCGGCCTTTCAGGCGGTCCAAGTGCAAAAGGGCCTGATTGCGCCGGACCGCGCCACGCTGATTCACTGATCCGCTGCCTCTGAACTGCGGCGACTTATCGAGTGTCTGCGAAGCCTGCGATAATCTCTCGATATGCGAACCGTAGTTACAGCAGAGCGGCTTTGGGACGGAAACAGGCTTCTCAGCCAGCCCGTGATCGAGATCGAAGACGGGCTGATTGCGTCCATCGACTCGCGCGCGGCTGGCGAGTTGGCCAGTGAGTCTCGCAGTCTCGACTTTCCCGGCGCAACGCTGGCGCCGGCCTTCTTCGACGTGCATTTCCACGGAGCCAAAGGCCACGACGTGATGGAAGCCACGCCGGCGGCGATTGCCGCCATTGGCGGCTTTCTGGCCCAGCACGGCACGGGCAGCTATCTGGCGACCACTGTCACCGCGCCGCTCGATGCAACGCTCTGGTCACTGGAAGCTCTTGCCAAGCTCGTCAAGTGGCCGTCGGTTGCGGGCCAGGCACGGCTCGTTGGCATTCATCTTGAGGGGCCGTTTCTCTCGCACACCAAGCGCGGCGTGCAGCCTGCGGAGCATCTGCTCGCGCCCGACATCGCCACCTTTGACCGGATGTTTGAGGCTGCGGAAGGACAGGTCCGGCTGATGACGCTTGCGCCGGAGCTGCCCGGAGCTGTTGAGTTAGTCGCTCACGCTACGGCGCGCGGAGTGCGCGTCTCGCTGGGACACTCGAACGCTACTGCAGCCGAGACACGCGCCGCTATTGTTGCTGGAGCTGTGAGCGCAACGCATACCTTCAATGCCATGCGACCGCTCGACCATCGCGAGCCGGGAATTCTGGGAACCGTGCTGACCGATGATGCGCTTTATGCCGAGCTGATCTGCGACGGCGTTCATGTTGCGCCGGAGATGGTGAAGCTTTGGTGGAAGGCGAAAGGTGCGGAGCGCGCGATTCTGGTGACGGACTCGATGAGCGCAGCGGGAATGCCCGACGGCGAGTACCAGCTTGGCGGATTTGCGGTCGAGGTCGCGCACGGCAGAGCGATGGCTCGCGGCGTTTTGGCGGGAAGCGTGCTGACGCTGGATCGTGCACTGGCGAATTTTATGGAGTTTACTGGCGCGCCGTTGGAGCATGCGCTGCGACTGCTTAGCGTGAATCCGGCTTCGATGACTGGCGTCGGCGATCAGGCTGGATCACTTGCCGTTGGTCAAGCGGCCAGTTTTGTGGCTGTCGACAGCACGGGGAAACTGGTTGGGTCGGTGGTGAATGGAAAGGCCACAGCTTTGCGTTAAATGATCTGCAAACCACCTGCGGTGGGGCAGACGGCGCTTGCGCGCCTTGGGTTCGTGGTTTCCTACCCTTCCCGCAAAAAGCGCGGGAAGGATGGGGCACCCAATCAGTTGAAGTTATTCAAGAGCGTGTGTAGTTATTCAAGAGTGCGCCGCCCGCTGTTTGATCAGAAGGCAGTATCGGGCACGTTGATCTGCTTGAATCCGGCGGGGACATCAAAGTGCGTAGTGTCGACAGGCGCGGAACTGAAGCTCGACGAGGTGGTCTGCGTTTCCATCAGGATGGAGGGGCCTGCGTTCTGAGTTTTTCCTGCCACGTTCGCGCCCTGATCCTGGTTGGCCGCCTGGTCGTCGGTCTTCTTCTTTCGACCAAAGCCACCTAGCCCGCCGAAGGGCAATGCACTGGAGAGCGCCGAGCCTGCCCCCTTTTTGGCCATTTCGCCGCCGGAGGGAGCCTGCGAACCGTTATTGTCGGGCAGCGGCGCTTCAGAGGCGGCCGGTATCGGCTTGCCGTCGGTCGTAGTACCCATGCGCATAACCTGGTAGACGGGAATGCCCTTGAGCTTATGCATCTCCTTGGCCAAGTCGGCCATGGCCTCGACCGCGCCGGGGTTCTGGACCAGCATACGGCTCAGATCCATGCCCGACCCCATGTTCACCGCGATCTTCTGCGCCATTCGCATCTGGAAGGCGCGCAACTCGGAGTAGCCGGAGATCTCGGGTGTCATCCACATGTCGTTGGTGATGGCCATCGCGCCAGCCTGCTGCGTGCTGGTATTGACGGCGTTCATGGCCATCGACAGGATGGCCTCGGTGGTTGGCAGGCCGCTGACGGTTTTCTTTGCGCCGGTGTTGCGGACCTTCACGTCGAAGCTGACGTTAGCGGTGGGGGTGTCGCTCTTTGCGGCCTGGTGTTTTTCCATCTTGGCGCGGAACTTCTCCATATTCTGCCGCATCTGCTCGAAGGTCATGGTGTACCAGGTCTGCTTCTGGAGATCAACGTGCGTGACGGTTTCCTTGTCCAGATCGTAGATGACAATGGACTCGGCTGTTACGGTGGCCATGCGGTTGCCTTTGAGATAGATGGTGGATAGTTGGGGATCGCCCATCTTGCGAGCCGACGAACTGAATGCGCCGAGGGACTTAACCATCTGCAGCAAGGATCCGCCAGTGACCTGGGTTGATTGCTGGTAGCTGAAGTCGGCCCACATGGCCGTCGAGAGGCTAAGCGCCACTGAAAGTACTGCGATGTTCCTGAAACGAGACATCCTGAATCCTCCAAAACGAGTAACTGCGTCCTCAATAAACTGCTGCGCACGATAGATAGTGGCGATTACGCTCTGATTGTATCTTTCAGATTGGCGAGTACTCGTGTAAACAATGTAAAACTGCACTCGGCCGGGGGGCTCATCCCTGACGCTCGTGGGTCTGGAGACCCACGGGACAGCCGATCTGGAGATCGGCGCAACCAATTTACTGGCGCTACCGATTTACGGATGAGTTCTCATTCAATCTGCCGCTTCGGCCAGGCGCTGGGCTCGCCAGAGGGCGCCTTCGAGCGAGACGGCCGGGTGCTGGCTGACGGGCATCTCGGGGGCGGCGGATTTGAGGCCGGCGAAGAAGGCATCGCGGACGATGGTCATTTGCTCGATGACACCGCCGGTCCAGGCTACGGGGACTTCGCCGGGAATTGCGTGCTTGCGGCGGAGCTTGGAGCGGACTAACAGGACAAAGTTGATCAGGTCCAATGCGGCCTCGTTGAGGACTGCGAGGGCGACGGCGTCTCCGGCTTCGGCGAGGGCGTAAATAGCAGGGGCGAGGGCGGCGAAGTCCGGGCCTGGGGTGCTGTCGCCGAGATTGACGAGATCTTCGAGGCTGGGAGTGTTCCAGAGTTCGCCGACTTTGGTGAGGATTTGCGTAGGTTCTTCGCGGTCGTGGGCATTGAGGGCGCGGCGGACGCTGTGCAGGCCGATCCAGTAGCCGGAGCCGCGGTCGCCGAGGCGGGAGCTCCAGCCGCCGGCGCACTCGCGGCTGCCGTCGGGTGCGCGGCCGATGGTGTTCGTGCCAGTGCCGGCGATCTGGAGGATTCCGGGGCCTCCGCGGAAGGCCGCGTCGAGGGCGATAACCTCATCGCCAACGACCTCGGAGCGTTCGACGTGGAAGTCTTGAAGGACGGCCGTGATCCACTCGGCGGTGCCGGGCATGGTGGCCGAAGCTACGCCGATCGAGGCGGCGCGGAGGCTGGTGACGCCGGCCTGTGTGAAGATCTCTTTGAGTAGCTCGCGGAGGTTGGCTTCGGCGGTTTCGGCTCCGACGCGCAGGCGCTTGATTGAGCCGCTTTCAGCGTGGGCCAGAAGCCGGTCGCCGGCCATGATGGAGGCGCGAGTTCGGGTTCCTCCGCCATCGATTCCCAGGACTGCGTTCATGGATTGTCTTTCCCTGTTCCTAAGCACAAGTTCGAGCCGATGTTGGATCAAATGCAGCGAGTTGGCCCCGCTGCGCGGGTTTGCGGGTTCGCGAGTTCGCGCGACCGACACCAGTTTCATCCCTCGTCTGGTACCTTACGCGGTTACGCGGCCTGTTCAGGACGAAAGTGAATCGAACTACCCTGTCGCCTAAAAGGCTCCCGCATCAGCTTATCGCAGCGGGCTGGCAGACCGTATCGACCAAAAGAGTATCGAAGTGCTCAAAATGGTCCATGAGGCGAATTCGGTAGGAGCTCCGCTCTGTTTTTTCATCGCTTCTTGACCTGTGTGGGATTATCTTGGGAGAGCCGCTCCCGAGTGAAAGGGAGTCCTTGTGCGTTGAGAAAAGGGGATGTTGAGATGAGTGAAAACGTGACCGTATCGCTGCCGCAAAGGGAATCGCGCCTGGCTGGATCGAGCAAGGACCAGAGAACCGAGATGAGCGTCGAGGCTCTGGTGCAGTCGTTCCTGGACAACCTGATCTTTGTGCAGGGGCGTTCGACCGAGCGGGCGACGATGAACGATCTCTACATGGCTCTGGCGCACACGGTGCGCGACCGTCTGGTGGAGCGGTGGATTCAGACGATCAAGAACTACCAGGCGCAGGATGTGCGGGTGGTCTGCTATCTGTCGGCTGAGTTCTTGACCGGGCCGCACCTGGCGAACAACCTGATCAATCTTGGGATCTATGACGAGACCGAGCAGGCGATGCGGCAGTTGGACATCGACCTGAACCGGCTCATTGAACAGGAAGAAGAGCCGGGCCTTGGCAACGGCGGATTGGGTCGTTTGGCCTCGTGCTTCATGGATTCGCTGGCGACCTTGGATATACCGGCGATCGGGTATGGAATTCGCTATGAGTACGGGATCTTTAACCAGCAGATTCGCGACGGCTGGCAGGTTGAGTCGACCGACAAATGGCTGCGGCTGGGCAATCCCTGGGCTCTGGAGCGGCCAGAAGATGCCTTTGAAGTGAAGATGGGCGGACGAACGGAGAGGCATACCGATGCCAAGGCGCGGCAGATCGTCGAGTGGATTCCGCAGAAGGTGGTGCGCGGAGTTCCACACGATACGCCGATTCTGGGCTACCGCACAAACACGGCGAACACGATGCGTCTGTGGGCGGCGCAGGCTGTGGAGAGCTTCGACTTCGAGACGTTTAATCATGGTGATTTTTTTGGCGCGGTGGCCGACAAGGTGTCGAGCGAGAATATCTCGAAGATTCTCTACCCGAACGATGAGGGCGTGCAGGGCAAGCAATTGCGGCTGGCGCAGCAGTTCTTTTTTGTCTCGTGCAGCCTGCAGCATATTGTGAAGATCCAGCTCTCGCAGCATAGGCCGCTGGCTGAACTGCATCGCAACTTTGCCATTCAGATGAACGATACGCACCCGGCGATTGCGGTGGCGGAGCTGATGCGGCTGCTGGTAGACGAGCACGCGATGGAGTGGAACACGGCCTGGAATGTGACGCAGAATACGCTGTCATATACCAATCACACGCTGCTGCCGGAGGCGCTGGAGCAGTGGCCGCAGGGGCTCTTTGGCTCGCTACTGCCGCGGCATCTGGAGATTATCGACGAGATCAACCAGCGGCACCTGGACAATGTGCGCAAGAAGTTTCCTGGCGACGAAGGGCGTGTGCAGAGGCTCTCGCTGATCAACGAAGAGGGTGGAAAATATGTGCGCATGGCGCATCTGGCCTCGCTGGGCAGCCATGCGATCAACGGCGTGGCGGCGCTGCATACCGAGTTGCTGAAGACGCATGTGCTCAAGGATTTTTATGCGCTGACGCCGGAGAAGTTCTCCAATAAGACCAACGGAGTAACGCCGCGGCGGTGGATGGTCTTGAGCAATCCCAAACTGGCGCAACTGCTGACGGCGCGGCTGGGCGCGGGTTGGATTCACGACCTTGAAAAGCTGCGGCGACTGGAGCCGCTTGTGGACGACGCGGAGTTTCGCGAGGAGTGGAGCGCGATCAAGCTCGACAACAAGCGGAGGCTTTCCAGCTACATCGAGAGCCATCTCGCAATCCAGACCGATCCGGAGTCGATCTTTGACGTGCTGGTGAAGCGGCTGCATGAGTACAAGCGGCAGCACTTGCAGGTGCTGCACATGATCGCGCTTTACAAGCGCATCCAGCGCGATCCGAGCGTGGAGGTTGTGCCGCGGACCTTTGTCTTTGGCGGAAAGGCCGCGCCGGGCTATCGCATGGCCAAGCTGATTATCAAGCTGATCCACTCGGTGGGCGAGGCGATCAACTCTGACCCGCTGGTGAAGGGCAGGCTGAAGGTGGTTTTTCTGCCGAACTTCAGCGTGAAGCTGGGACAGAGAGTTTATCCCGCCGCGGACTTGAGCGAGCAGATTTCGCTGGCCGGCAAAGAGGCCTCGGGAACCGGCAACATGAAGTTCGCGATGAACGGAGCTGTGACGATCGGCACGCTGGACGGGGCAAACATCGAGATTCGCGAAGAGGTGGGCGAGGAGAACTTCTTCCTCTTTGGCCTCACGACTCCCGAGGTGGAGAAGCGCAAGCAGGAGGGCTACAAGCCGCGGGAGATCTATGAATCGAACCCGATGCTGCGCCAGGTGCTGGACTCGCTGATGAGCGGCGAATTTTCGCATGGCGATCGGGGATTGTTTGAGCCGCTGGTGAGTTCGCTGGTGAATAGCGACGAGTATATGCTGCTGGCCGACTATCAATCGTATGTCGATTGCCAGGACCGGGTCAGCGCGGCCTACAAGGATCAGGAGGCATGGACGCGCATGTCGATTCTGAATGTGGCGCGGATCGGGAAGTTTTCGTCGGACCGGTCGATTCGGGATTACTCGGCGGAGATCTGGAAGACGTGGCCGGTAAAGATACAGATGTGATTGACAGGAACTTCGATAGCGAGTCAGTTTGAGATGGTTGAGGGGCTAAACCATTGATAACCGATTCACTTCAAAGAGTGACCCGGTGATACGCCCAAACAACGTCGTGGCAACAGTCAGCCCCCTAACCCATTATGCAATGGCTGGTGGTCCCGATATCGAGTGAGAATCATCAAATTGAGGGACCGGGGGCACCTACATCTGGACTTCGGGCGTTAACGGGATCGGGGCCATTAGCCGCTGCTTCGCCTGATGCAGAAGATCAGGCGCTTGTGGTATACGTTTTCACATGCTCCGATATAGGTTTCTTGCTCCCGCGCTTTTCTTTTTCGTCTCCACGATGCTGGATGCCGCACAGAATCCCGCGCCTACGCCGCCGATGGGATGGAACAGTTGGGATGCCTATGGGCTGACCATCGACGAGGCCGATTATCGGGCCAACACCACGGTACTGGCTGGGCTCAAGCAGTACGGATGGACATATTCGGTGATCGACGAGGGATGGTACATGGAGAATCCCAATGGCGAACATCTGGCCGACAAGAAATATCTGCTGGACGGGAATGGGATCCTGATTCCGGTCGAGAGCCGCTTTCCGTCCTCGGCGGGCGGGGCGGGCTTCAAGCCGCTGGCCGACTGGGTTCACGCGCAGGGGCTGAAGTTTGGCATTCACATTTTGCGTGGAATTCCGAAGCAGGCTGTCGAGAAGAATCTGCCGATTGCGGGAACGAAGTTTCACGCCACAGATGCTGCCGACCTGAAGTCACCGTGCGGCTGGGACGAGGGCAATTGGGGCATCGCCGATAACGAAGCCGGGCAGGCCTATTACGACTCGATGCTGAAGCGCTATGCCGGATGGGGGCTGGACTACATCAAGGTTGACTGCGTCTCGGACCACCCATACAGGCCCACGGAGATTCGGCAGATTGCCGAAGCGATCAAGAAGACGGGGCGGCCGATTGTGCTGAGCCTCTCGCCGGGGCCGACGCAGATTGAGCATGCAACTGAGGTGGCCAAGTATGCGCAGATGTGGCGCATCACCAACGATCACTGGGACGGATGGACGCTGCCCTCCAAGCCGGAATGGGGCGAGTTTCCTTTCAGTTTGAAGGACGAATTCGACCGGATCGCGAAGTGGGCGCCGTATGTGAAGCCGGGAAGCTGGCCGGACGCAGATATGCTGCCGTGGGGTTCTCTGACTCCACATCCGGGATGGGGCGAACCGCGCCAGTCGGGTCTGACACAGGAAGAGGAGAAGACCGAGCTTGTCCTGTGGTCGATTTCGCGCTCGCCGCTGATCTTTGGCGGGAATCTGACGAAGCTGGATGATTTTACGCGCTCGCTGTTGTCGAACGAGGAAGTGCTGGAGATCAATCAGAAGGCTCGAGTCAGCGGACCGGCTCTTATGCCGTACTCTCCGGTCTCCTGGAGAGCGTGGTTTGCAAGAACCGGCGGAGCGCATCCGAAGACTTACCTGGCGGTTTTTAATCTGACCGAAGATGCGGCCAAGTGGGATGTGTCCTGGACGGATTTCCATCTGGCTGAAAAGGAACATGCTGTATACGACATCTTGAACAAGAAGCACATTGCTCCAGCCAAGGCGTTGAATACAGGATTGATTCCGCCGCACGGTTGCGTGCTCTTTCGCGTCGAATAGTGTGATTGATATGCGGCGACGGGAATTGCTCGGCGGACTGGTCGCGGTTTGGATTGCATCGGAACGGCTTGGGTTCGCTGCCAAGAGCAGCGGCGAGAAGCTGGCGGATGCGGCGCGGGCGCAGTTGGGAGTGACGACGGGCTACGATCCCAGATGGACGCAGATCCGCTATCCGGGCGGCGATGTGCCGCGATCGACTGGGGTCTGTGCGGATGTGGTGATTCGCGCAGCGCGAGATGGGCTGGGACTGGACCTGCAAAAGCTGGTGCATCAGGATATGGCGAAGCACTTCGATGCTTTCCCGGCGCGCAAAGTGTGGGGATCGAAGCAGCCCGACACAAATATCGATCACCGGCGGGTCTTGAATCTGGAGGCTTATTGGACGCGGACTGGTGCGCGACTTTGGGCTGCCAATGCGCAGACGGCTGGCGATGGTTTTCCAAAGCCCGTCGCGGTGGGCGATATTGTGACCTGGCTGCTCGATGCGCGGTTGCCGCATGTGGGCATTGTGGTGAGCGCGGGCAAGCAGAGGCGCGTGGTGCATAACATCGGCCGTGGCGTGGAAGAGAGTTCGCTCGAAGATTTTCATGCGGAGCGGGCGGTGGGGCATTATCGTTGGCCACCTGCGTTTGGGCAAACGGGCACCTGCGGTGCGGCAGACGGCGCTTGCGCGCCTTGAGGTTCGTGGTTTCCCAGGTCCCCAAATGCGAGGAACCTGGGGCACCCATTTGCATCGTGAGTAACGGGTTTGTTTGGAAGATGGTCGATAAGCGGTAGCCTGCTTCGGGAGGATTTTCGCAATGCCTCTTCTTCGCTCGTTCTTTATCGCACTCTCGCATGATCGGCTTTTGCGCCGGTTCAGCGAACGTTCCAGGATGGGCGTCCGGCTCAGCTCGCGGTTCGTGGCGGGCATGGAGATCGGCGACGCGCTGCGCGTGGCTGAGGCCATCAACAAGCAGGGCATGGCCGTTTCGCTGGACTCACTGGGCGAGAGCGTGACCACGGAGGCAGAGGCCAGGGCCGCCGCAGAGATCTACCACCAACTGCTGGATGCAATCGCCGAACGCAAGCTGAAGGCCAACATCAGCTTGAAACTGACGCAGATGGGGTTGAGCCTTTCACCCGCTTTGGCCAGGAGTATTGCCGAAGGGCTGGCGGAACACGCGCAGGCGACGGGCAGTTTTTTGCGCATCGACATGGAAGACTCATCGCTGACACAGGCGACGCTCGACATCGTGCGGCGGATTCATGCGAAGCCCGCACTGCGCGGCGCAATTGGAATCGTGATTCAGGCGTATCTCTATCGCTCGCAGGCAGACATCGAAGAACTGCTGGCCGATGGCATTCGCGTGCGGCTGTGCAAGGGTGCGTACAAGGAGCCGGCGGAGGTGGCGTACCCGCGCAAGGCAGATGTGGACGCGAATTATGTGCGGCTCGCCGGACTGCTGCTCGCAAGCCCGGTCTATCACGGCCTGGCGACCCACGATGAGGCGATGATCGCCGCGGCAAAACGCTACATCACGGAGCATGGGATCGACCGAAGCCGCTTTGAGTTTCAGATGCTCTTTGGCGTGCGGCGGGACTTGCAGCGGAAGCTGGTGAGTGAGGGCTACAACGTGCGCGTGTATCTGCCGTTTGGCAGCGACTGGTATCCCTACTTTATGCGCAGGCTGGCCGAGCGGCCGGCGAATGTTTTGTTCCTGGCGAAGAACTTTTTCCGGTCATAGAACGGGTAAGTCACACCGATTCGACGGCGTTGATCTTCTTGGCGATCTCGAAGGACAGGGGTTCAACAGCGGTGTGGAAGAGCTTGCGCTCGCGCGTAGGCAACTCGTCGAGCAATTCAGAAAACGGCGTGACCTCGCAGCCGGGAAAGGCTGCAAAACCGGCCGTATCTGCCATGCGGCAGCTTACATTAATCAGATCGGCCATCTCCCACGAGCCGTTTTTCTCGCGCGGCGCATGATGGTCGCTGACGATGGCTTCAAACTCTGGGGGCAAGGCCCAATCCACGATCAACTGACGGCCAGCTTCGCAGTGATCCCAGCCGAAGAGTTCGCGCTCGGCCTTGAGGATGCTGGCTGGCGGGCCGCTGTGAGCGCCGAGCGGGAGACTGTACTCCTTGGGCCGGATCACGGCCAGCGCCAATCGCCCGATGTCGTGAATAATGCCGGAGGTGTAGGCGACGTCGCGGTTCATAAAGCCGACAGAGGCTAGTTGATCGGCGATGAGGGCGCAGGCGAGGTTGTGACGCCAGATGGCGCGCATGGCGGGCTGGTTAAGGGCCTTGCCCATGTAGCCGCGCACGCCTACGGTCATGCAGAGGCCTTGCAGGTTGTTGGCGCCCATCACTGCAATGGCCTGCAAGACGCTGCTGGCGGGAAAGCGTGGGGCGTACAGAAGCGAGTTGGCGATGGTGAGAACTTCGCTGGCAAAGGCCGGATCGGCGGAGATCAGCTCACTCAACTGATGCAGTTGTACATTCTCATTGTTGGCCAGTTGCAGCACTCGGAGAGCAACCTGCGGAAAGGGCGGAAGACGGAGATGCGCCCAGGACGGAGCGATCGGCCCTTCCCTTCGCATCCCGCTCTGCAACATCGGAGCCTCCCTCCGCAAAGACCATCCGCCCGCCCCGGAGAAGATCTGGCCGATGCCGCGTAGCACGGGGAAACGGATTGCGCGCGGCACAGGAGCTGTTTGCTGATTGTTATGTCGGCACGAGGAGAGATTCCTTCAGCGTGCGAACGACGAATGAGTAGCATCTAATGATCGAAACGGTCTGGCATCCGGTTGCCGCAGTTCGGGGAAGGGCAGAAAGACCGCAGAACAGGTTGCCCAGCCGTGCAGGGCCGAAGCGCCATGCGGACGAAGGTCAATCCCCCGGCCTTCTTCTGGGTGCCGTTCTTCTGGTCCGGCAAGTTGGCCTGACAGGCTTGGCGTCGGGAGGGACTGGCTCCACGGTTGTGTCTATCGTGCCCGCAGACTCGGAAGATGTTGCACGGTCGCACCACCAAAGATACCAGGCGGGCGAGCCCGCAGAGTCCCGCAGATCAAAAAAGATGCCGAGCGTCCTTGAAGACATGGATGATCCTCCCACCTCCTTCACGCCGATCCAGGAGGTTCAGTGAATTTAGGCCATTGCGATCGAGAACTTGGCTCGTACATTGGAAAGTAAAGACGTTTATCGCAAGGTGGTATGTGAGATAAATCACATGCTGGTGAGTCATAGGTTACTTTTTGGTCTGCCGCGGAGAGCTGCGCGCGATATGGAGGCAAGCTCTCCCCGCGCTGACGCGCAAGGCGATACGATGGTCTTTGGAGCGAAAGATGGCGAGAATTCTGGATGGCGTGACGATTGCCGCGGCAATCAAGCAGGAAGTGGCCGAGGAGGTCCTTGCGCTGGGCGCGGTGGGCATCCGGCCGGGGCTGGCGGCGGTGCTGGTGGGCAACGTGGCCGCGTCGGAGATCTATGTCCGCAACAAGGTGAGGATTTGCGGCGAGGTGGGCATCTACAGCGATCTGATCAAGCTACCGGAGACAGCGACGACTGCGGAGCTGCTCGAACTGGTGGCCAGCCTCAACGCACGAGACGAGATCGACGGCATTCTTGTCCAGTTGCCGCTGCCGGCGCAGGTGGACGTGAAGACTGTGCTGGACTCGATTCTGGCGGCGAAAGATGTGGACGGTCTGCATCCAGTGAATGCGGGACTTTTGCAGGCGGGACGGACGGCTCTGGCGCCTTGCACGCCGGCTGGGGTGATTGAGATTCTCAGGCGCAGCGAGATTCCCATGGCAGGCCAGCACGCCGTGGTTGTGGGACGCAGCGACCTGGTGGGCAAGCCGGCGGCGATGCTGCTGTTGCATCAGAATGCGACTGTCACTATCTGCCACTCGAAGACACACGATTTGAGCGCTATCACGCGCCAGGCCGATATTTTGGTGGCGGCGATCGGCCGCGCGGGATTTATCACTCCCGATATGGTCAAGCCCGGCGCGACGATTATCGACGTCGGCATCAACCGGATCAGCGATCCAGCGGAGTTTGCACGCTTTTTTGCCGGGAACGCCAAGCGCGAGGCCGCCTTTGCCAAGAACGGCTCAACGCTGGTGGGCGATGTCGATCCCAAGGCATTCGAAGTAGCCGGCGCTTACACGCCTGTACCCGGCGGCGTGGGGCTGCTGACAACGGCCATGCTGATGGCCAACACCGTGCGCGCCGCGAAGATGCGGCGGGGGCTGTAAATGCTGAGAGTGGGTCTTACGGGCGGCCTCGGCAGCGGTAAAAGCACCGTTGCGGCGATGTTGCGCGCGGTGGGAGCCGAGGTGATCGAGGCCGACGAGCTGGGCCGGGAGCTAATGGAGCCGGGGCAGGCGGTCTTTGCTCAGATCGTTCGCAGTTTTGGGCCGGCGGTGGTTGGTCCCGATGGCCGATTGAATCGCACGCGGCTGGCCGAGCTGGCCTTTCAAGGCGGGCGGGTGAACGAGCTGAACGCCATCGTGCATCCGGCGGTGATCGACGCGCAACGGCGCTGGATGGACGAGGTCTTTGCTCGCAAACCTGCAGCTGTGGCTGTTCTGGAATCCGCGCTGATCTTTGAGGTGGAGCGGGATGCCCGCGCACGCGGCGAGCAGGAAGGCGTGCTGGCAGACTGGCGGCGGCGCATCGATCGCATCGTCGTCGTAACAGCCCCCGATGAACTGAAGATCGCCCGGTACGTCGCGCGTGTCAGCCCGACGGGCGCGGGCCGCGAGGCAGCAGAGGCCGACGCCCGACGCCGGCTTGCGCACCAGATTCCCGATGCGGTGAAGGTTGCTCGCGCAGATTATGTCATTGAAAATGCAGGAGATATTTCCAGTCTTCTCGTCCAGGTGAAGGAACTGTGGCAGCGCCTCCAAGCTGAGAGCAACAAATCCCTGCAAGATGAGTCTTTAGAATAGTAATCAGTGAACAGTGATCAGCGGTCAGTGTAAGTACTGGCGGATTCCTGGGTTAGCATTTGAAGGTTTTTCTGATCCCTGATCTCTGTTCCCTGTTCTCTGAAGAGGTTCACAAGTGATGAAACTGCGTCCGTTTCTTCTAGTTGTCTTGTTGGTGGGTGGGTTCTTGTATCTCACCACGCATCTGCCTGCGGGCCTGAGCCATTGGCCGCTGCTGCACTCCATCGGCTCCGGCACCGGAGGAGGCTCCGCGCTCCAACTCACCGAAGCCGAGGCCGCGCCTGCTTACGATGCCGAGGAGCAGAACAATATCGGCATCTACAAGCGCGTGCTACCTTCGGTGGTGAACATTACCTCGAAGTCCCTGGTCTACAATTTTTTCTTTGAACCGGTGCCGCAGCAGGGCCAGGGTTCGGGATTCATCCTCGACAAATCCGGCCACGTGCTCACCAACTTCCACGTGGTTCAGGGCGCCAACCGCGGCGTCAAGGTGCAGTTGAGCAACAAACGCACCTACGACGCCAAGGTGATCGGAACGGACCCCAAGCACGACTTGGCGCTGTTGCAGATCAATGCGCCGAACCTCGAACCGGTGACGCTGGCCAACTCCAGTGAACTGGCCGTGGGCCAGAAGGTCTACGCCATCGGCAATCCCTTCGGCCTGAACGGCACGATGACGCGCGGCATCATCAGCTCGATCCGCACCATTGGAGGCTCAGAGGGCGCGACCATCGATGGCGCCATCCAGACCGATGCGGCGATCAATCCCGGCAACTCCGGCGGCCCGCTGTTGAACTCGCGCGGCGAGGTCATCGGGATCAACACGATGATTGCCTCGAACGGCGCCAATCAAAGCTCGGGCATTGGCTTTGCCATCCCGATTAACACGGCCAAGGCGGCGCTGAGCGACCTGTCCCGCTACGGGAAGGTGAAGCGGCCCTCACTGGGTATCGTCTCCTTTGCCATCGGACCCGATCTGGCCTCACAGATCGGACTGCCGGTCGAATCCGGCATTCTGGTGCAGAAGGTCGTACCAGGCGGCGCGGCTGAGCGAGCTGGCCTGCGCGGCGGCGACCAGCAGGCCTATGTGGGCAACGTACCGATCATTCTCGGAGGCGACTTGATCGTTGCTATCGACGGCCATGAGGTTACCGATCCCCAGGAGATCAACTCCGTGATGGAAAAACACCAGGCCGGCGACACTGTCAGCGTTACCTTCTATCGCGGACGCAAGCAGATCACCCTTAAGCTGATTGCCGGAGAGGCGCAGGAATAGTCGCCGTTGACGAAAGACAGCGAATCGGGCAAGTCGCTCTAGGCTCTCAAGGCCGGCGAAAGAAAACAGCTTGTTTGATGTCGTGGCAGCAATCGACAGACAGAAGCCGCCTCTTGCATATCGCGAGATTTGCGCATGAGGGATAAGCTTGCCGGCCAGGTTGCTCCAAAAACTCTCCAGCTTTGGTTTGCAGGTCGCGACATGGATCGAAGATCGTGAGTCAATTTCAACGAGGAGTAGAAGATGAAACAGCGGTTTGATTTTACTGTTGTGGCTGCAGAGGGCTACAAGGCAATGCTTGGCGTTCACAGCTACGTCCAGAAGAGTGGCATCGATCTGGGCCTGTTGGAGCTGGTGAAGATTCGTGTGTCCCAGATCAATGGCTGCGCCTTTTGCCTGGCAATGCACATCCCTTTAGCGCGCAAGAATGGCGTGACCGATGACCAGTTGAACCTGCTGGCCGCCTGGCGAGAAGCGCCTGTCTTCAATGATCGAGAACGGGCTGCTTTGGCCTGGGCTGAGAGCATGACTAACTTGACTGACGGCGACGTTCCAGATCCGATCTACCAGCAGGCGTGCGAGCAGTTTTCCACGAAAGAGATTGCCGATCTTTCGTTTGCTGTTGCGGAGATCAATGCCTGGAATCGTCTGATGATTTGCTCACGGACGCCTCCGCAGGTTGCAGCCGACAAACGATAAGTTGATCGAGGATTTTTTATCGGAGAAGGCATCGCGAAAGGAAAGCCTCTCCCGTGGTCAGGCCGCATCTGCTGCATGTAATGCAATGGTCGGGACGGGCAGATTCGAACTGCCGAAGGCTCGGCTGCGCCTCGCGCCCCTCGCAGGCTGGATGCGTTCGCACTTCGGCTTTGCCTGCGTGCGAAGGTTGGGGTGCTTCGTGGGTCGGCCCCAAACAGAAACGCGGCCCTCAGGCCGCATCTGCTGCATGCAATGCAATGGTCGGGACGGGCAGATTCGAACTGCCGACCCCTCGCACCCCAAGCGAGTGCTCTACCAGGCTGAGCCACGTCCCGACACAATCAAGCCGACTCCGGAGAGCCGGCTTCTGGGGTCTTGATTAGTTTACACGAGGCAAGCCCTATTCGCTCGCCTCGTGATAGAGAATTGCACACACCCGTTTCGATCGAGCTGCTCGCGCGTGGCTGCGAAGCGGGATTCAGTCCAGTCTCTCGCGGAGCAGCCCGGCGATTGTCCGCCTACTCCGACGGAGGAACGAAATCCTGCGGCAGGCCGGCGCCCTCGCTGAAGAAGAACTGCTCCATCTGCTCGACCAGGAACTGCTGCGCCTGGGGGGTCCAGGGCTGCAGGCGGTACTCGTTCAGCAGCATCTTCTGGCGGTCCACCCACTCGCCCCAGGCTGCCTGGGAGACGTTTTTGAAGATCTTCTGGCCAAACTCCGAGTCGAAGGGCGGCTCTTCCAGGCCCTCCATTTCTTTCTTGTAGCGAACACAAAACACTGTATGTCCCATTGAATATGCTCCTCGGCCTATTGTATTGGATGAGGTAGGCTCCTTCCTTGGACAGGCTTTCAGCCACCGCGCGACGACGGGATTGCTGCCGGACGACACCATCGAGAAATAGAGCGGATTGGCGCCTATCTCACGCGATCGAAAGGCCTTTTGCGAACCATCTACTAGTACGATCCGAAGGAGCGGTCAACTTATTCACACAGATTCTGCTTGACATTTGCGCCTGTCCGCGCTCTTCTTATCTCGTCTCAAATCCACGCTTCTTTGCATCTGTCCGGACTTCCCCCGGCTTTCCTGGTTAAGACAGGGCGTGGAGCATCTATCCCTACAACCTGGATTTCGGTCCAGAAGGAGCTATCGTGCCCGAAGAAACACCGTCCAACCAGATCCAGCCACCAGCCCCTCAGTCGGGTCTCTCCGACTCGGCTGCCGCCGGCCTTTCCTACATCACCTTCATCCCGGCGATCATCTTCCTGGCGACCGCCCCTTACAACAAGAGCGCCAACGTGCGCTTTCACTCCTGGCAATCGATCTTTTTGACTATTGCCAGCATAGTGGTCTGGGCTGGTTTCTTGGTTCTGGGCTATATGCCATTCATCGGCCTGCTTCTAGCTTTCGTGCAGATTTTGATTAACCTCGGTTTCTTCATCCTGTGGCTGATCGTGATGATCAAGGCCTTCAACGGCCAGCGCTTCAAGATCCCCGTGATCGGCGATTTCGCCGAGAAGCAGGCCAACAGCTAATCGGCATCAATCCGCAAACGAAGTTGATCGTCGCGGATCGGGAGTGATTGCACTTTCCCGAATCGCGGATAAGGAACACACTGCTGTAACTTGACCACAATCCCAAAGGAGCCACCGTGTCCACTCAGCCCGATCCACTCCAACCGCAGCCCGCGCAGTCCGGCCTTTCTGACAACGCCGCAGGCGCTCTGGCCTACGTAACGATCATTCCGGCGATCATCTTTCTGATCGTCGAACCCTACAACAAGAACTCTTACATCAAATTCCACTCCTGGCAGTCGATCATGCTGGGTATCGCTTATTTTGCAGTCCAGATCCTGTGGATCATTCCCATCATTGGGTGGGCGATCTGCCTGCTTGCCTTCCCCGTCTTCTTCGTGTTTTGGGTTATTGTTCTGCTCAAAGCTCTGAAAGGCGAGCGCTACAAATTGCCGTTCATCGGCAACTTTGCTGAAAAGCAGGCGAACGCCTAAGACGGCATTTGATCGAACCATGGGGCGCTGAGAGCCGCGAGGCTTCAGCGCCGCCTGCCCTTCTTGCCCAGCTTTTTTCTGGCCTTGAAGGATCGCCCCGGTGCGCTGGTTGCCTTTTTCTTCTTGGCTTTCGGACGCGACTTGGCGGCGACCTTGCCGGTGAGCGGCAGACCCTCTTCCACAATTGAGAATTGCAGCTTGCGCTCCTGCGCCAGGATGCGGTCGAGAATCACCTGCACATGGTCGCCTGCGCGGAAGCAGCGTCCGTTGCGTTCGCCGATAATCTCGTGCGTGTTTTCGCGCCAGGTGTAACGGTCATCGCGCAGAGAATCGATCGGGACCAGGCCCTCCACAAATAGATCGGTCAGCTCAACAAAAAGGCCGTATTTGGCGGGGTTCAGCACCAGCGCGGCAAACTCCTCGCCGACGCGATCCTGCATGAAGCGGACTTTCTTCCACTCGACCAGTTCGCGCTCGGCCTCGGCGGCGCGGCGCTCGGTCTGGCTGGTCTCCTCGGCAATCTGCGCCAGTTCGGCTTCGGGGATGGGCGGTTCAATGACTCCCACCCCAGGATCACCCCGACGACGAAGACCTGTCGTCGGGGACCCCGAAGGCGCAAAAACAGAGACGCGCCGAGGGTGGGGCACCCGGGCTCGGTGGACGACAATCCCGGCTAAACCCTCATTGGGATGCGTCCAGGGTGAGCTATGCCGCCCCTCTGCCACTGCGCCTTCGCCGCTGACACCCTCAGCGAGCAGCGCCTTGGTGATGCGGTGGACGATCAGGTCTGGATAGCGGCGAATCGGCGAGGTGAAGTGCGTGTAGCTCGGCGCGGCCAGCGCAAAGTGACCTTCGTTGATCTCGGAGTAGCGCGCCTGCTTGAGCGAACGAAGCATCAGGTAGCTGAGAATTCGCTCCTCCGGCTTGCCCTCGATCTTGGCGGCAAGTTTCTGATACATGCGTGGCGTCACCGGAATATCTTCAGGCACCTCATGCGTGCGAACGTTGCGGCCCGTGCGTTGCGCGTCGCGGCGGTCGCCTCGCGTCTGGATGCGCTTCACGGGCAGAGCGCCGAAGCCGAGCGTGTAGCCGAAGCTGGCGGCCAGTTCTTCAAACTGCACCACGCGGCGCGGCTCAGGCTTTTCATGAATTCTGTAGAGCGAAGGAACGCCCAGGTCTTCGAGCCATGTTGCGACGCACTCGTTGGCGGCCAGCATGAACTCCTCGATCAGGCGATTGGCCCAGGTGCGTTCGGACTTGGTAACGCCGCGCATCTGGCCCTGCTCGTCGAACTCGATCACCGGCTCGGGCAGATCGAAGTCAATGCTGCCGCGCTCTTCGCGGCGCTTGTTCATCAGGCCTGCCAGCTTGCGCATTAACTCAAAGCCCGGGACGAGCGGAGCGTATCGGGTACGCGCTTCGGCGTCGCCTTCAAGAATCTCGTGGACCTCGGTGTAGGTCATGCGAGCCGCCGAGCGGATGACGCCCTCGACGATCTCGTAACTCTCGATGCGGCCGCCGGAGTCGAGTTGCATCAGGCAACTCAGAACGAGCCGGTCCTCGCCCGGACGCAGACTGCAAATGCCTGTTGATAGTTCTTGCGGCAGCATGGGAATGGCGCGGTCGGGAAAGTAGACGCTGGTTCCGCGCAGTCGCGCCTCCAGATCGAGGTCGGTTGCGGCCCGCACGTACTCGGCTACATCGGCGATGTGAACTTGCAGCTCGTAGCCGCCGTCCGCGCGTTCGGTGACTAGCACCGCGTCGTCGAAGTCTCTGGCCGTTTCGCCGTCGATGGTGACGATTGGTAGATCACGGAAGTCGCGGCGGCTGGCAATTTCCTCTTCGTCGAGATGGGCAACTGCGCGCGCCTCGGCCAGCACATTTTCAGGAAAGATCCGCGGCAACTGGTGCTTTCGGATCATGATCTCGACATCGACGCCGAAGTCGTCAGGATGGCCGAGCACTTCGATGACGCGGCCCATCGGCGGCCGGGTCGGCGTCGGCCAACTGGTGATCTCCACATCGACAACGAGGCCCTCAAGATCGTCGTAGGCTGCGGCCTGCGCGGCTTCGGAGCCGAGAACGCGATGCGGCGTGGCTGCCTCGCTCGATGGTGGAGTCTCCTGGCCTTCAGGAATGAGAATGTGCTGTGTCATGCGCTCGTCGAAGGGTGCGACTGTATTTCCTGCCCCACGGTCGGAACGCGCATAGTGAAAAACACCCACCACCGTCGGATTGCGCCGTTCCAAAATGCGCACGATGCGGCCCATGCGGCGGCCGTCGGCCTTAGGCGGCTCGACTTCGACGAGGACCTGATCGCCCTGCATGGCGCCGTTGATCTCGTTGGGTGGGATGAAGATGTCTTCAACAGGCGTGGTCGTTTGGCCAGCCTGGCGGGGATTGGGCCGAACGAAACCGTAGCCATCGCGATGCAGATCGAGGCGTCCGGCGGCCAGATTGTCGCGCGTGCCGGATGCGCCGAGGGGCCGGGGAATGCTCCAGTGCTCGCGGTCGAGTTTCATCAGTTGGCCGCGCACGGTCAGCCGGGCGAGTTGTTCGAGGAGCAGACGCCGTTCGCGCCCGCCGCCGAGCGACAGCTCACGCACCAGTTGCTTGTATCCTGCCTTGCCGCCAGCCGAGCGCGCAATCCGCGTCAGCAGTTCCTTATCGGTCATAGATCAAGAGTAGGGTATCCCGCTGCCTTGTTCGAGCGTATTCAACGAGCAGTCCACGATGAGATGCCCCGCTGCGGCGCAATTTGTAGCCCTAGCCTGCCGATCTGCCGCGTATCCTGTTGTCAAGATTGGCTCCTGTGCTTGAACCTCATCGGCGGCTCTCGCCAATCCGAGGCCAGCGGGCATAGAATAGCGGCAACGCAAAATTTATAGCGGACCGCAAAGAGATTGCATCCCATTTGTGGCCGCGCGTGGGCTGCTTCAGGCGAAGAGCCCAGCAGTTCATCCATTCATTTTTTGGGCCCACTGCAACGGCCCTTGCTTTGGAAAGCCCAGTCCTATCAGGACAGAAAAGGAATCTCGTGAGCGCTATGTGGAAACCCACCCAGTCAGGCCCCGCCACTCCTAACACCACCCCAGAGCCCTCCCGCCCGCTGCCGCCGCCTCCGGTGGCTGAACCAGTCAACCGCGCTCCGGCGGTCTCTGCCGGCGATCAGGCCACCATCGGCAAAGGCCTCTTCGTCAAGGGAGAGATCACCGGCACCGAATCGCTGTTTATCGACGGCAAGGTCGAGGGCAGCATCAACCTGCCCGGCAACCGCGTCACAGTGGGTCGCAACGGACAGGTTGCAGCCAGCGTCACCGCGCGCGAAATCGTGATTCTGGGCAAGGTGCGCGGCAATGTCTCCGCCACCGACCGGGTCGACATCCGCGCCGAGGGCGCACTGACCGGCGACGTAGCCGCTGCGCGCATCAGCATTGAAGATGGCGCCTTCTTCAAGGGCGGCATCGACATTAAGAAGGCTGATGCCAAGCCGGCAAACGGAGCAGCACCAGAAGCGCCGAAGCCCGTTCTGCCGTAGTCGAATTCATCCTTGGCTCCAACGCAAGCGCCCCCATGGCGAAATGGGGGCGCTTGTGTTTTTTTGAGAAGGATTGCGGCTAAGCGGCCTGTTCGGATGGAAAATGACGGACATTTGCGGGCGAACAATCGAGGAATAAAATGGAAATCAACGCAAAAACGAATTGAAAATGAAACAACATAATCGCTTATTAGTTGACAGAAAACATGGAAGATATAAGATAACGAAATAGAAATGAACTGAAAATGACATCGGAAACGAGCCAGAAAACAAATGATTCGGTACGAGCTGCCAAGACGCTGGATTCTCTATGATGCGAATGCGGTCATGACCGCTCTTGTCGAAGCCAAGGCAGCAGTCCGAGCACTCACAACTCTCCCATACCAGAAAAGCTGGGTGGAGGCATTGCAGGAGCTGCAATTGAAGCGCGAGGTTGCTGGCACGAGCAGAATTGAAGGTGCCGAGTTCACGGAACGCGAGCTGGATCAGGCAGTTCGGCCAGATGTTTCACCCGAGGAACTACATACGCGATCGCAGCGGCAGGCACGGGCAGCGATGCAGACTTATCGCTGGATCGGAGAGCTTCCCACTGATTTGCCCATCACCGCCGATCTTGTGCGCGATGTTCATCGCCGTCTTGTGACAGGATGCGATGAGGACCATTGTCCGCCCGGAGTGCTGCGCGGGCGCGACTACAACGTAACCTTCGGAATCCCTCAACACCGGGGTGCCGAAGGCGGACAACCATGCGAAGAAGCGTTCATCGGAGTTCTACAGTCTGCTCAGACGGAATTCCGCGATCACGACCCTCTGGTGCAGGCCCTAGCTTTGCACTATCACTTGGCAGCCATGCACCCTTTTCTGGATGGCAACGGTCGAACGGCTAGGGCTATGGAGGCGTTGCTGCTGCGCCGCGCGGGACTGACTGACAGGGCTTTCATCTCAATGTCGAACTATTACTACGATGAGAAGCCCGCTTACCTTCGCGTTCTCAGTGAAGTCAGACAGGGCGGCCATGATCTAACACCTTTCCTGGTCTTTGCCTTGCATGGCGTTCGCAACCAGTGCGAACGTTTGACGGCGGAGATTCGCAAGCACATGCAGCGCGCCCTCTTTCGCGACACCATGTACAGTCTCTTCCACCGGCTTGAGTCTAAACGGAAGCGAGTGATCAAGGAACGGCAGATTGAGATTCTGAAAATCCTCCTTGACCAAGACGAAGGAAGGGTATTCGGGTTGTTCAAGATGACACAGCCTGCTTACAAAGAGATCAAGAATGGAATCGGGGCCTTTGTTCGCGACCTTAATCAACTGGAGAATCTGCAAGCGGTCAAGATAAGCCATGATTCTCCAGATTTCACAGAGAATAAAGTCTCGATCAACCTCGATTGGCCACAAGAGATTGACGAAGGCGAATTCCTACGGCGAATGAAGGCAATGCCCAAGGGCAAGACCTTCAAATTCTTGTCTTGAGAAATCCCTTATCCCATCCCCAGCCGCTTCATTGCTACACGGGGCAGCGCCGAGCCGGTTCTTTCCAGGACCCATTTGACGATTGCCAACCACAGCACCGATCCGGCTATGAGCAGGCCCAAGTCGATCCATTGAACGTGTCCTGGCAGCGCCTGATGCAGCGCGCCGCCAAGCCAACTGAAGATCACGCCAACCGCTACGCCACTCACTGCCGCAGCCAGCAGGCACCGGCCCAGCTCCATGTAGTCCAGGCTGGCCAGCGAGACCATGTGCTTCTGATGCAGCAGCAGGGCCAGCGCGACCGTCTGGAGCGCGATGCCAAGGTCGGAGGCAACTGCCAATCCCATGGCCCCGTAGCCATGGTAGAGCGAGTAGTAGATGGGCAGCGAGATCAGTGTGACGACGGTTCCTGCTGCCATGGGAAGAAATGTGTTTCCCGCGGCATAAAAAGCTCGCGAATAAATTGCCTGGGCAGACCAGAGGAACAAGCTGATGGAAAAGATCGCGAAGTAGCCGGCGCACTCGCGGGCATCGCGCAGCGAGAAGCGACCGCCCATGAAGAGCAGTTCAACCAGCGGCGTGGCCAGGGCAACCATGCCCGATGCTGCGAGCAGTCCCAGAGCCGTTACGCGTGAGACGGAGTCGGCAACTCCGGTGGCGAATTCATAGTGACGCTGCTTGCTCCACAGGCTGGCAAAAAATGGCATGGAGGCTGCGCCTGCCGCTTGGGCCAGCATGGCCATGGGAGCCGTAAAGAGCTGCTTGGCGTATGTCATCAGCGAGACTGCGCCGTCGGTCTTCGAAGCAAAGTGGGCGATGATCCAGCTATCGGCGGTCACCAGCGAAACGCCAACGATCAGAGGCAGCGAGAGCCGCACCCAGTCGCGCAATCCCTCGTCATGCCAGTCGAGAATCGGCCGGTAGTGCGTGCCAGCGCGGCGGGCGAAGATCGCGTTCAAGAGGAACGGCCCCGCAAAGGCTCCAGCCAGCGTACCGATGGCCAGCGAAGAAACGCCGATCGTATGCACCAGCAGGATGCCGCCAACGATGGTGCCGAGGTTATAGATCAGCGGAGCCACGGCTTGCACGCTGAACTGCTTGCGCACCAGCAGCACTGCCCCAAAGACTCCGCCGGCAAAGAAGAACAGTTGCGCGGGCAGCACGATGCGCGTGAGTTTTACGCAAAGCGCCGCCTTTTCGGCGTCAAAGCCGTCGAACCACCAGTGAATGTAGAGCGGGGCGAAGATCTCGGCCAGCACAATGGCCACGCCGAGCACCAGATACATCGTGGTCAGAATTACCGAGAGCGAGCGCTCTCCCTCGGCTTCGCGGCCGGTCTCGCGATAGCGCGTGAGAATGCTGACAAAGGTGATGGAGGCTGCGCCGCCGACGAGAAAATACGAGATCATGTCCGGCAGCACAAACGCGGCGTTGAAGGCGTCGGCTTCCATGCCGCGGCCAAAGAGCCAGGCGATATATTTAATGCGCACCAGGCCGATGATGCGCGACAGGAAGGTCGAGGCCATCAGCACCAGAGTCGCCGTGAAGGCCGTGTGTGCGTGGGAAGGGCGCAGCAAACTCAGGCCGCGCGCCCACTTGGACGGTGCCGGCGCAGAGGGCTCAGTTGTGGGTGTTTCAGCCACTGGATTCGATTCTAACGGGAACTGCGGGACTCGCTGCTCAAAAAGACGTAGGCGATCCAGTGCAAATCGATCCGCGCGAGCAACTCGCGAGCGGTTTCACCGTTCTTCCGGCTGGAAGATGTTTGCCAGTACGCCTAGTCCGGGGATGCTGATTTCCACGCGATCCCCAGCCTGGAGTGGACCCACCCCAGAGGGGGTTCCGGTGAGCACCAGGTCGCCGGGTTCGAGAGTCATGGCTGCGGTGATATGAGCCAGCAGTTGGGGGATGGGAAAGATGAAGTCGAGGGTCGAGCCGTGCTGATGAACTTCGCCGTTGACGCGGGTCTCGATCGTCACGCCAACTTCAACATCCAGCTCGTCGCTGACAAGAGGGCCAACAGGGCAAAAGGTATCGAAGCTCTTGGCGCGAGCCCACTGGCCGTCCTTGGTTTGCAGGTCACGGGCGGTGACGTCGTTGGCCAGGGTGAAGCCGCGCACAGCCGAGCGCCAATCCTTTTCGCCGAGATGGTGGACGCGGCGCCCGATGACCAGCGCCAGTTCGCCTTCAAAGTCCACGCGGGCCGAGGCCTGGGGCATGAGCACGATGCCGCCGGGAGCGAGCAGCGACGAGGGAGCTTTGAGAAAAAGCAGCGGTTCGGTTGGCAGTTCGTGGCCTAGTTCCTTGACGTGTTCGCGATAGTTGCGGCCGATGCAGACAATCTTTGAGGGTGTGACCGGAGCAAGCAACCGGGCGGCGCTGACGGGCATCGGCTCGAAGACGGGAGATGCGGAGCTGTGATGCTCCAGACGGAAGGCCAGGTCTTCTTCAGGGGCGGGGGCCAAGCCAACGATCCACGGCTCGCCATTGCGGTCTTCCACTGCGCCGTAGAGGGTTTGATTCTCAAAGATGAAGCGGCAGTATTTCATGGGGAATCCTCGTTGTGCGGCCTGGTCGCTTACGGGTTGGGGACGGTCTCTTCGGTTTCGGCGGAGCGGGCGCTCTCATGGCCGCCCTGATCGATAGAGCTGACGGCGTAGCGGTAGGTGTGGCCGGGCTGGACCTGCGCGTCGTGAAAGTCCGGAGGAACGAGCGGCTCGGCGGGCGAGATGCGCTGCCAGGGAGCATCGCGTTCTCCCACTCTCTCGGACCGATAGACGGCATAGCCAGCCAGATCGGATTCGGCGACAGGTTGCCAGCTCAGGTCGATCGCCATCGCGGCGCCATTTTCGCCGGTCGTGGCCACGGCGGCCAGGCTGGTGGGAGCTTCAGGCGGAAAAGTATCCTGTGCCTCGACGCGAATTGGTGCGGAGATCTCACCAGCAAGCTCCAGAGTCGTGCCGTCCACCTTGACGCGAGCCACGCGCTGGGCGCGGTACTCGTAGACCTGGCCGAAGCGAACATTCTTGTCGAGGGCATGGCAGAAGCCCGCGTCCCTTTTTGGCGCGCAGGAGTCAACGACCAAATTTTGGTCGAGTGGCTCGGGCTGGGGTGCGAGCAATCCTGCATGAGCCTTGGCGGCCGGCGGAGTGAGCAGTTTGCGGTGCAGGCGGATGGAAGTGGAGGGCTGATCGGCAATGGCTGTCCAGCGCAGAGCTACACCCTGCTTGCGCACCTCGGCGGAGAGGTTGGTGACGGGCGCAGGGGCTTCGCCAGCCAGAACGATGGCGGGGTTGGAGAGGCCAGCCGAGCGGTCTTTGTGATTCCTGAGTTCGACAAAATAGCTGAGCGGACGCGGCGCTCCGACGGCCAGCGCAGCGGGCAGCGTGTCGGTAAATGTGCCGTCGGAAGCAGGAGCCAACTGCAGATCGCCTCCCGCCACGGTGCAGCTCTTGTCAGAGCCTTCTTTTCGGCAGATGCGTACTGCGACGTTGTCTTTGAGCAGCAGCTTGTCGGTGTTTCTCTTGGGCATGGTCCAGGTGAGTGAGACCTGATTGCCTGCGCGGGTGGCGGAGAGGTCTGTAACGGCCTCCGGCAGGTTCAGCGAGGGCGGCTGAGGCGCACCCGGCGTGCCGCATCCGGCAAGAACCAGAGCGGAAGCCATCCCCACGGCCAGCGCTATCCATCGAGTCTTGTGCATCGAACTCATCGCCCTTCCAGTCTACCGGAGCGGCGCGGCAGTAAGCGGATCACCGCAACCGGCGCAGCCGTGCACAGGCGTCGTCGAGGTCGTGGTCCTTCTTTGCAAAGCAGAAACGCAGTAGGTTTTCGCCGTGCCCCCGCCCTTCGGGTCCGGCTCGGAAGAAGGCTGTGCCTGCCACGGCGGCGACTCCGGTTGCGGCGAGCAGATGGCGCGCTTTTTCAGCGGCTGTTTTGCCGGGAAGATGGCTTGCGCCGGCCAGGACATAGTAGGCTCCTGCGGGAACGCTCGGTTCGAGGCCGGCGTCACTGAGAGCGGAAAGAATGCGAGTGCGCTTGGACTGATATTCGGTGGCGAGCTGCGCGTAGAAGCTTGCCGGAAGCTCTTCGAGTCCAGCAGCTGCACCGTGCTGAAAGGCCGATGGCGCACAGACGTAGGTCAGGTCGTGGAAGTAGGACATCGCGGCGATCCAGCGGGCATCGGCGAGTACATAGCCGAGCCGCCAGCCAGTCACTGAAAAAGTCTTGGAAAAGCCTGAGATGGTGATCGTCCGCTCTCTCATGCCCGGCAGCGAGGCGATCGGAATGTGCCGCGCGCCGTCGTAGACGAAGTACTCGTAAATTTCATCAGTGAAGATGAAGAGGTCGTGCTCCTGGGAAAATGCGGCGAGGGCTTCAAGCTCGGCGCGGGTGAAAACCTTGCCGCTGGGGTTGGCCGGGGTGTTGAGGATCAGCGCCTTGGTACGCGGAGTGACGGCGGCGCGAAGTGTATCGAGATCGAGAGCCCAGTCTGGCTCGGCCAGCGGGACAAAGACCGGCGTCACGCGCAGCGATTGCAGCGTGGAAACATGGTAGCCATAGAAAGGCTCAAAGAGCAGTACCTCGTCGCCGGGATTGAGCAGTGCCATGGCGGCGGCGTGCAGGCCGCCTGTGGCTCCGGAAGAAACGAGAATTTCGCTCTCCGGGTCGTAGTCAAGGCCGTAGTCGCGGCTTTGCTTCGCTGCAATAGCATTGCGCAGGCGGGCGATGCCGTCCAGGCGGGTATAGATGTTGTAGCCGTCGTGGATGGCTTTGATTGCGCCCTCCTGCACCGGCGCGGGAACGGGTGTATCGCAGACGCCCTGGGCGAGGTTGATGCCGCCAATGCGGTCGCACTCGACGCTCATGGCGCGAATCTCCGATTGCACGGTGGCGGGGGCCAAGTGGCTGAGGGCAAGGCGCGAAGCAGGCAGGGACGGAGCGGCAGATGATTCCTGGATAGATGGATTGGGCATCGAAGGTCCTTGTGCTTTCATCTTACATAGGAATGCAAATACGGCGGTAAGGCGCAGGAGGCGTAGAATCCTACTTTTATGCATGAGCTTTCCATCATTTCGAGTGTTGTCGAAACGGTAATCGAGTCGCTGGCCGCCTACCCTGGCGCGCGCGTGCTTGAGGTGCGGCTGCGCGTGGGGGCGCTGGCGTCGGTGGTGACCGAGTCGCTGGAGTTCTGCTATGGCATCGCCAGCGAGGGGACGCCGCTCGAAGGCTCGCGGCTCGTCGTCAATGTGCTGCCGGTGGTGATGCACTGCGAGACCTGCCGGGCGGATGTGGAGCTTGAGGGCGTGCAGAGCTTCCGGTGCCCACGCTGCGGCGAGCCGTGTAGCGAAATGAAGCAGGGGCGCGAGCTGGATATTGATTCAATCGAGATTGAAGATGAGAAGGAGACAGCATGACCACCCGAATTGTCGAGTTGCGGCGGGGGATTCTCAAGAAAAATGACGAGTTGGCGGCGGGGTTGCGGGCGAGTTATGCCGAGGCCGGTGTGCTGGTGCTGAATCTGGTTTCGAGCCCCGGCACGGGCAAGACAGCGTTTTTGGAGCGGACCCTGCGCGAGTTGAGGGCACGCGGTTCGCGGGTAGCCGCGCTGGTGGGCGATTTGGAGACAGACAACGACGCGCGGCGGCTGGCAGCAAGCGGCGCTCCGGTCCGGCAGATCAATACCCACGGCATCTGCCACCTGGACGCGGAGATGATCGGCAAACATATCGACGGCTGGGAGGGTGTGACGCTGGGCGGCCTGGATTATCTCTTCATCGAGAACGTCGGCAACCTGGTTTGCCCGTCGAGCTACGACCTGGGCGAGAAGATTCGCGTAGCTCTGCTGAGCGTGACCGAGGGCGAAGACAAGCCGCTCAAATACCCCACGCTCTTCAACTCCGCCGATGCTGCGGTCATCACAAAAATGGACATCGCCGAGCCCTGCGGCTTCGACCGCGAGACGGCGCTCAGGAATATCAACGAGATACGGCCGGGGATACGGATTTTCGAAACCTCAGCCAAAACCGGCGCGGGCATGGAAGAGTGGCTGGCATATCTGGCCGAGGCGCGGGGCTGAGGCAAGATCTCCGCGTGATTTAAATCACACTATACGGCGAGGCCGGGACGGTATAACGTAAAAACCATGTGTCTAGCGATTCCAGGAAAAGTCGAGGAAATACTCACCGAAGGCGATCTGCGCATTGGGCGGGTGAACTTTGGTGGTGTGGTCAAGCGGGTCTGCCTGGACTATGTGCCCGAAGTTCAAGTCGGCGACTATACCATTGTCCACGTTGGGTTTGCGCTCTCGAAGATCGACGAGGAGACGGCCTTGCAGACGCTCGACGACTTCCGCGCCATGGGCGTACTGGACGCTGAGTTGGAGAGCGAGGATGAGGCCTTTGCACGGGCTGCCGTGACGCCGCAAAGTCCTTGTCCGGATGGAAGTTGCCAGAGCTAGCTGGCGCAATGCAGGGGAAACTTCACAGCCTGCCGTCGCGTCATGATGTACGTGCGGCGGCTCGCTTTCTATGATGCTTGACCGTGCAAATTCACTGCGAGGTTGTACGAATGAAAAAGTTCCTGTGTGTATGCGCGGCTCTGATATTGGCCTTCACTGCCGCAAGCGCCTTTGCAGCCGACGTGACCGGCACCTGGACGGGCAAGATGGCTGGCCCCGACGGGAATGGCTTTCAAATCACCTTTACATTCAAGGTGGACGGAACCAAACTGACTGGAACAACAACCGGACCGCAGGGCGATCCGATGGAGATCAGCGACGGCAAGGTCGACGGCGACAAGCTCTCCTTCAACATAAGCGTCAACGGAATGACGATTAAACACGAAGGCGTGGTCACCGGCGACACGATCAAGCTGACGACCAAGCCGGATGGCGGCGACTTTCCCGGCGGCGAGATGACGCTGACACGGAGCAAGTAAGTATCCTGGGCACCCAGGTCTCAAAAATCGAGACCTGGGTGCCCAGCTTTGTTAAATGCAGGGAGTTGCAACGTCAAATGAAGTACCTCAATGAGTTCCGAAATGGTGAGATTGCGCAGCGGATGGCGCGGGAGATTGCAGCCGTTGCGACCAAGCCGTGGAAGATCATGGAGGTCTGCGGCGGGCAAACGCACTCGATCATCAAGAACGGAATCGACCAGATGCTGCCAGCCGGAATCGAGATGATCCATGGGCCGGGCTGCCCGGTCTGCGTTACGCCTCTGGAGCTGATCGACAAGGCGCTGGCGATTGCCGCGCAGCCGGGGGTGATCTTCTGCTCGTTTGGCGACATGCTGCGCGTGCCAGGCACCGACGGCGATCTCTTCCAGGTCAAGGGTGCAGGGGGCGATGTGCGGGTCGTTTACTCGCCTCTGGATGCGGTTGAAATCGCGGTCAAGAATCCCGAAAAGCAAGTTGTCTTCTTTGGCGTGGGTTTTGAGACGACGGCTCCGGCCAACGCGATGAGCGTCCATCTGGCCAAGCGGCGAGGACTGAAGAACTTTTCGCTGCTCGTTTCTCATGTTCTGGTTCCGCCGGCGATCTCGGCGATTCTCGAGTCGCCCGGAAATACTGTGCAGGGATTTTTGCTGGCAGGCCACGTTTGCAGCGTGATGGGCTATTGGGAGTATCCGCCGCTGGCTGAGAAGTACAAGGTTCCGATGCTGGTCACCGGCTTTGAGCCGCTCGATCTGCTCGACGGGATTCGCCGGACCGTGATTCAACTGGAGGCCGGACGGCACGAGGTCGAAAACGCCTACGAGCGCATCGTGAAATTCGAAGGCAACCAGGGCGCGCAGCGGCTGCTGGCCGAGGTCTTCGAGGTGACGGACCGGGCGTGGCGCGGGATCGGCGTTATCCCAAAAAGCGGCTGGCGGTTGAGCGAGGCTTATCGCACCTTCGACGCCGAGGAGCGCTTTCACATCTCCGGCATTCACACCGAAGAGTCACCCCTCTGCCGGGCGGGGGACGTGTTGCGCGGGGCGATCAAACCGGCCGAGTGCTCGGCCTTTGGCAAGGAGTGCACGCCGCGTCATCCGCTGGGAGCGACGATGGTTTCAAGCGAAGGTGCCTGCGCAGCTTACTATAACTACGGTCGGTTCCTGTCGGCGGAGGAGTTGGCCGGTGCGGGATCAGCATTGTCCAAATGATAAGTTTTTTGGAGAACGCACGATGAGATTTATAAGTTGTGTTGCTCTAGCGGCTGCACTGTTTAGTGCGCAGATGAGTTGTCAAAAACTTGATCTACCTCGTTTTCTTACCGCAAAAGAGAAATGGATCATGAGAACGCACTCTTGCTTCCCTTTTGAACACGGTAAAGGAGGCGTTGGAGGCATCGGTACCTATCTCTATGTGGCCACAAGATCGACACAAAACGAAATCATGTGGGGTTACGAGGAAAAGTCGGGGAAATGGATAGGTCGAGAATCATCGACACCGGAAATCGTAGTTTTCTATGATGACAAAGTATGGTCGCCTCAATCGCTGCCGCAGGGATTCGACAAGAGCAAGTGTGTTGTCGTTTCCTTCGAAAAGAAGCATATTCGTTTTTATAATTTCTTCCATAATTCGGGAGGGTATTACGAGAGAGACAACAAGAACTAGACAGTCTTCTAAGGCGGAATATGTCTGACAACAGTACTGCGGATTTTTCGGGTTGGTCGTGCCCATTGCCTCTGGCCGACTACCCCACCATCGTGATGGGGCACGGCGGCGGCGGCAAGCTGGGCAATGAGCTTGTGGAGCATCTGTTTCTGCCCGCCTTTCGCAATCCTGAACTGGAAAACCTGGGCGACGCGGCTGTGCTGGAGCTTGGCAGCGGTCGGCTGGCAATGAGTACCGATTCATTCGTCGTGCAGCCGTTGTTTTTTCCTGGCGGCTCGATTGGCGAACTGGCGATCAACGGCACGGTGAACGATCTGGCCGTCTCGGGCGCAGAACCGAAGTTTCTGAGTGCCAGCTTCATTTTGGAAGAGGGCTTTCCACTCGCGCAGTTGGCGGCGATTGTCGATGCCATGGCCAAGGCTGCGGCCACGGCAGGCGTGAAGATTGTTACCGGCGACACCAAGGTCGTCGAGCGCGGCCATGGCGACGGCTGCTACATCAATACGGCGGGCGTGGGTCTTATTCGCCCGGGAATTTCGGTGAGTCCGCTGCATGCAATGCCCGGAGACGAGATTCTTGTCTCGGGCACCATCGGCGATCACGGCATGGCGATTATGAGTGTGCGCGAGGGCCTTGAGTTTGAGAGCCAGATCCGCTCAGACTGCGCGGCGCTGAATGGGCTGATCGCCGGGGTTCTTGCTGCGGTCGGTGGAGCCGTTCATACGATGCGCGATCCGACACGCGGCGGGCTGGCTTCGACGCTCAATGAGATTGCGCAATCTTCGGGCGTGGGTGTCGAGATCGACGAGCCCAGCCTGCCGGTGCGGCACGAGGTGCAATCGGCCTGCGAACTGCTGGGCCTGGACCCGGTCTATGTGGCCAACGAGGGCAAGGCGGTGTTTTTCGTCGCGCCTGAGGCTGCCGATCAGGTTCTCGCTGCCCTGCGCGCTCATCCGCTTGGCAGAGATGCCGCACGCATTGGCCGCGTAACCGCCGAGCACAAGGGCATGCTGGTGGCGCGCACCGCAATGGGCGCGAACCGCGTGATTCCGACGCAGATTGGCGAGCAGTTGCCGCGGATCTGCTGAGCTAGAGCAATTTCCCTGTTCCGGTAATGAAGGGTTCAAGGTATCCCACATCTGACGCGGTGAGACTGCGCCAGATATGGGGCACCCGACGGAACTGGTGAGGACCAGCCGTTCAGTCGAGCAACTCGAAGGCTTTTTGGATGCGCGCGGGGATGGTCTCTGGCGCATCGGGAAGCTTGGCGCTGAGTTCCAGGACAACTGCGGGGGGCGTGGCGAGGGCGTTGAGAGCCGTGGCCGCAGCCGGCCAGTCGATGGTGCCGTCGCCGGGGAAGAGATGCTCGTCCTTAAGGCCGTGATTGTCGTGGACGTGGACCTGGACGATGCGCGCGCCCAAGGTGGCGATGGCCTCCGGTATGCCAGAGGTGAAGTGCGCGTGGCCCAGGTCGAGGCAGACGCCGATCGAGTCCAGATGGCTGGTGGTGAGGATCTGCATCAGGTGCTCGGGCGTGGTGGGATCGCCGGTGAGGTTCTCCACCAGCGGACGCACGCCGAGCGGATGAGCAAATGCTCCTAGGTGTTCGAGGGCTGTGAGGGCGTACTCGACGGTGCGCGGCGACCACTCGTCGGTTTTTTCTCCGAGATGCACGACGAGATTGCGAAAGGGAATCGAGTCGGCGGTCTCAAGAGCGCGCTTGATCTCGTCCATGGCGGCGATGCGGCGGCTCTTCTCAGGGTGCAGCAGGTTGACTGAAGGAGCGCCGGCGCGGCCCATCTCGCGGTCGGGGTAGAGCGGGGCGTGCATCGACCAGGGCTGAAGTGTGTTGGAGCGGAACCAAGCGGCCAGCTCGGCGATGTGTTCGCGGCTGGTGTAGTCGAAGTGCTGACGCGCGGCAAAGATTTCGACGGCCTGCGCGCCAGAGCGGGCGGCCAGCTCAAGCAGACCTGGGTGCAGGCGCTGATTCATGAAGAGGTGCGTCGACAGAACTCGCAGCTTGGCCAAGATCTCCCCCGAGCAGGTTTGGTGCAAAGAACGAACCGTGCGCTGCTCTCATTCTCGCACTATGGCGACGGTCTGCGCGTTGCAGAATGAGGCGCGTCCAATCTTGCGTGCAAAGCAAGGCGAAAGGAGCCGAACACAGAGCGAAGAGCGGCGATTGAATCGCTTTTTATCCCACTAAATCTCTCTTTAATTATCTGAAAATCAACTGACCAAAAGTGTTCAAAAGAGAACAGACTTTTGGTTGCGCTCCCGATGAGTTTGGTAGTTGAATCGGGTTTGAACGTCTTCCAGAACAGCTCAGGGGAAAGGCGGTGTAACTCGGGCATTCTACGGAAAGATTCCCAGCAGGAGTGCTTTGGGAACGAGGATTTCGCGTGGCGGATCTGGAGCAAATGCAGTTCGATCCAGCTGCCTTTCTGGCGCAAGCCGGATTGGGCAGGAAAGTTGTACAAATCAAACCCAAACATGCATTTTTTTCGCAAGGCGATCCCGCCGATTGCGTCTTTTACCTTCAGAGCGGCCGAGCGAAGCTCTCGGTGATGTCCAGCGCGGGCAAAGAGGCGACGATCGCCCTGCTCGGGCCGGGAGACTTTGTGGGCGAGGAGTCGATGGCGGCAACACCCTCGCTGCGGATGGCGACGGCCGTGGCCATTGCTCATTGCACGGCGCTCAAGATCGAGCGAACGGAGATGGTTCGCGTGATGCACGAGGAGCACGCCTTCTCCGATCTGTTTCTCAAGTTCCTGCTGGCCCGCAGCATGAGAACCCAGGCGGATCTGGTCGATCAGCTCTTCAACTCCAGCGAGAAGCGCCTGGCGCGGATTTTGCTGCTGATGGCGGAGTTTGGCCAGGGCGGCGAACCGGAATCCCATATCCCCAAGATCTCTCAGGAGACGCTGGCCGAGATGATCGGGACGACACGGTCGCGCGTGAGCTTCTTCATGAACCGCTTCCGCAAGCTGGGGTTCATCGACTACAACGGCGGCATCAAAGTCCACAAATCCTTATTAAATGTGGTTCTTCACGACTGATGGAGCGTCGTCCGGCAGGCTCTATCGACCTTCCCCGCCCCGTTTGCGGAAGACAACCTTGAGATCACGTCGCCAATGCTCGGTGAGCGCGACCAGTTCCCACTCGACCTCAGGGGACAGGTAGCGCAAGACCGGCTCATTGGCGGGGTGGATGCGCAGGGCCGGGGCTGCCAGAAGCATGCGTGGTGCGAGAGTGGAGACTTCGGCGCCGGGGAAGTAGCCTTGGCGCTCGAAGGCCGAGAGCAGCCGGCCGCCTTCGCTGCCTGCCACGGGCTGCCGGTCGTTGTTGAGGGCGCGCACACGAATCCAGTAGTCGAGAGCTTGCAGGGGCAGGTGCAGATCTTCGTCGGCCTTGAGTTCGACGACGGCCAGCCTGCCGTTGCGATCAAGCGTGAGCATGTCCAGCAGGCCCCGATCGCCGGTGGAGAGCGCCGGAACCTGCGTGTAGAGCAGATCGCCGCGCAGGCCGGGCAGCAACTCGGTGATTTCGCTGCGCAGGCGGGCTTCAAGCCAGCGCTCCGGTTGCAGCCTGAAGAGCGGGTCGGTATGCGCGCCGTCGGCGTGGCGGCTCAAGAAGAGGCGCGCGAAGAGATCGCGGCAGAAAGGCTCGTTCTCCGGCGTCAGCGGAGTCTCGTTGGCTCCGGCGCCAAAGGTGACCTCGTCCTCGCGCGCAAAGGAGTTGGTGGCAAAGCCATGGCGCACGCGCGCAAACTCAAGCCCATGCAGCAACAGCCCAACATCGGTGGTCGACCTGGGCCGTATCTCGACCCGTTCACGGGCGGCGGCCGGGACAAGAGCCATGAGCCGGTCGATGCCGTCTTGCGCGCGTTCAATGGCTGCGGCGGCGGAAAACGCATGGACCAGCCGTGAGTCCAGATTTCCGGTATCGCGAAAGTCGATCGCGGAGAGCTCTTCGCTGCGCTCATCGAGCGTAAAGAGCTGGAAGTCGGCGGCCGCGTGGTTAAGCCATGCCATGCGCTCGGCGGTGGTTCGCCAGGCTCCGGCTGGGATGATGACCTTCAGTCCGCCAAAGTGCCGCCGTCCGTCGCCGTGCTGGCGGAGGTGGTCGAGCCAGAGAATTCCCAGGGTCAGAACGCCGTCCACGGTTGATCCCGACTCCGCTTCACTGACGCCGATGACCGCCTCGGCAGCGGTTCCTTTCAACAAGCGCCCGCGTACGTAGGCCGGACCGAAGCTGTGTTCAAGATCCATCGCCGAGCGAAGGCCATCCACCTTGGAGCCGATGAAGTGGCGGGTCAAGACGCGTTCGAGAAGCCGCTGATAGTTGCGGCGGGCGGCCTCGCGGGCGGTCGGCGTGCGGCGGTCGCTGGTAGGTACCAACTCCAGCGTCTGGGGCCTGGTTGCGCCCATGCGCCGGGTGGCGATGCGCAGGCATTGCGCGCGCTCCTGCACTTCGACCACGGTGCGGATCAGATTGCGCTCGTCGCTCCACAGTTGCAGCAGGCAGCGCCCGTGCTCACCGGAGACGGCGTAGCGGGCCGTGCGCATGTCGAAGAGCACACGGCCATCCTCAAGCAGCGCGGCGGCCGGATGTTCGGCCAGATACTCCTCGATGGTTTGTGCGAGCCGCTCGGGCGAGGCGGCCTCAGCGCCGGCAGGCATCGGACCTTACCAGCCCTGGCGTGCGCGCAGGTTGGTGATATGCGCGGTGTGGTGGCGCGAGTGCCAGTCGTACATTGCCAGCATCTTGACCAGCATCTCCCGGCCCCGTTCAGGATGGTTGTAGCCTTTGCGAAAATCCTCTTCGCTGAGCGACTCCAGCAACGCCACCCAGCGCGCATGCAGAGCCTCGACCAGCGCCAGCGAAACATCGACCGTCAGCAGGCGGCTATCGGGCAGGTTGGCCCATGCGGCCTCGTTATAGGGATTGATGGTGGGCCAGTCCTCGGTGAGGGCGAGCTTGCAGCGGGTAAAGGCCATGGTGTGGCTGTCGGCCACATGATGCACCACCTGGCGCACGGTCCAGCCGCCTTCGCGATAAGGCGTATCGAGTTGAGCATCGCTCAATCCAGCAACGGCCGCGCGCAGGCGCTCAGGCAGTTCGCGCAGCACTTGAATGTGGGCCGCGCGAATGCCCGGCAGGCTCGTCGCCGACGCGGTGAAGCGGCCGATTGGAAAACGGAGGTCGTCTACATCAGTCATTGCGGAACTCCTGAGAAGAGATTCTACAGCTTTGCGTCTTGCCGAATCCGGATGGAGGACAAGGTTTGCGCGTCTTATGTGGATTCGAGGCTCTCTTGCATCTCTTCTGGCACGCTAGCGGGGGCGGACGTGTCTGGATCTGTCATTTCCGCTCTAAAATTGACCGCCAGTAGCAGCAGGAAGAACATGTAGAGCAAGCTGAAGTCGCGTATCTCTCTAGGCGCGCAGAAGAGAAAAAACAACGGAAGATTGATCGTCGCAGCGATCTGCCCATGGCGACGGATCGCGAGCGGCAGCCGAGGCCAGCCGCGCCACGCTGTCCAGGCAATCAGAGCCAGAGGCAGGAGCGAAAAGGCTCGGAACATTCTGATGCCATAGGTCTGCTCGATCTCGAAGAAATTCTGTGGATGCAGAAAGTAGTCAAGCTGCAACCGCCATTGCATAAGCATGTGCCCGCCGGGGTTTTGCGCGAAGCGGGAGCTGACTGCCCAATAGACAGCGGCGCAGGTCGCGGCCAGAAGAGCTGTTCCAGCCAGAGCGCTGGCGAATGAATGGCGCCTGCGCACGATGGGATAGAGCGTCAGAGTCACCAGCAGAAAGGATTCCTTATTCCACGTGGCCAGAGCGACGAGCGGCAGCATCCACCACCAGTCGAATTTCAGCGCCATCCATAGAGCGAGCGCCATGAACGCCAGTTCGGCATAGTCATAGAAATACCCCCCGACACTTGATAAGTAGGGAATCAGCAAAATCATAAGGACGGGGGAAAGGATGCTGGATGCTGGAGGCATCTCCAGGGCATTGCAAACCAGGTACATGGCGAAGACAGCCAGCAGTGCGAACAAAAAAGTGACCGTGTAGACGACGGTGTAGCGAAATGAATACGCAGGATCAACGGACAGAGACGAGGGTGATCCGTCCCTGCTGAGGTGCTTCCACAGGAAGCCTTGAACTGGTTTTGGAATGGTCGAGCCAAGCCAGTTGGCGGTGGCGGGAATTAGTTGCCGGTAGACAAAAGGACGCGCGGCAGTGCCACTCAGCATGTCGGCAAGGTTGTATCCAGACATGCTTCCGTTTGCAGGATTTGAGGCTCCGGTAACACCCGGCTCGCGGAAGTGCCACTTGTCATAGAATCCGTTGAACGAGGCGGATGCGGCCAGGAAGAACAATACACAGCAGCATGCGCCACGATAGAGTCTCGAGGAAAAGGGCCGGCCGTCCATACCAGTTACCGACCTCTCAGGGGATTCCTTACAAGGCGACATGATGCTCTGCGGCAGTGCCGGTCATACTATGCCCACTCTGCCGCATCTTCTCAGCGGTTGTGCATGGGGCAGCGTTCCAGCCCCCTGCGGTTGTGCTTGCAGGGGGACCGGATTCGTCTCAAGCGTGATGGTGGTGATGGCTGTTGTGGTGAGAGCTGGCGTGATGAGTGTTCGCGTGGTGGGAGCTGGGGTGATGATGTTTACGGGCAGCGAAGGCCGGGCTAACAAACACCATCAGGAGCAGTGCTGCTGCAAGAATCTTTTTCATGGCCTCAATGTACCACGAGCGAGCCGCCTGCGGTAGAGCGCAGTGCCGCAAGCATCAAGAGAGGAACGGGACGGTGGAGGCTCTCGCCAAACCGGAAACCGGCGTAAACTTGGAGATACGATGACAATTCCGGCAGTCCCCCAACTCCCGAGCCACAAGCGCTTTTTCTTTGAGAAGTTTGGCATCACCGAGCGGCTACTGGAACGCTGCCTGGGCGAGGCGCTGAGCGCCGGCGGCGACTATGCCGATTTGTACTTCGAATCGGTGACGGCTACTGCGCTGGGCGTTGACGAGCAGATCGTGAAATCTGCCAGCCAAGGCGTAAGCGCCGGATGCGGCATCCGCGTGCTCAGCGGCGAACGGACCGGCTATGCCTATACCGACAACCTCAGCCCCGAACGCCTGCTGCACGCGGCGCGCACCGCGGCGCTGATCGCCTCCGGGCCAGCCAAGCAGCCCGTGCAGGGCTTCATCGAATCGCCCGCAGCCAATCTTTATCCTGTTCCGCTGGGCGGCTACGACCTGGATCTTGCAGCGCGCCTGGAGTTGATTTTGCGCGCCGATCGCGCCGCACGGGCCTTCGATCCGCGCATCGTGCAGGTCAGGGCAAGCTACTCCGAAGAGTTGCGGCGCATCCTGATTGCCGCCTCCGACGGCGCCTTCGCCAGCGACACGCAGCCCCTCTGCCGACTCAACGTCTTCGTCATTGCCAAGGAGGACGCCAACACCACCAAAGGCTCGGCGGGTGGCGGCGGGCGTGCTGGATTGGAGCAGTTTGCCGGTTCGAAGAGCCCAGAGAGCCTTGCGCACGAGGCTGCGCGCGGAGCGATTCTGCAACTCAATGCTGTGGCTGCTCCGGCTGGCGAGATGGAGGTCGTCCTCGGCCCCGGCTGGCCGGGAATCCTGCTGCATGAGGCCGTGGGTCATGGCCTTGAAGCTGACTTCAATCGCAAGAAGACCTCGGCCTTTACGGGCCTGATCGGTCAGAAGGTTGCCAGCCCCAAGGTCACTGTCGTCGACAACGGAACCATCGCAGGCCGTCGCGGTTCGCTCAATGTCGACGACGAGGGATCTGCGACTCAGGAGACGGTGTTGATCGAAGGCGGCGTGCTGCGCGGCTATCTGAGCGACAAGCTCTCGGCGCGCCTGATGGGCATGGCCAACACTGGTTCAGGGCGGCGGGAGAGCTACCAGTCGATACCCATGCCGCGCATGACGAACACCTACATGCTCGCCGGCGACGATGATCCTCAGGATATTCTGCGCTCGGTCAAGCGTGGGCTTTACGCTGTCAATTTTGGCGGTGGACAAGTGGACATCACCAACGGCAAGTTTGTTTTTTCCGCCTCAGAGGCCTACATGATCGAAGACGGCAAGATCACCACTCCGGTGCGCGATGCGACGCTGATCGGCAATGGGCCTGATGCGCTGAAGCATGTCTCGATGGTTGGCCACGACCTGAAGCTCGATGAAGGCATCGGAACCTGCGGCAAGGACGGCCAGAGCGTGCCGGTCGGCGTGGGAATGCCGACGATCAAACTGGACAAGATGACGGTGGGTGGAACGGGAAGATAGATTCGGGGTGAAGGCCATAGTCAAGAGCCCACCGTTGCGATGGGCTCTTTTCCGTTTTTGCTATGCCTTGCCGATGATTCTGGCCAGCGTTGCACCAATCTCCGCAGGCGAGACGACGACGTGAATTCCGGCCTCGGTCATGGCTTTCATCTTGTCGGCGGCTGTGCCCTGGCCTCCGCTGATGATCGCACCGGCGTGGCCCATGCGGCGGCCGGGAGGCGCGGTCTGTCCGGCGATGAAGCCGACGACGGGCTTCTTTACATGCTTTCTGACGAAGGTCGCAGCGGCCTCCTCAGCCGAGCCGCCGATCTCGCCGATCATGATGATGGCCTCGGTCTCGGGGTCGTTATTCAAGAGGCGCAACGCGTCAATGTGTGTGGTGCCGATGATTGGGTCGCCGCCGATGCCGATGGCTGTGGACTGACCGATGCCGCGCTGAGTCAGCTGGTAGACGGCTTCATAAGTCAGCGTGCCGGAGCGGGAGACGATGCCCACCGAACCCTCTTTGTGAATGCGGCCGGGCATGATGCCAATCTTGGCTTTTCCGGGCGAGATGACGCCAGGGCAGTTGGGGCCGATGAGCCGTGACTTCGAGGTTTTGAGCTTGGCCCACACCTTGACCATGTCGAGCGTGGGGATGCCCTCGGTGATGGCCACGATCAGCGGGATGCCCGCGTCTTCGGCTTCGAGAATCGCGTCGGCGGCAAAAGGCGGCGGCACGAAGATCATGGTCGCGTTGGCACCGGTCGCGGCAACTGCATCCGCGACAGTATTGAAGACCGGCCAGCCCTCATGCGTGGTGCCGCCTTTGCCGGGAGTGACGCCGCCGACAACCTTTGTGCCGTACTCCGCGCAACTCATAGCGTGGAAGGTGCCTTCTTTGCCGGTGATGCCCTGAACGATAAGGCGAGTTTCTTTATTAACCAGGACCGCCATCTTATGCCCCCACGCTTGCAGCCGCGGCCACAACTAACTCCGCTGCTTCTTTCATTGTTTCGCCAACCTGGAAGTTGAGGCCGGATTCCTTGAGGATTTTGCGGCCTTCCTCAACATTGGTGCCTTCGAGGCGCAGCACGATGGGCACTTTGATCTTGAGGTTGTGCGCTGCTGCGACGACGCCGGTGGCAAGGCGATCTACGCGTAGGATGCCGCCGAAAATATTGATGAGGATGGCCTTCACGTTGGAGTCGGAGAGCAGGATCTGGAAGGCGTGCTCAATCTGGTCGGGAGTGGCGCCGCCGCCTACGTCCAGAAAATTCGCTGGGCTGCCGCCGGCGTACTGAATGATGTCCATGGTCGCCATGGCCAGGCCTGCGCCGTTGACCATGCATGCGATCGAGCCGTCGAGCTTGATGTAGTTGAGTGCGTATTTGCTTGCTTCCACCTCAAGCGGGTCTTCTTCGGCAGTGTCGCGCAGAGCCTTGATCTCCGCATGGCGGAAGAGCGCGTTGTCGTCAAAAGTGATTTTGGCGTCGAGTGCGAAGAGCTTGTCGTCGGTGGTGGTGATGAAAGGATTGATCTCGACCAGTGAGGCGTCGGTCTCGATGAAGGCCTTATACAAACTCTGCAGAAAGCCGACGGCCGCGTTGATCTGTGTGGGCTTGAGTCCGAGAGCAAAGGCCAGCTTGCGCGCCTGCCATGCGCCAAAACCGATAGCCGGGTCGATGGTCTCTTTGAAGATGGCATCGGGAGTTTTAGCGGCTACGACTTCAATTTCCATGCCGCCGGCTTGCGAAGCCATGAAGACTAGCCTCCCCGTTGCGCGATCGAGAACGATGCCGAGATAAAGCTCGCGGTCGATGGAGGCCGTTTCTTCGATGAGCAGCCGCTGGACTTTTTGTCCCGCCGGGCCGGTCTGGTGAGTGACCAGCGTCATGCCGAGAATGTTCTTGGCGTGGAGCTCGGCCTCTTCGCGGGTACGGGCCACTTTCACGCCGCCGCCCTTGCCGCGGCCTCCGGCGTGAATCTGCGCCTTGACGACGACGCCTGCAGCGCCCTCGGCAAAGAGCTTGCGAGCGATTGTCGAGGCTTCTTCGAGAGTGTTGGCCACTTCGCCCCTGGGCACGGCAACGCCGTATCTTGCCAGGATTTCTTTCGCCTGATACTCGTGAATTTTCATTTGGTAATGACCACCCAGCCCGCAGCCATGGGGATTCGGGATCGGGTCTGGAGAGTGCCAGAGGACCGAGACCTGCCGCGGTAATGAAATAGTATCTTGGCAGCCATGGAAGGGCAAACAGCGAAGCGCAAATAGTTTTTTTGAGAGATGTGCTTCCTCTTTGGACTATTACCATGGAAGATATGGCCTCTTTGATGGAACTATTGAAGCCGCTGGCCGAAGATGGCGCGGCATTGACTCGCGAGCAGGCGGCAGGCGCGCTCGAACTGATTTTGACCGGCGAGGTGCCGGAGGTGGAGACGGCGGCGCTGCTCACCGTTCTGGCCACGCGCGGCGAGCTTGCGCCCGAGCTGGCCGGTTTTGTGCAGGTGATGCGCGAGCGGGTTACGCCGCTGCCTCTGACCGATGCCGAGCGGGACGAACTGGTTGACGTGGTCGGCACAGGCGGCGGCGGGCCGCTCACTTTTAACATCTCCTCGGGCGCGGCGCTGGTGGCGGCTGCTGCCGGAGCTAAGGTCGCCAAGCACGGCAACCGCGCGGTTACGTCGCAATGCGGCGCGGCCGATGTGCTGGAGGCGCTGGGAGTGCCCATCGCGCTGGGGCCGGAGTTGGCCGTCGAGTGCCTGCGAGAGACGGGATTCATGTTCCTCTTCGCGCCGCTCTATCACCCGGCGATGAAGGCGGTGGGGCCTCTGAGGCGCGCGCTTGGCTTCAGGACGATTTTTAATTTATGCGGCCCGCTGACGAATCCTGCCGGGGCGCGTTCTCAGGTGATTGGCGTGCTTGCGCCGAGCCGCGTGCTGCTGGTGGGGCGCACGCTGGTGGAGTTGGGTGCGAAAAGGGCATTCATCGTGCATGGGACAGACGGCATCGACGAGCTGACGACGACAGGTGAATCCGTTGTGGCGCGCATCGAAGAAGTGCCAGGCGGAGGCAAGCCGGAGATGAAGGCCGCGCGCATCACGCCGGAGATGGCTGGATTGCCCCGTGCGACTTTGGATCAGTTTGTCGGCGGCGATGTGAAGACCAACGCGGCACTGCTTTATGACGTGCTGACCGGCATTCCCGGCGCGCGGCGCGATATCGTGCTGCTGAACGCGGCTGCTGGTCTGATTGCCGCAGGGTTGGCGAACGATCTGAAAGAAGGCGTCAAGCTCGGCGTAGAGGCCATCGATTCAGGCGAAGCGGCAGCGACACTGGCGAAGCTGCGGCAGTTTGCGGCCAAGCACGCGGACAAGCCATAAAGATTCCGTTCAACCAATTGTGCTATTCTTCCGCTGCGATTTTGGGAGGCTATTTTATGTTGCGTTTTCCATCGATGTTGGCGTGCTTGGGGATGGGTGCTGCTTTATGTGGCTTGGCTCAGGCTCAAACCATTCAGATTAATCGCGAGAACAAGACCATCGCGATCAGCGCCAAGGATGAGGCTGTCGCTACAGCCGATATTGCCGCCATCACAATCGGATTCGAGGTTTTTGGCGCTGATTCACAGGGTACATACGCGGATGGCGGCAAGCTCTCACGCGCCATTCTTGAGGCGTTGCATAAAGTTGGCGTGAAGGATGAGAGCGTCGAAAGCACTCAGCAAAGCATCGAGCGGAACACTGAGTTCACCGACAAGGACACACCCCAAGACCGGGCTAAGCGACAGTTTGTCTTACAACAGTCGTGGGAGGTTTCCGTTTCGCCGCAGAGTGCCGCCGAAGTGATTCGTATTGCAGTTATTGCAGGAGCGAACAAGAGCGGAGAGATTGATTGGCGACTAGCAGACCGCAAGGCCTTGCAAGCCAAAGCCGCCGAAAATGCGCTTGTGAAAGCGCGCGTTGTAGCAAGTAACATGGCTGATGGGCTGCACGTGAAACTCGGTGCCTTGATATACGCTAGCAACGAGACGCCGACCGCACATTTATATGCAAATGCAGAACTCGGAGTCGCATCCCCGCAAGTTGCCGTGAGAGCCACGGAAATGCCGCCTCCGCCACCTCCCCCGTTAGTGATCCATCCGAAGACCATCCGCGAAGAGGCCACAGTCTACGCAGTCTTCGCCATCGAATAGACCTACCGAAGCAAACTGAGAGTCAGCGAATCGGGCTCACCGCCGAAGTATTTCTTCAGGGCATCGTTGAAGTCGGTCGAGTCCATCGCCGCGTCGGCTGTGGCGCGCGCAAAGAGCGTCATCGACGAGCGGAACTTCATGTCGTCGGGGGAGCCTAGAATCTCGCGGATCGTGCGTCCCTCGACGAGCGTGACCAACCGGGTGCATTGGCCAAGCCGAGGACCGAGAACAGGATGCCGCAGATAGGCCACGGCCTCTTCCAGCGATCCGATGCCGAAGTGGTTGGCCTGCGGGCTGCGGCCCAGTCCTTTCATCTGCGGAAAGATGAACCAGATCCAGTGCGTGCGCTTCTCTCCTGCGCGCAACTCAGCCAGAACCTGCTCGTAGACTGCGGCTTGTGCGTCGACAAAGCGTTCGAGGTTGAATGGGGCATTCATTCGCGTTTTTGCGGCATGGCATTTACTCGGCGTGGAAGACGACGTCGAAGAGCAGCAGGCTGACAGTAGTGAAGATGATGTCGTAGCCCAGGAGAAGCTTGATCCACAGGGTCGGGTCGCTCTCGCCAGTGAGGATGGATGTGGTGGCCTGCACCATGGCCAGCAAGGCCGGAATGAAGATGGGAAAGAGAATCAGCGAAAGCAGCAGTTCGCGGTTGCGGCTGCGGATGGAGAGCGCGGCAAAGAAGACGCCGTTGCCGACCAGCGCCCATGTGCCGAGCGGCAGCACCAGCGCCAAAAGCCACGCCTGACCGGCGATGTGAAGGTTATAGAAGATGAGAAAACAGGGCGCCAGGACAATCTGAACAAAGGTGACGAAGAGGAAGTTGGCGATGACCTTGGCCAGGTAGAGCTCCGCGCCGGGAGCGGGGGCCATGCGCTGCGCGTCGATGACTTGGTGGCGGATTTCGCGGGCCCAGGCTTGGTTGAGCGCGCTGACCGAGGCGAAGAGCGTGGCCACGCAGAGAACGCCGCCGGCAATCTGCTGGGAGAACGACCCGCGTGGATCGAAGGCGATGGAGAAGAGTACGACGACCAGCAGCGAGAAGAAAAGCATGGAGACCAGCGTGTCGAGGGTGCGAAGCTCGATGCGGAGGTCTTTGACTAGATGAGTCCAGAGGGCGCGGGGTATCATTGGCGGTCCTCCGGGGTCGAGTTGTTGGGTTCATGGTTTCCCACCCATTCGCTCAACCACCCCACGGACGAAGACCTGTCCGTGGGGACCCCGGTGCGGCGAATGGATGGGGCACCCGAGGTTTTGTCTTTAGTGAGGTCTGCGGTCTGGGCTTCGGCGGCGCGGATGTAGTCGTCGGGCGCTAGGATAAGCTGCGTGCCGCGTGCGCCGGCTGAAACGCTGATCTTGTCGAAGAGGATGATCGTTTCATCGACGAAGACTGGGTAGGGCTTCTTTGCGCCGAAGACGGTGACGCCGCCGCGGATGTAGCCGGTGAGGGGCTGGACCTCTTTGAGTGGGACCATCTCGGCCTTGCGCAGGCCTGCGGCGCGGGCGAGTTTCTTGAAGTCCAGCTCGGCGTCGCCGGGGATGACGGCAAAGACATACGAGTTGGGTCCGCCGGTGGTCAGAAGAGTCTTGAAAACCTGCTCCGGGGGCATGCCGACTTTTTTGGCAACGGTGATGGCGGATAGATCGTCCGGGTCGACCTCGTACTCGCGAAGTTCGAAGGGGGTGCCGAGAGATTCGAGGATGCGCGCGCCGTTGGTCTTCATCGCGTGGGCTCTCCGGGCTCAAAAGATGCCACTCGGCCTGCGTGCAGGGTGAGTACCCAATCGGCGATGGGGGCGGCGAGTTCGCGCTGGTGGGTCGTCAACACAATCGTCCGGTTGCTCTGGCGGAAGCCGGCCAGCAGTTCGACCATCTGGCGAGCAGACTCAACGTCCATGTTGGAGAAGGGCTCGTCGAGCAGGAGCAACTCGGGGGCCGAAAGCAGCACGCGGGCCAGCGAGGTGCGCTGGCGCATCCCCTGTGAATAGTTGCCAAAGGGGCGGTTCAGATCGGGGTCGAGGCCCACCTGGCGCAAGGCTTCGGCTGGCTCTATACAGGCGCGACCGGGATAAAGGCTGGCGAAGTAGCGCAGGTTTTCCTGGGCGGTGAGCTCGTCGTAGAGCATCGGCGCGTGGCTCATGTAGCCGATGCGGTCGCGGGCGTCATGGGGCTCATCTTCGCCGAAGACGGTGACCTTGCCGAAGCTGGGCCTAAGCAGACCGGCGAGGATGCGCAACAGAGTGGACTTGCCCGCGCCGTTTTCGCCGAGCAGGACGTAGCAGCGCCCCGGCTCGAAGTCGACCGAGACCTGGCGCAGCGCTGCGAATGAGCCGAAGAGCTTGGAGACGTTGTCCAGCCGGGCACAAGCAATCGAACTTTTTGCCTCGGAGGCGAGAGCGGTCATGCGATCAGTTTGCGGCAGTGGTGGCTGCAGCCGGGTTGGGAGGAGCAGCCTGGGCGCGCGGGTTGGAATTCGGCGCGGCAGCGGGTTGGGCTGGCGTGGCGCCGGGTTGGCCATTGGGCGTCGCAGGGGCGTATTTGCTGGCGCACTTGGCCTGCAGCACAGTTGCGTGCAGGACGCCGTCGCGGCCATAGCTTCCTTCGGCCAGAGCCTGCGAGTCATCCTTGAAAGTGTCTGGTGGCGGCTCGGAGCCTTTGTAGACGACCTTGAGCAGACGTCCGCCGGGTGCCTTGGGTGAGTGGCTCTCGAATTCGTTCATGATGAAGGTGACATGGGGGCCGTTGTGTTCGATCGAGCCGGGCTGGACGAAACCCTCGACACGCAACTGGCTGTGGTAGGCCTTGTCGCCCATGCCGCCCAGTTCGGCGATGGTGACGTAGTAGCTCTTGTTGGCTCCGTAACCGGAGTAGGCGAGCCAGCCGATGGTGCCGATGATGACGGCGGCAGCGATGCCGATGCGGATCGAGTTGGGGGAAGTCTTCATATTCAACTCCAACGATACGAGGGTATCAGGATGTGGTCAATCTTTGGATGAGGCAGAGCAAGTTTATGTCGCAACAGATTTTTTTGGGAACGACTCGATCTTCGGACCATTGCGCCAGTAGACCGGCTTTGCCGCGAGCATGTAAGCTGGGGGCACCCAGGAACGGAGAAAGCCGCGCCACCCACGGCGTGCCTCAAGCCTATGCTTTTTAACTCACTTATCCTCAAGATCAAGCGCGCGGAGACACCCTTTTTCGCGTCTCTGAAGAGAGTTGCAAAGGCGATTCTGACCTTCCATCTTCCGGTTCCGCGGGCTCTCGATTCGGTCTATCTGCTGATCCATTCTCTTGAGGCTCTCGATTTTGAGATGACGGAGAGGATCAGCGTCGCCTGCTATCGCTATCCTGTGTTGCGCGCACTGTGCGTCTCGGTGGGCAAGCGCCTTCAGATGGAACGCATTCCAGCCATCTCCGGCCCGATCAGGATTTATCTGGGAGACGACGTGCGCCTCTCGGGGCTTTCGAGTTTTACCGGCGGCCGCATCTTTCCCGACCCGGAGTTGCGCGTTGGAAATCGAAGCTTCATCGGCCATGGCTGCTCTTTTGCAGTGGCGAAATCTATCAACATTGGCGACGACGTGCTGATCGCCGGCAACTGCACAATCTCGGACTATTCGGCGCATCCGGTCCATCCGGAGAAGCGCATCGCGGGAGAGCAGGTCGATCCTGAAGACGTTCGCCCGGTGCGCATCGAGAACAAGGCCTGGCTGGGCAGGGGCGCAATGATCCTTCCCGGGGTCACCGTAGGAGAAGGAGCCGTGGTGGGCGCGGCGGCCGTCGTGACCAAGGATGTTCCCGCCGGCCATATCTGCGTCGGAAATCCCGGGCGGCTGCTCTCAAGAACTGTCTACGAGTCGAAGATCCGGATCACTGAAAATGTGACAAGGAACTAAAAAATTTACCCATAAATTGAGGAAGAATCATCGACGCCGGTGGGTCTGGAGACCCACCGTACAGCCGACCTGGAGGTCGGCGCTACCAATCGGTTTAGCGCACGGAGTCCAGGGTTCGCGCGGCGCGGTCCAGGGCCTGGGTAAGGACAGTCAACTGCTGAGCAGCGCGATTGATGTCTTTGGCGTCGAGGGCTTCATTGACGCCGGGCAGAACGACCGCCGAGTACCCAGTGAACTCGCCGGGGGCGTAGATGGTGTGCCGGTACCAGGGGCGGTTGGGCAGGCCTTGCTCGGTGAGGAGCGCGGTCTCGGTCTGGCGGAGGGCGAGATTGAGGTGGACGAGGTCTCCGGAGGCAGCCATTTGCAGCCCGTGGGCTCGTTCTGCGGCGGCGGCGAGGTGGACAGCGGCGGCCTCTGCGGCGGCAAAGTCGAGAGAGTTGTGCCCCTGATCGGCTGCCTTGCGTTTGGCGGCGTCAATATACGACCGGATCTCGCGGGCGTAGGCACCGTAGTCGTAGGGGAGCACATCGGCATCAGCCATGCGCAGGGCCTCAATACCAAAGACGCGGGCCATCTGCTGCAGATAGACGAAGTGGCCGTCGGCGTTCATCGTGAACCATGCGTAGTTGTCGAAGACGGAGTGATAGACGCCGTAGGGACCTTCTGAGCCGATGTCGGTGGAGGGAACGCCGATGTGCTGAAAGAAGGGCGAGAAGTCGGAGCCGGAGCCAAGGCTTCCGACGCGGACCTCTTCGCCGGGTGCTGGCGGCGGGTTGGAGCCTGTCGGGTCAGCTTGCGCAGGGTGGCTGATGCGCCACTGTTGATAGACCGTTCCGCCCATTGGGCTTGGAACTGAGCGGGTGAGTTCGCGAATGAACTGCTTGAGCGAGGGGACGGCTGCGGCGGAGAAATCCGAGCCAGCGACAGCGACGTCGGTGTTGAAGTAGGCGACGGCGCGCTCCAAGGCTTTGGCGTTCTGCTCCACCCACTCGGTGGAGCCGATGAGGCCTTCTTCCTCGGCGTCCCAACTGGCGAAGATTATGGTCCGTTTAGGCCGCCAGCCTTGCCGGATCAGCGCGCCGATGCCGTGGACCGTTTCAAGCATGGCTGCGGTGCCGCTGGAGGGATCGACGGCACCGTAGACCCAGGCATCGCGGTGATTGCCGACGACTACCCAATCGTCGGGATAGGCCGTGCCCTTGATCTTGCCGATGACATTCCAGATGATGCGCCGCTGATAGTCCTGCACCGAGACGAGGTGAGCCTTGACGGCTCCAGGCCCCCAGGCCTCGCCGAGGTGATAGCGGAAGCCGAGTGCGCCTTGCCACTCTTTCTGAACGCCGGGGCCTTTGAGAGCTTGCAGGATCGGCGCGGCGTCGCGATAGCTGATGGGGATGGAGATGATTTGGGTCTGGCTGCCGTAGGGCGAGACGCGGGCCGAGTCAGGCAGATCGGGCGTCGAAGCCACGCCGGGCGTCTCGGGATCGCCGGGATACTTGAAGAGATACTGAACTGATCCGCGCTCGACACTGTTTTCTGGCCGCCAGGGCCCCATCGGATAGGCGTCGCCCTTCGCGAAGCCATCGTCCTGTGGGTCGGGGTAGATGAGCACGCCGGCGGCTCCGCGCAGCTCAGCCAGGTAGACTTTGACGCCGCGGAAGTTGGCGCCGTAGCGCACAAGAACGATCTTGCCGTGCAGATCGATGTGGTGAGAGGCGAGCTGGTCAAAGTCTTCGAGACGGCCGTAGTTGGCGTAGACCACCTCGGCCGTGACGTCGCCGGAGCCGGAGGAGCCGTGAAAGGGCATCACGACTCGGGGGTCGTCCTGGTAGGCGTCGCCATCTACATGCTCGCGCGTGGGGCCGCTCATGAGCAGCTTGCCGGCGGAGTCATAGGCCTCGACGCGCTCAATTTTGGGTTGGTTCATCAGGACGCGGTAGGGGACGATCTCCGTCTCCAGCCCGGCCGCGCGGAACTTCTGCGCAACGTATTCGGCGGTCTTGCGGTCTTCGGGTGTCGCGGCCAGATGCGGCTCGGCGGTGAGGGTCTTCAGGTGCTGGCCGGCTAAAGCGGCGTCAGGGACGGCAAGGAACTTCTCCTCGATCTTTGCCTCGGTCGCGAAATCGCGATAGCCGAAGACGGCTGGGGCCGAGTTTTGCGCCGAAAGAGGTCCAGAGATGAGCGCCAGGAGAAAAGCGAAGACGAGCGGCTTGTTGAGCGCCATCTGTGGAACCTCGTTCGGCGAATTTGTGATGCAGTAAGCGGCTTCTATGCCACAGGCTGTGCGCAATGGGCGCAGCGGCGTGCAGCGAGTGGAATTTCACTCAGGCATTCCGGGCACGTCTTCAAAGTAGATGGAGCGTCAGGCTCGGGCTTCTTGAGCCGCGCCTGCAGATGGTTGAGCGGCAGGACGATGGCAAAATAGACGACGGTGGCGATGATCAGGAAGGAGACAGCCGCGTTCAGGAAGCTGCCGATCTTGATGTGCCCGCTGCCGATGTTCAGGACAACGCCGCTGAAGTCCGGCTTGCCGATGGTGGCGGCTATGAGCGGATTGAGTACGTCGCCCACCAGGGAGGTGACGATCGCGTTGAAGGCCGCGCCCAGAATGACGGCGACGGCCAAATCGACGACATTTCCACGCAGGATGAAATCGCGAAATCCTTTCAGCATGTTTCCCTCCGGTTGATCTGGCTGTGCAAGAGCCTTTGGTTTGAACAGAATCCACGGGGAGTGTTCTTGAACATCCTACATGGCGGCAAGGGTCTTTGGCAGCCGCAAATGGCCTGCGAATCTCAAAGATAGACCCAAAGAAACAGCACCATGGCCAGGATCATTAGTTCCGAGTAGAGCAGAATGAGCACGCCGGCGTGGTAAAGGCTCCATCGGGGGCCGAGGCAGCGGAAGGTCTCCACCATGCCCCAGCAGACGATGGGCGCAAGTAGAATCTGCCAATGTGAGGCGTGTGGCGAGTCAGCAAACGGAAAGCCAGCCAGGCACAAACTTGCCGCCAGCGCGCCGAGAGCGAGCAGGACGCCGCGAACAAGCGAGGGACGGCGCAGCCGAAAGAGGACGAAGCGCAGAGGCACCACACTTCAATCTACAGCGCTCGGTGAGTTCCGTGGGGCGGGTCGAAAAAGGATAAGGCGAACGCTTAGCCGCGGCCGGGGCGCAAGCTGCTCAGGTGAGTTTTGTCGACAGGTTCAGGGTCCTCATAGGCGTGTAAAACAGGCAGACCCTCACGCAGCCCTGACCAGTCTTCCGCGACGACGATACTGTTCTGAGGCTTGCCTGGCAGGTAGCGTGCAGTGCAGGGAAAGCCTGCCCGTACCTCGGCCGCATCCACCACGCCGTGCATGTCGGTAATGTCCTGCGAAGATTCGTAATCCACGCCGCCGATCCGGTAGCTATAGAGCAGCATTGTGAGGGTACGCGCCGGCTCATTTTTTGATCTGGCCGGGGATTCGACCTCGCAGATGTCCAGCAGCATGCCGTCCACCAGCCGCCCGGAGTGCGCCAGGAGCTTGCGGCGCGCGCGCTCGATCTCCTCCGGCGTGGGGCGCTTGCGAAAGATCAGCCATACACCCATCGCCAGCAGTGCGGCGCCAAGGGCCGCTGCCACTGCTATCTCCCATGCTTGTGCGTTGAAACGGATCATCGATGGCGGGACTCTTCCCCAAAGGTCCCATCTCAAGGATAACGCAGTCGGAGTGGTGTGAAGCAATGCGGGCTGTGCATCGCACTTTGGTTTTTGCTGTGCAACAGCTTGTGGCTTAGGCGCTGCGATATACTCGTGACTGCATCTAAAGGAGCTCCGGTCTGCCGGACGCCTGATTTCCGGAGGAATATCTTGGTTTTGAAGGCGAGTTCCACTGTGGCACCCAATTCCCGAAATCGTGAACGGATACGCTCGACCACGGTCATCTGCATCCGGCGCAACGGCGTGGTGGTGATGGCCGCCGATGGGCAGGTCACGCTGGGCGACCATGTGCTGAAACACTCCGCAAAGAAGATTCGCCGGCTCTACCAGGAAAAGATCCTTGCCGGGTTTGCCGGCTCGACCGCCGACGCTTTCAGTCTGTTCGCGCGCTTTGAAACCAAGCTCGAGCAGTACGCTGGCAACCTGAACCGCGCAGCCGTCGAGCTGGCCAAGGACTGGCGCACCGACAAGATGCTGCGCAATCTTGAGGCATTGCTGGTGGTGGCCGATCAGGGACAGACCTTCCTGATCTCCGGTTCTGGAGACGTTATCGATCCCGATGAGCCGCTGGCCGCCATCGGTTCCGGCGGACAGTATGCCGTGGCTGCCGCCCGCGCACTGCTGGAAAACACAGACCTGAGTGCTCGCGAGATCGCCGAGAAGTCCATGAAGATTGCGGGCGAAATCTGCATTTACACCAACGACCACGTTACGATTGAGGAGTTGAAAGGCTGAGACGCAATCCTCGGAGTAAGAGAACATGACATTGCAAGAGGCTCTGAATGATATCGAGAAGCTTGGCGATGATGATGTGATTTTTGCACGCAAGCCGTGGACCCTCGACACAAAGGCGGAAGTGGGGCATTTTGATACTGGCTATCGCATTCCAATCGAAATGGCTTCGCGTGGTATGGAGTATTTTTTTGAGGCCCATATCGCGCGCGAGGAAGTGCTGAATGGAATCAAGAAGTATCCGTTGAGCGATGCAGAAAGAAATGCACTTGTTATTTACTATGCGGAGTTTGACGCATTTCCCGAATGGCTCTTTGAACGAATTCGGGCGTTTGAGAACGAGAACCCAGGGAATTTCACCCCGCAAGGAATGCAGTAAACAAACATGGCTATTTACCTTCCCGCATCCTCCGAAGAACAAGACGTCTCGCTCGATGAGTTGACGCCGCGCGAGATTGTTACCGAGTTAGACAAGCACGTCGTCGGCCAGAAGGGCGCCAAGCGCGCCGTGGCCATTGCGCTGAGGAATCGCCAGCGCCGGCAGAAGCTGCCTCCCGACATCGCCGACGACATCATGCCCAAGAACATCATCATGATCGGGCCGACGGGCGTGGGTAAGACGGAGATCGCGCGACGGCTGGCCAAGCTGACGAACTCGCCGTTTCTCAAGGTGGAAGCCTCGAAGTTTACCGAGGTCGGCTACGTGGGCCGCGATGTCGAGTCGATGATCCGCGACCTGGTCGAGATTGCCATCGACATGGTGCGCGAAGAGCGCCTCGAAGAAGTGGAAGACCGCGCGGAGATGAACGCCGAAGAGCGCCTGCTCGACGTGCTGCTGCCGCCTCCGCCGCCCATGCCACCCGCTCAGGAGGGTCAACTCACGCTGCCCGGCGCAGACAGTTATCAGCGCTCGCGCGAGAAGCTGCGCCAGCAGTTCCGCGAGGGAAAGCTCGATGACCGCATGGTCGAACTCGACGTGCGCGAGCGCGGAGCGCCGCAGTTTGGCATCATCTCCAACCAGAACCTCGAAGACATGGAGATGAGCCTCAAGGACATGCTGCCGAATATCTTCGGCGGCAGCTCGAAGAAGCGCAAGATGAAAGCGGCAGATGCCTTCGACTATCTGGTGGAAGAGGAAGAGGGCCGGCTGATCGATATGGATTCAGTCAATCGCGCGGCGGTAGAACGGGTCGAGTCGAGCGGCATCATTTTTCTCGACGAGATCGACAAGATCGCCGGACGCGAGGGAAGCCACGGACCGGATGTTTCACGCGAGGGCGTGCAGCGCGATATTCTACCGATTGTCGAAGGAACGACCGTCAATACGCGCTATGGCATGGTGCGGACCGATCATATTCTCTTCATCGCCGCCGGCGCATTCCATGTTTCAAAGCCCAGCGATCTGATCCCTGAGTTACAAGGGCGCTTTCCGATTCGTGTTGAATTACAGTCGCTGACCGTCGACGACTTTTTGCGAATCTTGACCGAGCCCAAAGCCTCGCTGACCAAGCAATACTCGGCGCTGCTTGAGACCGAGGGCGTGAAGCTGGAGTTTTCACCGGAGGCCTTGCGCGAGATGGCAGAGTTCTCCTTCAAGGTGAATGAGCAGACAGAAAACATCGGCGCGCGCCGCCTGCACACCATCATGGAACGCGTACTTGAGGATGTGAGCTTCCTCGCGCCTGACGTGGCTCGCCGTGTCCCGGATGAAGAGGCTGCCGCGGCGCTAAAGGAAGCCATCAAGAGCGAGTCCTCGACTCCATTGCCCTATGAAGAGCGCATGACCGCATCCGGTCCTGAGAAGGTCTTCCTGATCAATGCGGAGTACGTCAAACAAATGGTTGCGTCGATTGTGAAGGATCAGGATCTCTCGCGCTACATTCTCTAGATCGGTTGCGATGGATTTCGAATCAAAGTCAATTTGATAGAATCTGCGATATGCTAGATGCCGTTCCGGTACAGGTGCGCGAGACAAAGGAGATACCGTCCTATTCCGTGCACTTGGATGCGGCGCGTGCGCTTGCTGCGCTCATCGTTTTTTTAGGTCATGGGACATACTTGTTATTGGGCACGACAATCCATGAACAAGTAAATGGAAAATTAGACCGTGCTGCCGCCGCTACCAATTCTTATAACCCTGCCGCGCACACGCATTTGGGCCATCAGGCAGTTATCATTTTCTTTGTTCTTAGCGGCTACTTTGTAGGCGGTGGAGCGCTTCGATCGATCAAGCGCCGGCAATGGTCAACAAAAGCCTATTTGCTCAAACGGCTCACCCGCCTATGGATCGTGCTGATTCCAGCCTTGCTGCTGACTGCACTGGTTGATTCAATCGGAATACATTGGCTTCACGATACTTCGGCTGTCTATTCGAACATGCTAAAGGCAGGATTTGGGTGCATCTGGTGCAGTGACTCGATTCAACATGCAATCTATACATTTGCAGGAAACATGTTTTTTCTTCAGGGAATTCTCGTACCATGCTTCGGCTCGAACGGCCCGCTATGGAGCTTGTCTTACGAGTTCTGGTACTACATGATGTTTCCGCTTCTATTGGCGAGCCTATTGCGCCCGACCAAGATGCTGCGCCGTGCAGGCGCAATCATTGCTCTCGTTGCACTATTAGTTTTTTGCGGCGAAGATATCTCACTCTATTTCCTTATCTGGATCATGGGAGCGCTTACTTCCTTGTTCGCCATTCGAATTCCATGGTCTTTTGCGCGCTGGATTGCACCATCGATGTGCGTTCTATTTGCCGCCTTTAACTTATATGCGGTTGTGCATCCATACAACTTGATTGCTTCAGACTTCACAACGGGGGTCTTCTTTTCATTGATTCTTTGGCTGCTCCTTCATTACGATCAACCCGCGCGTGAATCGCTTTATCGAAAGATCTTCCAAAGACTTTCTGCCATGTCCTACACTCTCTATGCTGTGCACTATCCGATTGTCCTGCTTCTCAGCACATGGCTAGTATCGAAATCGCCGCATCGGCACATCAGCGTTCAATCTGTCGCAGTGCTTCTCGCCGTCTACGCTGCGACGTTCATGATCGCATATCTTTGCTACCGGTGTTTTGAAGCAAACACGGGGCGAGTTCGTCGATTCCTTTCCGTACGTTTAGGCGTTCAGTGATTCGGCCTGGCCAGTGAGATGCAAATGCTTTCGAGCTTGCGCAGATCCTGGAGCATTTCCGTCAAAGCCGTTTTGCCAATCTCCCGCTCAAACCCCTTTTGCAATCTGTCAAACACGCCAATGACGCGCACGGCGCATCTCTTCCCCTGCGGTTTTAGCGTAAGCTGATACGCTCTGGCATCCTCTGGATCAATTCTCCTTTGCAGGAGCCCCTTGGATTCCATCGAAAAGATGCAATGACTTATGTTTCCCCGTGTTGTTCCAAAGGTCTCCGCCAGCCGCGACGGCTTCACTGGCTGCGGCGACTCAAAGAACATCGAAGCCAGCACAAGCCCTTCCAGAAAGTTAAGGTTGTCGGCAGCGAACGCTTGGTTGGCTAATGATTCAAACCGGCGTGCGGTCTGGTTGACAGCAAACATGGGACTCTCATGGAGAAAGGCATCGATCCGCATGGGCATATTCTAGTAGTTTCGTATTCAACTATTCAAAGCAATATCAAATTATCCTTGCGCGTCAGTCGATCTCGAACGAGAATTGTCCCGAAGCCAACGATATGCCGATCTCATATTCAGTGTGCATCGCAAGCTGTCTTCTTCTCTCAGCTTGCGCTCAAACCGCGTCTCCACAGCAAGAAACGGCCGCGCAGGCAGGTTCTGCTGCACAGCCCGTGTCTCTTCCCCATCCTTCGGAGACGCTGGTAGTTCTCGGGGTCCCGGTTCCGGTGCCGCTGGCTGAGTCTTCCGCATCGGTCGTCGTGCTGCCGGTCGAAGACAATGTTCTTTTGATGGAGTCACCACAGGAGTTGCTGCGTCAGGACTCATCGGTCTATCTCGAAGAGCGCGGCGTAGGCGGCGGGCAAGCCGATCTGATTCTGCGCGGAGGAACCTTCGAACAGGCGCTGGTGCTGTTGAATGGCTTTCGCATCAACGACAGCCAGGCCGCACATCACAACCTGGATCTGCCCATTTCACTCGACGCCATGGACTCGATCGAAGTGTTGCATGGCGCGGGTTCTACGCTGCATGGCGCGGATGCATTGAGCGGCGTTGCCGACTTTATTACGGCCGCCCCCGCTGCAACTTCTCTGCGACTGCGTTCTGCTTATGGCAGTTTCGGCTCGAACGAGGAGTCACTGCTGGGGGCCCTGGCGCGCAAGCGATGGAGCAGCCGGCTGACCGCGAATCGCAACTTTTCTACAGGATTCATGGCTGGCCGCGATTATCGCAACATGGACGGCTCTCTTGAGGCGTGGGTGAGTTCGCGGCTTGGCATCTCCGACCTGCTTTTTGCAGCCAGCGACCGCTCCTTTGGCGCAAACCAATTCTACGGGCCGTATAACTCATGGGAACGAACCAAGGGATGGTTTGCCTCCGGCCGCCAGGAGTTAGGCAGCCGCACAGTAGCTGCCTTCGGCTATCGGCGTCACACGGACGAGTTCATTCTGCTGCGCAACAAACCGTCTGTCTACGAAAACAACCACATCGATGGTTCGTGGCAGGCTTCGTTACGCCACACGCTTCCGATCGCAACCACGTCGGTGCTTTTGTTTGGATTGGAGTCGGACGGCGACAGCATTCATAGCAACAATCTGGGCCGCCACGCCCGCAATCGCGGCGCAGGCTATGTGGATCTGGACCTGCGGCCGGCCAAAAGACGCTGGAATCTTTCCGCAGGCTTTCGAGAAGAGCTGATCTCAGGCGGATCGCAAACAGTCTTTGCACCGCATTTGGCGGGTAGCTTGAGGCTCACTGAAACTCTGAAGATGCGCGCCAGCGGAGGATACGGTTACCGGATTCCGACTTACACCGACCGCTATTACTCCGATCCGGTCACTCATGGAAATCCAGAGCTCAAACCGGAGTCTGCCTGGTCCGGCGAGGCGGGAGTTGATTGGGTCCCGTTAAGTCGCCTTTCGATCTCTGCGACGGGCTTCTACTCCCGCCAGCACGATGCGATTGACTACGTTCGGGCAGCAACGACACTTCCCTGGCAGGCGGTAAATCTCAACGGCCTGCGTTTTGCGGGCGTCGAATCTTCTGCAACCTGGATACCAGCGAAGGGGCACAAAGTGCAGGTTGCGTGGACTCAACTCTTCGGTGCGCAACCTTCGTTGCACGGCCTGCTGTCGGAGTATGCGCTTAATTATCCAGTCATGAACCTTCATGCAACGTGGACCGCCGAACTCGGACACGCATTGATCGTGACGAATTCTGTGGCTGTCGCGAAGCCCTATCGGCAACCGGGCACTACGCCGTGGAATTCAACCACCTATCCGGTGTGGAATGCTGCGCTGACTCAGACCACTTGGAAGCTGCATCCCTACCTTCGCCTGAGCAATCTGAGTAACACCGGATATCAGGAGATACGCGGCGTTGCGATGCCCGGACGTTCGATTACTGGTGGCGTCTCTCTCTGGATCGGGCACTGATTCGCAGTGAAAGTCTCTATGATCCTGGCTGTGGACTCTGTTAGTGTTGATGCGTAACAAGACAAGCCCGCGTCGTCTTTCCCTCGGCAACTTCAAAGGAGATCACTGATGAGTAATCCCGCACTGCACCACAAGATCAACTACGTCGAATTCACCACCACCGACATTGAGCGAACCAAGAAGTTCTATTCGACCATCTTCGGCTGGAGCTTCAAGGACTGGGGTCCGGATTACATCGACTGCAACGCCACCAGCTCAGGGGTCGCCATCGGCTTTGCCAAAGGCCCGGCCCCGCAAGAGAATCCAAAGTCCGCGCCGCTGGTTGTGCTTTACTCTGCGGACCTGAAGGCCACTGAAGCTGCCATCGTTGCTAACGGCGGCAGCATCACAGTGCCGACCTTCGAGTTTCCGGGCGGGCGGCGCTTCCACTTTTCCGATGGCGTGGGCAATGTGCTGGGTGTTTGGTCGGAGTAAGATTTGCGCAAGTGATCCATCCATGGGCCAGAGAATGGCGCATGGATGGATCACTCGATGTTCGGAGTTATTGGATAGTCGGCTTATTCGATGGCGGCGGCAGCATAAGTGACTTGCGCATTCCGAGTTCGTCGCGAACCAGCGTGAGGCCAAGTATGCAGCGCTCGAACGAGTCGGAAAGGCGCGCAAACAGCGGCGCTTCCTGCTCATACTCGAAAAGATTGAACTGGCTCACAATGTAATAACTTTCCTTGCCGGCAAGGATCAGTTCTCCGAGGCTTGGCTGATGGCGGCGGCGGCGTTCCGGCTCTGTAGCCTCGGGAAACATGCCCGCAACGAAGAGCGCATAGTCGCCGATGTGCTTGCGCACGGCACGTTCGGCGTCAAAGGATGGCGCATCGCCGTGGACCGGGTCGGCTGCCTGAATCATTGCGCCTAGCTCTTCAACGGGTCGGCCATTGGCATCACGCACGCTAAAGAGATGGTCAGACTCAGAGAACTCGCAGAGCAGGTGAGCCACATAGCCGGTTACGTCCGGATCGTTGAGGCCTAGTTTGCCTTCATAGCTATTGCGAACGGCCTGGCGGAAGAACGGTTCGAGCGGATGCGCCTGCGTCTGCATAGATGCCTCCCGGATTCCCAATCGATGCGTCCCTGCCAGCTCCCAAACAAGCAGCGGCACTCGAATACAGCAATTGAAGACCATAATGGACGGCGTCACATTGACCTAAGACAAGGGCCGCCGCCCATCGCCTGAGTTATTTGATATGACACCAGAGTTATCGGAGAAGTTTCTTTCTTTGTTCAATGGCGAACATCATATTTGGCAGTGTGGGGCTGCGATTGCAACGGGGTCTGGCTGCGACGCAAAAAAGGGCAGCCGTTTAGGGCTGCCCTTTTTGCATCCGTTGATGCGCTTGTTTAGACGGCAGCTGCCGCGTGGCTCTCCAACTCGGCCAACCTCTTGGCGAGCAGCGTTTCTAGCTTGACGAGCGCGGCCGAGAAGCCTTCAATGCCTTCCTTTAACTTATCGGTGGCCATGCGGTCCGCTGCATGCATGCGTTCAAAGGCCGCCTTGTCGACGGCGATCTTTTCCATATGCTGCGCACCTGCGGTTTCCGGCGAGAGCTTGCGCGGCAGGTCGGCCTCGGTGCTCTCGAGTTCGGCCAGCAGTTGCGGTGAGATCGTCAGCAGGTCGCATCCTGCAAGTTCGCAGATCTCGCCGATGTTGCGGAAGCTGGCGCCCATCACCTGCGTCTTGTAGCCAAAGTTCTTGTAGTAGTTGTAAATGTGAGTTACCGAGAGCACGCCGGGATCGCTCGATCCCTGATAGTCCTTGCCGGTGTCTTTCTTGTACCAGTCGAGGATGCGGCCTACGAAGGGCGAGATGAGCGTGACGCCTGCCTCAGCCGCCGCGATAGCCTGATGCAGGCCAAAGAGCAGGGTCAGATTGCAGTGGATGCCATCCTTCTCCAGCACTTCGGCAGAGCGAATGCCTTCCCATGTGGAGGCGATCTTGACCAGCACCCGCTCGCGGCCGATGCCGGCCTCGTCGTACTGCGCGATGATGCTGCGGGCCTGCGCGATGGTGGCTTCGGTGTCGTAGGAGAGGCGTGCGTCGACTTCGGTGGAGACACGGCCGGGAACGATGGCAAGGATCTTCTTGCCGAAAGCGATGGCAAGCTGTTGAAAGGCCAGATTGGCGACTGCCGCATCGGTTGCACCTGCGCCGAGCTCCTTGCGGGCCGCGAGCAGAACGCCATCCACGATGGGCTGGTACTGCGGCAACTGTGCCGCGGCAGTGATCAGCGAAGGATTGGTGGTTGTGTCCTGCGGACGAAACTTGCCGATCGATTCAATGTCACCCGTGTCGGCAACGACGATGGTATACGAGCGCAACTGTTCGAGCAGATTTTTGGGCATTTGACCTCCTGAGGCTCGCGCCTCGGGGATGCAGGCGCGTTCGGCTTCAGTGTACCGCTGTTTTGATTCCTCCGAGCGGTCAAGGATGCACAGCAGATCGTCAAAGATCCCCGGATCGGGTTCCAGCAGACTCTCCGCAGCGCGTCGACTTCACTTATTTCAGCGGCTCGTAGTTGCTTTCGAGTTTGTCAATTTCTCTGTAAGCCTGCCCCGCGATTCCAAGCTGAAAATGGTTGCCCTCAACTCGAATGACCGTCACGGGTATCTTTTCATCCTTCTTCAATGACTTCTTGGCGAGGGCAAATTGCTGTGAAAAAAATCCCTGTGGAATCACAAAGTCGTGAAGCCACTTGTTCTCGCTTCGCCAGCAGAGCAGAGCCCAGACCTCGTACGATCGGGCAGGAATCTCGAAAGTCCACTTGTTCGCTTCGTCTGCATCCCTTGACGTTGTAACGAATACCCGCTTCTTTTTTGCACTGAGAAAGGGTTCTTCCAGTTCACGGTCGAGGGTTGCAAAAACGCGATTGCTTTCCTGCGAAAGCTGAACTTCACGGGGCAGCAGATTCGCGCGCCAGTAGTCGCGCAGCTGCTTGGCTCTTTGATCCTGCGGCAACTCCCACCAGGAAAGATTCTGGCCGAGGTCGTGAGCCTGGGCGAGTTCATCGTCAGTAGCCGTGAAATAGCGTCTGACCGAGCCAAGATCGTGCGAGAGATTGAAGACGTCGCGCACCGATACCATCGTCTGCTCGGCACGGACGGCTGCTTTTGCCGATTGCGCGCGAAGCATCTCCCAGGTTTCATCGATCCGGGATTCAAGCTGCATTCGCTTGCTGTGAATTGGATCGATGACTGCGCAAACAGAGTTGGCTGCGTCGATCTTGCAGAATTCGCAGCGCAATGAGGCTGTCCTGCAGCCGTTTTGTATCGCCGCCAGCATCTCTGGGGTGCTGAAGACCTTGTGCAGGTCGCCCACCGGACAAAGGTCGGGATCGCCAGGATCGGTTTGCCGAACCCGTTGACCGTTGGTAGACATGGAGCAGATCTTCGCTGCTACAGAGGTTGGCGCTTCCGTCAGCCCAATCGTGTTTCCGTAGCTCTTCGACATCTTGCGTCCGTCGGTGCCGGTCAGCTTGGGCGACGGAGTGAACAAACCATCCGGCTCGGGGAAGACGTCTGTCTTGTACATCGAGTTAAAACGACGGGCCATTTCACGGGTCAGTTCGACATGGGCGCTCTGATCCTGTCCTACGGGAACAAACTGCGCCTGATAAAGCAGGATGTCAGAGGCCATCAGTACCGGATAGCCGAGAAAGCCAAAGTTCGTCAGGTCTTTAGTGGAGAGGTTCTCCTGCTGCTCCTTGTAGGTGGGTACCCGCTCCAGCCAGCCGAGAGGTGTAATCATGCCCAAAAGCAGGTTGAGTTCCGCGTGCTGAGGCACATGACTTTGAATGAAGATCGTGGATCTCTCCGGATCGAGGCCGGCCGCGAGCCAATCGAGCGCCACATCGAGGGTATTCAGCTTAATGCGGCTCGGGTTCGCATAGTCGGTCGTCAGCGCGTGCCAGTCGGCGATGAAAAAGTAACACTCATACTGGTCTTGCAGCTTGACCCAGTTGGCCAGGGCACCCATGTAGTTGCCGAGGTGAAGCTTGCCGGTGGGGCGCATGCCGCTCAAAACGCGCGGACGTCCACCTGCGGCGCGGCCAGTTGCGCCAGTGGCGCTCGAAGGGCGCAGTTGGTCAGATGATTGCGTTTGAGAAGTGGGTACGGATTCAGGCATGAGGCGTATCGATTCCGGGGTGATGCCGAGAGAATGTCGCCGGTCTTCTGCAAGATGATGGAAAATCGGCTGCTTCAATTGTAGCGGCAACTGCGGACCTGAGCCGATTGCACCCTACAGATGCGCCAGCCCGTGCAGCACCAGCCGGAGGGCAGGGGTGACGAAGGCGCTAATGATGGTTCCGCCGACGAAGATCATCAACAGGTAGCTAACCCAGAAAGGAATCCGGTCGTAGGTCTGGACGGCATTGTAGGGCAGCATATTGCGCACCAGGCGGCTGCCGTCGAGCGGCGGAATCGGGAGCAGGTTGAAGATGCAGAGCATGAGGTTGATCAGAATGGTTAGCGCACAAAGCAAGACCAGCGGCTGAGGCGTGAATTCTTCAATCGGCTGAAGAGCGGCGATGAAAGAGTTGTAGACGACTGCGCCACCATTGGGGAGCACCTTGGCGTCGATCACCAGAACGATAAAGGCAACCAGCACGAGCATCAGATTCGAGAGCGGACCGGCCAGGGTGGTCAGATTGTCGTCGCGGACGATCTTGCGGAAGTTGCGGGTGATGACCGGAGTGGGTTTGGCCCAGCCCACCAGCATTCCGCCAAAGAATGTGAACCCGTAGAGAGGTCCAAAGATCACAATCGCCGGGAAAAGCAGGGTGCCGATGGGGTCCACGTGATACATGGGGTTGAGCGTGACGCGGCCTTCCAGGCGGGCTGTCTGATCGCCCAGGCGAGAGGCCATCCAGGCGTGAGCGCACTCATGCACACAGAGCGAAAAGATGAGGATCACGAACTCGAAAACCGCTTTGACCAGGTCGGACTGTTGCAAATCAAGGCTCCACAGGCTGAAAACTCAGGTTAGCATGGAGGGTCGCGGAGATTCAGGCCGGGAATGGGAACAAAACAGCAGCTTGCGTTGTCTATGGAGATAGGCACCTCGAGATTTCGCGCGAAAGAGGAACGATGATGCGGAGATGGATTGCAGGGATTTGCCTGTGTTTTGCGGTAACGGCGGCGTCGGCTCAGGAAAATGAGGCGGCCAGAGCGAATCAGCTTTTTCAGGAACTCAAACGGCTTGAAGCTCTGCCGCTCTATGAAGATCTGGCCAAGCAGTTTCCCAACGAGATGCTCTATGCCGATCGGCTGGCTGACTGCCTCGGCGCGAAATCGGCTCAGGTGACCGATCCGGCGGAGTTGACGGCCATCCGGACGCGGATGCGCGATGCGGCCAAACGCGCCGTCGAACTGGGCGACACGACAGAATATATCCGGATCATGGCCAATATCGATCCCACGCAGTCGCTCTACGGTTCGCTTTCGGGCCCCGGTGAAGCTCTGTTGAAGGAGGCGGAAAAGGCCTATGCTGCGGGCGATTTCGCGGGCGCGATGGAAAAGTACACCGCTGCCGCCGCTGCCGATCCGAAGCTTTACGAGGCACCTCTCTTTGCCGGAGACACGGCCTTTGTGCAAAAGGATCTGAAGACCGCAGCCATCTGGTTTGCGCGGGCCATCGCCATCGATCCGGACCGCGAGACAGCCTATCGCTACTGGGGCGATGCCATTCTCAAATATGGCCACGACCCGGAGGCTGCAAAGGAAAAATTCATTGATGCCATCGTGGCCGAGCCGTACAACAAGCTGGCCTGGCAGGGAATCACGCAGTGGGCGGAGATTGAGAAGGCTGTGATTCTGGCACCGAAGATCGATCGGCCGGCCGCTCCTGTGGTGGACCCCAAGAACCCGAAGAACATCACTATTCCTTTCGATCTCTCAGCAACCAATGACAAACAACATCCAGGAACGGCAGCGTGGATGATGTACTCTCTCATCCGAAGCAGCTATCCCGGCGGTCAATTCAAAGAGAACTTTCCGAAGGAAAAATCGTACCGGCATACATTGATGGAAGAGGATTCTGCGTTGAGTCTCGTCGCGGCAACCGTCAAAGGCAAGGTGGCTACGACTATCAAAGCCATGAAGATGAAGCCGGACAAGCTGGACGAGAGCCTACGCAACCTGGTGGAACTGAACGATGCCGGAATGCTGGATTGCTGGATTCTGATCAATGGAGCCGACGAAGGCATTGCGCAAGATTATGACGCCTACCGAAAAGGACACCGGCAGCTTCTGCACGACTACCTCGAACGCTTTGTGGTGCATGGAGGCGTGAATCCAGCAAAGTGAGCGGGGCGGAGTCAGGTCGCCTGCGTTACCCTAAGGAACTATGGGCCGCATCCGCGTACTCTCAGACCAGGTTGCCAATCAGATCGCCGCGGGCGAGGTGGTGGACCGGCCTGCTTCGGTGGTCAAGGAGCTGCTGGAGAACGCCCTGGACGCCGCGGCGAACCGGATACGCGTCGAGGTCGAGGCCGGTGGGCGGAAGCTGATCCGCATCTCGGACGACGGGCAGGGAATGAATCGCGACGACGCCTTGCTGGCCTTTGAGCGGCACGCCACTTCGAAGCTGCGAACCGCCGACGACCTGCTCTCGATTGCGACACTGGGATTTCGCGGAGAGGCGCTGCCCTCGATCGCATCCGTGGCTCGCGTGACGCTGGAGACGGCGACCGGCGAGGAATCGGCCGGAACCCGGATGGAGATCGCCGGGGGCAAGATCCTGCACGTGGACGATGCGGCGCTGCCTCGCGGCACCACGATTGCCGTCGCGGACCTGTTTTTCAATACCCCGGCACGGCGCAAATTTTTACGTGCGGAGAGCACGGAACTAGCTCATGTTACGGCACTTGTGACGCACTATGCGCTGGCGCACCCAGAGAAGCACTTCGAACTCTCCTCGGCCACACACACGATTCTCTCCGCGCCGCCGGTGGCTCGGACGGCCGAAAGAATCTACCAGGTCTTCGGCAAGGACACGCTGGCTCAACTGCTTCCGGTGGCCGCCGAGACTCCACTGCAACGGGCTGGGCTACCCGAACCGCCGCCATGGAAACGGGACCCGAACGAGCCCACCCGCGATCCCGGCGCATTGCGACTGACCGGCTTTTATTCCAAGCCGGAACTGCAAAAGCTCAATCGGAACTCGATTTATATATTTGTCAATAAACGCCTTATTCGCGACAGGCTGTTGCTGCACGCCATCACCGAGGCTTACAGGAATGTGATTCCGCCGACCAGCTTCCCGGTTGTGCTGCTGTTCATGGAGATGCCGCCGGAGGAGGTGGATGTGAACGTCCATCCGGCCAAGACCGAGGTGCGTTTCCGCCAGCAGGGCCTGGTTCACGACTTCGTTCGCGACAGCCTGCGCACGGCTCTGATCAAGGCTCGCCCTGCGGCAGGTTTTCTGGCTGCACTGGACTCGGCGCCTGCCGCCAGTCCATCGCTGATGCCCCCGTCGATTTCGCCTTTGCCCGGCGCGCCGGAATCTGTGCAACAGCCTGCCGATTCCGATTCGGCTGCCTTTCAGGCCGCTCGGGTAGATGCAGAACCCTTTGAGTTGACACCGCGCCTTCCCTCGCCTTTTCCGGGGAAGTTGCCCTTTGTTACCAGCGGTGTACAAACAGGCGCATGGAACGATAGGGATGCCTGGGGTGAGGCGGCTGCGGCGCTCTTTCAACCGGCCAGCCTGCCGCCGGCAGGCGACTGTTCGGATGGCGCCGGTGACCTGAACAGCCTGAACCCAGCGACAGAGACGGCGCGGGTCGAAGCAGAGCAGGCAGCCGAAAACCTGAACCAACTTGGCTCGCTTCGCCCGCTAGGACAGTTGCGGGAATCCTTCATTTTGGCCACCGGTGCCGACGGATTGTGGATTATTGACCAGCACGTAGCGCACGAAAGAATACTTTTTGAAAAAATTCTTCGCGACCGCCAGGTGGAAAAAGTGCAGCGCCAAAGGTTACTCATGCCCTTACTTGTGGAACTCAGGGCATCCCAGATGGTGGTCTTTGCGCGCATTGCTGAGGAGCTCGAACGCAACGGTTTCGAGGTTGAACCCTTTGGTCCTCAGACACTTGCGGTGAAGTCTTCTCCAGTCGGGCTGGAGGGGGCGGCACTGGGGCGAATGTTAAACGAAGTGATCGAGCAATCCAGCGGAGATTCTGACGAACCGAAGCAGAATGAGGATCTTACAGCGCTTCGCACGCGGATCGCTGCCTCGATCGCCTGTCATTCGGCGATTAAAGTCAACACGGCTCTTGACCCGGCTCGTATGGAATGGTTACTGTTGGAATTAGCAAGAACAAGCCACCCAACCAACTGCCCGCATGGACGTCCAATAGCTTTGATGTATTCTTGGAAGGAGATCCAGCGGGCCTTTCATCGAATCTGAAAACTGATGGAAGGTGGCGACCCTCCTCTTAGGGGACAGGGCAGCCCGGCTTAAAGCCAGCCTGGAAGCGAGGTTTTTCTTTGACATTAGAGCAATTGGAAGCGTCGCGCATCGAGCGGATGCGCCTGGACGGCAACGGAGCCCTCACACTGGAGGACGCCCGGACGTGGATTGAGGAGACGGGATTGTGTCTCTTCCTGCCGAAGCGGCAGTTTTCATCCTCGGTTGCGCCGTCATTTATTGAAGCCGTTCTCGGCAAGCGCGAGACCGCACCCAGCCCTGAACAGATTGCCATAGCAGAAGATTTACTGGTCCGTCTGGAAATCGACGGTGTGGCAGTGCGTCTGAACCTGCTTGGGCTGCCCGGCGAAAAGCCCGACTTTGTGGTGGCAAGCTGGGTGTTGCCCTATGTGTATGCCCTGCGCGGCGACCGCGACTGGCGGCGCACTCCGCAACTGACAGGTTCGCGCCAGGTTTCGCAACTGGCGATCGAAGCCTACAAGCTGCTGGAGGTCGCGGAGACGACAATCCCCAAGCTCACCCACGCGCTGGGCCGGGAGGTCACCGAGACCGCCGTTCTGCGCGCGATCACCGAGCTTTGGCAGCAGCTTCGCATTATTCCAGTGCTCTCGGCTCCGAACGCGGTTGCCCAGTGGCAACTGCTGCGGACCCGTTTCCAGAAGGCCATTGCCGAAGGCGCCTCGACCTCGCAGGTCACGGCCATCTCGGTTCTCGCATCGATTTATCTGCAAGCAGTGATCGCAGCCACGATGGAAGAGGTTGAACTCTTCCTGGCGCCGCTCACGGCTCGCAGCAAGGTGCGCGAAGTCTTGCGCGGCTTGGTCGCCACGCGTCAGGTCCACACCATTTCACTGGGCCATGCGCCGTTGTTCTACGTGGCCGGCACCTTGCCGGAGTTTGCCACTCCAACGACCATCTACGCCAGCGCCTCGATCCCGGCTTCCGCGTACTTCATGCGCAACCAGGACCACGAAGAGGAGCTGCCCGAACCAGCGGTCGAGAAACCGGTTCTGCAAGCCTCGCCAGAGCCTGTGCCTGCGCCAGTGCGCAAGCCGGCCGAGGTCCACGTTTCCCGCACTGCCGCACGCAAGCCGGCCGCGAGTGGAAAACCTGCTGCCCGGCCGCACTTCAGCCGTCCGGCCGCACACACACGCGATCGCAAGCCGGCACAATCTTCCGGCAGCCGTCCTGTGCGTCGGGCAGGCGCTGAGTCAAGGCCGATCGGTTCCCGCACAACCGGTGGAGCGCGGCCAGCCGCAGCTCGCTGGAGCCCCAAGCCGGCAGCCGGCGCAAATGGCAAGCGCAGCAGCGGACACGATTCGTCGAACGGAAACGGCTCGAACGGAAAAAGGCTGGTGGCGCGTCCCTCCAATGGAGCCAAGAGCGCGCACAAGCCAGGCGCAACTTCTCGCCCAGGTAGCGGCCCGGCTCGTGGCGTTAGCTCCGCACGCAGCACGAGCAGCCGCAAGCCCGCACTTGCCGCCGGTTCAAAGGCCGGTAGCAGCAAGCGATTCTACACAGCCCCGCCGAAACAGAAGTCGAAGAAACGCGGATGAGTCTGGACGAAGCCTCAACAATTCCCGCCCGGAAGATCGTCGTCGCCATCGACGGCCCTGCCGGAGCGGGAAAGAGTACGATTGCGCGCCAGTTGGCGCGGCGCTTCGGCCTGCTGAACCTGGAGTCCGGGGCGATGTATCGCGCCTTTGCCCTCAAGGCGCTGCGCACGGCGGCCTCACTGGACCAGAGTGCCGCGCTTGAAAGCCTTGCCGCAAAAACCGCCATCCGCCTCGAAGCAGGAGACGAACAGAATCGCGTCCTGCTTGACGGCGAGGACGTGACCGGGCTGCTCCGCGAGCCGGCTGTGACAGACGCGGCCTCCCGTGTCAGTGTTTTTCCCGCGATTCGAGCCTGGATGGTGCGCCTGCAACAGCAGATGGGCGCCGAGGGCGGAGTGGTCATGGAAGGTCGCGACATCGGCACCGTCGTCTTTCCCCATGCAGCAGTCAAGATCTTCCTGGACGCCGCGCCCGAGGTCCGGGGCATGAGGCGGTACGAGCAGCTCGGCACCCAGCCTGCTCAGCAGCCCGAAGAGGTGATCCGTGAGATGCGCGACCGCGACGAGCGGGACCGCAACCGTGCCGACTCACCCCTCAAGCCGGCTGCGGACGCCATTCTGCTGGATTCGACCCGCCTGACGCTGGATGAAGTGGTCGCCGCCGCAGAAGGAATCGTCGCCGCGAAGTTGAATCTGTCGCATACAACCGTATCGGTGTAAACTTTTCCTTCGCGCTGATGTTCGTATCTCCCCGCGCGAATTAGGAAGACACCATGCGCAGACCGACATACGCCCTCTCTCTCGCTCTTGCCTCCGTTCTTGCTATCTTGAGCACTGCCCAGGCGGGGTTCTCCGCTACCGCAGCCGTCAAGCGTCCCATGTCCTTCGAGGACATGATGCAGATGAAGCGGCTGGGCGAGACCGCCGTCTCTGCCGATGGCAGATGGCTGGTCTACTCGGTGACCACGGTCAACCTGGAGAAGAACAGCAAAGCGACGGAGCTGTTCATCCAGTTTGTGGGCGGTGGAGAGGCCAAGCCTCTGCCCGTCGCCAAGCCCGGCGACAGCGGACCGCGGTTTTCTCCGGACGGCAAGCATCTGCTCCTACTCAGCAGCCGGGAGGGTTCGCAACAGGTCTGGGTGGCCGATTTCAACTCTTCGGATGGTTCGACAGCGAACTCGAAGAAGCTGACCGCGATCTCGACCGAGGCCGACAACGCAATCTGGTCGGCCGATAGCCGCTCAATCGCCTTTACCTCGTCTGTTTATCCCGACTGCCCGGCCATCACGGCATCGAACGCCACAGCAGGCGACCGCTGCAACGTCGAGCGCGATGCCGCTCTTGCCGCGAGCAAGGTCAAGGCGCAGATCTTTACCCACCTGCTCTATCGCCACTGGGACCACTACACCGGCGAGAAGCGCAGCCATCTGTTTCTGGCCTCGGTTGACAGTGGCGCGGTCCGCGATCTGACGCCCAACGATCCGCGCGACGTGCCGCCCTTTTCGCTCGATGGAGGCGGCTGCGGCTGCGCCTTTTCACCCGACTCTAAGGAACTGGCCTTTACCGAAAACCTCGATGCCGAGCCCGCGATTAGCGTGAATGGCGATATCTACACCCTTGATTTGACCGATCCTGCCGCCAGGCCGGTGAAGATCAGCACCTCGCCGGGTGGCGACTTCGATCCCGCCTACTCGCCCGACGGCAATTATCTGGCCTGGCGCTCGCAGGCCCGCGCCGGCTACGAGAGCGACCGGTTCCGGCTGATGGTCTATGACCGGAAAACAAAAAAGGCCAAGGATCTGCTGCCCCTCACGCTCGATAACTGGGTGGAGGAGTTCGCCTGGGCATCCGATTCAAAGAGCCTGCTCTTTACCGAAGGCAAGAAGGGCGAGACGCCGATCTTCATCGCCAACCTGAGCGGCGTCTATCACGAGTTTGCCTACAAAGGATCGTTCGGCGGCCTGCACGCGGTCGACGGCGGAAAGGCTCTGCTGGCGACCGAGGCGCAGGTTCAGCAGCCGCCCGAGGTCATCCGGATCGAGTACACCTGGTACTCCAAAGCCGTACCCGGATACGACATTGTCACCAACGATCTGAGTGCAAAGATCTTTCCCATCACGCATTTGAATGATCGCTTGCTTCTGCAGCTCGACCTGCCCGCGATGGAGTCCTTCTGGTTTACGGCGACGGACCGGACCGACGTGAAGGGTTTTCTGATCAAGCCTCCGGCCTTTGATCCAGCGAAGAAGTACCCGGTGAAGTTTTTGATTCACGGCGGACCGCAGGGTGCCTGGGGCGATTCGTGGAGCTACCGCTGGAATCCAGAGCTCTTTGCCGCCAACGGCTATGTGGTGGTGATGATCGATCCCCGCGGCTCGACCGGCTTCGGACAGACATTTGTAGATGGCGTAAACGGCGACTGGGGCGGCAAGCCCTACTCGGATCTGATGGCCGGCCTGGACTACGCCGAGCAGCACTACGCCTTCATCGACAAAACGCGCGAGTGCGCGCTGGGGGCCAGCTACGGCGGCTACATGGCCAACTGGATACTGGGCCACACCAATCGCTTCAAGTGCATCGTGAGCCACGACGGCATGTTCGATCCCGAATCGGCCTACGGGTCGACCGAGGAGCTGTGGTTTAACGAGTGGGAGTTCAAGGGCAAACCGTGGGACTATTATGGCAAGCCGGACTCGGAGAATCCCTTCCGCAAGTGGTCGCCGGCATTGTCGGCGAAGAACTTCAAGACGCCGACGCTGGTCGTTCATGGGCAGCTTGATTACCGGCTGGATGTCAGCGAGGGCTTGCAACTGTTCACGACCTTGCAGCGGCTCAAGGTACCGAGCAAGATGCTCTACTTCCCCGACGAGGGCCACTGGGTGCTGAAGCCGCAGAACTCGCAGCTCTGGTACAAGACGGTGAACGACTGGGTGGATCAGTGGACGGCGAGCAGTGGCCAGTGATCAGAGTGGTATAGCGATCAACCCAGAGGTTAAATCATGGCCGAGTTTTACGAGTTCCACGATTCAATTCTGGAAGGGATGGAGAACAGGGACGGAAAGCTCGTGTTGCGCTTCAATGCTTATCGTCATCTGCGCCCCGACGAACTGGATGAAGATTCCTGGACTGGTTGGACGCAGAAGATCGAGATCACTGTGGACGACGCCACTGTAGAGTCAGAATTCATTCACTTTCCCGTACAGATTTACGATGGGAGCCTGACGGCGACTCGGATAGTAGCCCATCCTGAGGATATTTGCGACACAGATATTCCTGCATCACTTTCTTCAACTTCTGACCTTGAAATCAAGATCTTCGGACAAGGAGACGATGGTGAGGAATACAAGGACATGGTAGTTCGAGGAGCCAACGCGGCGATTACGTTCAAAGGAGAGCCGAAATTCGTTGAGAAGTGGTGGCGTGCCAAGCCTACTGAGCCAGGTCATTGAAAGACCGCAGACGCTCAAAACGACAATGCTTGAATGTGAGTGAATCGGCTTGAAAGCAGGAGAAAGAAGCTGCCTTTCCAACGCAAATCCGCCAAGCCGCGCGCGTTTCTCAACGAAGCGGGCCTCTACGACTATGGCGTGAGGTCGTTGAGCCGGGCCATGCGCACGGAGGCCGATCTGCGGCGGCTGATGGCCAAGCGCGTCGAGCCGGGCGAGCGAGGAGACGCCGCGATCGAGGCCGCCCTGGCTCGGTTGCGCGATCACGGCTACCTGGACGACGCGGCCTTTGCCGAGACTTACGCGCGGCTCCGCCAGGAGAATGAAAAGCTGGGCGTGCGGCGGGTCCGGCAGGATTTGCAGAAGAAGGGCGTTGGAACGGAGCTGATCGCCGAGACTCTTGAGGCTCGCTACGGCCAGACCGACGAGGAGGCGTTGGCTCGCGAACATCTGGAACGCAAGCGGCTGCGCAAGCCGGAGAATGAGAAAGAGACAGCCCGCATCATGCGGCGGCTGGTGGCGACGGGCTTTTCGACGGGTGTGATCTACAAGATTCTTCGCCAGTGGAATGTACCGGAGGAAGATCTGGTGGCCCTCGACAATCTCGATGACGAGGTGCATGAAGAGTAGGCCCGCTGCCGGGTGGCAGGAATCCTGTAGAATCGAAAGTACGGTATGCTGTTGAAGTGCGCCCGTAGCTCAGCTGGATAGAGCGAACGCCTCCGGAGCGTTAGGTCGGGAGTTCGAATCTCTCCGGGCGCACCAGAAAACTGCGGAACAAGCCATTTCTGCCATCGCCCCCCTCTGGGGCTTGATGCGGCATCTCGGATTTATCCTTCCGTCCCCCATCCTTGCCCCGGACGTTTAGACTGGAATGGGGTTCGAGGCTTTCCGCACGCTCCCCCGAACGGGGCTTAAATGCACTTCAATTTCGATTTCTCCGCGCGACAGGTTCTTTGGACGCTGGAATTTGCGGCGCAACTGATCTTGCTGGTGGTCCTGATGGGCCGCGACCGCATGCGCCGCTATCCGTGGTTCACGACTGCCATGGTGCTGACCACCGTGCGGCTGATGGCCGAGATGCTGCTGGTGGGCAGGTTGGCGCCGCTTCCCTATCAGGAGATCCTGCTTGTCTTGGGCGATCTGTTGGTGTTTGTAGGACTGCTGGTAGTCGTGGAGATGGCGCGGCAGGCCTTTGCCGGAGCGCCACGGTCGATGTGGATCGTCAATACCGTCGGGTTGCTGGCGGTGTCCTGCGGGATATTGGCGGCCTGGGGTCCATGGCCTGCGTTCAAAGATCTTGCCTGGGAGACGCCTCTCGGGAAACTGCGACTGATGCAACTGACGGCGCTCAAAGGCGAAGCGTTGGCTGCCATGCTGACGGTGGGGCTGTTGATCTTGGTGGCGCTCTTTGGCCGCAAGTACAAGGCCGGATGGCGGAGCCACACGCAGCAGATTCTCATCGGGCTCTCGACTTCAGCCATTACTTTGCTGACAATTCAGGCCACGGTGCAGTCGATCATCGCCAAGGCGCATCCTCAAACCCAGGCGGAGTACGATCACGTTGTCGCCCTGCTGACCAGGCTGATGAACGCCACAAAGCTGGTGCATGTGGCCGTGCTGGTGTGGTGGATCGTCTGGCTGTGGCTCGACGAGCCGGGAACGAAGCAGACCCCGCAGGACGAGACGGCAGCCTTGCCGGAAGCCAGCGGAGAATAGGTTTCAGCGGCCTTTTGATGAAGATCCGCATCTCAACGGCGCCGCAGACCTGCCCACAACCTCCGGAGTGGATCCGAAGGGGGAGAAATGGCCACGCCGATTGAGCTTGAGACTCTCGCCTTTGACCCGGCCGAGGCCAAGGCGGCGCTCGATCAACTGCCCACAAGGCCGGCGGTCTTTGCTCTCTATGGCGCGGAGGCTCACGCGGAACCCTACATCGGCCGCACACCCAATCTGCGCGGAAGGCTGGAGCGGCTTCTGCTGCCTTCGGCAAAGCATCCGAGAAGGTTGCAGTTGGCCGGGCGGGTGCGGGAGATTCGCTGGCGGCTGACGGGCTCGGAGTTTGAATCACTGCTGGCCCAGTTTGAACTACTGGAGAGAGTCCACGGCGCGAAGTGCCTGGAACGCATGCACTTGCGGGCTCAGGCGTTTGTACGATTCCTGGGCAGCAACGCTTATCCACGCATCACGATAACGCATCGCCCTAGCCAACGCGAGGCGGAGTGGGCTTATGGTCCGTTCGCGTCACGGGCGGCAGCGGAGCGCTATGCCGACGAGGCGTTGAAGCTGTTTTTGCTGCGGCGGTGTACGGAAGAGCTCGACCCCAATCCGAGCCACCCCGGATGTGTCTACTCAGAGATGAAGATGTGCCTGGCGCCCTGCTACAAGGGTTGTACGGACGAACGCTATGGGGAAGAGGCCGCGGCGGTGGAGCGTTTTTTTGCGACGCGGGGCGAGAGCCGGCTGGTAAAGTTGCGCACCGAGCGTGACGAGGCCTCGGCGCGGCTTGAGTTCGAGGCTGCTGCGGCCATTCACTCGCAGGTGCAGCGGGTTGAGAGCGTGCGGGCTCTGGCTCCGGAACTGGTTCGGCCGATGTCGCAGCTTCGGGCGGTGGTTTTGCAGGCCTCGGCGGTGGCGGGCGAGGTGACGGTTTTTGTCTATGAGAATGGCCGTCTGGCCGGGCCGGTTGGGTATTCGACGCTGGGGATGCGAGTTCAGAACGAGCAGTCGGGATCGAGCTCGCTGTTTGCGCATCCGATGGCGACTGAGGCGATTCCGGAGGAGGAAGCTGCGGGGCCGGGTGGGGAAGATCCCGCAGGGGCTAAAGCCCAGGTTGACCTTGAGGCCTCTCCGGCACGACTGAAGTCGTGCCTTGACGCTTCTGGAGCCTCCGGATCGAGAGATTGTGAGGGTCCGGCCGCATCCGAGGCCGACGCGCAGCCTAAGCTGACGCGGGGAGTTCTGGAAGCCCGGATGGAGGCGGCGCTGGCGGCGCTGGCAGGTGGCGCTGAGGCTCCGTCGGCGACACTCCGCCAGGGGCATCTGGCGCTGCTCAAACGCTGGTACTACCGTCCTGAGATTCGACGCAGCGGGGAGATCTTCTTTCCGGATGCTGAAGGGCGCTGGCCGGTGAAGGCCATGTTGCGCGGGGTGGGAAGAGTGGCCGCGAAGATGATGGCGGTCGGGAGGCTCGATTGAGCCAAATGCCGAGCCAAGAGCAAATTGGGCTGCGCTACATTTGCAGCGAGAAGAACCCTTTCATTCCGGGTAGCCAATCCGCACCCTCGTACCAAGCAACGTCAATGTATTCGTCATGTGAGGCGTAAAAGCGAAAGTCGGTGGACGTGCTTGCCCCTGCTACATCAAACAGCGAGATCAAACCGAGATGAAGAATATTACGAAGTTCATTCGCCTCCGCAGCTGTAAAAACATGGAAGTGTGCATCGGCAAGTAAGCGCCTTTCGCCGAGGTAGCGTCGATAGGCATAGAACAAGTCCAAGTTCTGGGATGAAGGCCACACCGACCAGTCCGTGATATCCAGACAGGCTACAGAGTTTTCACTGGTGACGAGGTAATTTGTAAGGAGGTTTGCATATGCGCACCTCCTCCCAACATCGGTTGTAAACTCGGTGTGGGAGACTTGCGAATCGAGGTGGGTGAGCCTTTCTCCCAAGCGGTTCTGCGCCAAAAAGTCACTCG
>Ga0302322_100000026_pt1 | contig 81699 bp, 77 predicted proteins | sample Fen_T0_2_FD_203757 | JGI IMG/M metagenome (GOLD analysis project Ga0302322, IMG submission 203757) | Peat permafrost microbial communities from Stordalen Mire near Abisko, Sweden - Fen_T0_2 | ecosystem: Environmental > Terrestrial > Soil > Wetlands > Permafrost | place: Sweden: Abisko...
TATTCGCTCATCAGATGACACGAGTGCGTCTTGACGACTACCCAGACGTTCTTCCCCACCGTGAGTTGCAGCGACTCACGCGCGGCCAGCGTCAAGTGCACCTCGAACTCCGTCCCCCCGCAATCGACGGTTGCCGATACGATTACGTCCCTCTGCTCCAGACGCCGGATGATGCCCGGAAGCACGTTGCGCGCGCTCAATCCACGTGGGCTTTCGGTCGCCAGCAGCAAATCGCCAGCGCGAATTCCCACCCGCAGCTTCGTTCCTGCTTCGGCGTGGACCAGCGGAGTTTCCAGTTCAAGTGCGCCGTTTTCCATCTTGCAGGTCATGGTTCCGCGATCTTCGTGCAATGCGGTTACGGTTGCGTCAAAGATATTTTCAAATCCGGATAGTTGCGCTACCGTTTCCAGCCGAGGCGCCCGCATCACTTCATGCGGCGACCCCTGCGCCACGATACGTCCAGCCTCGAGAACGATGACCTGTTCGCCCAGCGCAAACACCTCTTCGCTGCTGTGCGTCACGTAAAGGATCGGCACCCGGTGAGCCCGGTTCCACTCGCGCAAGTCATCGAGCAACCTGGACCTCGTCGGGCGGTCGAGCGCGGCTAGAGGTTCGTCGAGCAGCAGCGCGCGTGGTTCCGTCACCAGAGTGCGGGCCAGAGCCACTCGCTGCCGCTCGCCGCCAGAAATCTGCGCTGGACGCCGGGCGCGCAAGTGCTCAATGCGGAAGGCGGTCAGGATTTCAGAACTGCGTGCGCGGCGTTCGGGGGCCGGAAGCGCACGCAGCCCATACTCGACATTTTCCTCCGCCGTCAGGTGCGGGAAGAGAGCGAGATCCTGAATCACGTAGCCGATGCGCCGCTTCCAGGCCGGGACGTTCAGTTCGTGCTCGGAGTCAAAGAGATCTTCACCGCCAATCGAGATGCGCCCCTCCTCGGGGTTGCCCAGCCCCACAATACAATCCAACACCGTAGTCTTGCCCGCGCCCGACGCTCCGAAAAGAATTGTGAAACCCGGCTTTGCCCGGAAGTGGACATTCAGGTCGAACGCGCCCTCGGGGTTCGGAAAACGCCTGCGCATGCGGACTTCAAGATCCGTGACCGCAGGCGTCCGCACGGAAGATGGAATCGCTTTCACTTCCAAGGCCCCACCGCCCACGGACGACGGTTCAGTCCGTACACGATCGAGAGCACGACAAACGACATGATCAGCAGCACAAACGCCGTAGTATTGGCGGCAGAGTATTGCGCTGCCTGCACGCGATCGTAGATATCAATTGAGATGGTGCGTGTCACCCCGGGAATGTTGCCGCCGACCATCAGCACCACGCCGAACTCGCCCAGTGTGTGCGCGAAGCTGAGCGCGAATCCCGTGACCAGTCCGGCCTTTGCCAAGGGGAGGACGACGCGTCGAAACGTCTGCACCGGCGATTGTCCAAGCGAAGCCGATGCCCGCAGCAGCCTGGAATCCACTCCGGAAAACGCGGCTGCGAACGGCTGCACAGCGAAGGGCAGGCTGTAGATTACCGACCCGATCACCAGCCCTTCAAAGGTGAAAGCCAGGGTGTGTCCGGTAAGCGACTCCCACCAGCGGCCAAGCGGACTGCGCGATCCGAGAGCCATCAGGACATAAAAGCCCAGCACCGTGGGCGGCAAAACGATGGGCAATGCGACCACAGCCTCAATCAGAAATTTCCCTCGCCATCGCGAGTAGGTGAGCCAATAGGCGATGGGGATTCCGATTGCCACCAGCAAGAGGGACACGGTCGCCGCGAGTTGCAGCGTCAGCCAGAAGGCCTGCCAGTTCATTCAGTGCGTCTCCGCCGAAACGCCGAACCCGTAATTCTTGAGCAGGGAGGTCGCCTCCGGACTGCGCAGGAACTCCAGGAACTTCCGCGCGGCTGCTGGCTGCTTGGATCGCGACAGCACAACCGCCGCCTGGTTCAGCGTCGGATAGGAGTCGAGCGGAACGGTCCAATACTGCCCTTTGCCTTTCATGGCCGGCGCGAGGGCGTGCGAGAGCGCGATCAGCCCGGCCTGCGCGTTGCCCGATTCCACGAACTGCGCCGCCTGCGAGACGTTTTCGCCCAGCACCAGCTTGTCAGCGATCTGATCGTAGATCCCGAAATGCTTGAGCGCAGCCTCCGCCGCTCTTCCATAGGGCGCGTGTTGCGGATTGGCGATTGCAATCTTCTTGATCGACGGATCGAGAAGCGCCTGGATTCCTAGTTTCGGGAGATCGAGCGCTGTCTCAGTCGGCACCCACAGCACCAGGCGTCCAACGGCATAGCGATAGAGAGTGTCTTTGTCGGCCAACCCAGCCGCGATCAACTGCTTGGGATAGTCCTCATCGGCCGAGAAAAACACGTCAAAGGGCGCGCCATTCTCGATCTGGGTGGTGAGGTTACCGGATGAACCGAACGTCAACTTGATGTCTTGCCCAGTCTGCTTCTTGAACTGCGCGGTGATTTCGGGCAAGGCGGTGCTAAGATCGGCTGCGGCTGCCACGGTGATCTCCTGAGCGGTTGCGAACGACGCGGCGAGCAGAAACGAAATTGCCAGTTTGTAGAGCACGTTCATTGATCTCCGGAAAAAAAGGGATTCATGCGTGGAATCTGTGGCGTGGCAATTCCCCCGCCCCTCGCGGGGCTGGGCCCGTCGGACAATAGCCCACGGCTTGCGCCTTGGGCTGCATTCTTACGCCGCTTCGTGGCTTCACACCAGAACAAAACAGGCGGCGAAAGCCTAAAGCCGGGTTTTCGACAGCGGCAGCTCCCGCACCCTCTTTCCTGTCGCGGCGAATATTGCATTGCACAGCGCGGGAGCAACCGGCGGCAAGCCGGGTTCGCCAACACCTGCCGGCGGTGCCTCGCTCTCAACGATGTGCACCTCGGTGTGTCGCGGAGCACGGTTCATGCGAGCGATCGGATAGTTATGGAAGTTGTTCTGGTCAATCACGCCGTTGGTGGCCGTGATCTCGCCAAACAAGGCCAGGCTCGCGCCGAAGCTAGCCGCTCCTTCGAACTGGTTGCGAACGTTGTCCGGAGCAACGACGGTGCCCGCGTCCACCGCGGTCCACACGTTCGGAATGTGCACCTGCCCTTTGTTGTCCACCTCGACCTCCACCACGGTGGCGACGTAGGTCAGGAAGCTGCGATGCGCCGCAATGCCCAAGCCTCGTCCTTTGCCCATCGGACGCTTGCCCCAGCCGGATTTCTCCGCCGCGATCCCCACCACATGGCGTAGCCGCGCCGTATCGAGCGGATAGGTTTTCGCTTCCTCGGCCTCGTCGCCCTTTTGTTCGAGGTCGATGATTCGCGCGGGCCCGATGAGATCGAGCAGGTACTGAACGGGGTCCTTGTTTGCAGCTTTCGCAAGCTCGTCAGCAAAGCAGTGAATCGCAAACGCGTGATAGACGTTCGCCACGCTGCGCAGCCAACCGATACGAACATGGAAGTCAGCCGGTCCGTTTTCCGCGCGATGGTTAGGAATATCAAATGGCAGATTGTTCCATCCCAGGCCCATTTCGTCGTCGGCATACTTTGCGGCCGGGTCAAACGTTGAATTGATGGGTGGATACACCGTGCGCTGCAACCATGCCGTCGGCTTCCCATCCGCTCCAATCGCCGCTTTCATGTACATGGCGGCAACGGAGTGGAAGTAGTCGCAGCGGATGTCGTCCTCGCGGGTCCATACTACCTTCACTGGCTTACCGAGTTGCTTCGACAAGACGGCCGCTTCGGCCACCTGGTCGGGTTTCGACTTGCGTCCAAAGCCCCCGCCCAGCAGCGTTACATGGCAGTTCACATCTTCCTTCTTGATGCCAAGAACGCTGGCCAGCGTTTCTTGCACGGCCTGCGGGTTCTGCGTTGGCGCCCAGACTAGCACTTTGCCATCGCGATAGTCCACGACGGCCACCGGCGGCTCCATCGATGCGTGCGCCAGGTGCGGCGTGTAGTACTCCGCTTCGACGATCTTGCCGCCCTTGGCAAATGCAGCATCCACATCGCCCACGTTGCGAGCGACTTTGCCCGGCTGCCGCGAGGTCGCTTCCAGAGTCTTACGATATTCGGCAGAGTTGTACACCGAATGCGGGCTGCTGTCCCAGTCAATCTTCAGCGCTTTCCGTCCCTGGAGCGCGGCCCAAGTATTGTCAGCAATCACCGCAACGCCGCCGAGAGGCTGGAACGCGTGTGGCGGTTTGAAAGTTTCTATGGCGACAGTCTTCGTAACTCCGGCCACCTTCAGTGCCGCTTTATCATCGTAGGACTTGATCTTCTGTCCAAGAACCGGTGGATGCTCGACCGACGCGTAGACCATGCCCGGCATCGTGGCGTCCATGCCGAAAATGGCCTTGCCGGTGACGATATCGGGCAGATCGAACAGGGCATTGCCCTCTTTCCCGATGTAGCGCCACTCGGAACGCGGTTTGAGCGCGACTTCTTCTTTCTTGGGAACGGGCAGCTTGGCCGCGGCCGAAGCCAGTTCGCCGTAGCCCAGCTTCCGGCCGCTAGCGCGATGCACGACAAAGTGCGGCTCGGTCGTGCAATCCTTCGCGGAGACACTCCACTGAGCGGCGGCCGCGGTGATCAGCATCACGCGCCCGGTGGCCCCGATCTGGCGCATCTGGTCGAAGAAGCTCCGGACGGAGTGTGAACCATCTGTATCCTGGTCGCCGTACTTCGGGTCCCCGACGGCCTGGTCGAGCTTCACTTTCGACCAGTCGGCATCAAGTTCGTCCGCGACCACCAGGGGAAGGGCAGTACGGCTGCCGCAGCCCATTTCCGAGCGAGCCGCAACCACAGTTACGGTTCCATCGTCGGCAATCGACAAAAAGAGATCCGGCTGAAAGACGCCAGCTGCCTGCGCGCTGTCGGTCCAGAAATGTCTTGAGACCACCCTGGCGCCCAACACGAACACTCCTGTGGCAAGAGCGCCGCCAAGAAATCTGCGACGGGAAACATTCTCAATCAGACTCATGCCGTCTCCTTCGCAGCCTGGTGGATGGCTGCCCGAATACGCTGGTATGTTCCGCAGCGGCAGAGATTGCCCGACATGGCGGTGTCAATATCCTCGTCACTGGGCTTCTTGTTTTCTTTCAGAAGTGCGATGGCCTGCATGATCTGCCCCGTTTGGCAGTAGCCGCATTGCGGGACTTTGATCTCCATCCATGCTTTCTGGACCGGATGCAGCGGCGCGATCCCTTCAATGGTTGTGATCTCGGCGCCGCTGACTTCTTTCATCGCGGTGGTGCAGGAGCGGATCGCCTCGCCATTCTGGTGAACCGTACAGGCGCCGCAGAGCGACATCCCGCAGCCATACTTCGTCCCGGTCAGCCCAGCCACGTCGCGCAAATACCACAGCAGCGGCATCTCCGGATCGCCGTCAAACGAACGATCCTTTCCATTCACTTTAAAACGGATCATGTCTCCTCCCGGTTGCAGGCGGATGAGGTGCGGAATTGATTTCCATATCCTAGTCGCAGAGCGGGAAATGTGGAAGGACAGAGCGAGGGTGAAGAACTTCTCGATCTCCGGCCGGAGTTCCCCCTGTGCCCCCCGTGTCCTCCGTGGTTAAGGTTTTCGCCCACGCCAGCACGGCGTCATATAATCGTGTGTCCTTCCAGGAGGAATTTTGGCCTACGACGATCTGCGGGACTGGATCAAGGCGCTCGACCGTGCTGGGGAACTGAAACGCATTCGCACCGAGGTGGATCCGATTCTCGAAATCACTGAGATCGCCGACCGGGTCTCCAAAAGCCGCGACCGGCAGGGAACCGTTGGCGGCAAAGCTTTGCTGTTTGAAAACGTAAAAGGCTATCCCGGCGCGAAACTGCTCATCAACCAGTTCGGCTCAGCCCGCCGCATGCGCATGGCGCTGGAAGTGGAGGCGCTGGATGAAGTCGCTGAGCGCATCCGCGGCTTCATGGACGTGAAGTCCCCGCAGGGATTCCTAGACAAAGTAAAGATGCTGCCCATGCTAGCCGAGATGGGCAAGTTCTTTCCAAAAGTTGTCTCAACCGGCCCCTGCAAAGAGGTCATCAAGCGCGACAATTTCTCTTTGCTCGATTTCCCCATCCTGCAATGCTGGCCTCAAGATGGTGGACGGTTCATTACGCTACCTTGTGTCATCACCCGTGATCCGAAAACAGGGAAGCGCAACGTCGGCATGTACCGGATGCAGATCTACGACGAGCGAACCACCGGCATGCACTGGCAGCGGCAAAAAATAGCAGCAGAGCACTATCGCGATGCGATCCGAAACGCTGCGGTCTCCCCGAACCACGTAGGGACGGGCGCCCCCGCCCGTCCAGCCGACCAAAGCCCGGCAGCGACCGCAGTCGACATCATGGCCCGCTCTTCGGGCGGCTCAATGCTCGCGGAAGGTGATCGGCCCACGGGAAGGATGGACGTCGCCGTCGTCATCGGCACAGAACCCGCGATCACATTTTCCGCCATTGTGCCCGCTCCGCCCGATGTCGAGGAGTACATCGTCGCCGGATTCCTGCGCCAGAAGCCCGTCGAACTGGTGAAGTGCGAGACGGTTGATCTGGAAGTCCCCGCCGACGCCGAGATCGTCCTCGAAGGCTACGTGAACCTCGACGAACTCCGCACCGAAGGCCCCTTCGGCGATCACACCGGCTTCTACTCGCTGGAAGACGAGTACCCGGTCTTTCACGTCACCTGCGTGACGCATCGCAAAGATCCGATCTATGCGACGACAGTAGTGGGCAAGCCGCCGCAAGAAGACGCCTGGATGGGCAAAGCCATCGAGCGCATCTTCCTGCCGCTGATGAAGCTGACCATCCCCGAACTTGTAGACGTGAATCTTCCCATCGAAGGCGTGTTCCACAATCTGATGATCGTCTCCATCCGCAAGTCCTATCCCGGACAGGCGCGCAAGGTGATGAACGCCATCTGGTCGCTGGGCCAGGCGATGTTCACAAAATGCGTCGTCGTCGTGGATGAAGACGTGAACGTGCACGACCTGGCCGAAGTCACGCTGAAAGTCCTGAACAATATCGACCCCGAGCGCGACATCCAGTTCACAATGGGCCCAGTCGATTCGCTCGACCACGCCTCCCGCCTCGCGGACTACGGGTCGAAGATGGGCATTGATGCTACGCGCAAGTGGACGAGCGAAGGCTTCACGCGGCCCTGGCCCGACGAGCTTGTGATGGATGCGAAGACCCGGGCCTTGGTGGATGGGAAGTGGAAAGGGTTGGCGAAGGAGTTAGGGATCGACTAGAAAGCAAGAGTTGCCGCAACAAATGGCAGGCGGCAACACTGCAGATCCCTCGCTCCGCTCGGGATGACAATCGAAAACAACCGGGAGGAGCGTCACCCCGTACGGCCTACCCTGCTACAATTTTCCAAGGAACGATTCACGAAAGGACTCCCTCATGCTTCCGGCCGGCAATCCCTTCCCGAATTTCGCGCTTCCCAACCAGGACGGCAAGATCACCAAACTCAGCGACTACGCCGGCGAATGGCTGGTCGTCTACTTCTACCCAAAAGACGACACCCCCGGCTGCACCGCCCAGGGCAAGGCGTTTACCGCGACCAAGGCTGATTTCGACGCGGCTGGAATCAAGCTCGTCGGCGTGAGTGCCGACGACGTCGCCTCGCACAAGAATTTCTGCACGAAGTTTGTCTTCACCATTGATCTACTCGCGGATACCGGCTCCGGACTGATGAAGGCCCTCGGCATCGGCCAGGCGGAGTGGAAGGGAATGAAGTTCTGGGAGCGCAGCACCTTTGTGGTCGATCCCAACGGCACCATTCGCAAGGTGTATGAGAAGGTCAATCCGGAAGGCCACGAGAAAGTGCTGCTGGATGACATCAAGCAGATGAAGGCGAAGGCCGCCTGATTCTCAACGCCCCGCGCAACTTGGAACCCAGCACCTCCGCCAACATCGCAGGGAGGCTCCGGTAAAGTCTAGGCCTCAGGTCGCGGTAACCCTGGATGCCGGCAAATAAATCGCACATCAAATCGCGGCAGGTTGCGCTCCGTTGCGTGAGTGCAACCATCCGCTCCAGAACGCTCTCCCCGAAAACTCGGCCATTGTAGAAGCGCTGCGAGACGCGCGCTGCCAGCCTCAGTTCGGGCAGGATCTCTTCTTCCATCCGCGCCTTGTACCGCGCATGCTCTCCCGCCAGAACGGCTTCCGCGCAAAGCTCGGCCGAGCGCAGGGCATAGTAGAGTCCCTCGCCCGTGATCGGATCCACCAGGCCGGCGCTGTCGCCGATCAGCGCCCAACCCTCTCCATTGACTTCGAGCGCCTCGATCGTCGCAGGACGCAGCGCGGGAAGAATGTGGGAGTAAAACTGCGCCCCCTCGATACTGAAGCCGTGATCGGCGAGCCATCGCTCCAGCATCCGGCGCAACTCGGCCGTGGAAGTTTCACCCATCTTCCCTGCAATCCCGGCGGAAACATGGTCGGGGCGCGGAAATATCCAGATGTAGCCGGAGATTCCCTTCAGAAACTGGATCTGCATGAGTGAGCAGCGGCCGGGAATGAAATATCCGGCTGTAACCATCAGGTCATCTGCTGCAAAGGCCTTCGAAAACTGCCCGCGAAAAGGATTACGCGCCCCCGCGGCCAGCACCACGTACGACGCGCGATATTCGCCCGACGGTGTGGAGAGAAGCCAGTCACCAGCCTTCCCGTCGATCCGCGTGACGCGTTCCTTCCGTAGTTCGGCTCCTGCCCGCCGCGCCCGCTCCAGCAACATTTCATTGAGCACAAAACGAGAGAAAATCGCCACCGGATTTCTGAGCTGAAATCGCGCGCGTTGCCCGGACGAGCTGATGAGTTCGCAGTCTTCAACCGCTTTGTATTCGGAGTGCGCTTCGCGCAGAAACGGATATTGTTCGAGGGTCTTGTGGGTGACGCCGCCGCCACAGGGTTTTTCCCAGGCCAGCTTCTCATCGAAGAGCAGGACTTTCTCACCACCCGCCGCCAGCAGAGCCCCCGCCAGAGCCCCGGCCGGGCCTCCTCCCACGATTGCGATAGGGGATTGTGTTTCCTGCTTCAACCCGACCTCGATCCGTTCCGGGTTTTCGGATTCCAACCCGCTATGATTCCTGCCCGAATTCCGACCGAGGGATTCCACCGGAGAACTGCACAGCCCGACCGCGCCCCGCCCTTACTGCAGAGTCGTGGACGCCATCAGGCCGTTGTAGATGAACAATCCTGCGATGAGCAGGATCATGGCCCCGGATAAGGCGCCGAGCACCTTGACGATGGGCGTAATCTTATTCATCTTCTTGATGATTTCCACCTGGTCCTTCTCCATTTGCGATTCCGATTCGTTCAGAAAAATCGAGTCGTCCTCGTGCATGGTGAGAGTGCTTTTGTAGATCAGGAGGATGATGAGTATCCCGGTCAGAATACCCCACGCGATGAGCAGCCCGGCCACAGGAGACATACGCCACCTCGGAGCTGAGATCTGGCCCACTCCCTTGTTTCGGGCATGGGCCCTTGATAACGGGGATTATAGCCCCATTTGGCAAGTCCGGCATGCGTCCTGGAGCCCGGTTCGGTCATCTAAGGGTTAGGTGACTGTTTTATTACCGCCGATTAGACTCATGGCGGCGGGTTGCACTCAGTTTGCTATAATCACATTCCATTAGGTTCTAAAGGAGATATCTCGATGGCAACTACCACCGCACCCGAAGTGAAACCCAAGACTGCGCCGGTCACCCTGACCCCCAGCGCCATCACCAAGGTCAAAGAAATTATGGCTTCCCAGACCCCGGTCCCGGCGGGATTGCGGCTTTCCGTGGTGGGCGGGGGTTGCTCCGGATTCCAGTACTCCATGGCCTTCGAGAACGGCGCGGGCCTGATGGACAAGGTGTTCGACATGGAGGGCCTGAAGGTGTACGTGGACGCCACCTCGTTGATGTACCTGAGCGGCGCGCACGTGGATTACGTCGAAGGCCTGGAAGGTGCCGGATTCAAGTTCGAGAACCCGAACGTGAAGAGCACCTGCGGCTGCGGCTCTTCCTTCAACACATAAGATCGAGTTTCTTCGATTAGCCCCGCTCACCGAGCGGGGCTTTTCCTTTTGGGGTGCATCACTGTTCGGGAGGCATCGGCTCAGGATCGGGGCGTGGGCCAGGTGGCGGAGGCGGGCCGCCGGGACTTGGATTGGGCGTTGGTTGGGGCTGAACCCCGGGCTGCGGCACACCGCCGATGCCCTGGGTATTCTGTTGCCAGCACGTATTCAACATGCCCCCGCGGTCGGTGCTTGGATCGTAGATGAACAGCCAGTCGTTGTAGTGATCCTTCTTGTTGCACTCGCGGATCGTGGTGTTCTTGCTGGTGCTGGCCACTCCGAGGATCGGTCCCCCGCCAAATACTGGCCCGCTAAACCCAGAGCTACCCGAACCAGAGGAACCCCCTTGCGTTCCAGGGGAATCTCCCGAATCCTCGTCGCCGCCCTGCGCCTTCGGCCCGCCCGTGTTCGGCGTCCCCGGCAGCCCTGTCACCTGCGGCAGATTGCTCTCTCCGGGGCCTGCCTGGCGTAGTCCCCCGCCGATTGCACCTACAAAACCGCTCTGTCCGGGGAGCACGGGTCCGTTGTTGAGATGGATGTCGCTCATGTGCAGGATCTTGAAATCCTTGCCGGTGAGTGGATCCTTGTAGCGCTTCCGGAGGAAGCGGAGGTTGTTGGTGTTCTCGAGCTCTTCAATGCGTGTCGGATAGCGCCCGAACTTCTTGTAGAACTTGCGCACGGCCCGTGAATACCCTACGGCCCGGTGGATCATTTCTTCTTCCTGGTCGCGCTGGATCTGGTGTTTGATTTCCGGAAGCACGGCAATCATTCCGAGTGCTAGCAGGGTGACGAACAACATTAGCGTGATGAGGATGTACCCGCGAGAGCGATTGGGCAGGTTGGCAATCGGGTAAGTTTTCAATCTAACAGCGCGCCGCATGACTGCTTTTGACCTCAACTCCCAATTACAAATTACCAATCACAAATTCCAAATCATCCCTGCGTCAGCGGTATGCTCTGCCGGTTGTTGTTGATTACGTCTTCAATGTCCACGGCGGCGGGCGAGATGCGCAGCACCCGGTAGCGCCGGTCCACAATATCGCCTTCCCCGGCAATGAAGATGTCTTCCCCCTGGGACAGGAAAATCTTCTTGGGTTCCCCCGGTTTACTGGCGAAGCCAAAGAACTTGAGATTGATCGGAGGCGGAGGGGCAATCACCGGGGGCGTGAACTTGACCACCTCCCGGCCGTCTTTCTTGGGTGTTTCGATCTCCGGCTGCGATCCCGCCACGAAGATGTTTCTCGCTTTGCCCGCGTACTTGCTCTGTTCGCTCTGCCGCAGCAAATCGAGGTCGAGCGTGGGATCAAGCCGCGGCTCGGGGGCCTTCACGAGCTTGCCCGAATTCGTCCGCCGGATGTTTGCCCGCGCTGAATTGGAGGCCCCCGCCGGTGCAGCGGGGGCAGGAGTTGCCGCAGAAGGCCAGAAAGCATTGGCCAGCAGCCCCAGCGCGAGCACTCCCAGCGCGCCCAGCGCGATCACTTCTTTCCGGTTTTCGACTCCCAACTTCACTCAGGCGCCTCTCAGATAGCTGTGCAGCTTCACTTCCAGATGGACGGGCCCGGTCGTTTCCCCCGCCAGGCTCACACTGTCCACCGTGAAAAACAATTTCGATCTCTCCAGGGCGTTGATGAAGCGCGCCAGTTGAAGGTAATCGCCGGAAAAGTTTCCTTCGATCTCTACCGGAACGATCCCGGACGCTTCCGCGTCTTCCTCTTTGTACTTGGCCTGCACGATGCGGACGCCATTCTCGGCGGCCAGCTTCCCGAGTTCCCCTGCAATCTCGGAATCGCGGGTGCCAAAACGGTCCTTGTAGAACTGGCGGATCTGATCTTTGGCGAGGACAATTTTCTTGTCCATGCCTCGTAGCGGTTCGACTTCGCGCGTCTTGGTGCGCAGTTCAGCCGACAGTTGGCTCATCAACTGTCGGCGCGAGTCGGCGGAGCCCACCAGCGGCGAAAACAGGATGGCCGCGGCCACCAGATCGGCAGCCACCATCGCCGCGATCGCGATCTTCAGCTTGTGGCGGGATCCCTGCAGTTCGGGCATTACTTTGCACCTCGATTGACTGGTTCGGGCACGTAGACCGCGACAATGTCGGCGGCGATCCCGGCCGTGTTATCCGGTTGGCCTTCCTGCACCATCTGCGTTCCCTGGAAATGGGAAGAGCCTTCCATGCGGTGCACCAGTTCCAGCGCGGCGGCGCGCGAGTCGCCCGCGACCTTCATCTCCAGCAACAACTGGTTCTGGTCATTCAATTCGGGCTTGAGGGAAACCACGTGCAGGCTGGGGGGCATCACCCGCTCCAGGTCTTCGAACACGTGCGTCCAGGAAAATGCTTTGCGCTGGATCAGCCCATTCAGAAATTGCGACTGGTCGCGCGTGCTCCGGTTCACGGCCATATCGAGATAGGCCTGCGCTTTGGCCCGCTCGTCGTCTCGTTCCGCGATCTGCTGCTGCAATTGGCGGATGTTGTGGCGGTCGCGCCCGGCGCTAATCCAGCCGCGCATGGCGAGCGCCAGCAGCACCAGCGTCACCAGTCCCAGCGCTCCCACACCGAGTCCCCAGCGCGCCCAGAATTCGCGGGCATCTTCGTAGGGCCGGGTTGCGAGATTGATATCGATCCGCATATCTATGCGATCAGCGCCCCCACTACGCCCGCCATCCGCCAGCGCGGAACCGATCCGGTCATGGAACCGATCTGCGAAGCGGCGACCAGTTCTTCCACCTGCGCACCCGTCTGCGCCTTGAGCGCCGGGGCGGCGCCTCCCGATTCGGGCAACCCGGCCACGTAGATCCGTTCGATGTTCAGGTTGTAGGTGTCCTGGAAAAATACCACCGAGGGATACACTTCTTCCGCCAGTTGTTCGCCGCTGATGGTCACGCCGCGGACATTTTCGAGGGTGCGGAACAGCAGCAACTGTTCCTGATCGAGAATGGCAATGCTGATGGTGCGCGCATCCACCTTGATCACCAGGGTGGGCCGCTCGGCATCGGCCGCTCCCAGCGCCGCCAGCATGGAAGGCATGACCACTCCCGGGTTGTAGCCGGCATCGCGGAAAGCCGCTTCATATTCGTGCAGCACGCTCTTCAGGACCACCGCCGCCACCGTGCGCAGGCCGGTCTTGGCCGCCTGCGCATAATAAGAAATTTGTGCATCGTCCAGATTGAAAGGAAGCGATTTCTTCAGGCGGAAGCGCACCACCGCCTCGGCCTCCTCGGGTTTGGAGGGAAGCGTCTCAAAATCCAGCAGCACCACTCGAACCGCGTTATCGGGAAGGATGGCCACCACGTCGCGACCCCGCCCGCTGATGCCCCCCAGGGTGCTTTCGATGGCCTCACGGACCGCGGTTCCGTCCCTCAGGTTGGCCTCGGTGAGGTCGGGAATCAGGGTGCCGGGAGCGAGTTCGCGCACCGCGCACGCTTCCACCATGCGCCCGGCAGTCGCGCCCCGCCCTGCCAGCACGCGATCGGCGGCAATCTCGCAGGCCAGCGATGGACGGGTGACGTGTTTGGTGGCTCTAGTCATGGTTAGAAATCGAAATGACCTCCGCTTCCGCGCTCGGCGCAGGAATCGGAATCCGATCTTCGCGCAGGCCGCCCAGATGGAACTCGATCGCTTCCTGAATCAGCGACCGCACGGCTTCTTTCGTTCGACCGGTCGTAACCACGCCCGGCAAATCCGGAACGTACGCCCCCCATCCGGTGTCCGCCCTTTCGTAAATTACGACGTAGTTCACTGCTTGAAATAGTATCCCTGACCTTTACGTGGAGAACAGTTACCTCGGAGGGTGCCGGGGGCTGGACTCCTGGCCAATCCACGCCTCAGCGGAACGTCTCGATAAACGTAACCTTGTTAATCTCTTTGAGTGTCGTGACTCCCGATCTCACCTTGTCCAGCGCCGATTCCCGCAGGAACCGCATGCCCTCTTCGCGCGCCGCCCGCCGGATTTCGGAAGTTGGCTTCTTGGCCAGAATCATCTCCCGGATGCGGTCGGTCAAATCCAGAAGTTCATGAATCGCGGTCCGTCCCTTGAACCCGGTGCCCGCGCACTCGATGCAGCCCTGGCCTTCGTACAGCGGAACCTGCGACCAATGCTGCGGGTCGAGACCGCTTGCTTCCAGCACTTCCGCCGGGTAGTGCACCGCCGTCCGGCAGGAGTCGCAGATCACGCGCACCAGCCGCTGCGCCAGGATGCAGTTCAGCGCCGAGACGAAGTTGTAGGGTTCCACGCCCATGTTCAGGAAGCGTCCTAGCACGTCCACCACGTTATTGGCGTGGACGGTGGTGAACACGAGGTGGCCGGTCAGCGCCGACTGGATTGCGATCTGCGCCGTTTCGTTGTCGCGGATTTCACCCACCATGATCTTGTCGGGATCGTGACGCAAAATGGAGCGCAAGCCGCGCGCGAACGTCAGCCCCTTCTTTTCGTTGACCGGAATCTGGGTGATGCCGCGCAACTGGTATTCCACCGGGTCTTCAATGGTGATGATCTTGTCTTCGTCGGTCTTGATCTCGTTGACGGCGGCATAAAGCGTCGTGGTTTTTCCGCTGCCCGTCGGCCCGGTGACCAGCACCATGCCGTAGGGTTCCTTGATATAGCGGCGGAACCGTTTCAGGTCCGCCTCGTCGAAGCCCACCACGTCGAGCGTGAGCTTGCGAAACTTCTCGCTCATCGACTCCTTGTCGAGTACGCGGAGCACGGCATCTTCGCCGTGAATCGAGGGCATGATGGAAACGCGGAAGTCGATGGCGCGCCCGTTGTATTTCACACGGAAACGGCCGTCCTGTGGAACGCGCCGCTCGGAAATATCGAGCTCGCTCATCACCTTGATACGGGAAATGATGGTCGAGTGATGCTCTTTGCCAATGGGCGGCATGGCATGCGTCAGCACGCCGTCAATGCGGAACTTGATCCCCACCGAGCTATCCCCGGTTTCGATGTGAATGTCGCTGGCCCGCCGCTGCAGTGCGGTGAAGATGGTCGTGTCCACCAGCCGGATGATCGGGCTCATGTCGCCCGTCGCCGTCGTCAGCTTGTCGATCGAGATGGTCTCGTCGTTGCCCGCCTCGTCTTCGCGGATCACGTCGAGCGTGAAGCCCTCGCTGGCGTCTTCCAATACGCGCTTCGACTGTTCCGTCTTCTTGAGGATCTCGGTGATCTGCTTGAGGGTGGAAACCTTGGTGACGATGCGCTTGCCCAGCAGCAGGCTGATTTCGTCAATCATCATCAGCTGGCTGGGATCGGCGATGGCAATGGCCAGGCGCCCATCCGCCGTTTCATCCAGCGGGACGAAGTTGTAGCGAAACATCAGGTGGACCGGGATCTTCTCGAACAGATCGTGATGAAGCTGGAAGTCCTTCAGGTCAATGAACTCGCACCGGTAGCGCCGCGCAATGTCCCGCGCGCGCTCCAGTTCATCGCCGACGGTCTCCGGCACCAGTTTCCCGCCATTCCCGCCGTTCACCAGTACTGTTTTCTTGTCAGCCATTCCCATTCCAGTTTACAGCCTTCCGTTCGGCACGGCGCGTCAGTGAATACCCGCCCCCAGGGTAAAAATCGGCAGATAGAGAGAAATCAGGATCCCGCCGACAAACACCGCCATGAAGATCAGAATAATCGGCTCGATCAGGGCCATGGCCGCGCCCAGAGCCGTCTGTACATCTTCTTCGTAAAACTCCGCCACCGAGGTCAACATGGCCGGCAACGCTCCGGTGGATTCCCCGACTTCCAGCATCTCCACCGCGAGATCCGGAAATACCTTCTGCGTCTCCAGGCTCTTCGCCAGGGTCTGGCCCTCGCGCACGCGGTCGGTGGCGCTCAAAATGGCGTTCAGGATCTTGCGGCTGCTCATGGAGGCGCCCGCCGTCTCCATCGCCGGGACTAGCGGCAGCCCACCCTGCAGTAGGGTGGAGAGGATGCGGGAGAAATTTGCCACCTGATACTTCAGCCGGATTTCCCCCACCAGCGGCAACGACAGCAGGAACCGGTCAATACTCTCGGCGCCCTTGTCGCTCTGTTTCCAGCGCCATAGCAACACCCCCGAAGCAATCAAGACGAGGAGGACGATCCAGCCGTACTTCTGGGCGTTGAGGCCGATGGTCAGCATGAAAACCGTGATCAGCGGAAGTTGTGCACCCAGGTTGTTAAACAGGTCGGCAAACTTGGGCACCACGTAAGTGATCAGGAAAATCAGCATTACGGTTACCACTGACACCAGCAGCGCCGGATAGACCAGCGAGACTGCCAGTTTCTTGCGGAAGGTCTGCACCAGTCGCTGGTACGAAATGTAGCGGCTCAGGACTTCCTCCATGTTGCCGCTCTTTTCCCCAGCCAGCAGGGTAGTGGTGTAGATCTTGGGGAAAACGTGCTGGGCGGCGAAAGCGTCCGATAGAAGCTCGCCCCCCTTGATGCGCTCGCGGACATTCTCCAGTTGCTGCAACAGGTTCTTGTCGCGCTGGCGTTTGATCAGCAGGTCGAGCGCAGTCAGGACCGGGAGGCCCGCCTTGATCAGGGTCAGAAACTGCTGGTTAAAAATCAGGAAAGTGCTGTGCCGGAGCTTGCCACGCCCGGGCATGCCGCCGGAGGTCAGCAAGCTCCGCGGCTTCACCCAATAGACGAGGTACCCCTGCTGGGTGTAGCGGTCCCGCACCTCCGATTCCGAGAAACCATGCTCGACGTGCTGCTGGAGGTGGCCCTGCTCGTTGGCGACTTTGACCAGGAATTCTGCCATGCTGCCATCCCGCTCCGCGGGTAGTACCGCAAGTCTAACACTTGATCTCGCAAGCAGTTACCGAGACGTACCTAGTACGGAAACCCAAGTAACCGGCCACCGCTGCGATGTTCGTATCAGGGCATCGCTTTGGCGATGCCATCTCCGGTTCATCAAGAAACCCCTTTAGGGGCCGTACCGCCGCTACGGGCCCAGTTCGCCTTCCACCGTCTCCACGCCCTGGGGCGGCGTGAATCGAAACCGCGCATCTGCTAGATCCAGATTCTCCTTCAGGCTGGCGAAACGAAATTCGGTGGTCGCGCCGTCCACGTCACTAAGAATAATCCGGACTATCTGATTTGCCGCCGTAATCTCTAATTGCACTTCACTCACCCGGTCCGCCATCGCCTGGGGCACCCCTCGCAGAAGGGTATTGCCAGCGCCGAGAGGCGGCTGATCCACAACCTTCGAGAGCCCCCGTAACTCGCTCTCCAATTTAGTCTTACCCAGTAGGAAAGCCAGCGGCGACCGCAAGTCGTCCAGCTTCTTCAGATCCGTTTTCCGCAACTGCCGCTCCGCCGGCAAATAGAACCAGACATCCTTGCCGTCGGTGACAAACAGCTTCTCCTTGGGAGAACGGTACTCCCACCGCATCTTGCGAGGCTTTTTCAACCACAGGGTGCCGGATTCCTGCCGGTCCATGCCCGTCCCCCGGTAGATTTCCGTGAAGTCGGCCTGCAGGCTGCGCAGACGGTTGTAGTGCTCATCCACGGCCCGGGCCAGTTGGTGGATGTCCTGGGCAGCTGCCAGAGCAGGCACAAGGACCGAAACGCACGCCAGTCCCAAACAAGCGAAGCGAGCGATTCTAAGGAACGAGCCCACGGCGTGGGTTGACCGAAGATGAATGCACCCTGACATGCGCACCCCATTTTAGATGCTGCGACGGCTACATCACGACAGACCGCGACGCCTAGGCAACGGACTGCTTTCACAATCAAAATAGCCCACTACCCCGTGCCCCGAACCTGCTCCGGAGGGGCGAGCCAGTTTAGCCCACCGTTTGAGCAATGGGTAAAGCAGCAGGGAATCAAGCCCCGGAGGAGCCTGTGTCTTAGATCGAGGTGAGCAAGGAAGTGGAATGATCTATGCGCCAGCCCCGGAGCGGCAGCAGGAGAAAGCCTGGGGGTGAGCCCCATAAGCGCTAACTCAAGGCGGGAATACTGCCGGCTGCGTTGTCAAGCCGACTCTATTTGTTCTTCGAGTGCCTGCGGGTCGGCGTCGCAGGCTCCAGCGCGTTAGCGGCTGAGCGCACATCGTCGTTTGTGAACACCGCAAAAAGAAACGGCTGTGATTCGAGGAAATGAGCCAGGTCACGCAACGTCAGACCAAGATGCGACAGCCGGTCCTCATCGACGAAGATCTGGCCGTTTTCCGGCTCGAAGGACGTAATCAGCTGCTTCGCCTCTGGATCAAACTTCTCGTGCAACAGGTCTACGATCGATGGTGCAAGGTGCCGGCGATCCGGCGACGATGGTTCCGATGGCATGCCATGGTCCGCGGTCACCGCCAGGAGATAGTCCTTACCAACCTTTGTTTCTAACGCACTCAGCATTCGCTTCAACTGACGATCCATCTCGCCGAGCGTGACGCGCAGCTCTTCCGAATCCGGACCGTACTTGTGGCCCACGAAATCCGCGCCTTTGTAGTTCATCAGAATGAGGTCTGGAACGTTGTCTGCGCCCAGAGGCTCTCGCTCAATCATCGCGGCCATCGCATCGGCTTCGAATGCTGGAAACAGAGCCGAATATCGCACCGCCGCGGTCGAGTCGATTTTGTGACCCATCCACTCCCCGCTCGCCGGCCACAGTGTTTTCGCATTGCGATCCTTCAGATATGCAGGCAGCCGGAAACAGTTGGGGTTTGTGGTCCAGTTGCCCGTCTCCTGATCGTAGCTTGCGAGAACGACAGACGCTCCATTCAACTGACACGCTCCATGCCCTGCGAGCGGCGTCGCCGCCCGGTCGATGCTGCCCTGTGCCAATATGATCGCGCGACCGGCCGTCTCCAGCTGCCAGACGTCAGCCAGCGTCAATGCCATCAGGTCTTGCGGCGTTCCTCCAGCGAAAGAGTCGTGGCGTCGGCGCTGCGTGCGCTCGTACACGTTGACCCCTGTGATTCCGTGCACGCGAGGATCGGCTCCGGTCGAGAGCGTCGAGTGCCCAACGGCTGTGTTGGTCGGAAGAAAGTTAACCTGCGCCTGAGTGAACCAGGCACTACGCTGGCGCAGGGCGGTGAGCGTTGGCATGGACGCGCCGTAGCGATCGAAGTAATCCCGGCGCATGCCATCCAGGACGAGCAGCATGACCACTCGTGGTCGAGCGAAACCCGTGCGTAAAACCGGCAATAAACGGCCGGTCGTCGTGGGAGGCATCTGTACACCAAGCGCAGCCGCCAGGGTTGGCGCAACGTCCTGCTGCACAGCCGGAGTCGAGTACCTTCCCGTTTTTACCGCGGGGCCCGCAAACATCAGCGGAATCGCTACGTCATACGGCCACGGCGAACCGTGCATGTACGCCACGTCAGCCCGCGTGATGAAGTCGCCTTCGCGCGGCACGATCAGGAGTTGGCCGGTTCGTCCCGGGAAGTAGGCCCGAGCAAACATCTCTAAGAAACGCTGTCGCGTCGCAAGGGTGGTTGCATCGACTGGCGCTGCACGCTGGACCCGAAGTGCGTCGCTCCCCATCGATCGCTTGACCTGCTGGCTCCATACCGTACAAGTCATCGCGACCAGGGTCAGGGTGATAGCGATCCGCGATTCTACTTTGCGCATGCGAGCACTTTTGGCTGATTACAGATTGTTCAGCTCCGCGCTGATCTTAGTTCCGTCAACAAGAATCTTGCAAGCGGCCGTGTAACGGGCTTGTACTAGAGACGCTGGCCATCCCCCGCCGCCGCATTCCGGGCGGGTGGTCGGCGATCCGGATGCGACCCGGAATGCCCCTCTCAGCCCTGACATGCTCAATCTCGCAGCTAACCCAGAGATCTTAAGTTAGCGCTTATGGGGGTGAGCCCCGGGTGAGCGGAAGTGGAAAAACACGAGTCCCGCAAGGGACGGCACCCTCGCTATGACAAAGACTCCGGAGGGAGCCCACGATCTTCGCCCCTCGCACGTCCGGTCACGAACAGAACCGACGCCGGTAGACCACGTATCGCTCGGTTCCTGTCGCCCGCACCAGCCAACCCGAATCCGCCAGTACCGCTTCGATCAACGGGTTGTGATACACGATCCACAACGGGGTTGGATTTCCCGCACCCGATTGCTGCAATCTCTGCATAACCTGCCGCAACGCCGCCTCCGGCAACGGATTGAACAAGTACAACACCAGCGGCCCCTCCGGCGGCACGAACTCGCCCGCGTCCGCGCAGATGGATTCAATCTGCGCGCAGAGCCGGGTCGCGCTCTTATAATCTGCGATGTTCTCCCGCGCGGCCCGATGTAGCTCGGGCAGGATTTCCACGCCCACGATTCTGCGGAACGGATATTCTGACGCCATCAGTAGCGTCCGCCCCTTGCCTGATCCCAGATCCAGAAACGTAAATTCGCGGAAGTCAATCGGCAGGCTGGACATCATCTCCCGGAACAGCTCCGGATCGGTGGGTTGATACGGCGAGTGAAAAATTCCCAGTAGACGCTGGCCCCATCCGACCGTGCCGCTGGTGGTGTTGACGCGATGCTCCCAGTCGTACTCCATGTCGCCATAGCGGCCGCGCCGCCGCGCCGGAGTCGAATCGCGCACAAAGCGCCAAAGCTCGTGCGCCAGTGCGAAACTCGCACGGGCCAGGCCCTTCTGCCGCGCTTGCTCACGCCACCACCTGCAAAAGGCGTTCCAGAGTTGTTCAGGAAATTCATGCGAAGACACGCCCGCATGCTACCAAATCGTTCGCGAGGAATCCGCTTGGCGGCGCTCGTCTGCAGTTTAAATCGGGATTGGGTTGGGGCGGATTCGCAATCCGGCCAAGCTCACCGAGTGCAGCTCTTAGTGAAGCTTTGGCGGCCCCGGTTTATATCCCGGAGGCAGTCCCTTCTCCACAAACGGGAAATCCTCGGGCGTGCGCAATTCGATGCTGCCATCAAACATCAGCTGGTACGGCTTCCCGTTTGGGTCCACCGGAACTCCCAGCAGCATGCCCGCGCCAACCAGTGCGTTGAAACTCGCCGGCAGCATCCCGGTCTGTTCCTGGTACGTAGCGACCATCTTCTCCAGTCCCGTGATGTCCTCATCCACCTTCAAGGCACGCAGGTGGGTCACTGCATTCTTGCGGATGAGATCGTCCTGCGTGGTGGCATAGGCAGCCTGCCACAGCATGCGTGCCGTCTGGATTTCGCCCGCATGCTGCGCCATCTGGGCGGCCAGCACCCGCAGGAACGGATGCGCGTTGGGCACCTTGGTGCCCCGATCGAAGGCCTCGGCCGCCTTCGCATGTTCCGGCGGGTCCATGTAGTAGTAGATGAAGCCCAGTTCGTAGTACAGCTTCCAGTTGTCGGGGTTGTTGCGGATGCCATACTCGACCAGCGCGACCGCCTTGTCGGGCATGCCGGCGCCCTCCGGCGGCTTGGGCGCCACGAAGTTTGCCCCAAACTGGTAAGCAACGATCAGCTTGGGATCCAGCGCCGTCGTGATCTCCAGCAGCGGAGCCAGCAGTTTGTAGTCGGTGGCGTGAGCCACATGGCGGCTGCCAAAATACTGCACCGCTCGTGTCCAATAGATGTCGGCCAGCAGCCCGTCATAGCCCAGGCTCATGCGTTTGATCCACTTCGGCGAACTGAAATAGAGGACTTCTTCCAGGGTAGCGTGGCTGCGCACCTGATCGACGCGCCTCAACAGAAGGACGGAACTGGCCAGCGAAAGCAGCAGCAGTATGCTTGCCGCCACCGTAACTTTGCGCGAGCCGCTCATTTCAGGTTCCGGCGCTCGAAGATCAAGACAGCGCCACAGATTGCCATGGCCGAGTACGCCAGCGCGTACCCCGTGTTGTAGGCGATCAGACGTCCGGAAATGGCTTGCTCGTGCGCCACCTGCCCGATCACATTCAGTGCCGAGAAATTTGGCACCAGGTATGCGGCTCCCGTAGCCAGCCCTTGCGTTAGCCCGTGCGACATCCCGGCGAAGCCGCGCAGATCCTCGGCGAAGCTGCCGATCACGAACAGCGAGAAGGCGAACACCGCGGACAGCAGCGGGGAAGAAAACGAAGAAAACAGCAACGTCAGCGAGCAGAGAATCAGGAATTGCAGCACGATGAAGTACAAAGCGACCAGGATCCAGCGATCGGAAGCCTGAAATTTGTGCGACACGTAAAGCAGGGCCGCAAATACTCCGATGGCCATGCAGACGGTATTCACCACCAGCGTCCCGGTGAGCCCGAAGAACTTGCCAACGATGAATTCCCAGCGCCGGACCGGGCGCGACAGCACCGTATACAGCGTGCGTTTCTCGATCTCTTTCGACACCAGGCCGATGCCGATGAAGATGGCGATGACCACGCCGAACAGCGACACCGCCGTCAGCCCCAGGTTCACCACGACCAGTCGCTCGATGTCGATCGAGATCTGTCCTACTAGAATCGCGGCTCCGGAAAGCAGCACGGCAAATGCGACCAGGTTGTAGAGCACGCGGTCGCGCACCGCTTCGCGGAAAGTGTTGGAGGCGATGTGCACTACGCGGCTCATTGCGCCACCCCCGCCGGTTTCGCCGCCGAATTTACTTTTTGCAGGTAGTACTCCTCCAGCGAGGAGCGCACCGGCGTCAGCGAGATCAGCCGCAGCCGCTCCCGCCGCAGGATTTCCAGGGCCGCTTCCTGCTGCGCCTCCGGCAGGGCCGCCCGGATCGTGTCCCCGCTGATGTGGCACTCCGCGCCCAGCCCGCTGAACCCGGCGGGAACCGCGTTTCCGTTCCAGATCATTTCCACCTTGCCGGCCACCGACGCGGTCAGTTCGGCCACCCGGCCAATGCCCCGCAGTTCTCCCCGATGAATCACCGCCACCCGGTCGCACAATGCCTCGGCGTCCGACAGGATGTGGGTCGAGAAAAAGACGGTTTTGCCTTGCTGTTTGAGTTCTTCCATCAGGTCGCGCACTTCGCGCCGCCCCGTCGGGTCCAGTCCCGACATGGGCTCATCGAGGAAAACCACTTTTGGGTCGTGCAGGATGGCCTGCGCCAAACCCACCCGCTGCAGCATGCCCTTGGAAAACTTCCGCAACTGCACGTGCGCGGATTCCTTCAGTCCCACCCGCTCCAGCATGGCATCGATCTTGCCGGTGCGCTCCTTAGGTTCCACGCCGGAAAGCCGCGCATAGTATTCCAGCAGTTCCTTGGCGGTCAGGTAGTCGTAGAAATAAGGCTGTTCCGGCAGGAAGCCGATCTGCGCCTTGACCTCCGCTTCGTTGATGCTCTTGCCCAGGATGCGGGCCGTCCCCCCGGTCGGAAGGACCAGCCCCATCAGCAGTTTCAGCGTGGTCGTCTTGCCGGCGCCGTTCGGCCCCAGGAAGCCAAAAACCTCGCCTTCCTCGACCGCCAGGTTCAGCGGTCGCAGCGCCACGCGCGGTTTCTTCCGCCAGAAACCCACCGCGTAGGTTTTTTCCAGATTGATCGTTTCGATGGCAAACATGGCTGCGCCTGAAATTTCTTCAGCGGCAAATAATTATAAGCAAACCCGTGGCGCGCAGGAGTTGGCAGTGTCGGTCCCGCCTATCGGAGGTAACTATGGCGAGGGCTTCCCGCGATGAGGGCTGGGAATCCACTCGCGCAACGAAAAAGAAAAGAGCCCGGAATTTCTTCCGGGCTCTCTCCGGCTAGTACCCTCCCCCAGGTACGTGCCAAACTTCCTCTACTGTGCTATCGCGTAGGCCAGACAAGCCGCGAGCGTGTTGGGGGGAGTGCCACCGGCGGTAACCTGGCTGCGCAACGTCCCATCCGTGACCGAGCAAAAATCGCGGGCCCCTGTACTGCTTGGAGTTAGCGGAGTTCCTCCGGCCACAAACGCACTGTTCTCCGGGCTCCCAAAGGCGAGTCCGGTGGCCAGGAACTGGTAGCCGCTGTGTCCCGCGCTTCCCGGGACCGCATTCGCAAGATTGTCGTCGAGCAGGCACGCGTGGGTCGGCGCCGGCGTGCACGGGACGGTGCGCCCCAGATCCTGGAGCTGAACCGCAAACCCGACCGTCGGGAAACCCGCGTTGTACGCAATCTCAGCCGACGTAATGCTCCGTATCGACGCGGCAGCGGATGACTCGTTGGCTGCCATCCGGGCCCGCAGCAGGTTCGGGATCGCGATCGCTGCAATCAACAGAATGATCGCGACCACGATGAGCAGTTCGATGAGCGAAAATCCCTGCGGCTTCCGCATAGCGTTTCCCAAAGGTGTAGCTGCTGCCAGGAACCAGGCCAGTCACGATTCTGAATGCATGCGCAGGGCCGTACCGCACGGCTTCTGCGCCCAGTGGGTCGCACCTGTAAGCGATTGCAACCACAGACGTTCATTGAGCGCGGGAGAAGGAGGATGGACCTGCCAGTGCGAGCCAGCGCCCCGGCTTGACAGAAAGTGTCAGCCGTAAAGCCGCAGTGCGATACTTCGCTTTTGGTCCCAAAAGAGCATCTTGCCCCAAAAAAAGAAGGAGCATCGGATTGCTCCGATGCTCCCCTGGCTTGGACCCTCCCCAGGTACCTCGCCAAAACCCGTTCGATTAGATCGGGGTCGTTGCGGCCGGGCAAGTAGCTGCCAGCGCGCCAGTCGGGTCAACCCGGACCACCGCGTCTTCAAACGAACAGAAGGCGCGAACACCGGTCTGGTTGGCAGTCGTCGGCTTCGCCGCGACTTGGTAGCCGGTGTTCAGGCCGCCGCCGACAGTAGGTGTATATCCGTAGGTGTAGCCACCCTTGATGCCGGACGCCAGCACGCCATCAATCAGGCAAGCCGTGGCTGCCACTGGCGGGGTCGGACAGGTAGCCGCAGGGCCGCCCGGGCCGAGCGACACGATCGTGGCGGCATAGCCCACGGCCGGGTAGGTGGAATTGTAGGAAACTTCCGCGGTGTTGATGGTGCGAATGCCGCTGGCGGCAGCCGACTCGTTGGCCGCAATACGCGCCCGCAGCAGGTTAGGAATAGCGATGGCAGCGATGATCAGGATGATCGCGACCACAATCAGCAGCTCGATCAGTGAAAAACCCTTCTGTTTCCGCATTTTGAATTCGTCTCCGTTTGACTGTTGGACTGTTAAACTACTCTGGTCATTGATGACCATCTCGCCTGATACAAAAGCACTCGGAGGGCCAAAAATGATGTGACTTAAGTGCATGGTACCGGAGAAACAACCCCTGTGCTTGCACTGTCCTTCCCCCACTGGTTACCTCTCCACTTGGGCTTCCATCTTCCCCACTGACACTTTCAGAAAACCCTTTGACAATTTTTGACAGCCTGACCGCTTGTTTGGTCTCGGGGCAAGCCCGCACAGCCTCCCTCCAGCCACGTCCTAAAGAACGAAGCGCAAAGGCTTTCTTGCGGTTCTCCGGATGCCAAGTGCAGCCATGGCTGACCGGCAGACTGCCCATCGACGGCCGCAACAGACAACCAGCCGCAGCCTTCTTCTGCAATCCGACTTCTCGCCTCTGTAATCCTATTCCAATTCTGCACTCTGACTTCCCACTCTGCAATCGGGGTTTTTCCCGGCAATGCTTTCACCTCTGCATTATGACTTCCGCTAGAATGTTGCTCTCTCGGAGACCTGATGCTCAACCAACAACTCGATCCCGATCGCGATATCGCTCGCGCCGCCACTTTGCATGCGTCGTTTTACCACTCCGCGGAGAAGTTCCAGGAAGAGAAAGTCAGAATTTTTTCCAGCACCTGGCAGGTCGCCGGCCACGCCCGCCAGGCGCGCAATCCCGGCGACTACTTCACATTCGACCTGGTGGGCGAGCCGTTAGTGGTGGTGCGCGGCGAAGACGGCTACTTGCGCTGCTTCTATAACGTGTGCCGCCATCGCGCCGGCAATCCCGCTTCGGGCTGCGGATCGCGCAAGCTTTTCCGTTGCGGCTATCACGGTTGGACCTACCGCCTGGACGGCGCTCTGCTGGTGACCCCTGAGTTTGACGGCGTACAGGATTTCGATCCGCGCGACTTCGGCCTGGTTCCGGTACGCCTGGAAGAATGGTTCAACCTGATCTTCGTCAATCTCGATCCCGAGGCGCCCCCGCTGCAGGAATGCCTGGGCGATCTCCCGGCGCAAGCCGAGAAATTCCCCTTCCGCAGCATGAAGTTTTCCGAGCGCCGCAGCTACGACATGAAATGCAACTGGAAGACTTACGTGGACAACTACCTCGAGGGCTACCACCTGCCCAGTGTCCATCCCGCGCTCAATCGTGAATTGAACTACAACGCCTACACCGTGGAGTCGTATGCGCGGCACGTCCGCCAGTGGAGCCCGATCCGGGGCGCGCAGCCCGGCGACGAAACGCCGCGCCGCTACCCGGAAGCGCGCGAGGACCTGACCGCCGACTATTTCTGGATCTTCCCCAACTGGATGCTGAACTGCTATCCCGACAACGTCTCGCTGAACATCATTCTGCCGCTCGAACCCGAGCGCACTCTGGCGATTTTCGAGTGGTATCTGCCCGAAGAAAATCTGGGCAGCGAGGCCGCCCGCAAGTCGGTGAATTTCAGTGACGAGGTCCAGTTGGAAGATATGGCGATCTGTGAGATCGTCCAGAAAAACCTGCACTCCCGCAGCTACGATCACGGCCGCTACAGCGTGAAACAGGAGAGAGGTGTCCACGCCTTCCACCGCATGTACCGGGAACTGATGCCCGGAGCGTAAGAAAACAGGTTCAAGCCAAGAGCCAAGAGCCAAGAGCTAAGAGCTTTTCTTCAGCAACAGACACGTCACATCATCCTGCTGCGGCGTGTTCCCCACGTGCCCATCCAGGTCCGCCAGCAAAAGGCGGAGCATGTCGGACGGAGTTGTCCCCGCGCCACTCTCCACCACTCGCACCAGATTCGGCTCGCCGTATTCCTCATCCTTGGTGTTGACCGCCTCCACCACCCCGTCGGTGAAGATCACCAGCCAGTCTCCCGGGTTCAGCGTTGTCTCGCCCGCCTGATAGACGACCTCAGTAGAGATGCCCACCGGCATTCCGCCAATATCGAGCCGCTCGATCGTCCCCGAACTCCGCCGCAGCATCGGCGCATTGTGCCCAGCATTGAGGTGGACGACCTTCCCTGTCGCCGGATCCAGTTCGGCAAAGAAGGCCGTTGTGAAGCGCACTCCACCCTGGCTGTTGGTGCAGGCATAGCGGTTTAAGCCCGCCACCAGTTCCGGAAGGGAAGCGTTGCTGCTGCAGATCGTCCGCAGGCTGGCCTGGAAAGTAGCCATCAGCATGGCGGCCGGGATGCTCTTGCCCGCCACGTCGGCCACCACGAACAGCACGCGAGTGTCATCCGGCGTGGCCCCCGGACGCAGGATCACGTCGTAGTAGTCTCCCGCAACCGTATTCGCCGGACGCGTGGCATACGCAATCTGGTATCCCGGAATCTGCAGCGGCGCGCCCGGCAGCAGCCAACTCTGGATCTCCTTTGCGATCTCCAGGTCGCGCTTCATCACCACGCGGTCGGCGAGTTCGAGCAGCAGCAGCACCAGCAGCAGCAGCCCACCCCACATCCGCAGGTCGAACTCCACCACGTGGACCTGGCCTCCCCGGTCGGCGAAGGTAAATCCGCCCGACGGAAAGAACAGCAGTACCAGCGCGACCAGCAGCAATATGCGGCGCGCGGGACTCAGCTTTTCCAGGATGGCCCAGAACAGTTTCTTCGTGATGACCCAGGCGCGGTGCAGCCGGGAGTGTCCCTCGGCCTGGTCCAGCCCGTACGAATAGAAACGGTAGCTGGAGCGCGCGTCTTTTTCGAACTGCGACCAGAGCTGGTTGACCTCCAGTCCTTCGGTGACGCGGTGCCAGAATTGCCGCGCGTTGGCGTGCAACCGGTGCCGGGGTGGGACAGTCTTCTGGGGAGAGGCCATGGCGGAATGAAGATTATATTCTCCGGAGCGGCCACGTGCGGCACCGTCGCTTACTGGTCCTGCATGGCAGACACTGATGCAACCGCGTTACGGGCGTAATTCCCCCGGCAGGAAAATCGTGGAGGCCCACCCTGCCCGCATGTCACGCTGGTTGCCTATGGCAAGCACTGGCACCGCGCCCGCAGCCGTTCCCACCCGAGCCCTGGTAGGCCCCGTACTTACCCAGGCCGGATTTCAATACTGGTACCTGGCCTGCTTTCCGGATTGCATCATCGCGGTTCGGCAGGGAATCTGGGCCGGACTTTGTCTGGCGATGACCGGCACCGTTCCCCCCGCGCACCTTGGACTTCTGGGCGCTCTGCTGGTGGGCCTGATGAAAGGCCGCGGCGAGAAATTGCGCCAGCAGGTGGAAGCGACATTACAAAGCACGCCCACATCGCGGCTTCGCGCGAAGCCGAATTCGGTCTACCAGACGATGCAGTTGCGTTCGATCACCTTCAAAGCAGGCGGCTTCGGTACATTGATCACGCCGGACATCATTCTCGAAACCAAGAGCGGCAGCAAGCAGAAATACGGCATTCAGAAGCCGGAATTCGAGAAGGCCGGCGCGCTCATGAAACAGATGTACCCGGACCTCTGCAAGACACTCTGACCGGAAGCTATCGCGGCGAGCAGCTTCGGGGCCAAGCAGTTTCGAGGGCAACTAGCCAATCAGGATAGGGCTTTAGCCTTGCCGGTTCTCCTTACCGCGGCCAAAGCCACCCAAAAGTTCCTGCGGTCAGCAAGGCATAGACAAGCCCGTCGATGACTTCCTTAATGGTCGCTCCCCACATCTGACCTTTCCAGATGCCATTGCTCAGGTTCCCCAGTCCGTAGGCGAGGAACGCCGCGGTTCCGGCCACGCGATACACCACCAGATAGTGCGCGCCCAGGGCCACCGTGTGTCCGGTCAGATAGGCAACGAAGAAGCCGACCAGCAGGCAATAGCCGAACCACAGGCCCAGGAACTTCGGCATGGCGGGCGGCCCGTTGGGCATGATGTTCAGGAACCCCACCGGCCCCTGCTTGTACTTCTCGATCACGGCCGGAGACTTCATCTCCTGGTGCGTGCAGAAGGGGAAAATATAGAGTCCGCGCTTCAGGTTGGAGGGCCGCAGTGCAGCGAGGATCTTGTCCTCGTCGGGCAGTTGGCGGTAGTCGCTTTGATGGTACTTCAGCAGCATGTGCATGACGGAACTGGCAATGAAGACGATCACCGCGGAAAGCACGATGGGCAGCCAAAGAGCGGAGAGGGAAACCATGCGCAGCCTCCTTATGTTTGTGATACGAATGACGGAATTTTGCAGGCGAGGCTACGCCACGGGGGAGGTTGCGGTCAAGAGCGGACCGGGGCATGACCGGCCGCCCCATGCAGGACGGGATCTCGATTCGTGATGAGGAACAAGGTCAGGAACCGGTTTAGGAACTAGGGCAGAGGAAACACGAAATCCACCCTGCGAAGCTTAAAATATAGCCATCATGCACAAGGCCCTGCTCGTTTCGTTGATTGCCGTCTGTTCCCTCACTGGATGCAGCAAGAATCCCGCATCCTCGGCACCGTCTTCTTCGACGCCGCCCTCCGCGTCCTCCACCAACGCCGCCGATCCAGTCGAAGCAAGACTGAAGGACCTGGCCGGGAACGGCGCCGCCAATTGCGGCCATCTCAAATCACAAGCCGAAGACCAGATGGACGCGGCGGCGAAGTGCGCCACCCAGTCGGCCAAAGAGAAGCGCCCCTTCTATGTTGCCTACGAACTGCCGGGGATGACGGTTGCCGTGGCCGGCAACTCCGACGGGAAACTGTTCACCGTGCAGTCGCAGGCAACCGCGAGCGGCCAACCCGGTGGCGCTGCCGGATTGGCGAGTGGGGCTTGCCCCTCTGAGTTGCGCATTGCCCCCAGCGGCCGGGTCACCTGTTTCGTTCCGGGCTCGTTTGGCATGGGCATGGACGCCACTCATGGAGGCGCGACCATGCCGCCCATGATGGGCCAGAACCCTCACCCGTCCACCGGCAGTCTGCCCCCCGGGCACCCCGCTCCGCACCCGCCAACGGGCACGAATCCCCCGCCAAAGCGGCCCTAGGGTACGGTTTCGATCGCGGCCGGGGTTGGATTTGGAAAATAACGCCGCTGGAAGTAGAACGCGACGTTCACTAGCGCGATCATCACTGGAACTTCAACCAGAGGCCCGATGACGGCCGCGAATGCGGCTCCGGAGTTAATGCCAAAGACCGAGACGGCCACCGCGATCGCCAGTTCAAAGTTGTTGGAGGCGGCGGTAAACGCCAGCGTAGTGGTCTTGGAATAGTCCGCGCCCAGCTTCTTCCCCATGTAGAACGAAACCAGGAACATGACCACGAAGTAGATCAGCAGGGGCATGGCGATCCGCAGGACATCCAGCGGCAGGCGAACGATGTACTCGCCTTTCAGAGAGAACATCACCACAATCGTGAACAACAGGGCGATGAGCGTGAGCGGGCTTACGCGGGGAACGAAATTGCGGTCGTACCAGTCGCGCCCTCGTGCTCGGATCAGCAGCGTGCGAGTCAGGAATCCGGCGAGGAACGGAATGCCAAGATAGATGAAAACACTCTTGGCTATTTCCCCGATCGAGACATTGACCGTCGCGCCCTGAAGCCCAAGCTTTGCGGGAAGCACCGTGATGAACACCCAGGCATATACCGAGTAGAAGAACACCTGGAACAGCGAGTTGAAAGCAACCAGCCCCGCGGCATATTCCGTATCTCCCTTGGCCAGTTCGTTCCAGACAATCACCATCGCAATACAGCGGGCCAGCCCGATCATGATGAGTCCCGCCATGTATTCCGGGTATCCGCGCAGGAACACGACCGCGAGAATGAACATGAGGATCGGACCGACGATCCAGTTCTGGACGAGCGAGAGGCCAAGCACACGCTTATTGCGGAAGACTTCGTGCAGTTCCTCGTACCGCACTTTCGTGAACGGCGGGTACATCATCACGATGAGCCCCACCGCAATCGGAATCGAAGTGGTGCCAATGCTGAAGCGATTCAGAAAGGGCACGACTCCCGGCACCAGCCATCCCAGGACGACCCCGACGGCCATCGCTGTGAAGATCCATGCGGTCAGATAACGGTCCAGAAAGCTGAGACGGCGGGTGGACTTCATTTCGGAAGTTTCCTGACGGCTTGATCGGCGCTACTTGAACAGCGATTGATTTGCGGCTTCTCCGATTCGAAATAGGAAGTGATCGGCATGTCCGGCTATTGCCTGCCGATGTCGTCTACTTGTCGCTTGAGCGCAAGGCGGTCCAGAGTGGCGAGGGGAAGGGAAAGAAACAAGCTGATTCGCCGGTCGAGAATGAGGAACGCTTCCCGAAAGGCGCGCTCCACCTCGGCGGCATTTCCCTGAACGGCGGCCGGATCAGAGACGCCCCAGTGAGCGGTCATCGGCTGGCCCGGCCAGATGGGGCACGTTTCCTTGGCCGCGTTGTCGCAAACGGTGAAAACGAAATGCAACTCGAGAGCGCCGGGACGAGCAAATTCCTCCCAACTCTTGCTGCGAAGGCCCGCCACCGAGATATGAGCCTTCTCGATCTCCTGGAGCGCTTCGGGCCGCACCGCTCCCGACGGATGGCTTCCCGCACTGTAGGCGGTGAATGCAGGCTTTCCTTTGTGGTTCAGGATCGCTTCGGCCATGATCGAGCGCGCTGAGTTGCCGGTGCACAGAAACAGAACGTTGTAGTGATGCGACATCAATACTCCCGTCGTTGACTGAGATCGGGGAACGTTACTTGCAACAGGTTGGACCACAGCACGATTCCTTGCTTCGTGTTGGTTTCACGGCCCGCACAAACGCGCTCATGAACTTCTCGTCCACCTGGGAAGCGATGGCATCCACATCAATGCCTTCTCCGGAGAGGAAAGCGCGGGCATCCTCCGCGCGGTAGATGCGGGTCGGTTCCAATTCAATCTGCTCAAAGCCGGCGGCGGCCAGCTTGCCCAGGTACTCCTTTTCCTCCAGCGCGCCGGCCACACAACCGACCCAAAGCAAAACGCTCTGCCGGATCTCAGGAATCATCTGGCCACGAGTCACTACATCGGAGACCGCCAGGCGTCCACCCGGTTTCAGCACGCGAAAGGCCTCGCGCAGCACACGATCCTTGTCTGCCGAGAGATTGATCACGCAATTCGAGATGATCACGTCTACCGAGTTATCCGGCAGCGGAATGTTTTCGATCTCGCCCTTGAGGAACTCGACGTTCTCCGCCCCGGCCTTGCGCTTGTTTTCGTTGGCGAGCGCCAGCATCTCATCGGTCATGTCGAGCCCGTAAGCCTTGCCGGTGGGCCCCACGCGCCTGGCCGACAACAGCACGTCAATTCCGCCGCCCGAGCCCAGATCGAGTACCGTCTCTCCCGGGTTCAACCTGGCAAGCGCCGTGGGATTGCCGCAGCCCAGCGACGCCAGTAGTGCCTCCTCCGGAATTTGGCCCGTTTGGGATTCATCGTAGAGCTTTCCAGTAATCGGGTCGGAGCAATGCTGGTCCGTTGCCGGCGCGGCCCCGCAGCAACTGCTGCCACCCCTGGTGACCCGCAGCGCGGCCTGGCCGTACTTTTCCTTCACAACGTCCTTAATATTGGTCTCTGCCATGATGGCTCCTCCTACTTACAGAATTGAACAATGTCTCGCGGTTTGATGGCGCTGCTTCGGGTGCAGCATTCGGCGTACAGAAATTGCAGTACCTCGCGGAGCGCTTCGGTGTTCGCGGTATAGCGCAGGAAGGTTCCCTCGCGCTTCACCTGCACCAGGTCTTCGTTCTTGAGTTTGTCGAGATGATGGGAAAGGGTAGAGTTCGGGATATCGAGTTCGCTCTGGATGTCCCCGACTACCAGGCCGTCAGGATGCGCCGTGAGCAGCAGTTGCATGATCCGCAGCCGGGGCTCGGTTCCCATGGCGGAAAACATGTCGGCGTACTTGGCGACGCGTTCGCTGGCCTTTACGGCTGCTGTAACCATAATTCGATAATACTAGAAATATGGATACTGTCAAGATCAAAGGAGACACGGATGGCCCGGGTGGAACTATGCCTCCCACACCCATCGGCCGCCTGCCATGGTGCGCTCAATGGGAATGTTGATGATGTTGTACGGATCTTCTTTGAACACGTCGCGCCCAAGAACTACCAAATCTGCCAACTTGCCCGCCTCGATGGAGCCCTTCAGGTTCTCTTCGTACGACGCGTAAGCGCCGTTGATCGTGCCGACGCGAATGGCCTCTTCGAGGGTGATCTTCTGCTGTGGCCCCCAGACGTTGCCCTTGGCGTCGGTGCGAGTCACTTCGGATTGCAGGGCCATCATCGGCTCGAATGGCCCGGGCGGATAGTCCGATGCCTGCGTGGGCCGGATGCCGGCGTCAATAAAGCTGCGCAGCGCGAACATGTGGTTCACCCGTTCCGGTCCATACTCTTTCATCTTTTCGCCGTGATAGTAAGCGTAGGTGGAAAACGGAGTTGGAATTGCGCCCAGCGCTTTGATCCGCGCCACCAGCGAGTCATTCACCACCGTGCAATGCTCGAAGCGGTAGCGTGCATCCGGGCGCGGCATCTCCTTCTGCAGACGCTCGTATACCCGCAGTGTGATGTCGATTGCGATATCGCCATTGGCGTGCGTGCCGAGTTGCCATCCGGCAGCATGTGCCTTGCGCGCCTGCTGGTAGAGTTCTTCTTCCGGAGTCACCAGGATTCCATAGTCGTCGGGTCTCCCGATGTAGGGCTGCGACAGGCGCGCCGTGCGCTCGGAGATGGAACCGTCGCAGACCATTTTCTGCGCGCCGACTTTTACCCACTCGTCGCCCAGTCCGGTCTTCACGCCCGCGGCGAGCATCTGGTCCATGAACGCCTGATAAATATGGCAGTACACGCGCATCTTGAGCTGGCCGGCTTCGCGGGAGTCCTGGTAGGCGCGCAAGTCGTCGGGCGTGCCCTCGGCGTCGGTGACAGACGTGATCCCGGTGCGCGTCATCATCTGGGAAATCAGGCGAACGCCCTCGCGGTGGTCTTCGCGCGTGAAGTTCGAGGGGATGACCTTCTCGAATGCATCTTTACCGTGTTCGCGGACGTGCCCGGTCAGGCGGCCGGTGGCGGGATCGTGATCGTACTTGCCGCCGGGAGGGTCGGACGCCTTGTCGTCAAGCTTGGCCAGCTTCAGCGCCGTGGAGTTGACCCAGGCCGTGTGTCCGCCGCGGTGTTCCACAAACACCGGATGATCGGGAAGGGCAGCGTCGAGTTCTTCGCGCGTGAGTGGGCGGCCTTCCGAAGTCTTCGTGTCGTCGTACTTGAAGCCGAGTACCCATTCGCCAGCCGGTGTCTTGGAGGCGCGCTCGCGGAGAGCCTTCAGAATGTCGGCAATCGACCGCAGGTCGCAGTCCACCATGCGCAGATGTGACAGGCCGGCCTGGGCGGGATGGGAGTGGGCGTCGATGAAACCGGGCAGCACAGTCTTGCCGCCGAGGTCTACTTTCCTGGCGGTGCCCGCGGCCAGTGCCAATACCTCGTCGTTCGACCCGATCGCCAGGAAGCGGCCGCCTGAAATCGCCAACGCTTGCGCTCGTGGCTGGCGCGGATTGACCGTCCAGAAATTTCCGTTGTAGAGAATCAGTTCGGGCTCGGTGCGCTCCATGGAGAATAGCGCGGAGCCCCCGATGGCGCCCAATCCGTAGAGAAACTCACGACGCGAAGCCGGCATCTGAACTCCTTTTGCGAATGCGGGACACTATACTAGCAATTCGTCGCCGGCCGATAGACGCTGGGATTGTTGGCGAGCGAATCGGTCGTAGAGATCTCGTTTGACAAGAACGAGCAACTAGAAACCAGAAACTATCCATGCCTGCTCCCGCCATCGTCGACGTGCAGGGCCGCAAACTCAAGCTCTCGAATCTTGAGAAGGTGCTGTATCCCGCGAGCGGCTTCACCAAGGGCCAGGTGATCGACTACTACGTGCGCATTGCGCCCGTGCTGGTGCCGCACCTGGCGGGGCGCCCGCTCACCATGAAGCGCTATCCCGAAGGCGTGGACCACGAGTACTTTTTCGAAAAGAACGCGCCCATGCACCGGCCGGAGTGGGTGAAGACGGCGCCCATCTGGAGCGACAGCAATCATCGGACTGTCCACTACACACTTGCGAACGACCTGGCGACGCTGGTCTGGATTGCGAACCTGGCGTCGCTCGAACTGCATCCGTCCCTTTCACTCGCTGCCGACATCGAGACACCGACCATGATGGTTTTCGACCTCGACCCGGGCCCACCGGCGAACATCGTGCAGTGCTCGCAGGTCGGACTGTGGCTGCGGGAGATCTTTGAACATTTTGGACTGCAGAGTTTTCCGAAAACGTCGGGCTCGAAGGGGCTGCAGATCTACGTTCCGCTCAATACGAAAATCAGCTACGGCCAGACCAAGGCCTTCGCCCATGCGCTGGCGCGACTGCTCGAACAAGAGCATCCCGAACTGGTGGTCTCGGACATGAAGAAGGCAGCCCGCACCAACAAGGTCTTTGTCGACTGGAGCCAGAACGACCAGCACAAAACCACGATTGCGATCTATTCGCTGCGCGCGCGTGAACGGCCCACGGTGTCGACGCCCGTGACCTGGGATGAAGTAGAGCAGGCGCTAAAGAAAAAAGATCCGGAGCGGCTGGTGTTTGAAGCGAAGGACGTGCTCGCGCGGGTGCAGAAGATGGGCGACTTGTTCGGGCCGGTGCTGAAGTTGAAGCAGAGGCTGCCGCACCTGGCGGGGCTGGCCGCGGGCGAGGACGAAAAAGAAAAGGAGAAAGACGCAGTCAGCATTGCCGCGCAAGCCGAACCGAGTGCGCGTGCGTCCAAGAAGAAAGCAGGGCAGAAGAAAGCAGCCCCGAAGCGCGGCAAGGTATAATCCCGCTCCGGTGCGGGGCGGACACTGCGGCCCACTTGTTCGACGAAGAAACTCAGTTCTGCTAAAGTGTTAGCTAATGTTCCACGTGGAACATTAGCGCAGAGATAACATGTCGATTTTCAGCAATTTGCCGAAATGGAAATACGCGACTGCGGGTCACGTCGCCGAGAAGGGCTGACATGCCTCAACTCTACGTTGGCACCTCCGGATGGGCCTACCCGAGTTGGAAGCCGGATTTCTATCCGGAGAAGCTGGCACAGAAGAAGTTCCTCAACTTCTATGCGACGAAGCTGAATGCCGTGGAGGTCAACTACACGTTTCGCCAATTGGTGAAGGAAACGACCGTCCAGAACTGGATCGCGGCGACGCCGGAACATTTCCGATTTACTATCAAAGCGCACCAGGTGCTGACGCATATCAAGCGGCTGAAAGCGGCCGATGAATTCCTGCAACGCTTTCTGGGAACGCTGGAAGCGCTGGAGCGCGCGGGACGCCTCGGGCCGTTGCTGTTTCAGCTCCCGCCGAACTTCAAGGCGGATCAGGCAGTGCTGGCTGAGTTCCTGCGCAGCCTGCCGCGCGTAGTGCGGGCGGCTTTCGAATTTCGCCACGACTCATGGTTCACCGACGCTACCTGGGACACGCTGCGCGAGCGCAACATCGCTCTCTGCGTGGCCGAAACCGAAGAGCGCAACACGCCCGATGTAGTCACCGCCGACTACGCCTACTACCGCTACCGAAAACCCAGCTACACCGCGGAAGAACGCAAAGCGATGGTCGGCCGCATGCAGGAACATCTCGCCGCCGGGCGCGACGTGTTCGCTTACTTCAAGCACGAGGAGACGCCGGAAGGGGCGTTGTATGCGGTGGATGTGCTGGGGGCGGCAAAGCCACATGGACGAGGCGAGGAGTCAAAGTAGGTTTGTATGGCGACAGACTCGGGCGATCCACGAACCAGATATCAGAGTATTGCCGAAACAAACGATAGTGAGCCGGACTTGGCGGGCCGTGCTGCGGTGGAATTTCGTCTGAGCGTAGCCCTGGGATTTGTCGGCGCCGCGTTCACATTGGGTGTGATTGTCATCGCTGACCATAGCATCGGTCGCTGGCTGTGGGCGGCACTGAGCATCGGTGTACTCGCCACCGGGATATTCAGGTTTCGGAAAGAGAAAGCGCTTCTGACAGAATGGGCCACCGCAGTCGCAACAGTTACTGCATGGGAACGAACCGAAGGAAATGAAGGTGGGTATTACTATTCGGTACGCTATCGATTCATCGGTCCAGATAACAGGGCGTACGTGGGCAAATCGGGTTCGACCGCCGAAGAACTTCCACGAGAGGGTGAGATGCTTCCAATCTCGTATAAGCGATCGGACCCAACCGATAGTCTGCCTCTAATGACGTTTTGGTTTTACGGCTTTACCTATACAGGTTTTGCTCGCTGGATTTGACTGATTCCGCGCCGTGCCCGACGACCTGGGTTGCACCCGGCTTAGCGGCTACTTGGTTCCCGCGGATCATTGCGAATTTCTGAGATCCAGTGCTGCTTGTTCCACACTCTCCGGCTTGCCCAAGTCCCGCCATTCGTATTCATCAGCGCGGAAGGCGAGAACCTTTTCTCCTTGGGCCGCGAGCCGGAGATAGGACGGAATGATGGAGAAAGCGCCTTCTTCCGTCAACATCCCGAACAGGCGCGGAGAGATCACGTGGATGCCGGAGAAGGCCAGCGCCTGCGACTGCTTTGACGGGCGAACCAGTTCGGGTTTCCCGTCGGCGCCGGATCGGCGGCCGCAAAGCTGAAGATGCTCGTCGAAGAGCAGGTAACGCGAGGTCTTGCGATCCTGCACAGCCAGGGTAGCGAGGGCTTGATTCGCGGTATGAAAATCCACCATGCGCTGGAGGTCGATAGTGCTGAGGACGTCGACGTTGTGCAGGATGAACGGCTCCTCCAACCGGTTGGAATCCTGTAGAAAAAACCAGGCGGCTTTCTTCAGGCCGCCGCCGGTGTCGAGCAAGGCTTCTTCGCGGGATAGTTCAACCCTCATGCCGAAGTTGTCGTGGGCTTTCAGATAGTCGACGACCATGTCGGCGAAGTGGTGCACGTTGACGATCACTTCGCGGATTCCGGAATCGCGCAGGCGGGCGAGGGTGATCTCGATCATCGTTCGCCCGGCGACTTCGACCAGCGCTTTCGGGCGATCGTCGGTTAGCGGACGCAAGCGCGTGCCGAGGCCGGCGGCCAGGATCATCGCTTTCATGGCTCGGGTTTCTCCGAACCCAGCTTCTCCAACTCGCGATGCAGCAGCACCACCTCCACGCCATTCCGACCGCGCAGATGTTTCGCCAGTTGCTCGGCCAGATAGACGGAGCGATGCTGGCCGCCGGTGCAGCCGAACGACACCATCAGGTGCTTGAAGCCGCGACGCTGATAACTGGTCACACTGGCATCCACCAGCGACGTGGCGCTGGCGAGAAACTGATGAACGCTTTCCTGCTGGTTGAGGTAGTCGATGACCGGCGCGTCTCTTCCGGTGAGTGGCTTGAACTGTTCTTCGCGGCCTGGATTGGGGAGGCTGCGGCCATCGAAAATGAATCCGCCGCCGTTTCCGGTATCGTCTTTGGGCAGGCCGCGGTGAAACGAAAAACTGAAAATCCGCACGGTCAGTTGTTCGCCGTTCGAAGCGACGGCTTGCAACTTCTCGGACGCCAGCATGCTGTTGAATGCTTCCATCAGCGTGGGCAGCGCGATCGGCAACGTGACGTTGTGCAGCAGCCAACGCAGGTTCTTGAGCGCGTACGGAACGCTCTGGAGGAAATGCTCCTTGCGTTCATAAAAGCCGCGAAAACCATACGCACCCAGCGCCTGCATGATGCGGATGTAAACATACGCGTTGTAGTGCTGGAGGAACGCATCGCGATCGAGCGGGATGAAACCGGCTAACGCGTCGAGATAGTGATCGAGCAGTTGCTGGCGCAGCGCGGGCGGAAGGTCGGCCTTGGCGTCGTACAGAAGGGAAGCGATGTCGTACTGCAGGGCTCCCTTGCGGCCGCCTTGATAATCGAGGAAATAGGGCTGGCCGTCGCGCAGCATGATGTTGCGGGACTGGAAATCGCGATAGAGAAAATAATCGCGGGGGGCGTTCAGCAGGAACTTGGTCAGGCGTCCGAAGTCGACTTCGAGGGCCTGCTCGTTGAAGGGGATGCCGGCGAGCCGCAGAAAGTAATACTTGAAGTAATTCAGGTCCCACGCAATGGACTGGCGATCGAAGCTGCCGCGCGGATAGCAGACTTTGTAGTTCAAGTCGCGTCCGGCTTCGACCTGAAAGCGGGGCAGCACGGCCACGACCTGGCGATAGGCTTCGACCACATGCGGCGCGATGTTCTCGCCCTTGCGATTCCTGGAGAGGAATTCGAAAAGCGTGGTGTCGCCGAGGTCTTCTTCCAGATAGGCGCCCTGGTTTAAGTCTTCGCCATAAATTTCGGGGACCGGCAGACCGTGGCGGCGAAAGTGGCGGGAAAATTCCAGAAAGGCAACGTTCTCTTCGCGCACGTCATACAGAATTCCAATCGCGCTGAGTCGTTCGCCGGCAAGGCGGATGATCTTGCGCCCCGAGCCGCCGAGCTGGCCTTGCAGCGGCTCCATTCGCACGACCGGCGAGTGGAAATGCCGCTCGAAGAGTTGTTGGAGAACGTCCATGAATGTGGTTGCCGACGTATTCGGAGTCTGCGAACTAACCAACAAAGATAACATCGAGGGGACGATGGAAAGGCTGCTGAAGAGGTTGGGCGCGTTGGTCTTTCGCCCCGCTGGGGCTTTGATCCGTTTCCTGCTCTTACCCACGGCTTGCGCCGTGGGCTTCATTCTTGCGCCGCTTCGCGGCTAGCATCTGGCGGTGAATGTTCCGGGGCAAAAGGCAGCGGTTGCAGTGCTGCGCCACGTTAAATCCCACATGATTGCTTCCCGGATTGTTGCAGCACCCGGTTCGTTACTCCCGAGAGTGTCTGATAACGCGCATACTTTCTGCATGGCTTCCGATGCCAATGCGCGTGCGCTTTCCGCGTTCCTGGACTACCTGCGGGTGGAGCGCGGGTCGGCCAAGTTAACGATCGCGGCCTATACCGGCGACCTCGCGCAGTTCGCAGAATTCCTGGAAAAGAAGAAACGAGTGCTGGCAGACGCGCGACGCGAAGACGTGCGCGACTTCATTCAGGAATTGTTTTCGAACCAGCTCGACGGGCGCTCGGTGGGAAGAAAGCTGTCGGCGATCCGGCATCTGTATCGGTATCTGTTGCTCGACGGCAAGGTAGAAAAAGACCCGACCCTCAATATTGACTCTCCCAAGCAGTGGAAGGTGCTGCCGAAATCGCTGAGCCGTGACGAAGTGGAAGCCACGCTGGCTGGCGCAGAGCCAAGAAATGATTCTGCGCGTGCTCAGGCGCTGGCCCTCAGGGACCGCGCTATTCTGGAACTGCTTTACGCGGGCGGAGTGCGCGTTTCCGAAGTCGCCGACGCGCGTCTTGAGGACCTTAAGCTTGATATGGGGTACATCCTGGTGCGCGGCAAGGGCGACAAAGAACGCATGGTGCCGCTGGGCGTACCGGCGCAGAAAGCATTACAGCAATACTTGAGAGATAGCCGGGAAGCGCTTTCCAGGAAGAGGAGTTCGCCGCTGCTGTTTACAGGGGTTGGAGGACGCCGTCTTACGCGCCAGCGAATATGGCAGGTGGTGGGAACGGCATCGCTCCCCTCGGGGCGTCATGCCAGCCCGCACATGCTGCGGCACTCCTGCGCCACGCACATGGTGGAAAACGGAGCCGACCTGCGAACGGTGCAGACGATCCTCGGCCACTCTGACATTTCGACTACGCAGATCTATACGCACGTGGCACTTGACCGGCTGAAGAGCGTGTATGCGAAGCATCATCCAAGAGCAGGTCGCAGGTCGCAGGTGGCAGGCGACAGGGGGCCGGATTGATGGCATCGAGCCTACTGCGAGCGAGACAGAATACGCACAGAACTGTCGTCGAGCGCGCCACCGACGACTTCCTCCGCCATCTGCGGGAAGGTAACGCTTCCCCGCACACCATCAAGGCATATGCCGGCGACCTCGACGTTTTTGCCGCTTACGTTGGGTCGCGCGACTGGAAGACGATTGACCACATCGCCATCCGCGGTTTTCTTTCGCATCTCTACGACAAAGGTCTGGGCAAGACTTCGGTTGCGCGGGCGCTCGCGGCGGTGCGCTCGCTCTATCGGTGGCTGGCGCAGGAAGGCGTGGTGGAGCAGAATCCGGCGAAACTTGTCTCCACGCCGAAGTTGGCAAAGAAACTCCCGCGCGTACCGACGATCGAAGAGATGAACTCCGTGCTCGACGGCAAGATGCCGGAGGTTGCGTCCTTCCCGGAGCGCGACCGGTTGATGATGGAATTGCTTTACGGATGTGGTATTCGCAACTCGGAGCTGGTGGGCATCAGCCTGGACGACATCCGCATGAGTGCCGAAGCCATTCTGATTCGCGGGAAAGGGAAGAAGGAGCGCTACGTTCCGTTCGGCGGATCGGCCCGAGTCGCGCTGGTGACGTACCTGCCTTGGCGTCAGCAACTGCTGGCGACCGTGAAAAAGACCACGCCCGCGTTGCTGATCAACCAGCGAGGCGGGCGGCTTACCACCCGCAGCGTGGGACGGATCGTCAAGCGCATTGCGGTTGCCAAGGGACTGTCACCCGACGTGCATCCGCACACCCTGCGCCACGCCTTCGGCACGCACATGCTGGAGGAAGGCGCCGACCTGCGCGCCATCCAGGAATTGCTGGGCCACGAGCGATTGGCGACGACGCAGCGCTATACCCAGCTCTCCGTGAAGCACGTCATGAACGTGTACGACCAGACGCACCCGCGGGCCAAGTAGAGCCCTCCAGCCGCACGCAGTACATGGCCCATCGTTCTCCTCACGGACGAGCACCGTTACCTGCGTAACTTTGTGCAAACCCTTGTATCAGTCAGCATTTAGGGAGAGACCAAAGTGTCTTTTCACGGTCCATCACGCACCCTGACTGAGGCTCCGAGATGAGCAAGATCTGGAAAGAACTTCTGCTGTTGCTGTCGCTGTTTGCCATCGCGGCGGCAATCCAGTATTTCGCCGGATCGCTGCGCATGGCGCTCTGTTTTTACTTTCTGCCCACCCTTTATTCGGCCTATTATTTCGGACGCCGGCATGCCACGCTGACCGCCTTCGCGTGCGTGTTTCTGGTTGTCCTGCTGAACTTCTTCGACAATCTGATGCCCGCCCACCGCACCCTGGTGCTGCCCTACGAGAACCTGTTCGACTTGGCCGTGTGGGCCGGCATGCTGGTTGTGACCAGTTATGCCATGGGCACTCTGTATGAGCGCACCCAGGCGATGACGGCGGATGTGCGCGAGAGTTTCGGCAGCCTGCTGGTGGTCATCCAGCACTTTCTGGCCAGCGAGAAATTCAGCCAGAGTGACAGCTATCGAGTGTCCATTTTTGCCACCAAGATTGCGGACACGATGGATCTTGGCTCCGAGCGCACCGAAGCCCTGCGGTCGGCCGCGTTGTTACGCGACCTGAGCAGGCTGGGGATCAGCAACGACATTCTTTACAAGGCGGCCAATGTCTCGCGCGACGAAATCGTGGCCAGCTTCCGCAAGGGCCGCAAGGTCGACCCGCGCGCCCAAAATATGGGTGGATCGCTGCGGCGGGTGATTCCGATTATCGCAGCGCAACAGATTCTGCTGCAGGAAGGGGCGCGGGCCATCAACGTGCCGATGGAAGCGCACATCCTGGCGGTCGCGGACGCGTACCAGAAACTGACCAGCGGCAATAGCGGCAAGGCACTGTCGCCGGAGCAGGCCGAGGAGATGATAGTGGCCGGATCGGGCGAGAAGTACCACACCGGCGTCGTGGATGCGTTCGTCAAGGCCTTCGGCGAGCGTGCCCGGGGCGTGGGCGCCGGCGAGTAACGCCGCCGCCCTTCACCAGGATTCGGTGACCCTTTTCTTTCGCAAGTCTTCCCACATTGTTACTACTCTCGATTTCAAATCCGCGGTGAGTTTTTCATAGCTAGCTTCGCTGGCCTCGCTGACGGGCGGCGGGCTGATCGGCTTGCCGAACACCAGTTGCAGGTTCGACAATTTCGGAAACTTCGTGTGGCGCGGCCATGCCTCATAGAAGCCTTCGATGGCCACCGGCACAATCGGCGCCTGCTCATGGATGGAGAGGATGGCGGCGCCCTTCTTGAATACCCTGGGCTGGCCGGTGTCGGAGCGCTCACCCTCCGGATAAAGGATCAGGACCCGGCCCTGGCGGAGGCCGTAAGCGCCGGCACGCATGGCGGGAATCAGGTTGGCGTCCGGATCGAGCACGACCACGCGAATCCAGCGTGCCAGCCGGCGCATGAATCCATCGCCGAAAATGTCGCTGGTGCCAAGCGCGAAAGTATCGCGGAAGATACGCCACGGGAGGGAGGCCGCCATCACGATGGGATCAAAGTAGCTCTGATGGTTGGAGCACAGCAGGTACGGTCCCTTGGTGGGCAGGTTCTCCAGGCCACGCACTTTCAGATGGAAGCGGTCGAGCGCAAACAGACTGATGAACCGTCCGAGCATGAAGAAAAAGACTTCTGAAAACCAGTTGTGGCGGGCCAGTTCGAGCACCCCGGGATCGGTCACGGGCTCGGCAAGAATGGTGGACCAGGGCGGAGCCGCCGCCTTCGCGCGACCCTCGCCAGGGCCGGTGCTTGCCAGGATGGCGTCCACCAAGTCGCGGACGGTGTAGGCGTCGGCCAGTTGTGCTTCCGGGACATCGCCGCCCAGTTGCTGTTCGAGCGCCGTCAGCAACTCGACGCGCTGCATCGAATCGAGGCCAAGATCGAGTTCCAGGTTGTGTGCGGGCCGGATTTCGGCAAGCTTGTTGCGGGAGGCCTCGCGTACGACTTCCAGGGCGCGTTTGACGTCGTCACGAGCGAGCCATGCGCGTTCATCGTCGGTGAGCGGCTTCTCGGTGCCGATGTCTGCGTCGCCGCCTTGTTTATGCGAGTCGCGCACTTTCCTTTCGATCTGGAAGCGCTTCAGCTTGCGGGTGGTGGTGCGGGGCAGATCCTCCTGCCAGATTTCGTAGCCGCCCAGGCGCTTGGTGGAGGCGATCTTGTGGGAGAGGCTTTCAATATCGAAACGGATTGACTCTTTCGAGTTTACGATCTTGCGCCCGCGCAGCACTTCGAAATTGGGCACGATCACCGCGTACAGGCGCTCGCTGGTAGGGTCGCCGGGCCGTGACTCCAGTGACATCACGCAAATTTCCTTGATGAACGGCGATTTCTGGTAGTGGGCTTCGATTTCGTCAGGATAAACATTCTTCCCGTTGGCGAGGACGATCACTTCCTTGCGGCGACCCGTGATGAAGAGATTCCGCTCCGAATCGAGATAGCCCAGGTCGCCAGTGAAGAACCAGCCGTCGCGGAGAACTTCTGCCGTGGCCTCGGGACGCTTCCAGTAGCCCTTCATTACGATGGGCGCGCGCAAAGCGATCTCACCCGCCGCGACACCTCCTTCTTCGATTGGCTGAGGATCGACGATGCGCACTTCCACGGTGGGCAGGGGCGGTCCGACCGAACCGATCACGACGTTGCCGGGAAGACTGACGAAGGCACCGCCGGTCGTCTCGGTCAGGCCGTAGGCGTTGAGAATGTCGATGCCGAAGGAATGGAAGTCGCGGGCGATTTCGTTATCGAAGCGCGAGCCGCCCGTGACCAGGTACCGCATGCGCGGCCCGAAGGTGGAATGAATTTTTCCAAAGAAGAGTTTGCCGGCATTGATGCCAAAGCGCCGCAGAAGGCGGTTCAACGCCATCAACCGCCGGACCAGGGAACCGACCAGAGGGCCTTTCTTGTTGAGTTCTTTGAATATCTTTTCGTGGATCAGATAGAAGAATTGCGGGACAACACAGAACGTCGTGATTTCGCGCTCTTGCAAAGCGCGCAGCAGTTCGGTGGTGTTCAGCGTTTCGAGATAGACGACGCGAGCGCCGTTACAGAGAGGCAAAAACAAGTTCGCCATCTGGGCCAGCACGTGAAACATGGGGAGAATGCCGAGCAGCGCGTCACTGGGCCCGATGGAAATCACGCCGAAAACCGCATTCGCTTCGCCCACCAGGTTGCCGTGAGTCAGCATCACCCCCTTGGGATCGGCGGTGGTGCCGGAGGTATAGAGGAGGGCAGCGAGATCGTCTTCGCGTGGTACCACGGGCTGAAATCCGGCCGGCCCAGTGGCATAGATCGAGTCCAGGTCGCCAGCGAACTGGGTGGGATCGGCCGTCTGTTCGACGGCGGCCGAGGTCATCACCAAGCCGACATTCAGTCCCCGTACGGCTTCTGCTGCCACGGACAAATGCTTCACATCGCAAAACAACAGGGAGACCCCGCCATCCTGGAGCAACTTCTTGACCTGGTCGGCTTGGAATGCGGTGTCGAGAGGTACAGCGATCCGTCCGGCGCAGATGATTCCAAGGTAGGCGGCTACCCATCGGGGATGGTTTGCGGCCAGGATTGCCACGCGGGCGTCGCGGTCTGTGCGCGTGGAAAGCCAGCCCCCGACGCTCTCGGCCATGAGCGTCAGCTCGGCGAAGGTGAGGCGCTCCACTGCATCCTGGCGCTGGATTTCGAGGGCGACATTGTTGGGGAACTTACGGGCAGATTCCTGAAACCGCTCGTAGAAGCTGGGCATGGGTCGGAGGTGAATATACTAAAGAGAGGCTGGTGAAAACTAGGACGCACGCCGATCAGAACCTGAGGACTGTGGGTCTGCTAAAAGAAGCCCGCGAAGCCAGGTAGCCAAGTCCAACTCCAATCCTGCCGCATCTAATATGCTAGGCTTTTACCCATACCCTTGGGACGCGTGTCCTCTGAAGGATTTCAGGTTTGATCAATACGCTGCTAGGTAAGGTCTTCGGGACCAAGAACGAGCGGGAAGTCAAGCGCATGCTGCCTCGCGTGGAGGCCATCAGCGCGCTGGAGCCGGAGATAAAGAAGCTCTCCGACGACCAGTTGCGCGCCAAGACCGATGAATTCCGCGCCCGCATCCAGGAGCGGCTTGGCCGCATCGCCGACGAGGCGGACGCCGATCCGGACCGCCGGGCGGAGATCGAGACCGAACGTTACAAGGCTCTCCAGGAAGTGCTCAACGAACTGCTGGTCGAGGCGTTCGCGGTGGTACGTGAAGCGGGCCGGCGCGTGCTCAACATGCGCCATTTCGATGTCCAGTTGATTGGCGGCATAGTGCTGCACGAGGGCACGATTGCTGAAATGAAGACCGGCGAAGGCAAGACGCTGGTCGCGACCCTTCCCGTTTACCTGAACGCGCTGAGTGGACGCGGGGTACACGTGGTCACGGTCAACGACTACCTGGCCAAGCGCGATTCGGAATGGATGGGCAAGCTGTACGGCTTCCTCGGATTGAGCGTGGGCGTGATTGTCCATGACCTCGACGATGAAGAGCGCCGCGCCGCCTATGCCGCCGATGTCACCTACGGTACCAACAACGAGTTCGGCTTCGACTATCTGCGCGACAACATGAAGTTCGATCTGCACGACTGCGTGCAGCGCGTTCACAACTTCGCCATCGTGGACGAAGTGGATTCCATCCTGATTGACGAAGCCCGCACGCCGCTCATCATTTCAGGCGCCAGCGAAGAGTCTACCGATAAGTACTACAAGGTGAACCGGATCATTCCCAAACTGGAGAAGGGCGAAGAAGTCGACACCGAGCCGGGTGAGCCGAAGATCCTGACCGGCGACTTCGTGGTGGACGAAAAGCACCGCAACATCACCGTTTCCGACGAAGGCTGGGAGAAAGTGGAGAAGCTGCTCGGCATCGGCAACATTGCCGACCCGGAAAACTGGGCGCTGAAGCATCACGTCGAGACCGCCATCAAGGCGCACGCGCTCTATCGCAAGGACGTGGAGTACGTGGTGAAGGACGGCGAAGTCCTGATTGTGGACGAGTTCACCGGGCGCCTGATGCCCGGCCGCCGCTGGTCCGACGGGCTGCACCAGGCGATCGAGGCCAAGGAGAACGTCAAAATCGAGCGCGAGAACCAGACGCTCGCCACGATCACCTTCCAGAATTATTTCCGCATGTACAAGAAGCTGGCTGGCATGACGGGCACAGCGGAAACGGAAGCGCCGGAATTCGACAAGATCTACAAGTTGGAAGTGCTTGTCATCCCGACCAATCGCACGCTGCTGCGCAAAGAGAATCCGGACATCGTCTATCGCACGGAAAAGGAAAAATACTTTGCGGCGGCCGACGAAATCCACAAACTCAACGAGACGGGCCAACCGGTGCTGGTCGGAACCACGTCCATTGAAAAATCGGAACGGCTCTCGGAGTTGCTGAAGAAAAAAGGAATCAAGCACGTGGTGCTGAACGCCAAGTATCACGAGCGCGAAGCGGAGATCGTGGCTCAGGCCGGGCGAAAGGGCATGGTCACCATCGCCACCAATATGGCCGGCCGCGGCACCGACATTTTACTGGGTGGAAATCCTGAATTCATGGCCAAGCAGGAATGCGTGAAAAAGGGAGTCGCACAGCCGTTGCGCGTTGCGCAGGGCAAAGTCGAAGCCGTGGTGGACGATCCCAACCGCACGCTGTGGTACTACGCCGGCAACGAGTATGCGGTCCCCACTGACCAGTGGAATGAAATCCTCGCACGCTACCAGTCCGAAACCAGCCGCGAACACCAGGAAGTGATCCAGGCCGGGGGCCTGCACATCTTCGGAACCGAGCGCCACGAGGCCCGCCGCATTGACAACCAGCTTCGCGGACGCGCCGGCCGCCAGGGCGATCCCGGATCTTCGCGCTTCTACCTTTCGCTGGAAGACGACCTGATGCGCATCTTCGCCAAAGAGTGGGTGTCGAACCTGCTCCAGCGGTTGGGCATGGAAGAGGGTATACCCATCGAATCGCGGCTGATTACTCGACGTATTGAGGCGGCGCAGAAAGCGGTGGAAGGTCAGAATTTTGAAGCCCGCAAGCACCTGCTCGAGTACGACGATGTCATGAACAAGCAGCGCACCGCCGTCTACGGCCTGCGCCGGCGACTGCTCGAGGGCCTGGATCAGAAAGATCTGATTATCGAGGACTACGTTTCCAGTCTGCTCGGCGAAATCCTCGAGAAATTCTGTCCGCACAAGGCGCATGTGGATGATTGGGATCTCAAAGGGCTTAAAGATGCGATCTTCACCCGCTTTGGGGTGGATATTTATGCAGAAGGGGTAAAGCCCGAGGAGATGAGCCGCCAGGAACTGGGCGACGCTATTTTCGAGAAGCTCAAAGAACGCTACGACGCGAAAGAGCAACTGATTGGCGCCGAGGCCATGCGCTATCACGAGCGCATGATCATGCTGAGCGTGATTGATGCGCAGTGGAAAGACCATCTGCTTAGCATGGACCACCTGAAGGAGGGTATTGGCCTGCGCGGATACGGCCAGCACGATCCGCTGGTGGAGTACAAGCGCGAGTCCTTCGACATGTTTGAAGAGATGATGCAGCGTTTCCAGGAAGAGACCGCGCGCTATCTCTACCTGATGCAGGTATTGGAGCGGCCACCGGACTCGGGCGCCATGCCCGGAGGCGCACCGGAAGCCCGGTTGGGCCAGGGGCCAGAAGCTGGCGTGCCTTCGGTCATCACCGGGGGCAGGGGCGGCAATGGGCGTCCGCCGCGGCAGGTCGCTACCTCGGTAGACGAAATTGAAGAAGCCTTCCAGCGGAGAAAGAAACGCGAACTCGAACAGGCTCGCATGGCCGGCTCCGGCGATATGCAGACCGTGCAGCAGGTGGTCCGCTCCGGAGAGAAAGTCGGCCGCAACGATCCCTGCACCTGCGGCAGCGGCAAGAAATACAAGAAGTGCTGCGGCGCGGGCGCATAGCCGTGAATTTTCATCCGTCGGCACAAAGTTATCCGCCGTACAATAAGAGCAGCAGTTGCGAGGAGGTCCCCTATGATCGCTCTGCGCTTTGTCCGCCTTATCGAGTCCCACTCCGATCAGCTTGCCGAGAGTCTCCTGCGCAAGTTGGAACAATCAAACCGGACAGCAGGTCTCCGAAGAGTTCCCGAAGCAGAAATCCGGGAGCGCGCCCACGAGGTCTATCGCAATCTGAGTGACTGGCTCATGAACACGACCGAGGCCGAGGTTGAACGCGTCTATACCCGTCTGGGCCGCCGCCGGGCCGAGCAAGGTGTCGCGCTGAGCGCGCTCTGCTGGGCACTCATGATGACTGAAGAAAACCTCTGGGAGTTTCTGGAAAACCAGGGTATGCGCGAGAAGCCGCTCGAGATCCTGGGCGGGTTCGAATTGCTGCGGATGCTGGACCAGTTCTTTGACCGGGCCGTTTACTACGCCATTATCGGATACGAGGGCTATCTGCGGCAGATGGAAGTGGAGCGTCCCGGCGCGCTTTTCCGGACGGCCTAGGGCGTCCAGCCTTCAAGCTTCGGGTGGCTAGGTTGCCTTCCTTGGTCGCTTGATGGCCCGAAAGGTCATCTCGCTGGCGGGACTTTGCGTCCGCCGCTTCCATTGGAAAAATAAGTCGGCGTATGTCTGCGTGATGTAGTCAGCTGCCTTGATGCCGAGCGTCCGCGCGGTGCTGTCGATCCAGCGCGCCGGACCTTCGATCTCGCCGAAGTTTCCGATTGGCGTTTCATCCACTACTACGTGTCCAGTTCTATCGGTCCACTCGGCGCGGAATTTTTCATAGCGAAAGGTGGGGGAGTAGCCCAGGGAGCGCAGAATGGCGTCCGTCTGTTCGCCGCTTTCCACCGGCGTTTCGAGTTCCACGCGCACTTTGTGGCGTCCGGTTTTGCTTTTTGCCTTGTGAGTCAGCACCCATGTTTCACCATAGTGACGCAGTCGCAGCAACTCGCCGCGCTTGCGAAGCTTCTGACCAGGCAGGTCGTAGAGCGAGTTCATCTCGCGAGTAGAACGAGTGACTTCTTTGAAGCCCGCACGATTCAAGGCACGCGTGAGTGATTGCAGGTCGGCGATGCGGAACTTGATTTCGACTTCTTTGGCCATGTTCAAAATCTTAAACCGCAAAGGTCGCGAGAGCGCTGAGAAAAGCGTAACCGCAAAGGTCGCGAAGGCATCGCAAAGGACGCAAAGAACAACGTCAGGGGAAACTGCAGATCCCTCTCTGCGCTCGGGATGACAAGATCTCAAGAAATTGGGAAGGTGTCAGCGTAGTCGCAACCGCCGGCGGTTAGAGCTTTTCTTTCGGCTCGACCTCGGTTTCGTGCCCCCGCCGATGGAACCATGACATGTGCGGCAGGTCGCGCTCGACATTGCGGCGCTTGGCGATGAGTTCGGCCGTGATTGCGACCGCGATTTCCTCGGGCGTGACGGCTCCGATATCCAGGCCCACTGGCGCGTGGACGCGGTCAAACAATTGCGCCGGCAGACCCTCTTGTTGAAGTTCCTTAAAGATGGTGATTGTCTTCCGTTTCGATCCGATCATGCCGATATAGCGCGCCGGGGTCTGCACGGCCCAACGCAGCACGCGCATGTCGTCGCGGTGTCCGCGGGTGACGATGACGACGTAAGAGGACTCGCTGGGCAGAATCTGCGCCACCGCCTTGTCGTAATCCTCGGCGACGACTTGCGCCTCGGGGAAGCGCTCACGGTTGGCATAAGCCTCGCGATCGTCGACGACGGTGATATCAAATCCTGCGATCCGCGCAACCTTATAAAGGCTTGCGGCAACATGGCCTGCGCCAAATATATAAAGTTCTGCTGGAGGCAGGATCGGCTCAATAAAAATCTCGAGTGTGCCGCCACAGACGAGGCCGGTGTCGTACTTCGGATCCTGATTCAGATCGAAGGTCATGGTGCGCGGCTTCTCGGATTCCATCACGTCGCGCGCTGCCTGCCACACTTCGGCCTCGACGCACCCGCCGCCGATCGTCCCGACGATCGAGCCATCATCCCGCACCAGCATCTTGGCGGTCTTGAACGAGGGAATGGACCCGCGCACGTTGACGATGGTGGCTACCGCGCCGCGTCGCCCGTCGCGACGGAGCTTGACGATCTCCTCGTACAGGTCCACGGGGTTGATTATCGTTTGGTAAACAGGGGGAGTCAATCGGATAGAGGTTTGTGCTAGGTTGAATGGTTCAAAATCCCCGTTTCACGCTTGCAGGAGCCCCATGAAAGCCGTCCGCATTCATCAATTCGGTGGGCCGGAAGTTCTGACCTACGAGGACGTCCCCGATCCCAAACCACGCAAGGATCAGGTGTTGATTCGCGTCCGCGCTTGCGCTTTGAACCATCTCGACATTTTTGTGCGTAACGGACTGCCGGGTGTGAACCTGCCGCACATTCTCGGCAGCGACATCGCCGGCGAGATCGTCGAGGTGGGCGAGTATGTCACTGACCTGAAAGCTGGACAGCGCGTTCTTATCGCACCGATGCATTTCTGCAACCGCTGCCCAAAATGTGTCGCCGGATTGCAGAACCAGTGCCGCCAGTTCACCGCGCTGGGCAATGCCGTGGACGGGGGGAACTGCGAACTGATCGCCGTCCCGGCCGTCAACGTGATCCCCATTCCGAACTCGCTCGACTTCAACCAGGCCGCGAGCGTGCCTCTGGTGTTCACAACCGCGTGGCACATGCTCACGGGACGGGCCGCCATCCGCCCGGGGCAAACCGTGCTCATCCTGGGTGCAAATTCGGGGGTTGGCATTGCGGCCATCCAGATTGCGAAGATGTTTAACGCCCGCGTGATTGCGACCGCTGGTGATGAGCGGAAGATGGAACGGGCCCTGGAGTTGGGCGCTGACTTTGTTATTAACCATTATCAGCAGAAAATTTCGCAGGAAGTCCGCAAGATCACGAACTTTGAAGGCGTGGACATCGTGATTGAGCACGTCGGTCCCGCTACCTGGGGAGAGAGCGTGAAGTCACTGAAGGCGGGCGGTACGCTGGTGACTTGCGGCGCGACCACGGGACCAAAGGTCGATCTCGATCTCCGCTTCCTCTTCTCGCGCCAGTTGTCACTGCTTGGTTCCTACATGGGCACCATGAGCGAACTGCACGAGGTCATGGGCCACGTCTTCGCGGGAAGGCTGAGGCCGGTCATCGACCATCTCTTCCCGCTGAAAGACATTCGGGCGGCTCACGAGTATATGGAGAAGAGTCAGATGTTCGGCAAGATCGTGCTGAACCCGTAGACGGTTTGGAGCGTTTCGCACGACAAGGTAAAATACCGTCATGGCGCAAGAGACCAGCTTTGGCCCCTACATTGATATCGAGAATGGCAAGCGCGTCGTCAAAGAACTGATCTTCGGCGAAGGCACGCCGGAAGGCATCGTGCTAACGACGCTCGACTCGGCCGTGAACTGGATGCGGAAGAATTCCATCTGGCCGATGACTTTCGGACTGGCCTGCTGCGCGATCGAGATGATGTCGATGGGCGCGTCGCGATTCGATATTGCCCGCTTCGGCGCCGAAGTCTTCCGGCCGTCGCCCCGACAGTCTGACCTGATGATCATTGCCGGGCGGGTCTCGCAAAAAATGGCCCCGGTGATCCGCCAGCTTTGGGAGCAGATGCCTGAGCCCAAGTGGGTGATTTCGATGGGCGCCTGCGCAACTTCCGGTGGGGTATTCAACAACTACGCGCTGGTGCAGAGCGTTAACCAAGTCATCCCGGTGGACATCTACGTTCCCGGCTGTCCGCCGCGGCCCGAGCAGCTGATATACGCCATCACTCTCCTGCAGGACAAGATCATGGCCGAACGCGGGACGATCAAGAAGGCGTTGAATCTAGTTCCGAGTAGCGATTAGCGAGTAGCTGACTACTGACTCGGCTTCGTGGCCAACTGCCGTTCCGGCGGCGTCATCTGGTTCCACACCGCGCTGAGATCTTTCTCCAGAATCTGGTTATTCGGATCCACTCTTAGCGCCAGCGCAAACCAGCGATAGGAAGTTGGCAGGTCTCGTGAGACGCAGTGCCCGGTGGCGTACATGGTGCCGAAGGTGCTGCGCGCCTTGGCATTGGACTTGTCAGAAGCAGACTTCAGATACTTGATCGCCTGATCGCAACTCTGCGCGACGCCTCTTCCATAGAGGTAGGCATCTCCGCGGCGGAAGAAGGCGTCACCTTCGGCGGGCACGACGGCGGGCGGGGCCTTGACAGGTTTTTCCGCTGCCGGAGTGGCCTTGCGGGCAACCACGCTGGTGGCAGGTTTCACCGCGGGAGCTTTGTTCTTCGGCTGAGATTTTGGCTGAGACGTCTCGGGCTGGGGCTTCGCGGCCGGTTTCAAAGGCTCGGACGGGGCCTGCTCCGGAGCCGCCGTATCATTTCCACTGGCTTGCTCGTCAGTCTTCCTGGTGCCTGACGGCGTTGAACCGTTCTCCTGCGATTGCTCGCCGGGTTTCTTCGTCTCCGCTGTGGTCGAGGTTTCGGTTGGGACGGAGGTCGAGGCGGCGGGCGGAGGAGCCTCCTTCTTCTGGGGGACAGTTGCCGCGGGGGGATTTGCTGCGGATGCGTCCGGTTTCGTTTCCGAACTTTGCGGTGTGCTCGCGCCCGGCTGAGCATAGTTCGCATAGCCCCACCAAGCCGCGCCTCCCAGCGCGCCCAGGACCACCAATGTCATGAAGATTCGCTGCCATGCTGGACCGCGCGTCTCCGGCTCGAAGTAGGTTTCGTCGGCACTGGAGAATGCTTTCTCGCGGAGAGAGTCCAGACTGGGCTCGTTCAACCCGAGCATGGAAGGGCCGCTGATGGGCGCGACCCGCTCAGCCGGGGCAGACTTGGCCAGTCGTTCGGCGCGGCTGAAAGGGAAATTCTCGGAGCGGCTCTCGGGCGCGGGAGTGCTGACTGGCTCAGGAGGGGGCTCCGCGGGAGGGGCCGGAGCCGATCCGCTGGCCGGCTTTGCGGCTTGAATCGGACCGCCGCACATTCCGCAGAAACGGTAGGTGTCCGGATTTTTTTCGCCACAGCGGAAGCAGATCACGGCAAACCTTCTCCTGTGTTTCCTTAGAGTGTAACCTGACTTCGGGTTTTGCTCGCAGACTTGCGGGGCAAGAGCTGTATCCTCATCAGTCAACGGCAGGATGACGCCGGCAAAGCAAAGCGGGAACAACAAAATGAGTACCCATCTGGGGAAAGACCTTCTCTATCTGTCGCAATCGGATGTGGCAGCCGTCGGCCTGACCATGCCGGAAATCATTGCGGCGTTGGAAAGCATGTTTCGCGAGAAGGGTGAGGGCCGCGTTGAAATGCCGCCGAAAATCGGTATTCATACCATGCCGGACGCGTTTATCCACGCGATGCCAGCGTCGATTCCGGCGCAGAGGGCCGCGGGGATGAAGTGGGTTGGCGGATTTCCCGAAAACAGCAAGCGAGGTCTGCCCTACATTACGGGGCTGATGATCCTTAACGATCCTGAGACTGGGGTGCCGCTGGCGCTGATGGATTGCACCTGGATTACTGCGCAGCGCACAGGCGCAGCGACGGCGGTTGCGGCAAAGTTCCTGGCGCGGCCCGAATCTTCAACAGTGGGTATTCTCGGTTGCGGAGTGCAGGGGCGCAGCAATCTGGAAGCGCTGAAGGTTGTGTTCCCGTTGAAAAAGGTCTATGCGCATGACACGCACCCGGAGCGGGCCGCGGGATATGCGCAGGAATTGAGTGCGGAGCTGGGAATTGAAATTGCGCCGGTGAGTAACCCCAAACAGGCGGTGGTCAGCAGCGATATCGTCGTGACTGCCGGGCCCATCCTGCGCAAGCCGCATGCCACGATTCAGCGGGGATGGCTGCGCGAGGGTTCGTTTGCGTCGCTCGTGGACTTCGATTCCTACTGGCATCCGTCGGCCCTTCACGAGGTCGACAAGTTTTGTACGGACGATGTGCCACAACTCCATCACTACCGCGACATCGGATACTTCCAGGACATCCCGCCCATCCACGCCGACCTGGGAGAACTCGTCACCGGGCGCAAACCGGGCAGGCAGAAGGCGGAGGAACGCACGATCGCGTGCAATCTCGGCTTGGCGCTCGATGACCTGGCCACGGCTCCGCTGATTTACCAACGGGCGCTGGAGAAGGGAATTGGGACGTGGCTGCCGTTGTGAACTCCTCGGCAAGAAACCCTTCACCACGGGGGTCACAGGGGAACACAGAGAAACCCAATCGCGTGTGTTGATTCCCTTGTCTTTCCCCGTGTCCTGTGGGGTAATGATTTTCTTCGCGGGCTTGACGGATCTGGTTTGACCTCAGGTATCGCTCAGCAGCGGCCGGAGAAGCAGGTGTCGAAGATGCAGCCCAGTTCGGATCTGCAGCAGGCTGCGCAGTTCTAGTTTGCGTTGACTCCCGGCAGACTGGCCAGCCGTTGCGCGATCTGCTTCGGATCGCCCACCAGAAAGCCATTCCCGCTGATTCTCGACGGATCCGGAATTCGTTTCCAGGTGTTCAGGCTTTTCTCGTAGGACGCGCGGGCTTCGTTGAACAGCTTGGAGCGCAGGGAAGCATTCTGCGTCTTGCGCGCCTCGGTGGCTGCCACGTCTCCCATTCCGGCAAAGGCATCCGCCGCCGCAGAGAGTGCCGGGAGGTCCATGTGTTCGATCGAGAAAGGGAGATTGGCGGTGTCGAGAGCCCTGGTGTAGGCCGCGGACGCCTCGCGCAGTTTGCCCATCTTGATAAGCGTGTTGCCGATCTTTACCTCAACTATCGCTAAATCGCAGCGGGCGTCATCGTACGTCGCTTGATCTACGGCAAGGATTTTCGCCGCCATCTCATAGCTCTTCAACGCTTCTGTCAGATTGTGGATGCCGGCCTGCGCTTCTCCAATCCAAGCTTGCATTTCGCCGGGACCCGGTCCTACGTCAGCCTCCAGATGCAAAGCCTGGTATCCCTGAAGCGCCCGTTGCAGAAGCGGGAGGGCCGAGGCGCTTCTACCGGCAACGCCCAAGGCCCTTCCATCCTCAAACTCCGCGACCCACAGATCCGATTGCAGCATCTGGTTCTCGGGATCGAGTTTGGCCAGACGTTCAATACGCTCGCGCGCACGGCGGAAATCGGAACGGGCGGCCGCGAGATCGCCGCGCATGAGCTCGACGTCTCCGCGCCTCCCCTGTGCCATGCTCAATTCCCGGTTCATGCCCGGGTCTCCCCCCGTTGCCTTGACCAGTGCCTCATAGTCGGCGACGCCCGCATTCATCAGTTGCATCGCCTCATCTCGCGAACCGTAGCGCCCGATCTGATGCGCAAGAAGAACAGTGACTTTCGCCACTCCCTGGCGGATTCCCGGGTAATCGGGATTGGTGCGCAGGATGTCCAGCCGCAGATCACGAACCCTGCGAAATGTGTCCACCGCCTGCAGCCGGTCTCCTACCGCATCCTGGATATGGGCAAGAATGTAGTACTCCTGCGCGCTCTCGTTCCTGACTTCGACTTTGGCGCCATCGCTCTGCATCAGCGGACCGGTGATAGCGATCGCTTGGTCAATTTCCGCGCGGCCCCTCGGTTCGTAGATGTCGAATAAGGCCCGAGTGCGGTAAGCCATGGCGAGATTGAGTTGGTCGGTTACATTGCGCGGATTGGCCTTGGCGACCGCTTCGAACAGCGCCATCGCCTTGCCGTTGCTGATCTCAGCTGCACTGACTTGTCCGAGATTGGACTGTGAAGTATCGCCCTGAACGGCTGCCAACCGCTGGTAGCCCCATGCCAACTCGCGTTGCAGATTGAGATCGCCGCTCGCATCTTGGGCCAGTTTGTCGAGATACTCCACCGCGCGATCCAGCAGAAGCTTGCGGGAAGGGGTCGCGCCGGGAAGGCTTTGGATGGAGTCGTGAATCTCGAAGATCAGGGAATTCGCCAGCTTGCGAACATCGTTGAACCGCTTCTCGGCCCGGGCTCGCTCGGCACTCGCAATCTCCGCCTGCTGCCGTGCTATTCGGGCGGCGCGTACGGTCGCACCGACTCCGGCAGCCAGCGCCAACAGCACGACTGCTGTCGCCGCCACGCTGACTTTGTGACGCGCGACGAACTTTCCTGCCCGGTAGCTCCACGACCCCTTGGTCGCGGCGACCGGCAACGCTTCCAAGTGACGGCGAATGTCTTCCCCAAACTGCTCCACCGAGGCGTACCGCCGCTCCGGCTCCTTGCGCAGTGCCATCAGCACAATGTTGTCGAGATCCCCCGCCAGCCGTCGGTGGAGCTTTGCCGGAGATCCTTCCCGCGGCCGGCTCACCTCCTCCGGCGCAACCTGTTCCACCCGATCGCCGGTACGAACCGCTTGCGGCCGCAAAACCGCCGTGCTCGGCCGTCCCGGATCGGTCTCGCAGACCGCCCGCGCCAGTTCGTGCGGGCTGCGCGTTTCACCGGGATACGGGGAGCGCCCGGTCAGCAACTGGTAAAGCACCACGCCGAGCGAATACACATCGCTGGCCGTGGTGATCGGCTCGCCACGGATCTGTTCGGGGCTGGCGTACTCCGGCGTCATCGGCCGGCCCAGCGTGGTTTCACCTCCGTCGCCCGCCGTCGGATCGAGAATCTTCGCGATCCCAAAATCCAGCAGCTTGGGAGCGCCTTCCTTGGTGACGAGGACGTTGCTAGGCTTGATGTCGCGATGGATGACTAACCGCTGGTGTGCATACTGCACCGCCGCGCACACCTGCCGGAAGAGTTGGAGCCGCTGAGTGATGGAGAGTCTCTGCTGGTCGCAGTACAGATCGATGCGTTCCCCTTCGATCAGCTCCATGACGAGGTAGGGAATCCCATCTTCGGTCGTGCCTCCGTCGAGCAGGTGGGCGATGTTGGGATGATCGAGAGTCGCCAGAATCTGGCGCTCGGTGCGGAACCGCTCCAGTACAAAAGCCGTGTCGAAGCCGCCGCGCACCAGTTTGACGGCGACCTCCTTGGTGAATTGGCCATCGGCCCGGACGGCGCGATACACCTCTCCCATGCCACCGCGGCCGATCTCTTCGATGATCTGGTACACGCCGATGCGGCGGCCGGCGCGCACTAGAGCAGGCGGCAGGGCAGACTTGAGATCCAGAGCGGGCTTTTTCAGGAATCCGGTTCCGGCTTCCTGGTGCGAGGCGAGAAGGGAGTCCACTTCGCGCCGCAATTCGAGATCGTTGCCGCACTCGCGATCGAGGAAGGATGAGCGTTCGGAGTCTGCCAGAGCAATCGCCTGATCCAGCAACTGCTTCACGCGTTGCCAGCGTTCCGGGTTCATGCCGGCGCGTCTCCGGTCATGGCGCGATAGAGCCAGGCGCGGGCGGTCACCCAGTCGCGTTTCACGGTGGCAGGAGAGATGCCCAACACATTCGAGGTGTCCTCAATGGTGAGACCGGCAAAAAAACGTAGTTCCACAATGCGGCTTTGCTGCTCATCGAGTGCGCCGAGTTCCTTGAGGGCCCGGTCCAGCGCAACCACATCCACGGAGAGTTCGGTGGAAAGAGCGAGTCCCTCGTCGAGCGTCAAGCGGCAGGCACTTCCGCCGCGTTTGGCGGCGCCTCGGCCGCGTGCGTACTCGACCAGGATCTGGCGCATGAGATGAGCGGCAATTCCAAAAAAGTGAGCGCGGTTCTGCCACTCCGGCGGATTCTGTCCTGCCAGCCGCAGGTACGCCTCGTGCACCAGGGCCGTGCTTTGCAGAGTGTGATCGTTTCGTTCCTGCCGCAGGTAGTGATGAGCCAGGCGGCGCAGTTCGTCGTACACTAGCGGCATTAGCGCTTCGAGGGCCTCGCGGTCCCCTCCCCGCCAGCGAATCAATAACTGCGTGACTTGATTGGAAGAGTCGCGATGCAAGGTTTTACTTAGCCCTCGTGCCGGGGTAGCACGTATGAGGCGGAAGGATATCTTTTCCCGGTTTCGAAGTCAAGAATCTGAAAACACAGGGGTTATGTGGGGAGATCATATTTTCGAAATGAACGGTGCAACGTACCTTGAGCCAATTCTCCGCCGTTTTGCACATTAGTAGATAAGGAAGCAGCCCGGGATGGCCTTCGGCGGGTCGCACAAATCGAAGCGGGCGAAACGCAAGACTCTCAGGACGTTATCCGGAAGCGACTGAAAGCAAGCCAACAACGTTCGTTCGGGCACGGGTGGTCTCTGGGGAGGGATCACCCATGCCCGTTCAGAAAGAAATCCCAGGCTGAAGGAGCGCACCCAATGAAGAACCTAACGCTACATCGCTATCTAAGCATCGCTTGCGCGCTGATCTTTTTCGTGGTCAGCCCGCTGCTGCACGCGCAGTACACCCAGCTTCACAACTTCGATTGGCACAAGGAAGGCGCCAATCCGGCTGGGCCCGCGCTGCTGGCGCAGGGACTGGACGGCAGCCTCTATGGGACGCTCGATACGCAGCTCTCGCATCCTGGAACCGTCTTCAACTACCAACTGACGGGAATAGTGGGCGATCTTTACGACTTTCTCGGCAAACCGGACGGGAATACGCCGCAATCGGGGCTGAGTTTCGGATGGGACGGTAACTTTTACGGGACCACGGTACTGGGGGGCACGTCGAACGCTGGGACCGTCTTCCAGGAGCGGGACGGAGTCGTGACCATCCTCTACAACTTTACGGACGGCCCCGACGGTGCACATCCCTGGGCGCCTCCGATTCAGGCGCCGGACGGGAACATTTACGGGGTCACCGACAACGGTACGAACCAGGGCAGAGCGTACAAGATCAATCCGTCAACCCTGGCGTTCTCGGTTATCGCAATCGCACCCTCGGAGACAATTGCACCGCTCATTCTGGGCACGGACGGCAACCTCTACGGCACAACTCCCAACGGTGGAACGTTTAATCAAGGCACAGTGTTCCGGCTGACGACAAAAGGAGTCTTGAAGATTCTTTACAGCTTTGGCGGTGCTGGCACCGACGGCAGAAATCCTGCTGGCCCGGTCCTGCAAGCCGCGGACGGAAAGCTCTATGGCACTACGAATTGGGGAGGCGCGAACGGGTTCGGGTCCGTGTTCGTGATGTCGACCAGCGGTGGTGGTTACAAGAAGCTGCACGACTTTCAGGCTATCGAGGGCGAGAATCCGCAGGCCGGAATGGTCCAGGGAAGTGACGGGTTCCTGTACAGCGTCGCCACGAGGGGCGGAGCCAACAGCCAGGGCACTTTGTTCAAAGTCAATACGGCGGGAACGACATTCGCCGTGTTGCACGATTTTGCCACACCGAGCGGAGACACGCCGATGTCCACGCCGGTGCTACACACCAACGGGATCATCTATGGCACGACGAATCACGGCGGAAGCCCGCTCACGCCCTACGGCGTCCTCTACAGTCTCGACAACGGGTTGAAGCCGTTTGCCTCGCTGGTCGTGATCACATCGGGTCACGTTGGGGATGCGGCTGGAATTCTCGGACAGGGTTTCTCGACCGCCACCGGAGTCTCGTTCGGAAACGGCCCGGGTCAGATCATCCCGATTAGCGACACAGCGGCGATCGTATCGCCGCTGCCGGGCGCCATGACAGGGCCGGTGAAAGTTCACATACCCAGTGGCGATCTGGTGACGCCGCAGACGTTCAAAGTTCTTCCCTCGATCCAGGATTTCACTCCCAAGAGCGGGCCGGTGGGAACGGTTGTCACCATCACCGGGATGAGCCTGAAGCAGACTACGAGCGTGACCTTCGGCCATTCGGTAACAGCATCCTTCACCGTGGTTTCGGATACGCAAGTGACCGTCCCTGTGCCCCCCGGCGCGGTGACGGGAAAAGTCTCGTTGAAGACCAAAGGCGGCACGGCGATCGCCCGGGGCAATTTCACCGTGCAGTGACAGGAACCCTGTTGAGGCGCGGCTTGCCGCGTCTCACCCATCAAGGGTGGAGGGTTCGTATTGTTTTTTATGTGGACCTTGAGCCACTTCGCTCATCTTTTTCACATTACTCAGTAGAGCGTCGCCCTGCGGAGGAAACGCGGCGGGCGACCTCGGGCACGGATCCACCCAAAGAGACTTCCCTAAGAAACGTTTTCAAGCGCAAGCGCACTATCCACAGTTCAGGAGGAATTCATGTCTCACTCGATCGCAAAGCAAGCTGCTCTCGCACTGGCGTTACTCACCCTAACCCTGGTCATGGCGACTTCGGTCCACGCGCAGGCCACGCTCACCATCGGACTCGCGCTGGGCGTCGATCCGAATGGCGAGCCGACCTACACCGCTTCCGTGACCAACACCAGCACCTTTGACGCTCCCAATCTCACTGTGACGTACACTCTGCCTGCCGCCGAACTGCCCATCTCTCCAGCGCCCAGCGGCGGATGCCTCTTCACTCCGGGACCCTTCCATTTGACGGTGGTATGCCAAATCGCAAACCTTAACCCCAATCAGTCGCACGATTTTGTGATCGCCGTGCATCCTACCGACACCTCGCCGCAGGACGTCACCGCCGTGGCCCATGAGGACGGTGGCGGCACGGCCAGCGCCTTCATCACCAGCACGATCACGGGAGTAGGCCTCACCGAAATGCAGGTTACGACGACTTCGACCAACCCTGGGAAAGTCGGCGAGCCGCTCGTCTATACCGTGACCGTGATCAACATCCAGGACGATGACGCGCGGGATGTCTTTGCGCTCCTTGCCTTGCCGAAGCACTATACGTTCGTGTCCGCGACCAAAGGATGCACCCACGGCCCACTGGTCGCGTGCAAGCTTGGCCAGATGTCCCCCGGCACCGGCAAGACCGTCACCATCACGGTGCTGCCCACCGTCTCCGGATGGACGCAGGCCACCGCCGGCGTGCGCCTGAGCACGCCCGACCGTGACGCCACCAACAACAGCGCCGCGACGGAGATCTGGGTCAACCCGTAGATTCCCAGGGGAGCGCAGCGCCGGCTGGCGTTGCGCTCTCTTCCTTTCTCGCGGTTGCTACCCGCCCCTCCTCAGGCATACCATTTCCTGTTCGGAGGCCTTCATGTCCAAGAAGCTTCACTCCTCCCGCCGTGACTTCCTCAAACAATCCAGCGTGCTCGGTGCAGCCGTGGTGACGGGCAACCTAGCCGATACGACGACCCGCGCATTTCCTCCCTTACCGGTCAATCCTGTGACCGAGAAGGCGATGCCCACGCGCAACCTTGGACGCACGGGCTACCGGGTTGGCATCTTCAGTCTGGGCGGTCAGGCTTCGATCGAACAGCCGAATAATGAGGCGGTGGCGGTGCCGATTATCGAGCGCGCCCTCGATCTCGGCGTCAACTACATTGACACGGCGGCGATGTATGGCGGGGAACAGCGCTGGAGCCAGCGCTACATCGGCGAGGTCATGAAGCGGCGCCGCGCCCAAGCCTACCTGGCCTCGAAGTCGCACGACCGAACGCGTGACGGGTCGCTGAAGTTAATCGAGCAATCGCTGAAACTACTCAACACCGACCACCTCGACGCCTGGCAACTCCACCACATCGACAACCAGAGCGACGTGGACCGCATCTTCGGCAAGGGCGGCGCGATCGAAGCTTTCCAGGAAGCCAAAGAGCAGAAGATGGTTCGTTTCCTCGGCGTCACCGGCCACACGGATCCCGATTTTCTGGTCCAATGCCTGGAACGTTTTGCTTTCGATCAGATACTGATGGCGCTCAACGCCGCCGACAAGCACCATCTCAGCTTCATGGAAAAACTTTTGCCGCTGGCGGTGGAGAAGCAGATCGGCATCATTGGGATGAAGATTCCGGCACGCGGCCGCATCCTCGCCAGCTGGAAACCAGATCCCAGCAAAGGCCCAGGGTGGGAAGGCCCTGCCGCAGGCCCGGGGAAGCTGGCAATGAAAGAGGCGATGTATTACGTACTCTCGCTGCCTGTGAGCACGGTGATCATCGGCTGCGACACCATCGCCCAGCTCGAGGAAAACGTGCAGCTCGCCCGCGACTTTACTCCGCTCAGCGAGCGTCAGATGGCCACGCTCAGCGAAAAGGCGCAGCCGGTCGCGCGGCAGGCGCTGTTCTTCCGCCGCTGGTCGTAGAGCTTCGCCGCTCCCCAGCGTTCTGGATCCACAACCTCACGATCGTCTGGGGCGGTCGTGAGATGTGCGAAGCGGGAAGAACGTTGCGACCGGATGGAACGGGCCCGGTGGTTTGAGCGGAGACTTGAAGAGCTCCCCACCCTCCCGGACCAATTGCGGGAGGGCGGGGCGACCCTCGGGTAATGCCAGAGGGGGCAAACGTACTTACGCCGAGGGCTTGCTGCAAACTCGCCGAGCGGAAGCGCACAACCGTTGGGGGAGGGTCAGAAAACGGCGGGCTCCTTGGGCCACTTCTTGCGATCCGTAGAACCCGGTTGACAAACGTTTCCTTGTCCGTCTCCGCGGCGAGTGGGACGAACTTTACACTGGGCCTTTCCGGTTTCTGAGGGTCGAGGAAGTTTGTTACGAATTCAGAACAGAGGTGAGCCCGCATTCTTTAGAATTAGGCAGTTTGCCTTAGGACAGCCGTTCGCAGGGAATCAGCCGGAAGGGCCTCGGGCGCTGCGAAGCATTCGACAAGGCTGGCGCCAGGCGATGGCTTTACACTGTTCCCGGCAACATGTTATTCTCAAACACGTTACGAAATGAGAAGAGACAGGAGTGCTACAGGTTAGTGCTAGCCAGAGAGCAAAAGCAATCCATCGTTGACACGTATCGGACGCACGCCACCGATACCGGCAGCCCCGAAGTGCAAATCGCGCTGTTGAGCGAGCGCATCGGTCAATTGACGGAGCATTTCAAAGCGCACCAGAAAGACCACGGCTCGCGCCGCGGACTTCTCATGCTGGTCAGCAAGCGACGCAGCCTGTTGGACTATCTGAAGAAGTACGACTCGGAACGGTATAAAACCGTCATCTCGAAGCTCGGCATCCGCAAGTAGTTGCGCGACTGGCTCCGTGGGGAGCCGGTTTTTTGACTCCGAGAGCCTCAGGAACGTGCGCTTATCCCAACCGCGAAACCACTGGCATCCGCCTACCCGTGCGAACTCCATGCCGCGTGTGTGGCCTCCTGCCCAAAGGATTAATCTATGAAGCCTGAACCTACCTACGCATCCGTTGAACTAGCTGGCGGAAAAACCCTCTCTTTTGAAACAGGAAAACTAGCCAAGCAGGCACACGGCTCCGCCGTCGTGCGCATGGGCGACAACGTTGTTTTGGCGACCGCAACCGCCAATCCCGAGCCCCGCACGGGCATCGATTTTTTCCCGCTCACCGTGGACTACCGCGAATACACTTACGCCGGCGGACGCATTCCCGGCGGCTTCATCAAGCGTGAAGGGCGCATGAGCGAGCGCGAAGTGCTTACCAGCCGGCAGATTGACCGGCCGGTACGCCCGATGTTCCAAGATGGCTTCAAGTGCGAGACGCAGGTCATTGCCTTCGTGCTCTCGGCCGATACTGACAATGACCCCGACGTAGTCGGCATCAACGCTGCCTCGGCTGCCCTGACCCTCTCCGATATTCCGTTCCTCGGTCCGATCGGCGCAGTGCGCGTCGGCCTGGTGGAAGGCCGTTTCATTGTGAACCCCACCTACACCGAGATGCGCGAAGGCCTGCTCAACATCATGGTGGTCGGAACCTCCGATGCGATCGTGATGATCGAGTCGGGCGCGAAGGAAGTGAAGGAAGAGACGGTGGTGGACGCGATCGAGTTCGCTCACGCCGAGATCAAGAAGATTTGCGCCGCCATCAACGAACTGCGCAGCAAGGTTGGTAAACCGAAGCGCCAGGTCACGCCTCCCGAACACGACGAGGCCTACTACAAGGGTCTGGAATCGAAGATCGGCAAGCGCCTGGCCGATAGTCTCGACACCGAGAAGCATCCGAAGTCCGAGAGCCACGAACTGGTTCGCACCCTGGAAAAGGAACTGCTCGCCGCTTTGCCCGAGGACGATGTCGAGGGCAAGGCCAAGGTTAAGAAATACTACGAAATCTTGCGCGAGCGCATCTTCCGCGACCAGGTCATCAACAACAAGCGCCGTCCGGACGGACGCGCGTTCGACCAGATCCGCGAGATCTGGATCGAAGCCGGCATCCTGCCGCGCACTCACGGCAGCGCCATCTTCACCCGCGGTGAGACCCAGGCCTTGGTCACCACCACTCTCGGCACCAGCGATGACATGCAGCGACTGGAAGGATTCCAGGGCGAATCCAAGAAGCGCTTCATGCTGCACTACAACTTCCCGCCGTTCTCGGTGGGAGAAGTGGCGTTCCTGCGCGGCGCCGGGCGTCGCGAGATTGGCCACGGAGCGCTCGCCGAGCGCGCTGTTTCGCAGGTGCTTCCGACCTTGGATGAGTGGCCCTACGCGATGCGCGTCGTGTCCGACATTTTGGAGTCGAACGGATCATCCTCGATGGCAACCATCTGTGGCGCGTCTTTGTCGCTGATGGACGCGGGCGTTCCGCTCAAGGCGCCGGTTGCCGGAGTGGCAATGGGATTGGTGAAAGAAGGCGAGCACTACGCCATCCTGAGCGATATCGCGGGCGCTGAAGATCACTACGGCGACATGGATTTCAAAGTTGCCGGCACGCGCGAGGGCATTACCGCCCTGCAGATGGATATCAAGGTTGCCGGCATTACTCCGCAGATCATGCGGGAAGCGCTGGCGCAGGCCCAGAAGGGGCGCATCCACATCCTCGACAAGATGAGCGAGGTGATCAACGAGCCGCGCGGCAAGGTTTCGGCTTACGCACCGCGCATTTACACCCTCCAGATTCCGGTCGACAAGATTCGCGACGTGATTGGACCGGGCGGCAAAATGATTCGCAGCATCATTGAACAAACCGGTGTGAAGATTGATGTCGAAGACTCCGGCAAGGTCAACGTGGCTTCGAACGATGAAGTATCCGCCAACAAGGCCTTGCAGATTATTCGTGACCTGACGGCGACCGCCGAAGTTGGGAAGACCTACCTGGGCAAAGTCACGCGGCTGGCCGAGTTCGGAGCGTTCGTTGAGATCATCCCGGGCACGGACGGCTTGCTGCACATCAGCGAAGTCGCCGAGCACAGAATTAAAGAGATTCGCGACGAGTTGAAAGAAGGCGACCAGGTGCTGGTGAAAGTACTGGCCGTCGAAGGCAACCGCATCAAGCTGTCGCGCAAGGCGATCCTGAAGGAGCAGCGCGCTAAAATGGGCGGAGCACCTCCTCCGGAAATGGATGGAGCACCGCCGGCTGATGTACCTGAAGTCGTCGAGGCGCAAGGCGCGCCCACGGCGGTGATCGAAGGCGGCGCCGATTTTGACGCCGACGACGAACCCAACTTCAACCGTGTCGACGGTGGACGTGCTCCGGCGGGAACTGGCCCGGCCGCGACGCGCCCCGAGGGTGGTGGAGATAGGGCTGGCGGAGATAGCAGCCGGCGCCGGCGCGGACGCGGAGGCCGTCCGGGTGGCGGTAGCGGAGGAGGCCGTTCCGGAGGTCGTCCGGGCGGCGGTGGTGGTGGTGGCCGCGGAAGGCGGTAAAGTCAGTTTCTAGTTGCTGGTTGCTAGTTTCTATCAAAACGAAAGGGCCGCAGCGATGCGGCCCTTTTTCATTTTCACTTCGCGTCAACTGAAACCATCGTGCCTTGGGATCCTTCCAGAAACTCGCAACCAGAAACGAGAAACTAGAAACTGGTTTATCGGTAGACGACAAACACGGTTCCGCCGGCCTGATTGCAGACTGCGTCCACGGTTCGGTCGGAGTTCAGCTTCAATTTGCACTCGCCGCCGCCAGCGCCGCGAACGGCGGCCTGCGGGGCGTCCGAAGTGACGATAGCCGATTTTGCGGCGTTGTCGACTGGCATGGAAAGGATGGCCAGCACGAATCCCGGATACACCCGGCTATGCTGTGGCCCGATGATGGGCAACGTGTCCACCTGAGTGTTGCTGCCGCTGCGAACGTCGGCCGAGCGGGGCGAGGCGGCGCTGGCGCTCGGGGACACACCGTAGTCCACCAGGCAGTTAATGGATTTTTGAATCGCCCGCATCGTGGCGGGCGTCTGGGTGGTGGTGCTCACCTTGGGGCAGGGTTGAGCAATGGCAAGCCCCGCCAGCCCCAAGGCGAACGCCGCAACCAGAACGGATCTTCGGAGACTCATCCTGTTATTGTGGGCCGGAAGAGAGGTCCTGCCCACGTCACCGGAGTACCACCGGCTCGCGCCAACGGGACTAGCCCAAGGGTTCGCGGAACAGGTCTCAGGTGGCAGGTCGCAGGCGTCAGATGTGAACCGTCAGCTTGCCCCAAAAAGCCTGCGACCTGAGACCTGCAACCTGCGACCTTACTTCATCCTCTGCGCGATCGTAATCGTGTACCCGTCTTCGTCTTCAAAGGCGAACTCCCGCATGCCGTAAAACTGCTCGGTCACCGGCATCGAGATCTTCGCGCCCGCCTTCTTTGCCCGCTCCAGGACGTCTTCCAGGCTGTCCACTTCCATATACAGCGTCAGGCTGGCGCCGATGGATGCGGCCAGCTTCGGGTACTCGGCGGCAACAGTCTTCTGATCGTTGAAGAAGACTTCGACCGCACCGTTGCTGACGCCGGCGAATACGTAGGGCGCCTGCTCGGGGACTGTCATCGCGGTTTCCAGACCGAGTATCTCGCGGTAAAACTTCAGGCTGGCTTCGACATTGCGAACCACCAAATTCGGCGTGAGTTTCTTGATTTGCATATTTGCTCCTCTTCTCCCCTATGGGGTAGAGGCATGCTGGGCGGAAGGAAGACGGCACAGCACACCTCGAATGTGTGCTCGCATCTCCTCCATCCACGCCTCCTGCGAGGAAAGACGTAGGTAGGAGCCCTCATTTTTGGTGGCGCCGATGGCTCAGCGCGCGGGCCCCGCGAGGTACGGGGAAGAGAATAGCACGGGGTTGCGCCCAACGCGATGCTTGAAGGTCAGGCGGATTTCATGAGCGCGGTTTCTTCTTTTCTTTCCCGGCGAGCCGCGCTTTTACTATCTTTTTCACCAGGGTGGCGGGCAGAGGTTTGTCCAGCGGGAAGTGGATGGTCCCTTTGGTGGTCTCATATCCCTTGAGTTCGTTCTGGAACGCTTTGATCACGGACGCCGTCGGAAACAAACTGCAATGCTTCGAAAACGCGGCAAACCACAGGAGCGTTCCTTTGTACTTGAAGGCTGGCATCCCATAGCTGATGGCTTCGGTGGCCTCCGCGGGCAGAACGGACCGAATCGCCGCGCGTACCCGCTGCAAGGTGCTGCGCGCGGGTTCCGGGACGGCAGCCAGGTAAGCGTCCACGGTCTTTGGAGTCGGAGCGGCGTTGCCTTTCGCGGCCGAACCTTTTCTGGCTGAACTTTTTCTGGCCAAACTCTTTCTGGCCAAACCACGAGTGCTGGAATTCGCTTTTTTCATACGGGGTAATATCTCAAGGGCATTCCCCTCAAGTCTACGGTTCTTATTTACTGGGCGGTTCCTCTCTGCCCGCGCCTTCGGCATGTCCCAGGTGTGCACAGTCTCTTTGCTGCTCGGGCGTGATCTGGGTGGGCGTCTCGCCGGCGGGCACGGAATTGCATCGCATCGTATCGTCGAATCCGGGCGCGGAAAAGATGAACGTCAGGCTGACCGGTTCGGTGCCAATGTTCTTCGCGCTTACCCAGGTATTCGACGGAATGAACACCAGTCCCCCCGCATGGAGATCGCGCTCCTGATCGCCGAGCCAAACGTGGGCCGTGCCGCTGTGGATCAGCAGGATTTCATCCTGGGCCAAGTGCCTGTGCTTGGGTAAGGTCGCCCCTGGGGGAACCTCCTCCGTACCCGCCACCAGATGCTGGGAACCGTTGTTTTTCGGGCTGACCTTCAGCATGAATTGCGAGGAGGCGGGGGCACTGTTGTCGGTGTGAATGCGGCGAGTCCGCAGCTCGCCTTCACTCTTTTCCAACAGCAGAGGCTTAGCGCTGGCTTCTGGACCAACTGCGCTGGACGGGCTTGACTGAGCGCGCGAACTGCAGAGCCCAATCAGGACGATCGCCCCAGTCGCAACCACACTTCGGACTGCTTTTGCCGTCATGATTATCCTCGGCGAGCAGTCTACTCTATGCTGGTACGGCGGACCGAATCGCCGCGCGAACCAGCGGCAAGTTAGATGCACTACTGAGTACCATCAAGCAATACATTATTGATGGGCCACAAATAATTTACAGTACAGTAGATCGCAAAGCGGTCGTCCGGTCGTCGCGATCAGCTTCCCACGCGAGGTCTCTCTCTGTTCGTTGGACTACAGTGCCGGAGCCTAGAATACGTTGCTCCTGCAAGTTTGAATCCCCCGCCGTAGGACGAGGCTACGGTGTAACGAGGTCGGAACTTGAATCTGCAACCGTTGCCGCGTCACGGTTGGCTAATTTTATCGTCGATGGCTCTCGCCCTGGTCACTCTGACCGGGTGCCAGGGAGTGGCTGGAAACCCGCAGAACAAAAACGGCGGGGTACTTTCCGCAAGTCCCGCCACCCTCTCCTTCGGCAGCATTCAGGTTGGCAAGAGCTCCAGCATTTCCGCGACCCTGGCAAACACACGCGGATCAGCCGTCACAGTCTCGCAGGCCAACCTGGACGGGGCTGGCTTCGCGATCAGCGGCCTGTCTCTGCCGATGGCGCTGAACCCGGGCCACAGTGTGACCTTCACTCTGACTTTCGCTCCGACCGCGAAGGGTACCGCCAGCAGCACGCTAGCCCTCGTGTCCGACGCTGCCAATTCTCCATTGAACATTGCGCTTTCCGGCACGGGAACAACTGAAGGACAGCTGTCGGTATCCCCGGCAACCCTCAAGTTTGGGAATGTCGTTGTCGGCGCGGATTCTTCCCGGAATGGCAGCCTGACGGCAAGCGATGCGTCGGTCACGGTTTCATCCGCAAGCAGCAGCAGTTCGGAGTTTGTGTTGTCCGGGATAAGTCTGCCGATCACGATCGAAGCGGGCCAATCGGTTGCGTTCACGGTAACGTTCGCCCCGAGCGCGACTGGAACAGCAAGTGCAACTCTGACGTTTGCCAGCAACGCCTCGAACTCACCCACGGTGGAGTCACTGACGGGCAACGGGACGGCGCCGCCGCAGCATTCGGTCGAACTCACCTGGTCCCCCTCCGTGGGAGCGGTCGGCTACAACATTTTCCGCAAGCTTCCGACAGACACCAACTACACGCCGATCAACTCCGGCGAGGTCCGCCCGGCATACACGGATAACAATGTCACCGCAGGCACGACTTACGACTATGTGGTTACGGCTGTTGACGCAAACAACGTCGAGAGCGGCTATTCGAACCTGGTTCAGGTCAAAATCCCCAGTCCGTGATTCGCGACGTGGTCAGGGTGGGGGATCAGGTTTCCGCTGGTTGGAAGGTTCCCCCGTCTCAGAGGCGGGTGGCCCCTCGTCCCGCTTGTTGAAACGGGGCTTGGTGGCCGTTTGACAGCACTCGCGAACCTTCCTAGACTGTGACCATGGAAGTACGTCTTCAACCCGAAAAGGAAGCCCGACTGGCTCAAATCGCCGCTCAGCGAGGCCTGAAGACCGATGAACTGGCGGAACAGGTCCTCAGCCGATATCTGGAAGATGACATACGCTTCATCGAAGCGGTCAATCTTGGTCTGGCCGCCGCCGACCGTGGCGAGTTTGTGGAGCACGACGAAGTTGGCGTCAGGATTAAACAGATACTGCAGCCGTAAATGCACCTGCGCTGGACTACTCCCGCCGCTCAAGACCTCTACAATATTGTTCGCCACATCCAGCAGGACAACCCGGATGCGGCCGCCAAGGTCGCCGGGATTCTTTTCGATGGATGCGGTGCCCTGGGAACATTCCCTCGCCGTGGCCGCAAGGGGCGGATGGAAGGGACCCGCGAACTGGTCTTTCCTGGCCTACCGTACGTCGTGGTGTATCGCATCCAGGATCAAGACCTAGAAATCCTCCGCATCTATCACGGAGCGCAAGACTGGCCCTGAACCGGCGGGCGGCTCGTTCACTCTTCCGCTGTCTCGAAACGCTTGTGGATCGGTGTCTTTGACGTTTACAGGACTCGACGGCTTTCCCGCCTCAGATCCTTACTTCGCTGATCTGAATAGTGGGCTGCGCGTTGGTGTAGTTCGGGACGTCGGCTACGATTTGCGGCGCATTGGGTCCAAACGCTGTTTGAAAGGCCTCGATGGACTCAAAGGACAGGTGTCCCAGGGCGAGATACGGCGGGGGTGATCCCGGGGCTATGCCCCCGATGCCTTGTTCCACGGCCACGGCCTTCAACGCCACGCCGAGCAGTCGTCGAACCAGCGGGATATGGCGGTCGCAATAGTAAGCCATGTCGAAGGTGGTGCCTTCGTAGTTTGGGTATAGCACGCTGACCTTGATCATTGGTTGTTTGCTCCGGTCGTGGGATTCGTACTTTCGAATTGGGCGGGATGAGTCTAGCAGGGATGCCGGGGCGACGATTGGGCGGGTGGCCTACCCGCCACCGATGATCCCATCACCCACCCGGTTCGCAAAATGCCGGAAGGACGAGACACGCGGCCGCCCCAATTGCGGGTTCCCTGTGTTGCATCGAACCGGGTGTTGCGTGGAATAGGACTTGGCGTCTACTCTGAAAGAACAACTATGACCGACGAGAACACTGACGACTTGTGCAAGGACTGTGGCCCGACCTTTACCGCTTTTCTGGAACAGATGGCCGCGCACAACAAGGAACAACTGGCCGATCTCAACGCCAAGGTCACCTGCCCGACTTGCGGCAAGGTTCATGAATACACGTTTCCATACGCCCCCGAAAGGACGGTCCCACCGGCCTCCTGATTTTGTCTGATCGATGGGCGGGCAGCGGGGCGGGAGTGCTAACACATAGGGGTGGGCTTGGGGGTAAATGCGAGAGCGGTGGACAGGAGTGTCCGCCCTACACTTACTTCTCCAGTTCTTTGGCTTCGCGAATTTCCAGGTCTCTTTGGCGGAGGTTGGTGGCTTCGGCGGGGTTCATGCCGGCGCGGAGTTCGGTTTTTTCAAGGAAATAACGCCAGCCTTCGTGGCCGTCGGCTGAGCTCTGGCTTTCCTTGAACTGCTTCATGGTGGCTTCGGCGTTCTCTTTACCGTGGATCACTTGGACCACGCCCGCGGACTCGTAAGTGCGAACGTTATGCCGGATGAGGGCGTAGCAAGCTCTGGATTCGTCTCGGGTCAGAAATTCTCCGTTGGTGTTTTGCCTGAAAAGTCTCGGCTTGCCGCGCAGTGTGCCCGTCGTGAGCTTTCGGACGGGCACGCCTGCGGTCGAGACGAGCCGCCTAGAGCGGGCGGACGTTGTCAGCTTGCAAGCCTTTCGGCCCCTTGGTCACTTCGAATTCCACACTCTGGCCCTCCTGCAGGCTCTTGAAACCACCCGCCTGGATCGCCGAGAAGTGCACAAAAACATCTTCGCCGCTCTGCCGGCTGATAAAGCCGTAGCCTTTGGCGTCGTTGAACCACTTTACTGTTCCTTGTTCTGCCATGTTGGTTACTTGTGTTCCTTTCGATCAATTTACGCTGTTAAGGGATTCGGAAGTACCGAGGGCAGTGCTAGCTGGTTGGCTTGAAGCTGCTCTACAACCGACTCTAATCAGACGCGCTCATACAATAGCAGATAACGCGCTCGGGGCGTTAGCGAAATACGACCCCAAGTTACCACTGGACCTGAGGGGGGACATTGCCTCGGGGACCGATCTTGCGTGATGGCTCTCTTGGTATTAACGGTCTAGTACATTCTTGCGCCAGTCTCTTCTAACCGGGTGCCACTGTGCGCCGGTGATGTTGTACAGTTTCCCCTGACCGGCCGCTCTTCCCCGGTGGTGCTGATGTTCGCGAGTTTTTTCCCCGCGCCAAGGAGGATCTGTCCAGGAAAATACTATGGCAAAAGCAATCTGGGAAAACGCTGTTCTCGCCGAGAGCGACCGGTGCGAAGAAGTGGAAGGCAACCAGTATTTCCCTCCGGACTCGGTCCGCAAGGAATTCTTTCGACCGAGCGCGAGCCACACGGTGTGTCCGTGGAAGGGCACCGCCAGCTATTACGATGTCGAGGTCAATGGCAAGCGGAACCGGGATGCGGCATGGTTCTATCCGGAGCCGAAGGCGGCGGCCAGCCAGATCAGGGGATACGTGGCGTTCTGGAAGGGCGTGAGGGTGGAAGAGTAGCGGAGCGTTCCGGCAAAAACCAAGAAAACGCGGACAGGAGTGTCCGCGCCACACACTCCGTGGGTTGACCGGAGCGCTTCGGGGGTCCTACCATTAGCCGCGACAGCACCGAGGCCCTTGGGATGATCGGCCAGACAGTCTCCCACTATCGGATCGTGGGGAAACTCGGCGGTGGCGGCATGGGCGTGGTGTACGAGGCGGAAGATACGCGCCTCGGACGGCACGTCGCCCTGAAATTCATTCCGGAAAGCATGTTGAACGACCCGAAGTCGCTGGACCGCTTTGTGCGGGAAGCGCGGGCCGCCTCGCAACTGAACCATCCTGGAATCTGCACCATCCATGACATTGAGGACATGAACGGGCACCCGTTCATCGTCATGGAGAAACTCGACGGCATCAGCCTGAAGGAGCGGATCCGCGGGAACGCGATGGAACTGGATGAGATTCTCGACATCGGCATCCAGGTATCGGATGCGCTGGGTGCGTCGCACGCCAAGGGAATTATCCACCGCGACATTAAGCCGGCGAATATTTTTGTCACCCCGACCGGGCAGGCGAAGATCCTCGACTTTGGATTGGCCAAGCTGTCGAAGGAGGTCGGAACCGCCGAGGACGACGATGCGGTGAAACAAGCGGAAGACTCGCTGACGGCAATTGGCGTGATTCCGGGAACGGCCGTGTACATGTCCCCGGAACAGGCGCGGGGCGAGGAACTTGACCCGCGCAGCGACCTGTTCTCGCTGGGGGTGGTGCTCTACGAGATGTCCACCGGGAAGAAGCCGTTCTCCGGGGGCAACGTGGTCACCACGCTGGATGCGGTGCTGAACCAGAAGCCGGTGTCTCCGCTGCAATTGAATCATCGGCTGCCTTCGGAAATGGAGGGCATTATCGGGCGCGCGATGGAGAAAAACCGGGGCAACCGGTATCCGAATGCGCTGGCGATGAAAGGCGACCTCCAGTCGCTGAAGAAGGAAACGGAGACCGGGCTCACCAAGACCGGTGCGAAGCGGCCGGCACTGCCGTACCGCATCGCGACGACCACGTTCCAGGCTTCCAATAAACACCAGACCTACCTTCTGGTGGGAGTGACGGCGCTGCTGATCACGGTGCTGACGGCGGTGGGAGCGTGGTGGTTCAAGCACCGGGCGTTGAGCAACGCGGGTGCGCAAAGAAACACGATTGCCGTGCTGCCGCTGCAGAACATGAATGGCGATATCAGCGTGGAGTTTCTACGGTCTGCTCTGGCCGACGAAATTGCCAACGTGCTGACGTACACCCGGGCGCTGGATGTTCGTCCGTCGTCGATCACGCGAAAATATTCGGCGAACGATGTTGACCCGCAGCAGGCGGGGAAGGAAGTGCACGTCGCAACCGTGATCACGGGACACTTTCTGAAGCAAGGGGACAATCTGCTGGTGACGCTGGAAGCCATCGAGGTCGGCAACAACCGGTTACTGTGGCAAACCAACATTACCGGACCAGCGCAGGACCTGATCGAGTTGCAGTCGAAGATTGCGGCGCAGATGCGCCAGGGGTTGCTGCCGACTCTGGGAGTGGCGGGCGGTCTGGTTGACACCGGGACCCGCCCGAAAAACCCCGCGGCATACGATCTCTATCTGCACAGCCTCGCCCTGCTTCATGATCCCCAGCCGAACAAGGACGCCATCGCCGTGTTGGAGCATGTGGTGCAGATGGATCCCGACTACGCCCCCGCCTGGGAAGAACTGGGGCGCCGCTGCTACTTCGACGCGGACTATTCGGACGGCGGGGAGGCGATGTTCCAGCGGTCCAACAAGGCCTACGAGCGAGCGCTGGAACTGGATCCCAACCGGGTGGGAGCGGCCGGGCAGTTGATCACCAACCGCGTCGAGCGGGGGGAACTGGGCAAGGCTTACGAAGCCGCCCAGGCGCTGGTGAAGCGGCGTCCAGACAGCGCCGAGGCCCATTTCGTGATGGGCTATGTGTATCGCTATGCGGGAATGCTGGAGCGGTCGGCGAGCGAATGCGACACGGCGCTGGCACTGGATCCGGGGAACTTTACCTTCCGCTCCTGCGCATGGGCTTTCATGGAACTGGGCAGGACGCAGCGGGCGGCGGATTATGTCCGGCTGGATGCCGGGTCGGAATGGGCGGCGTATATCACACCATCCATTCTGTTGCGCGAAGGCAAAGTGGCGGAGGCACGGGAAGCGGTGAAGCACATGGCCGCTACTCCGCGCTATCACCGCGACCTGCTGGAAGCTTGCCTGCAGGTGCCGCTGTCGGCGGAACTGGAAAGGCTTGCGCACGTGGCAGAAACCACGCAGGCGACCGAACTGGACCCGGAAACCTGGTACTACGAAGGAGCAATCTTCGGCTATTGTGGCAAGAAGCAAGCCGCGCTGCATCGGCTACAAAGCGCGGTCGAGCAGAATTATTGCGCCTATTCCAACCTTCTTTCCGACCCCTTGCTGGCCAAGCTGCGCGCTGAGCCGGCGTTCAATAAAGTACTGACCGCAGCCAGCGCTTGCCAGGAAGCGGTGCGGTCGTCGAGCGCCCCGCAGAGTCCATAAGACCAGCCTGGTCCGGGACAATCCCGGGATCAGTTCTCGCGCTTCAAGTCCGCCAGCATCCCGATGATGGGAAGGTCCTTGCCGGTCTTCACTTCGATCCGGACGGCGGTTCCTTCGGCATAACGCTTGGCCTCGCGGATGATCTTGAGCACGCGCGCGGGAAGATCGCTTCGGAGCGCCGCCTTGACCGCCTTGTCGCCCAGGGCAAACGACGCCCGGAAGCCGCCACGCGATGGGGAGAGATAGAGGATGGTCCTCGCGCCCTGCTTTACCTTCAGGGACCATCCGGCTTTAAGGGAATAGGAATTCCACTCGTGGAGTCCGGTGTCGTGCTGATCGGCTAACTCCGCAAGCAGGTGGTCCCAGAGAGGCTTGGCAGCGCCCAGTTCCGCTGAAAGTTCGTTCTCGGTGGGCTTCTTTGGCTTGCCGATGAAGGCGTTTGGAAGCATGGCAGACCCCTTGAGGAAAACACGTGGGTGAATTCAAGAGGGAGTTTAAGAGGGAAGAGGTCCGGCGACGAGGTTGTGGGTCACGTGACAGGGTGATAGGGAATCTCAGGCAGAGGCCAAAGCTCTCACGGTCCCCAAAACAGTCGAAGAGACGCAGCGGGCTGCGTCTCTTCTTTTGTACGGAGAACGGAGATAAATCGCAGAGTCTTAGATTACGATGACGGGCCGCACTCGCCGTTGGGGCCGTTGCCACCGGCGGAGGCCACTGCAACATAGGCCGGATTCGACTCCACGCCATTGAAGGTGGCGACAACCTTGTAGGATCCAATGAGGAACCATGCCGGTTTCCCAAAGGTGGGATCGCCTGTAACCCGATCATTGGGATAATTGAAGTCAGTCCAGGAGCACACGAAAGGCTCCTTCGCCGTCATCAACCCCGTGGCGCTCATCAGTACCGTCTGCGGAGGAGCTAGCAACGGAGCCTCCGTGGTGTCGGAGGTAAGATAGTCCCCCATCGGTGTGACTGTGTAAATGACCTTGTTGGTCTTGTCATAGCCCTGCTTGTTGGAATAGTTCGCAACCGCTTTAAACTGAATTGTCGCGCCTTCTCCCTGCAGGTTTACGAAACCTCCGTTACCGGTGGGCGTAAGGGTGACCGACTGGAGCTTGTTGGTGGTTCCGCAGCCGAGAAGGCCGAACATCGCCAGCGCGGTCGCTATTGCGTAGATAAGGGTTGTGCGTTTCACCGCTAAGTCCTCCGCTGAAGTCTTTGTGCATGTTGGCAAGATCGCGGAGTCGAGGCAAGGCAATTCCCCCGATGGTTTGCACCAAAGTCACATGCGGGAATGTTTTGGGACGATGATCGGGCGACGCTCTGCCGGCTAAGTTTCGAGCTTTGTGAATCTTGCGCGGAAGGGCATGTCCTCTGGGGATTGGTCTCCATGGAGCCATCAAGCGACTGCGGGGATAGGCGGATAGCGGGAATCGATGTGGGGGACACATTTCGCGGACAGGAGTGTCCGCGCCACACGGTTCAGCGCGGCGGCAGGATGTTTCCGACGCGGCGGATCTGCGCGCCAACGGCCTTGAGTTTCTCTTCGATTTTTTCGTAGCCGCGGTCGAGGTGGTAGACGCGATCGATGATGGTTTCTCCGTCGGCAACCAGGGCGGCGAGAACGAGCGACGCCGAGGCGCGCAGGTCGGAGGCCAGCACGGCGGCGCCGCTCAGGGCGGATTTTCCTTGAACGATGGCGCGACGCCCTTCGATCTTGATGTTGGCGCCCATCCGCAGCAGTTCCTGCGCGTGCATGAAGCGGTTCTCAAAAATATTCTCGGTGACGATGGACGTGCCTTCGGCCTGCGTGGCCAGCGCCATGTATTGTGCCTGCATATCGGTGGGAAAGCCGGGATACTCTTCGGTGTTCATGTCGGCGGCCCGGAGCGGCTGATCTCCCATGACGCGAACGGAGTCAGTCTTCACCGTGGTCTTCACGCCGGTTTCTTCGAGTTTGGCGAGGATGGTGGTGAGGTGCGCGGGATCGCATCCGGTGATGTTGAGGTCGCCGCCAGTGAGCGCCCCGGCGATGATGAATGTTCCGGCCTCGATGCGGTCGGGAATGATGCGGTGCCGGGCGCCGTGCAGTTTGCTTACACCTTTGATACGAATGGTCGAAGTTCCCGCGCCGGTGATCTTCGCTCCCATGGCATTGAGCAGCGCGGCCAGGTCGGCAACTTCGGGTTCGCGGGCGCAGTTCTGCATAACGGTCTCGCCTTCGGCAAGCGTGGCGGCCATGAGCAGGTCTTCGGTGCCGGTAACGGTGATCTTGTCGAAGACGATTTCGGCACCGTGGAGGCGGTCGGCAGTGGCTTCGACGTAGCCATGTTCCCGCGTGATCTTTGCCCCGAGACGCTCCAGACCTTTGATGTGGAGGTCGATGGGGCGGGCGCCGATGGCGCAACCGCCGGGGAGCGAGACGTGGGCGCGTCCGCAACGGGCGACCAGCGGGCCGAGCACGAGGGTCGAGGCGCGCATGGTTTTGACCAGTTCGTAGGAGGCTTCGGGAGCGGCCAGCGTGCGGGCGCAGATGGTGGTGCGATGGTTGGCGCGTCCGTAGCCGAGTTCGACGTCGGCGCCCATGGCGGCGAGCAGCTTGCGCGTGGTCTCGATGTCGCGGACCTGGGGAATGTTTTCGAGGATGACGGGTTCGTCGGTGAGCAATGCGGCGGCCATGCAAGGGAGCGCCGCGTTCTTTGCGCCGCTGATGCGGACGGTCCCCAGCAGGGGAGTGCCACCGCGGATGACCAGCTTGTCCATAGCGAGATGAGTTCCTGAGAATGCGCGCCTTCATTGTAACGACGAAGTTGGGCGATCGGGCGGGCGGAGTTGAGACGTGAGTTCCGTTTGTAACCCCCTGCAGGAAGTCAAAGGCATAACCACGGGGGACACAGAGGGGCGCAGGGGAAAACCGAAATCGCAGGGGCGGAGAGCTAGTTTGCTGCGGCGATTGCCTGGCGGACGTGGCCGTGGGATTTCTTCAGGGCGGCGGCGGCCTTGGCGCGGTTGACGCCAGTCTTCGCCATCACCAGTGCGACCGGGACATGGTGGCGGGCGGCGGCTAGGAGTTTGCGCGCCTGGCTGCGATTGAGGCCGGCAACCGTTTCGAGGATGCCGATGCCGCGCTCGAGCAACTTGTCGTTCTTCGGATGGAGATTGACCATCAGGCTGTCGTAGACGTATCCGAGGCGAACCATGGCGCCGGTGGAGAGCATGTTCAGGATCATCTTTTGCGCCGTGCCGGCTTTCATCCGGCTGGAGCCGGCGACCACTTCCGGACCGACCTCGGTGACGATCGCCATATGCGCAGCTTTTTCCAGCGGTGACTTCCGGTTGCATGTGACGGCAACGGTCTTCGCGCCGTGGGCGCGCGCGTATTCGAGGGCGGCGATGGTGAAAGGAGTGCGCCCGCTGGCGGCGATGCCGACCACGACATCGTTCTTCGTTGGTTTCTTCTTCGCGATTTCCTTACGGCCGAGTTCGCGGGAATCTTCGCTGGCTTCGACGGCAGCGGCCAGGGCTCGGCGGCCGCCCGCCATGATGAATTGGATTGATCTTGGAGCAATGCCGAAGGTGGGCGGGCACTCGGCGGCGTCGAGGGCGGCGATGCGTCCGCTGGTGCCGGTGCCGACGTAGATGAGGCGTCCGCCGCTGGAGAGCACGGCGGCGATCAGGTCGACGGCGCGGGCAATTTGCGGCAGGGAGCGTTTTACGGCGTGCGCGACTTTGGCGTCTTCAGAATTGATGATGCGGGCGATTTCGAGAGAAGACTTGCGGTCGAGGTTGGCGGCGGCCGGGTTGGGTTGCTCGGTGGCGAGGCGGCGGAGATTGGGCTTTCTGGAATCGCGGCTCACGCGGTGTGCCTCGCTGTAACTTTTCTTGGGCCCCGACGAACTGCAGGTCCCTCGCTGCGCTCGGGATGACAATGCATAGGTGGGGAAGGCGATACCGACGCGTTTGTTCGGGGGGCAACAGCAGGTCCTTCGCTTCGCTCAGGATGACAATTCATAAATGGCTATCCGGTGCTTCCACTGTTCGACAAAGCTTCCACGATTGCGTCATGCACTGCCGGACGGACTTGTTTGATTGCCTGATTCTGGCAGTCGGGCCAGGTGCGGTTCGTCAGCAAGGTTATCGAAAGATGGCGGTCGGGGTCGATCCACAGCGAGGTTCCGGTGTAGCCGAGGTGTCCGAAGGAGTGGGGCGAAAAATACTTGCCGGACTGCGAGGGGGCGGAAGGCGTGTCCCAGCCCAGAGCGCGCGAAGTGCCGGCGGGGGACGATTCGCGGCGGGTGAATAGCTCGATGGTTTCGGGACGCAAGATGGGGCGTCCGCCGTTGAGCATGGCGTGGGCGAAGGCGGCGACGTCTTCTGCGGTCGAGAACAGGCCCGCGTGACCCGCGACTCCGCCTAGTACGCTGGCGTTTTCGTCTTGAACTTCGCCTTGGATAGTTCTGCCGCGGAAAGTGCTTCGAGGTGCTGAAAGCACATCCGCAGGCTGGCGGACAGGAGTGTCCGCCCCACACTGATGGGCGGTGGGAACGGTGCGGTCGCGCCAGGTCCTCGGCGGGTTGAACGCGGTGTGCGACATGCCGAGCGGGCCGAATATCTCGCGTTGGCAGAAAGCGTCGAGCCGTTCGTCGGCGAGTCGCTCTAGGGCGATACCGAGGGTGATGAACCCGATGTCGCTGTATTCGGCGCGGATGCCAGGGGCCGCGGTGAGTTCGGTGGTGAAGGCTGCGTCGAGGAGTTCGTCGCGGGTCTTGGCGCGAAGGAAGAGCTTCTCGTAGGCGGGCAGGCCGGAGCTGTGCGCCAGGAGCATGCGCAGCGTGACTTGGAGGCGACGGGCGTCACTCGTGGCGAATTCAGGGACGATCGCGGTGACCGGGGCGTCGAGGTCGAGCAGTCCGCGTTCGTACAGGATCATGGCCATGGCGGTAGTGGCAACGACTTTTGTGACCGATGCCAGGTCAAAGATGCTCTCGAGGGTGACGGCGGTAGCGGCGAGATCGTAGGTGAAGCGGCCAAGGGCCTTGTGGGCGATGAGTTCTCCGCCGAGAGTGACGGCGAGAGAGCACGCGGGGAAGGCGCGGGCGGCGATGGCGTTTTCAAGTAATGCGAAGGCGGCGCGGAAACGGTCATCCTGCGCGGAGGGATTTCGGACCAGGAAAGCGAAGCCGGCGGCGCGGTTGGGCGTTGACGTCAAGGTGTTGGGAAGCTGATGGGGTTATAGCAAAGGCTGCGGGTGGAGGCAAACGGTCGACCGTTACCACCGAGACTCGCCGCGACTTCGTGAGCTTGAGGCGCTTCTGCGGCGTCGTGTACAGTCACAACACACGTGAATCGCAAGGCAAAAATTCTTCTGCCGGCCGTTTTGCTCATCGGCTTGATCTCCGGTACGACTGGCTTCGCGCAGACTTCGCTTGAGTCCCGGCTCAATGCTCTGGATCCCATCATCAACAGCGCGATCGCTGAGGGACAGATTCCCGGCGCGGTTTTAATTGTCGGGCATGACGGGAAAGTGGTCCACCGAAAGGCGTATGGGCACCGGGCCCTCGACCCTCGGCGCGAGGCGATGACGCTGGATACGGTGTTTGACTGCGCGTCGCTGACGAAGGTGATCGCGACAACGACCGCGGCCATGCAACTGTGGGAGCAGGGCAAGTTCCGCATGAGCGATCCGGTGGCAAAGTATATTCCGGAATTTGCGCAGAACGGGAAACAGGACATCACGATTCGTCAGTTGCTGGTGCACTACTCGGGGCTGGCGCCGGATCTGGACTTGTCGAAGCCGTGGCAGGGAAAAGAGGCGGCGTACCGGATGGCGTTCGAGGTAGCGCCGGAGCGGTCACCGGGGTCGGCGTTTGTTTATAGCGATATCAATTTTGAAGTGCTGGGGGCGCTGGTGGAGCGGCTGTCGGATCAATCACTCGACGCGTACACCCAGAAGCATGTGTTCGTGCCGCTGGGGATGACCGAGACGCGGTTTAATCCGCCGGCGAGTTGGGCACGGCGTACGGCTCCGACCGAGGAGGACGAGAACCATCACATGCTGCGCGGGGTAGTGCATGATCCGTCGGCGCGGCGGATGGGCGGCGTAGCGGGGCATGCGGGACTGTTTTCGACTGCGGACAGCCTGGCGAAGTTTGCGCAGGCGCTGCTGGATGGCGGGCGCGGCGTATTGAATCCGGCGACGATTGCCAAGATGACTGCGCCACAGCAACCGCCGAATGCAACGGCAGTGCGGGGATTTGGATG
>Ga0302322_100000027_pt1 | contig 79920 bp, 38 predicted proteins | sample Fen_T0_2_FD_203757 | JGI IMG/M metagenome (GOLD analysis project Ga0302322, IMG submission 203757) | Peat permafrost microbial communities from Stordalen Mire near Abisko, Sweden - Fen_T0_2 | ecosystem: Environmental > Terrestrial > Soil > Wetlands > Permafrost | place: Sweden: Abisko...
GACAATGGAGCAAGTGCTGCCAATGCTCCCAACCCCGGTGCAGGTTTTCTCAGTGTGGCGGCCCCTTCGCGGTTTGACTTTGACGGCGCGGTGGGCGAGGTTGGGGCTACCGCCGCGATTACCAATAAATCCAATCCCAGTGCCTGTGCCAACCAGGTACGAGTTGGCTTCTTGGCGCCGACTCTGGCTTTATCGGCAAGATGCTGGTCGTGGGTGGTGGCACCTTGCGCATCACAAACCGGTTCAATTTGGGAGGTAATCCGCCAACGTTCCAACCGTGGAACAAGTTGGAAGTCTCAGCCTTGATAACCCTCTTGAGCTAACAATTTTGCACTGAAGGAAATCACCTCGATACTCGCCTTGTATGAATGTAACCAAACAACCCCAAAAACCTCAACCAGGCTTCACCTCTCGTATGAGAAATAAATATTGTATAATTGTTGCGATGACACTGCTCGCGGCATTGAATAGTCCGGCGGCCAGCGGCAACTGGACAAATAATGCCGCCAGCGTTTGGAGTGCGGCCACCAACTGGAGTTCGAATCCCACCGTGCCGGGCACGGCGGCGGGTGATACCGTGGGTTTGACTTTCGACATCACGGCGAACCGCACCGTCACGATTGATACGACGTCCCGCACGGTGGGCACTTTGAACATTGGCGACCCAACTTCCGGCTTTTTTGCCTATACCTTGGCGGCCAGTGGTGGGGCGAATTTGACGTTCAATAACAATGGCAGCGGCGCGTTGCTGGCCAAACCGATGGTCGCGAACACGGCTTTAGACCTGATTTCCGCGCCTATTACCCTGGCGGACAATCTCACCATTGATACGGCGGCGACGGGCAGTGTCAATTCTTTGCAGCTCAGCGGTGTGATCAGCGAAAGCGGCGTGCGAACCCTCACCAAGAATGGGCCGGGGGGAATATATGTGAACGGCGCAAATACTTTTAGCGGTGGCACCATCCTGAATGCCGGCGAGATCCAGTTCAACAACAACTTAGCCTTTGGCACCGGGCCGCTGACCATCAATGGCGGGTCGCTGACCGCGCGCATCGCCGCCAGAACGATCACCAATGCCATGGCAGTCGGCGGCGATTTCACCTTCATCAGCGCCAATGCCGGAGGCAACAGCTTGACCTTGACAGGAAACCTTGAACTGGGTGCCGCGACGCGCACCATCACCGTCGCCAGCACTGCGAATCCGAGCGGCTTCATAACGGGGATAATTTCCGGCGGCAACGCCAGCGTGGGCCTCACCAAAGCCGGGGCCTCCACGCTCAACCTGGCCGGCGCAAATACTTTCAGCGGCGATACGCGCATCGCTGCCGGCAGCGTGCAATTGAGCCCCAGCACGGGAGCGCCGACGGGCACCAGCCTGGCGCTGCAAAACAGCACGGTGGACCTGAATGCGGTGGACTCGGGCACGTTGAGTTTTCGTGGCAGCGTCGGGACGGTGGCGGCGACGTTGGGCGGATTGAAAGGTTCACGCAATCAGAGCCTGATAAACAGTTCGAGTGTGGCCGTGGCCCTGACCGTTGGGAACAATGGCCAAAGCACGACTTATTCCGGCGTGTTGAGCGGCTCCGGCGGCAGCCTGACGAAAATCGGTGCCGGGACGCTGATTCTTTCCGGAGCGAATACTTACGATGGAACCACCACCATCAGCGGCGGTTCGTTGCAGTTGGGGGACGGTGGTTCCTTCGGTTCGCTTTATGCCTCGGGGTACATTCAGAATGATGGCAACCTGACGATCAACCGGAATAGTACGGTGGTGCAGGGGGCGGATTTCGGTGGGGGCTCCATCGGGGGCAGTGGCTCGTTCACCCAGGCCGGCACTGGCACGACCACTTTCACCATGGGGAACAGCTATGCTGGCACCACGACGGTAAGTGCCGGTAAATTGGAGGTCAGTTCGGATCAGACCGGGACAGGAGCGGTCAGCGTCGCCGGTGGCGCCGCCCTCGGAATCAAAACGTCCTCGGGACAGTGGCAGCCGACAACTTTGACCCTGGGCACGGGCACGGGCTGCACGCTGGAGTTCAACAACATCGCCAATGCAGGCACGACCACAGCCCCGTTCAACCCCGGCTCGGTGAGCCGGAATGGAACCGTGATGGTCAATCTCAAAAGCATCAGCGGGGTTATTGTTGTCGGGGGTAGCGGCTACCCGGTCCTGGGAAACATGGGCGGTTCCACGACCGGTTACACCTTGGGCACCCAGCCGCCAGGGGTGAGCGGACACCTGGCGGTTGCGGGATCCACCCTGACTTTCGTTGTGGATACCGTTTCCGACATCTGGAACGCCGCCAGTCCCGGGGACAACTGGGATGTTCTCAGCACAGCCAGTTGGGCCGGCAACGCCGCCAACAATTCTCCGGCGAACACCTTCAAGGATGGCGACAGTGTGCTGTTCAACGACACCGTGCCCGGGCCACAGACCGTCACGGTTGCGGCGGTGGTGACGCCTGGTCAGGTGAACGTGGACAACACGGCCACGGAATACAGCATCATTTCCAGTGGCGCGAACAACATCGGCGGGACTGCCGCCCTGGCCAAATCGGGCGCTGGCAACCTCACGCTTTCCGGTCCGAACACTTACAGCGGCGGCACCACTTTGAGCGCCGGGCAAATGAATATCAACGACGGCGGAACCAGCAGCGCCAATTCCGCGATCGGCGCCGGCCCGCTCACGATCAATGGCGGCGCGCTTGGCAATACGGGGCCGGGCGATGTCACCTTGCTGCCCAATAATGCGCAATATTGGAACGGCGACTTCGCGTATGCCGGCGCGGGATACAATCTGAATCTTGGCACCGGGGCCGTGACGCCCAATGCCAGCCGGCAGATCAACGTCACCGCCAATACCCTGGCGGTAGGCGGCGTGATAGGCGGCGGGGCCGTCTCGCTGACCAAGACGGGCAATGGCACGCTGACGCTTTCCGGAGCGAACACCTTCAGCGGCGGCACGATTCTTTCTGCCGGTCAGTTGAACATCAACAATGGCGGCTCCAGCAGCGCCAACTCTGCGGTGGGCACCGGCACGCTCACGCTCAACGGCGGCACCATCGACAACACCAGCGCCAGTGGCGTGACGTTGGTGCCGAACAATCCGCAGGTCTGGGGCGGCAGCTTCACCTACGCCGGCTCGGTTCCCCAAAACCTGGATCTCGGGCAGGGCACGGTGACCTTGACGGCGACTCCGACCGTGACCGTCAACGGCGGCACGCTGAGTGTTGGGGGCGTGATCAGCGGCGCCTTTGGCATCACGAAGACGGGTGCCGGCACCTTGGCGCTTTTGAATGCCAACACGTTTGGCAACAACGGGGCTGCCGACACCTTGGTCAACGGCGGCACTTTGGTCATCGGCAATGATTCCGCGCTGGGAACCAGCCGGTTGAATCTGGGCGAAGGCTCCACCATCCAGTCCGCAGACAGTTCTGCGCGCGTCATCACCAACGCGCTCAACTTCGGCGGCAACACGACCTACGCTGGCACCGGCAATCTGAAATTCACGCGCGGTGCGGCCAACGGCACGCCAAAGACCATGACGGTGAACAATCCGGTGACGGAATTCAGCGGCGTGTTGAGCGGAACCATGTCTCGTACGGTGGCCGGCACTGGCCTGCTCATTTACAGCGGGGCGAACACCTACAGCCAGGGCACCAGCATCAATCCCGGGGCGAGATTGCAACTGGGCAGCGGCGGCGCCAGCGGATCACTTTCCACCAGCGGGACCATTGATGTCCAAGGCACACTGATCTTCAACCGCAGTAACGCCGTGGTCCAGGGGGTGGATTTCACTGCCAGCCCCATTACCGGCGCAGGGTCGGTGGTGCAGGCCGGTTCAGGCACCCTCACGCTCAATGCGCCCAACAGCTACACCGGTTTGACTACCGTGAACAATGGCGAACTCTTTCTCACTCCGGCCTGTCAGGGATCGGGAGATGTGCTGGTGGCTAACAACGCCAAATTCGGCGTCTCGGCCGGCTCCGTGAGCAACAGCGCCACGATCGGCAACCTGACTCTGGGCACGGGCGGCGCCACCACGCTGGATTTCTCTTATGGGTTCGCTGGCAATCCGACCAACGCCGCGCTCGTGGCGGGGGCGGTGACCATCAGCGGCACCAGCGCGATTCGCGTCGGCGGCACGTTTGCCGTGGGCACTTTCCCGGTGCTGAAATACAACAGCCTTTCCGGCGCGTTTGCGGGCACGGTCGCCGGCCCGCGTGGCGTGACGGCAACGCTGGTTAACGACACGGTCAACCACCTCATTTCGGTCACCGTTTCTTCCGTCGGAACCGGGATTGTCTGGACCGGCACCAACAACGTTTCGCCGAATCTCTGGGACTTGAACACGACCCTCAACTGGCTGCTTGGCAGCACGCCGACGGATTACATCGAGAACGTGCCGCCGGGCGATGCCGTCACGTTCAACGACTTTGGCAGCGGCCTGGTGTTGTTGAACAACACCGTCAGCCCGGCCGGCGTCACGATCAGCAACGCATTGGTCAATTATACATTCCAAGGCACCGGCCAAATCAACGCTGCGGGCGGGTTGACCAAAGTTGGCGCCGGCACGGTCACGCTGGAGGTGCCGGGAACTTTCTCCGGCAGCACGGTTCTCTCCAATGGCGCAGTCAACTTTGGCGCCAACCAGACGTTTGCCAACCTCTCCGGCAATTCCGCGTTGAGCCTCTCGACGGGCACGCCGACGCTCACGATCAACGACGGCGTGAACACCACGTTCTCCGGCAACATTGCGGGAGCCACCCTGACCAAGACCGGTAACGGCGTGCTCTCGCTGACTGGCAGCAATAGTCTCACCGTCAATCTATTTGCGAAAGCCGGCGGGTTGACGCTGGATTCCGGCTCCATCAGTGCGAATAGTTTTTGCAGCATCGGCCTGAATGGCACCGACAACGGCACGCTGACCTTGAAAGGCACCGCGAATTTCACCGCCGCCACCGATTTTAACACGGGAGACGTCGGCGCATCGGTGGGCGCATTCAATATTCAGGATACAGCCAGCCTGACTGCGAACGCATTTTATATTGGTTCGGCCAACAGTGCGGGTTCGACCGCGAGCGGCACGGTCAATCAGACCGGCGGCACGGTGATCGAACAAAACACCACGGCGGGAACATTCTGCATCGGCGGACGCGCCAGCGGAACCTCAGTGGGCGGCGTTGGAGTTTATAACGTGATCGGTGGCACGTTGAACGCAGCCAGCGCGATCCGGGTGGGATCTGTCGGGGTGGGAACCTTGAACCAAAGCGGCGGCACTGTGATCGCGAACGCCGGCGTGGACATCGCCACCATCCCCGGCGCGGTCGGCACATGCAACCTTGACGGCGGCATTCTCAGGACACTTAACATTGTTTCCTCATCGACGGTGAATTCGACTTTGAATTTGAACGGCGGCCTGGTGATTCCGACCGGGAGCACCCTGGCGTTCGTCACGAATATGATGCTGGTGAATGTCCGGAACGGCGGCGCAATCGTGGACACGACCAACTTCGATGTCACCATCAGCTCGGTAATGCAACACAGTTCCATCGGCGGCGATAACTTGGTTGACGGCGGCCTGACCAAACGCGGCCTTGGCAAGCTGAGTCTGACTGGGTTGGGGTCATCCTACACCGGGCCGACCGTCGTCACGGGCGGCATGCTCGATCTCGCTGCCGGGTCAGTTGCCAACCTGAACAACGTGACGATCAACAACGCTGGCATCCAACTTGGCCTTGGCGGGGGGGCAACGACCTTTTCGGCCGCAAATGTGGTGTTGGCCGGCAACTCGGCTTTGTACCTGAATTACGGCCTGGTTTCCGGCACCCCGGTTACGGCCCTTGGCGCCAGCGGGAGCCTGACCGTTTCCGGTACGACGATGATCAACGTTTACGGTTATGGTTTTGCGATGGGGCAATTTCCGTTGGTCACTTATACCGGCACACCGTTGGCGAACCTGAATGATTTCGCGTTGGGCGCCCTGCCTTATGGGGTCACTGCGAACTTGGTAAATAACACGGCAAACCACTCCATCGACTTGATGGTCACGGCAGTCAGCGCGCTCCAGTGGGTTGCGCTTACGGCCAACGACGGGTTAGGGTCTTCCAGTTTTAATTCTGGATTGAACTGGCAGGATTTCAATGCCCCATCCATCAACAATGGCTACTTCACTGGCGGGTTCCTGCTGCGTTCACCCGCGGACAGCAGCGCCCATGCTTTCGGTGGGGCCGTTCTGGCGGTGGATGCGAAGGGGCAACTCTTGCTTAAGGGAACCGGTGCGCAGACCATTAACGTGGACAACCTGCTTTTGAATGGCGGGTTGGTGCTCTTCGGAGTTTCGACGTCGGACAACCTCTCGGAAACTTTGACCGGTGCTGTGACGCTTCAATCCGGCTTGACCAGCATCATGGCCGCCAACGGCAGCGCGGGCGCGGCTGAAACCTTGAACGTTACCGCCCCCATCAGTGGCGGCGGCAATCTCCAAATCAATGGCATCAGCGGGAATGTCGGCACCATCGTGCTGACCGCGAACAACACCTACACCGGCAGCACGACCGTGGCTGCGGGAACACTGGTCGTCAACGGAGCAAACGGCAACTCCGCCGTCACCGTCAACGCTAATGCGACCTTGGGTGGCATCGGCAGCATCGGGGGAACGATTGCGGTCCAGCTGGGTGGAACTCTCTCGCCCGGCATTCCTGCCCGTGGCGCCTTGACGTCGGCGATTGGTACGTTGACGTCCGGCAACATGACCGTGGGCGGCACAATGCTTATGAAGATCGACCGCGGGGCGGTGCCGGGTTGCGACAAGCTGGTCGCACCGAGCATTGTGGTGAATCCTGGCGCGACCTTGACCGTGAGCAATCTCGGCTCAACCGCTTTCGCGGCCGGCGACACCTTCACGTTGTTCAGCACGCCGGTCACCGGGGCGTTTGGCACGGTGAATTTGCCGCCACTGCCGGATGGCAGCGTGATGTGGACCAACCGGTTGGCGGTCAACGGAACCATTGCGGTCATCGCGACAACCATCAATACCAATGGTCCGGTACTGACAAACTCAGTTTCTGGAGGCATCTTGACCCTGTCGTGGTCGGCAGATTACAAGGGCTGGACGCTGGAGGCGCAGACCAATTCTCTGGCGGCGGGGCTGGGAACAAACTGGGTTGACGTGCCTGGTTCCACCGCTGTCAATGCCGTTTCCATTCCCATCGCCACCACCAATGGAGCGGTCTTCTATCGCTTGAAACTTTAACGCCTCGCGCAGCCGGAAGGGCACGCCATGCCCTTCCGGCCATATCATGTTTTAGTAAGGAACGATCCTCCGCGATTTATTAACTTTCGTGGTCATTGACAAATTTTTATGCGTAAACAGGCCGCTACACTAATCGAACTGCTGGTAGTCATGAAAATTAACGGCTCTTGGAATGCGAAGGACGCGGCCCGCACGCGCCATGACAACATGCCGGCACAGGCGGCGGCTGACGTTCTGACGACGGGCGGCAACGAGGTTATCTGCGACGGCTCTGTGGAATGGATCATGGGGCAGGCCATGTTTTGCCGGACCGTCTGGAAGAAAGCCGGCACCAGCATTGGTTACTTCTATGAAGATCCGCTGGATTTTAATCCAACCCTTAAGGCGTCGCTTAAGTTCCTCGCCTGCAAATCTTGAAGCGCAGAGTGCCGCCTTGCCCAATTTATAATTCATCATGGAGATTCATAAGAAAAAAGCACTAAAAGATGAAAAGCACATTCATCAGCCGATCGCGATTGGCTTACAAGGCTGGGGCAGGTGGGCCGCCCTGGCTTTGCTTTTTGGGCTGCTGCCTCTGCCTGCCGCCAATGTGACGCTAATGACGGGCGATGCGGCTGGAACATCGAGTTTGACCGGAGCCACGAACTGGAATAATAGCACGTCGCCATCTGCGGGGAATGCCTATTTTACTGCGGGCCATACTTTACGGACAACGAACGCCATCACGTCGGGAGGGAACGTTATCTTTCAGGGCGGATCGCTGTCGATCGATGCGGGCGGTCGTCTGCTTGGCAAAAGCGGCAATAACATTTCGGGGAATACCACCTCGAACTCCATCACGGTCAACAATCTCATTCTTAATGGCGGGATCTTGGATCAAGCCGGGGCTAATTCGGATAACGCCATTTTGACCGTAGCCGGCAAGATCAACGTCCAAGCCGCCTCATATTTGGGCGCTCTCGGCAGCACGGCCAATGGCAGTGCCTCCTTTGAAATTCTCAATATAACCGCCGCGATCAGCGGCAGTGGAGATCTTCAGCTTGGCGGCGCCAGCGTGAATGCCGGCGCGGACAACGGCATGGTTGTTTTTGCCGGCACCAATTCTTACGCCGGTACCACTACCGTGGCCGGAGGAACTTTACTTATCAACTGCCCGAGCGGCAACGGCAACGTTGTCGTCACAAACGGCGGCACCCTTGGCGGCACTGGCAGCATCGGCGGGATGCTCACCGTGTTTGCGGCCGGGAAACTCGCGCCTGGCACTCCCGCTTCCGCGCTCTCGACGGCTTTGCTGGGCACGCTTACGGCAAGCAACTCCGCGACGATTGCGGGCACGGTGCTGATGAGAATTGACAGGTCAGGAACGACGTCCAACGACCGTTTAATGGCTCCAAGCATTGTCGTTAGCCCAGGAGCGACTCTGACGATAACGAACGTCGGCTCGACCAACTTCGTCGCGGGCGACAGTTTCGCACTTTTCAACACGCCAATCAGCGGGTCTTACAGCACACTGAACCTGCCGAAGTTGCCGAACGCAAGCGTTGCCTGGACCAACAGACTTGGAGTCAATGGGACCATTGCCGTCATCAGTGTGGACATTCTCGGAGTCGGAGCAGCCATGCCCCCGCTGGTTACAATCAGCCAATCCACTTTGCTGACGGTTGCGGTCACTCCGGCCGTCGCTCCGGCCAGCACCGGTATCTCGGTTACTGCTAATCTGACAGCAATCGGCGGCTCCGGTGCGCAGACCTTTTATGACGACGGCACGCACGGCGACGTGGCGGCGGGCGACAAGGTTTTTTCTTTCAACGCGACAGTCGCTTCCAACACCATTCCGAGCAGTTTGAATCTGAGTGCCAGTGTAAGCGACGCGCAAGGTCGCAACATGTCGGCAACGATTGCGTTGACAGTGCTTGCACCTGGCGGAGCGTTTCCTCCAGCTGCGTTTCTGCCGATTTCTGAAACCAGCGTCGTCCATTCCATGCCACTGGCCGCAGGTGGAAAGATGACGCCGCTTTACTACAGCGCTAATGACGCCATGGTGGTTGGCATCGCGGCTGGCGCCTTACGTGATGATTTGCAGCGGGTCGCAGGAATATTGCCGTCGCTTTCCAGCAGTGATCCCACACCATCCGCTAGCGCGGTCTTCATTGGAACCGTCGGGCGAAGTAGTTTGATCGACAGCTTGATCGCCGCGCGGAAGTTGGACGTCACAGCGATTCGAGGGCAGTGGGAAGCATACCTGGCGGTGGTGGTCACGAACCCGGTGGCTGGCGTGGATCAGGCCTTGGTGATAGCGGGCAGCGATCGTCGTGGCACGGCGTTTGGTGTGTTCGGGCTTTCGGAGGCCATCGGGGTTTCACCGTGGTATTGGTGGGCGGACGTGCCGGTGGTCCAACGCCCGGCGTTGTATGTGAGTGCGGACAGTTACGTTGATCCGTCGCCGGGCGTGAAGTATCGCGGGATTTTTCTAAACGACGAGGATTGGGGGTTAAATCCGTGGGCGGAGCAGACATTTGACCCCGCCGGGCAGGTCGCTCCGACCACCTACGCGCGGATTTATGAACTGTTGCTGCGGCTGCGAGCCAATTACATCTGGCCGGCGATGCACGATGTCACGAAAGCGTTCTATGCCGTCCCTGGCAACCAGGAAATGGCGGAGCGCTACGCCATCGTCATCGGCACGTCGCACCACGAGCCAATGCTGCGCAATACGTCGGAATACAACACCACGACCCTTGGTGCTTACAATTACTGGACGAACCGGGCGAATATTTACAACTTCTGGGAGCAACGGGTCATCCAAACCGCGACCAACGAAAGCACCTATATTGTCGGGATGCGCGGATTGGGCGACGCCGCCATGATTACACCCGGCGGCACGACGACGCAACAGAAGGCCGATGAGCTGCAAAACTACATCATTCCTGACCAACGGCAGATGATCCACGATCACGTCAACGCCAACCCGGCACTTGTGCCGCAGGTTTTCGTGCCCTACAAGGAGGCCCTCACGCTTTATCAGACCGGGATGCAAGTGCCCGACGATATCACGCTGGTGTGGCCCGACGACAACCACGGATATATTCGCGAACTTTCCAGCGCTGCGGAACGCCTCCGCGGCGGCGGCTCGGGTGTTTATTACCATTTGTCTTATTGGGGGCCGCCGGCCAGTTACCTCTGGCTGCTCACCACGCCACCAGCGATGACGTGCGAAGAGATGATGAAAGCCTGGGATTATCAGTCCCGCAGAATCTGGATTGCTAACGTCGGCGACCTGAAGCCCGGCGAGATCGGCGTGGAGTTTTTTCTCCGACTTGCGCGGAATCCCGAAGCCTTTCGGAATTTCGATCAGCACGCTTACCTCGCGCAATGGGCGGCGCGAAATTTTGGCGCCGCGAATGCCGAGGCCATCGCCACATTATTGGATGAATATTACCGGCTGAACATCATCGTCCGTCCGGAGCAGCTTAATTTTACGACAAGCGGCTTTGATTTTGTCGGCCATGGCGATACGGCGCAGCAGCGGCTCGATCAGCTCGCCGCCCTCACGGCGTCGGCCAACGCACTTTACGCCCAATTGCCTGCAAATATGAAAGCGGCATTCTACGAGATGATTCTTTATCCCATTCGCGGGGCGGATCTGCAAAATCAAAAGGTTCTGTTCGCCGAGCGTAGCCGGTTGTGGGCCGCGCAAGGCCGCGCCGCCACGACGAACCTTGCCCTTGCCGCGCAAATTGCTCAAAACAACATCCTGGCAGAGACGGCGTTCTACAACCGCACCAACGCAAATGGCAAATGGAATCGGATGATGACGGTCACCACCACCGGCGAAGCCAAGCAGCCGTATATCCTGCCGACATTGGGCAGCTACGTTGCGCCGGGGACCGCCGGGTTGGGCGTGACTGTGGAGGGCTCGGCCGCTGTGCTGGGCACCAATGCCGGGACGCTGCCGTCGTTTAACCCTGTGGCGAATAAGCCTTGCTTCATTGATGTTTTCAATGCTGGCACGGGAGCGATGTCGTGGACCGCCCAAAGCAGCGCCCCGTGGATCACCCTCACGCAGACCAACGGCAGCGCTGACGCGCGCATTTGGGTGGGGATTGATTGGCTGAGCGCACCCCGCGGCTACGCCGTTCCTGGTGCGATTGTCATACGCGGTGCCGGCGCGACCAACACCGTAAATGTGAAGACGTTTTATCCGGGCTCGCTCAATCTTGCGACACTCCCCGCAGCGGTGGAAAACAATGGCGTCGTTACGATGGAAGCGGAGAATTTCACGTCGCAACAGGACGGAACGAATGGCGTCGGCTGGCGGAAGCTGACGCGCGCGTGCGCATCGGGTGGCGGCATGACAATCCTGCCGGTCACGGCGGCAGTCATTGATCCGGTGGCAATCTCAAGCACGACACCTTCGCTCAACTACCAGTTTTACACGTTTAGCACTGGTGCCGCGAAGGTCCAGATGGCGTGCCTGCCCACACACAAGCTCACGTCCGACCATGTTGGCTGCCGCTACGCTATTTCACTCAACGGTGACATGCCGCAAATTGTGGACATCAACGCCGATGAATTTTCAGCCGGCTGGAATGTCAATGTTCTGCGCGCTGCTGCTTACGGCACCTCGCATCACTTGATCTCCGACTCGGGTCTGCAAACGTTGAAGGCCTGGATGATTGATCCCGGAGTGGTGCTGGACAAGGTCGTTGTCACGATCAATAGCGGCGTGTTTGAGGCCGAGAACCTGAGCTTTGCCGCCTCGGGGGCCTGCCATATATTTTCGGAAGCCGGTGTCAGCGGAGACGGGGCGGTATCGTTGGATGCTACTGGCGTTGGACAATACATCACATTCACCTTGCCTCACCTCGTTGCCGGCCCTTGCGACCTGACTGTGCGCGTCAAAATGTTGGATGCCAGAGGGATCGCGCAAATGTCGATCGGCGACACCATTAACGGTCCGTTCGCCAATCTTGGAAGTCCGCTGGACTTGTACGCTTCATCCGCGGCTTATACAAACCTCGTGACCATTCGGGTCACGAACTCAATCTCTGGCCCAAAATATCTCAGGTTTATGGTTACAGGCAAAAACGCATCTTCCAGCAGTTATCAGGTGGTTTTTGATACTTTCACGTTTGTTCCTGTCGGGGGCGGCGAGGCCGTTTCCGGGATGCAAGACTGGCGCATGGCTTTTTTTGGCGCGACGGACAATATCGGGGATGCTGCTGACGCTGCCGATCCCGACCAGGACGGTATTCCCAATCTGCTCGAATATGCGACCGGCAGTTATCCCACCCAGACCAGCGGTAATCTCCTGAGCGTGACGGTGACCAACCATCATCTGGCCGTGACCTTCAACCGGGCCAAAGCTGCCACCGATGTCACGATCCATGTGGAAACCGCCAGCAGCTTGCCGGACTTGATTTCCAGGGCCACGGAAATCTGGTCGAGTGCCGTTGTGCCATATCCTGAAGGTTTGACACCTGTCGCGCCAGTCACGGTTGTTGACCCTCAAGAAAACACCAACGCCACGCGCTTCGTCCGGTTAAGGGTAACACGTCCTTAGTTTGAAATCCGAAACATTACAATTGCCCTGCGATTTAAATGTTGGAAATGTCATGCTGAAACCCGGTAACTGATCCAAACCATCCCCGAGAAACTAACAACACTCTGTAGCTTTTGAGAATCTCAACCTTGTCAAAGTTGCTTCTATTTTCGGCGATCATTCTGGTGATGGCTGCGGATCCTGCGCCAATCAACACCCTCCGCGACGCCAAACTGGGGCGCGATGGCGACCATGCGATTTCATCACGCTACGAATTGATAACAGCCCCTCCATCGAAAACCTCCAATCCGATTGGCGGGCGGCATACTGCGCGCAGTGTGGTCCGAGGCAAACGTGTCGAGCACAGGCTTAACGAGCAGAAAGTGGCGGAGTACGGGCGCGGCTCGCCCGCGTGTTGGGCGCTGGTCGCGCAGAGCAAATTCAAAAATATCCCGGACTTTGGCGGGTGGACAGACGCATATCTTGTTGGAGGAACACCGCAACGAAGTCTGTTTGCGCAACGTTAAGAGCCGCGAATTATCCGTTAAATCCTTTTATCGCCGGCCAAAACCTGCTTTTATGAAACCAAACGATCGCCAACATGCCTTTGGGCCGATGCGCCGCCGCTGTCCTCTGAACGGCCCGCCGCCTCGCAAGAACTGGAAACAGCATTGCCAGTTGTGGCCGGCTGTCATTTTGTGTAACTAATGTCGGTTCACCAAACCTGCCTCCGCCACGGAAAATATTTTATTAAATGAAAGCTTTGCCCGGTTCACTCAGCCTTGGCGATACACCGTTTTGGCGGGCAGCCCGGTTGGTTTCTGTTTTGTTGGTTTTGCATCTTCTCGGCCGGGCTTCGGTTTTTGCTCAGCCATATCAACTTCGGGGATACATGAACGCGCACGATCCGTCCACGGTCATCAAGTGCAAGGACCGCTACTACATATTCGCGACGGGACAAGGGATCGTGAGCCGGTCGTCGGCTGACAAGGTATTTTGGAATGCCGGGCCAAAGGTTTTTGCGAATCGGCCTGCCTGGACCACCAATGCCGTGCCGGGCTTCGCTGGAACTTTCTGGGCGCCGGAAGTGCTCTACGTCAGCAATCGCTATTGTCTTTACTATTCCGTCTCCACGTTTGGCAGTCAGGTTTCGGCCATCGGACTGGTCACCAACCCCACGTTGGATCCGGCGGATCCAAATTACCTTTGGACCGACCAGGGGCCGGTGATTGCTTCGACCAACGGACTGGCCTACAACACCATTGATCCCTGCCTCGCTTGGGATGCCACTGGGAAACTCTGGCTATGTTTCGGCTCCTACTGGAACGGCATTTATCTCACTCAACTGGATCCGGTAACCGGGTTGCGCATCACGCCGAATTCAACCACCTACCGCCTGGCCTACAACAGTTCGATTGAAGCATCGTATCTTTTCCGGCAGGGCAATTACTACTACCTCTTCTGCAACTGGGGCTCCTGTTGCGATGGCGTTGATAGCACTTACAATATTCGCGTCGGTCGCAGCACCGCCATCACCGGCCCTTACCTCGATAAGAACGGCGTGAATATGGTCAGCGGTGGCGGCACTTTGTTCCTGCGCGCTTCGGGCAAATATTCCGGCCCCGGACATGTCGGGATTTTGTCTGAGGGAGGAACGCTCTTTCTCACGCACCATTACTATGACGCCAATGCCTGGGACTCAGGGTATAATGCTTACGGCACACCGCGCTTTGCGATGTTGCCATTATCCTGGACGGCCGACGGCTGGCCGGTGTGCGACAACAGTTGGTCGGCCATCTACAATTTTCAGTCGGGCGCGCGAGACGAGAATGGTCAATACTCCGGCCTGTTACTCAATGGCGCATCGGTAAAGAGCGACCCTGTATACGGTCACGTCCTGGATCTCAACGGCACCAACCAATGCGTCTGGCTGCCTCCCGGTGTGGGTTACGCGCAAACTTTCGCAGCGGTCGTCAAGTGGCGTGGGGGCGGCGGTTGGCAGCGCATCTTTGATTTTGGCACCGATACGTCAAAGACAATTATGCTCAGCCCGTCAGTCAGCGGCAATGTAATGCGTTTTGACATCAATCCGGGAGGCAATTTGCAGACGTTGCAATGGACTCAACCACTGCCTACGAATACCTGGATGCACGTTGCCGTAACGCTCGATGGCTCGAAGGGCATTCTTTACGTCAATGGAGCCGCGGTTGCCACCAACATCAGCATGACTTTGCTACCCTTGAACGTCGCGCCGCAGACCAATCATCTTGGCCGGAGCAAATTTGACGTGGATCCTTACTTTAATGGTCAATACGCAGCCTTTCGCGCCTACAGCCGCGCACTGACGGCGGCGGAAATTGCAGCACCGGTGCCCACCATCGCGTCTCCAACGGATGGTTCGGCGTGTTGGTCGGGTGGCACGATCCGTTTTCGCGGCCTGGCCACCGACTTCATGAGCGTGCCGCTGGCTGCCAGCAACCTGACCTGGCAGATTCAGTACTTGGACAATGGGCGAACCAACGTGGTGTTGAGCCCGGTCAGCGGTTCAAGTGAAGGTGTATATACGGTGCCGGCCAATGTGACAAATGGTGTGTATCGTGTCTGCTTGACGGCCACCGATAATCTCGGACGCAAAGCTACGAATTCTGTGAACGTGTATGCCTCGGTGACGGCCGGTTCGAATGCGTGGTCATCGTTCTATCCTCTTACCTACAATGCCCTGGACGTGAGCAATAACTTCAACGGCACGCTCGTGAACGGCGCCTCGTTTGTAAATGACCCGACGCGCGGAAATGTCCTGAACCTGACGCCGGCCGCCAAGCAATACGTCAGACTCGCCACCGGCGCTGGCGCTGCTCAAACCGTGTCAGGTTGGGTCAAGTGGAACGGCGGCAGCAACTGGCAGCGCATTTTCGATTTGAGCAAGAACAACAATTGCTTCTTCTATCTTACGCCCTGCAACACCTCCACCCAGTTGCAATGTGTGATTACGCCGGACTATGCCGCTTATAAACGAACGGTCGAGGCTCCGGGCCCATTACCTGCCGGTGAGTGGGCGCATGTCGCGGTCACGATGAACGGGCGTGAAGGCATTCTTTACCTTAACGGGAATGCGGTGGGCGTCAATAACAGCGTTAATCTCTTTCCGTCCGATATCGCTGGCACCAACTGCTTTTTGGGGCGGAGCCAATTTTCCGCCGATCCATATTTTGACGGACGGCTCAGCGCCTTGCGTTTGAACTCAAGAGTGCTTTCGCGTGCCGAGCTCGTGGCGCCGCAACCGGTGATTCTCCACCCCACCAATACAGCGAAGTTCGCAGGCGGAGCAGCGCTGGGTTTTGCTGGTGCGGCCAAGGATTACTCGGATGCCAGCTTGCCTCCGAGCGCGTTTTCGTGGAGCGGACAGCTTTACTCGAACGGGCAGCCATATGCCGCCTTCGGCCCGTGGGCAGGCGTAGTCAGCGGTGCGTATTTTGTTCCGACCAACGCGGCAACAACCACGAACGTCTTTTACCGCATCAATCTTACGGTCACTGATACCAATGAAAATCAGCAGACGGTTTCGGCGGATGTGCAGCCGCTGACAAGCGTGCTGGGATTTGGCACGGTACCCGCTGGCTTGAGCATCGTTTTGGACGGCCAGAGCCTGAACACCTTGACATCTGTTGTTGCCGTAGCCGGGATGAGCCGGGCGGTTGGTGTGACGTCTCCGCAGTTTCAAGCCGGCACGAATTATCCGTTCGTGGTCTGGTCCGATGGCGGCGCGCGGTTCCACTACATCACTGTTCCATTCACCAACGCCAGTTTCACTGCCAGCTTTGTGCAGCCGACCATGGATGTGGGATCAAGCGATGGCGGGCTGGACATATTGTGGCCAGGCTGGGCTGCGCCAATGAAACTGGAGTCCACGACGGATCTGACGCCGCCGGTTCTCTGGTCCGAGTTGGGAGTGCCAATCATTCCAACCAACAGCATGCTTGGTGTCCACCTTCCGATGACAAACACGAGCCAGTTTTACCGGTTGAAGCTCCCATGATTAGCCGTGAGCAATGATTTCCGCCAAGAAGCTGACCAAGCCCTGAATTATTGAATCGCACATTTAGCCGTGCCGTGCCGCGTGGTTGGACCGTTTAGTTTGTTTGGAGGTGTCGGGGGGTGTCAGGGGCTCGCATCAACGCGTCGGCCTTCCAGGCAGTTGACTCGCCGTTCTTCAACGACTTCTGCACCAGACTTTGGACCGGTCCTTGCCTGTGCTGCGATTGCCTTTCCTATGCCTTGAACTGAGATCAAATCTCTTTGGTGATGAATCTTGCTGTTTTGATTCTCTGGAGATGAGTATTGACGCTGCTCGTTCTGAGGAAGTCATGCTGAGATAAAATTCTCCTCATGACTTTTCCCCTTATGCGCAAATTGTGATTTCATCATCCGCTTTGACTTCGCTCTGTAAGAACCTATGTATAGGCAGCCGGATGATGCGATTTGCAACATATTTCCATTGCCAGCATGGCTTGCGGCGCTTGGTGATCGCAATTTTGTTGGTGTTGTCGAGTGCCAAGAAGTGGCAGCGCCGAGTCTCGTGCTCTTCAATGGCAACTATTGCATACTTCGGTTTTGGATGTTTGGAATTGAAAAGGAAAAGCTCCCGTTTTAACGGGGGCTTTGTTGATTTTATTCAGTAGCATCCCATAGGAATTTTGTAAAAACCCTCGAAAATCGGGCCTTCTTTATACTTTCCGAATTCGTGGGATGGGGGTGTGGCGCTATTTTTGCCTTTGCCATTTCGAATCATCAATAAAATCAAGGGTTTTATGCGCATTTTCTATGGGACGCTACTGGATTTTATTCTCAGATAAAGTGTTGGAGTCTAGTGGGTCCGAACCCATGACCTTCTCATTGCGAACGAGACGCACGATATTGATTTTATTAACTTGTGTGACGTTTATTGGTGCTGGTGTCAATAAATGTCGTGCCTGATCATGGCGGCACGGTCACAGAGACGGGATTTTTTCATCGCCAATGGCTCCGGCTTGCCGCGCTGATTCATGACAGGACGCCCGGGTGATGGAACGGTGGCCATCAAGCTCATAAAATCCACCTGTGGGCACCGGCTCCCAACTGCTCCCCACCGCCGCCCGCTTTGAGCGCATCGGTTGTGCAATATTATTCGCCGAAGAAAATTGAAAGACCGGCATGTGACAGTACGGTAATTTATGGCCAATATCACCAAACAATTGGATTCATGCAGAATTGTCGCATCAACCTGAACCATCGGTGGCGAACACAGCCAGCGCGTCCTGCGTGCCGCAGCACCACAGACAAGCGCGGGTGGCCAGCCAAGAGGTTTGATGAATCGCTTGGTTAATAGATTTTCTCTCGTTTTTATCATATGATGATTTATCAATTGCATCGCCTGCCCGGTCGTCGGGCCTTCACGCTGATTGAATTGCTGGTGGTAATCGCCATAATAGCGATTCTGGCGGCCATGTTGCTGCCGGCCCTGTCCAAAGCCAAAATCAAGGCGCAATCCGCCAGCTGTTTAAGCAACCAGAAGCAACTCGCGCTGGCGTGGACCATGTATGCCTCTGATAATCAGGGGGCGATCGTCAATTTCAACACGACGACCAATGCGACGGGCGACAAGCCGTGGTTGTTGGCGTTGCCCAATCCGATGCCGAACACGCTGGGCATGTCGGGGGAGGACAAGGACGTTGCCATCGTGCAGGAGGGGTACAAGCAAGGAGCGCTCTACCAAAATGCTCCCAATGTCGGGGTGGTGCATTGCCCGGCGGATCAGCGGGCAAGCCACCCATTTATCGCGAACCCAACGACTTCGCCCGGTTCATATGCTTACGGCAGCTATTCGGGGGCGGGCGGGATGAACGGATTTACTTACGAATCCGCGCCGATCAAGAAGGATGCCGGCATCCGGCATCCCAGCGAACGTTTTTTGTGGGTGGAGGAAAACGATCCGCGTGGTGAAAACCGGGGTCCGTGGGGCATGCATGGGGGCACACCGCCGGACTTTGCCGATGCCAGTTTTGTGGACTCCGTGGCGGCCTGGCACGGGGGCACGAGCTCCTTTAATTGGGCCGACGGCCATGCGAGCAATCACAAATGGCAGGACGGCGCCACGGTGGTCTATGCCCTGAGCAGTGATCCCAACAAGTATTCCAATCCCGCGCTGCTGCCCTCGGCGGCGGCGGCGCCCCGCGACCTTTTCTTTCTGGCCAGCAGCTACGCCAACCAGCAAAACCCCTGAAGCACTTTTCCCGATCATCCAGAAACCCAACCAACAGCAAACATGAATACAAAAAATACGGCCTTAGTTTCCTGCGGCAGGCTTTTCGCGGTGGCGGCGCTGGTCATGGCGGCCGCGGTCACCGCCCACGCGGATTATCACAGCACGGTACTGGCGGACAAACCCGTGGCGTATTACCCGATCAATGCCAGCACGGATCCCACCGGCGCGATTGCCACCGACTTGTCAGGCAATGGCAACAACGGCACCTACAACGGCACGGACCCGGAATATAACACCGTGCCCGGACCGACGGCGTATCTCGCCAACGCCATGTATTTTGATGGTTTCACCTCCTATGTGGATCTGAGCACCGGCAGCAATCCGGGCTTGTTGAATTTTAGCGGCCCCATTTCGCTGGAAGCCTGGGTGCAACCGGCCAACACCACGGAAGGGCCGGCCAATATTCTCGCCAAGGGATATGAATCCTCCCTGAATTCTGAAATCACGTTGCGCGCCAACGCGGGGACATATTTTGGCGGTTCGTACGATGGCAATTCACATGGGGCGGGGGGCGGCCAGCAAACCACCGATTGGGCGTATGTGGTGGCCGCTTACAACGGAACCAATTGGAGCCTGTATGTGAATGCCATCCTGGTGCAAAGCAACCCGGATACGCTCGGGTCGCTCAATTTTGCCGCTCCGTGGCGGATTGGTACGGGCACCGGTGATGTTGGCGCCGGCCGCTACTTCAGCGGCAACCTCTGCGACGTGGCCCTGTATACCAATGGGCTGACCGCTGCCCAGGTGCTGAACCACTATTACAGCGCCAAAGTGAATGCGGCGGCCGGCATTTCCGCGCCGATCATCGTCAAGCAACCGCAACCGCAACTGACCTATTTAGGAGGATCGGCGACGTTCATGGTGACCGCTGTGAGCGCATTACCGGCCACGAACCTCTGGCTGAAAAATGGCAGTCCGATGACGGGCCAGACCAATGCGACGCTCAGCTTGCAGAACATCAAGGCGGGCGATGTGGTCGATTACAGGGTGATTGTCGGCAACGCCAATGGCATCACCACCAGCGATGCGGCCAGTCTTGCGCTCTTCGCGCCAGCCAATCTCAAGTGGAGTGCCACCGGTGAGAGCGGCGTGTGGGACACCAGCAGCACGGCCAACTGGGTGAATCTGGCCGACAACTCGCAGGTGGTGTTCAATGCGGGCGATCTGGTGTTGTTTGACGACACCGTGGGGACGGCCGCCACGATCGTCGTCAGCGGCACGGTGGCCCCTAGCGCGATGACGGTGAACACGAGCACCAACGTTTATACCATCAACGGTTCGGGCGCGTTGAACGTGGCGGGCAGCTTTATCAAGCGGGGCTCGAGCACGTTGAATCTGAATGTTCCAGCGAGCTTCACCGGCCCGGTGGCGGTGGGCGGGGGCACGTTGGTGGCGGGCTATTATGCGTTTGCCAACGCGGCATCGATCACGGTGACGAACGGGGCCACGCTCGATTTTGCCGGGGGGCCGATCACGGGCAACAAGCCGGTGACCGCAGGGGGCGCAGGGGTGGGCGGGGCCGGAGCACTGGTCAATAACAGCTATGAGCTTTACGGTCAGGTGCTAAACCTCACGCTGGTGGGCGACACCACCTTTGGCGGTGGCAGCCGCTGGGATTTGGGCAGCGGCTCAACCGTCACCGGTCCCCACAAAGTGACGATCAACCGGAGCAGCGGCGTCTATGGCGAATGGAATTCGGTCACGATCGCCGCGAGTGTGGGAAACATTGAAATCGCCAGCGGCAAGCTGGGGATCAACCACATGGGCGCCACCTTTGGCAATCCGGCCGCCACGGTTACGGTGGATGGCGGCGCGGAACTGGATTTCTGGAGCGACTCCGGGTACGCCAAGAACTATCATGTGCTCAACAACGGGGCGCTGCAAATTCTGACGGGCTTCAGCGCCTTCAACGGAAACGTCATGCTGGAAGACGGCGCGAAATTCAATTCGTTCTACGGCAGTGGGAGCCAGTACCTGAACGGCACGTTCCTGCTGAACGGAGTGGCGCACTTTGTTTTCGGCGATGCCAATTTCGTCTTTACCAATGTGATCAGCGGGACCGGCGGGTTCGTCTGGGATGCCTACAACCACCAGCTGGTGCTGCAAGCTTCCAACACATACACGGGGCCCACCATCATCGGTGGCGGCGGCCTGCAACTGGCCTTGACCGGCAACGGCTCTATTGCGCACAGCGCGCTGATTTTCCTGGGCGGTGCCACCGCGGCCAACGCCGCCGTGGATGTGAGCGGGCGGACGGACAAAACCCTGACCCTGGCAAGCGGCCAGACGTTGGCGGGCATTGGCACGATCAATGGCAGCCTGACGGTGGCGGCCGGGGCGACGCTATCGCCGAGCGGGACCAATACCACGCTGGGCATCACCGCCGGGGCCAACGCCACCGGCACGATCATGGCGACGAACGCGGTGGTTTTGAACGGGACCACGGTGATCAAGCTGAATGGCTCGGGCGTGAATGACGCCATAAATGCTGGGGCAGGCCTCACCTACGGCGGCACGCTGAATCTGGTGCAAATCAGCGGGACGCCGCCAGCCAGCGGGAACAGCTTTCAGATTTTCAGCGCGGCCAGCTATGGCGGCGCGTTTACGAGCATCTCCCCCGCCACTCCCGGTCCCGGGCTGGCCTGGGACCTGTCGCAGTTGAATCTCGGCATTGTCAATGTGGTGGCCAGCAGCGGGGCCGGGCCGGTGATCGACCTCACGAAAGTCGTGGGCGACAACTTGATTTTCAGCGGCACGGGCGGCACGGCGGGCGGCAGTTATGCCGTAGTGACGGCCACCAATCTGACCACGCCGGCAAATGGCTGGACGGCATTGATGACCAATAGCTTTGATGCCGGCGGTGCTTTCAGCGTCACCAACACGATCCGCACCGGGAGCCCGCAAATGTTTTACCGGCTCAAGGAACTACCGTAAGCGGCATGGCGGCGGGCGGATTGGCGGCAGTTTGACCGTGGCTCCGGGTGCCACGCTGGCGCCTGCCGGCACCAATGACGTCATCCTATCTACTGCGGTAGCATTGCGCTGGACGGCATTCTGCAGCTGCTCAATTTCAGCGCCGCGCCGCTGGCGGTGGGAAACGCCTGCCAGATTATTAACGCCAGTCCTTGCTCCGAGGCCTTTGCGGACAAGCTCCCGGCGGCTCCCGGAGCCGGACTGGTTTGGGAGGTTGCGCAACTGAACGCGGGGCGGTTGTTGGTGGGGCTTGCGCCGCCGTTCCCCGTGGTGAATCGGGTGGCTTGGGCTGGTGACAATTTAATTTTCAGCGGCACAAACGGAACTGCCGGCGGCGGCTACGCCGTGCTGATGGCGGCCGAACTGGCCTTGCCGTTGGCTGACTGGACGGCGCTGGCAACGAATGTCTTCGATGCGAACGGAAATTTTCAGGGCACCAACCCCGTCGTGCCGGGGATGGGTCAACGATTTTTTCGCCTGCAAACACAATGAATTTTCCGAAACCAATGTTTTTCAACGAATACAACACGATCATGAACTTTTACCAAAAGACCCTGTTGCTGGCTGCCGTGACCGGTTTTGCCTCGCTGGCCGCCGCCCAGTCGGCGGATTATCCGCCGGCGGCCAAGGAGTCCATTGAGTGGTGCGATGTTTGGATTTCGCACGCGAATGAGACGAATCTGCCGCGCGTGCTGTTGATCGGCGATTCGATCACCCGGGCGTATTATCCCGAGGTGGAGAAACACCTCGCGGGCCGGGCCTACGTCGGACGCCTGGCCACCTCGGCGTTCATTTCTGATCCGGTGTTACCGGAGCAAATCAAGCTGGTGCTGAGCCAGTACAAGTTTGATGTCATCCACTTCAACAACGGCATGCACGGCTGGCAGCATAGTGAGTCGGAATACGAGCAGTCACTCGCCGCGCTTTTAAAAACCATCCGGCAAGTCGCGCCGGATGCGAAACTGATTTGGGCGAACACCACGCCACTGAAGGTGTCGCCGGCGCAGACACAAGATAATCAAAAGCAGGCGACCGATGCGCGCATCGCCGACCGTAATGCCATCGCTCTTAAATTCATGCAGGCCAAGGGAATTCTTGTGGATGACTTGAACACACCCATGGCCGGGCATCCCGAACTGCACAGCGATAATGTCCATTTCAATAAAGAGGGAGTTACCCAACAGGCTGCGCAGGTGGCCAGACACATTGAAAAGCTGCTGGGTCCGTAGGGCAGTTTTCGCAGGCGATGCCTGGAGCGCGCCCGGCTTAAGGCACAGCAACATATCGTGGCAAGCAGGCTTCGGATTCATCATATCGACGGTTATTCGAATCTAGTCGCACCGGATATTGGGGCACTCTCGCTCGATTATTCGTTGCGTTCCGAGCTCTGAATTAAAGCGTGCGTCGGTAGCCGAGTTCGGCGCCACCGCTGATATGCAGGATGTGGCCGGTGATGAAACGCGATTTTTCCGACAGTAGAAAGACGCAGGCATCGGCAATCGCATCCCCTTCCGGGCAATAGCCGAGCGGATGGATTTCCGCCAGATACCGCTCCGTGGTGTCTGGCTGCGGTTGCTCGGAGCACCACTGACGAAGCATGGGCGTCCAGGCGCCGGCAGGGCAGACGGCATTCACCCGGACGCCGTGTTTGGCGTAATCCAGCGCCATGGATTTGGTCAGCGCGTTCAGCCCGCCTTTGGTCGCCGTATAGGCGGCATGGATTTCCTGCCCGATGACCCCCACCAAGCTGGAGGTGTTGAGAATGCAGCCTTTGCTGGCCACCAGCGGCACGAAAGCGTGTCGGGTGGTATGCAGCACGCCCTTTAGATTTACGTTGAACAGGGTGTCCCACTCGGCATCCGAGGTTTCATGCACCGGCTTGGATGGATGCGACAGCCCGGCATTGTTGTGGATGGCATCCAGCCGGCCATAACGCGCCAGCGCCTGTTCGATTGCCGCCTGCACCGCGCCGTCATCGGCCACATCGCAGACGAGGCCGAGATGATCGGGGCCGAGTTCCGCCGCCACCCGGGCGACGCCCGCGTGATCTTGGGCAACAACGATCACCTGCGCGCCCGCCGCCGCGTAAGCTTTGGCACAGGCATGCCCGATGCCGGACGAACCGCCGGTGAGGAAGATTTTTTTATCCTGCAGCAACGCACTCATTTTAAGAGCCAACTTCCCAGCCGGCGGCGCTAGGGTAACAGTTCGATTTCATTGATGGTCGGCCCGCTGGTGGCCGCGAGGATGTTCAGCCGGAATTCCTGCGCCCGGACTGGCGCAAATGAATGGGCAAAGTCATCGCCCAAAGTCGTGCCGGTAAAAAGAGTCTGCCAACCGTGGTCATCACGGTATTGAAACTCAAATTTCTGTACCCGGCCGGGATAGGCTTCGGAAATGTGAACGCGCGTGGCGGTGAACGGCTGCGGGTAGCGGGCGGTGATCCAAGCTTGCTTGGTGTCACCGTCCGTCGCCCACCGCGTTTGCTCGTCGTCATCAAAGGCCCGCCCGGCGCCAAAGCCGTTGGTGTCGTGTCCAAAAACATTGGAGGCGGTGGCCTGGACCGTTTCCGGCTGCGGAATTTCCACGGCGGGCAAAGTCATGGCGGAGTCCACCAGGGTCAATTTCACGACCGTATCGCCGGCCTCGCGTTGGGCGGGCGGGACGTTCAGGGTGAGTTTGCCATCGGCCTGCGTCCATTTCACTGTGGCGCCGTCCGGCCCGATGGCGGATTTGATTTTGCTGGCAATGTCCGGCAGTTCGATCGGGGTGTCCGGCCATTTCAAAACGTGCAGGTAGATCACATTTCCTTTGCGGGTGCTGGCCAGGGTTTTGCCGGGTTTCCACGGCCCGCCGCGCGTGCCATAAATGCTCCCGCCATTTTTATCCAGCCAGCGGCCGACCTCTTTCAGGACCGCCAGTTGGCGCGGTTCGATGCGGCCATCCGGCATCGGTCCGATGTTAAGCAGCAGGTTGCCATCGCCGCCGGCGCATTGGGCCAGGATGGCGAGCACGTTGGCCGCCGTTTTCATTTTATCATTTGGCTTCCAGGCCCATTGCGTGCCCAGGGTCATGCAGGTTTCCCACGGAATCTGGTCATTGTAGGCGCCAATGGTTTGTTCCGGAGTGTAAAAATCTTCATTGGCGTTGAGGTGGCCTTGATGCGCCCAAGATTCGAAGGAACCCATTTCCAGCCGGTTGTTGATGCACAGCTTTGGCTGGAGGTGACGAACCAGCGCGTAGGTGTTGGTGGGATCCCACTGGGACGGATTGCCGTCGAAATCAAACCACAGCACGTCAACCTGGCCGTATTTGGTCAGCAGTTCGCGCAGCTCGGCCTGATTTTTGGCGGTGAAACGGGCGTTCTGGGCCGAGCGGCAATCGGGGTCGCGCCAGTCCATTGGCGAAAAATACCAGCCGAGCGGGAATTTTCGCCGGTGGGCAGCCGCCGCCAGTTCCGCACAAACGTCCCGCTGAAACGGGGTGGCGCCAATATTGTAGCCATCCACGTCCGAATGCCATTCCAGGAAGCCATCGGCATGTTTGGCGGTGAACACCAGATATTTCATGCCGGTGGATTGGGCGGTGGCCACCCAGTCGTCGGCCTTGAAAAGGACGGGGTTGAATTGATGGTAAAGCTGGTCGTAAAGCGCCACCGGAGTGTCACCGTTGTTGGGGCAGTTGGTGTTGGAGTTGGCGCGAGACCAGCTGATTTCCTGGCCGGTCAGGCTGACCGGTCCCCAATGGATGAACATCCCAAACCTGGCGTCGCGCCACCATGCCAGCCGCGCATCATGCGGCGTGGCAGGCAAGGCCTGAATCACGGCGGGCACCGCGTACAGAGCCAGCAAAATGATTTTTTTCAACCCGCTTTTGGTGTTCATGGTCATAATCTGGGCGTGCGCGCCCAGTTCAAAATTGTTGGGCGCCGTGGTCTTAGTTTGAAAAGATTAGCAGGTTTCCGTCCGAGAAATCTTGCAATCCAGTTCGGCGAATAATATTGAACAAGGTGTGAACGTAAAGCCGACGTATGAGACGCGCAAAGTGCGTTACGAAATTGACCGTTGCGAACCACAGAACCGCGCGATCGAAGCCGGTAAAATTCATTTTCACGCCCTGACCAAGGGCCATTACCCGGGCACGCCCGTGCCCGTAGATATTCTCCCGGGTCTGAACAGCATCGGCTTTTGGAATGCCGGCGGCGTTCAAAACTGGGGGCTGGACCCGCACCGCAACGAAGGCATCGAGATCATGTTCCTGGAAACCGGGGCGATGGGTTTTGCCGCCGATCAGAAGAAGTATAATCTGCGCGCCGGACAGTTCACCATTACGCGCCCCTGGCAGTTACACAAACTCGGGGCGCCGAACATCGGGCCGGGCCGGTTGCATTGGCTGATCCTGGATGTTGACGTGCGTCGGCCTCACCAGAACTGGCGCTGGCCCGAGTGGATGGTGCTTACCAAGGACGATCTGGCCGAGTTGACACGCAAACTGCGCCACAATGAAAATCCGGTCTGGAATGCCACTCCGGCCATCACGCAGTCATTCCGTGAACTGGGTCGCACGGTCGAAGACTGGGGCCGCCCGCATGCCGTTTCGCGGTTGGCCACCAATTTAAACCAGCTCTTTTTGGGCATCCTCGATGCGCTGGCTGATCAGCAGAAGCGGGAAACGCCCGAGCTGACCTCACGCCAACGCACGGTGGCATTATTCCTGGCCGAGGTGGAGAATAATCCGGCCACCAGCCAGGAGTTATGGACCATCAAAGGCATGGCGGAACATTGTGGCATGGGCGTGACTGCGTTTGCAAAATACTGCCGAGAACTGATCAATTCCGGGCCGATGGAGTTCTTGAATGGCTGCCGGCTGGATCGCGCCGCCGAACAATTACGCCGGCAAACAGGCGCTTCCATCACGGACATTGCCCTTTCCTGCGGCTTTAACTCCAGCCAGTATTTTGCCACCCGCTTTCGCCAACGTTTTCACAAGTCGCCCAGCCGCTTTATGGCGGATCTGGGCAAGTAATTTATCAGCGGATGGTGTGGCGGCCGGGCAATGCCCGCCACCACCGGTGTCGGGGGTGGCATCTCCCTCGCTCAGGTCGTCCGTTTTTTCCGGCGGTAGCCAATCACCAAAGCACCGGTGCCGATGGCCAAAAAGGCCAGCGTGGAAGGCTCCGGGGTTGGGGTGATATCCCGCACTTGCACCAAGTTTAACATGATGCCCGCTGACATGACGACGCTTTGCGAACTGTTGTCGGCCACGAAGGTGCCAGTGATGTATTGTCCGGGCGCGCCGTCGCCGATTAATACCGGATTCGAAGCGCTGGTGCCGCCGGTGAAGACCGAGCTGCCCGAGTGGCCGCTGCGCCCGTCATTCAGCCACGCTTCAAACAGGTAAGTGTGGCCTACGGTCATGCTATCCCAGGAAAGGTTGATGGGATTCGGACTGCTCCAGTTGAACATGGCCACTTGCAGGAGGCTGTTGTAATTGGAATCCGCCGTGTTCGGGTTGCCGAAGCCGTTGTAGCGATCCATGTTGATGGGATTGCCGGAGTCCGCGCTGCTGACGCCAAAATTGACGCCGGGGGTGCCGTAGGTCAGGAACTCCACGCCATTGACCGTATAGATGCCGGAGGCGTAATAATCATCGCCGGGCGCCCAGGTGCCAAACAGTGATCCGGTGATGCTTACATCCGCCGTGCCCGAGATGGTTAGCGGCGTTTGCCAGGTGATGTTGGCGGCGCCGGCGGTCGCGGCGATCAGGCCGGCCACGGCGGTGCATAGAACAGCAGTTTTCATAGTCAGGGTGAGGGTCTTTTGATGGTTACAGGTTTGTTTTTTAACCAACGACGTAAATCCGCAGCCAAACCATGCACAGGCTTGAGCTGCCTGCGCACGGGGGGCGACTGTTCAATCGGTGATTATGCCCGCACTTTAATCTTTTGAACCAGCCCGGTCTTGCGATTCCCTTCAGTGAAGAAAATTGAACATGCGATGGCCTTCCCCTTGGCCATCAGGCAGACAAACCCAAGCCCGGCACCGGTTTGAGGGAAGGTGGATCAGACCATGCCACGCGTGCCAGGCGGTCCACCCAGAAACGCCCGCTGTGACACGAGGCGGTCAATTATTGTTAAATTTTCTTCGCTGAAAAATTTTGCACGACAACCAGCCGGCATATCTGGGAACCTTTAGGCATCATGAAAACCCTCTGCGTCAGCCGGCTGTGCCAGCCGGTTTTATGCCTGTATGCGGCCGGCGTCTGGCTGGCTCCGCTCGCCAGCAGTGCTCAACCGGTCGCGTCTGAGAACATCGGCGTGGTCACCAAGAGTTTTGCCCTGAACTTTGAAGTGGGCGATGGCGGCCGGCTTTATCAGCGTGCCATCGGCGTGGAGCCGGGCAAATTGACGCGGACGGACGAAGCCTACCCGCAGGCGGGCGATGGCTATATTTGGGAGCCGGCCTTACAAATTATTCATGCCGATGGAAACACTTCAACCGCGCTCATTTTCGACCGCTGCACCCGCACCAACGACGCTGCGGGCCGGGACCTGACCAGCATTCAATTGCATGACCCCGCCTATCCGCTACAAGTTACCCTGTGCTTCCGCGCCGATCGCGATCGCGACGTGGTGGAGCAATGGGCGGAAATTGTGAACCAGGAAGCCGGCCCGGTGACACTGGAACACATGGCGTCCACGGCCTTGCTGCTCCCCGGCAAGAACGTTTACCTGACGCACTTCTTCGGCGATTGGGCCAGGGAAATGTTGGCGCCGATCACCGAGGCCATCACGCCCGGTACGAAGGTGCTGGATTCCAAGCTCGGGGTGCGCGCGGAACAGTTTCGCAATTCCTCCTTTGTCCTGTCGCTCGATGGGCCGCCCGCCGAGAACCATGGGCGCGTGCTGGCCGGGTCGCTGGCGTGGTCCGGCAGCTTCCAATGCGCCTTTGATAGCACCGGCGACCGGGTGCGGGCCTTGTGCGGCGTGAATCCCTTTGCTTCGGCGTATCATTTGAATCCCGGCGCAACCTTCACCACGCCCGTGATGATCTGGGCCTGGAGCACCAACGGTCTGGGCGACATGAGCCGGAAGTTCCACCGGTGGGCGCGGGATTTTGGGGTGCGCGACGGCCACACCACGCGCGCCGCGCTGCTGAACAACTGGGAGGCGACCGGCTTTGATTTTGATTTCAACCGCATCGCCGGCCTGTATCCCCCCGCCAAGGAAATCGGCACGGAGCTGTTCCTGCTGGACGACGGCTGGTTTGGCAACAAGCATCCCCGGTTGAGTGACCACGCCGGGCTCGGCGACTGGCAGCCGAACCGGCAGCGCCTGCCCGAGGGCCTGGCGCCGCTGGCTGCCGCCGCCGTCCAGCGCGGCCTGCGCTTCGGCATCTGGATTGAGCCGGAGATGGTAAATCCGAAGAGTGAATTGTTCGAGCAGCACCCGGACTGGGTGATCCGGCAGCCCGGGCGTGAATTGGAATTACAGCGCAACCAGCTCGTGCTAGACCTCACGCGACCGGCCGTGCAGGAATTTGAATGGAACACCATCAAGGAAATTTTGAGCGTGACGGACATCACCTACGCCAAGTGGGACTGCAACCGTTACCTGACCCAGCCGGGCTCGGCATATCTGGCGCCGGACCGGCAGTCGCACCTGTGGATGGATTATGTGAACGCGCTCTACGCCTTGATGGACAAGACGGCCAAACAGTTTCCTGCCACCGAGTTAATGTTGTGTTCGGGCGGCGGAGGCCGGGTGGATTATGGCGCGCTGAAATATTTTCACGAGTTCTGGCCGAGCGATAACACTGATCCGACGCAGCGCGTGCTGATGCAATGGGATTATTCGTATTTTTTCCCTGCGCTGGCCGTCGCCAGCCACGTCACGCACTGGGGCAACCGGCCCATGCACTTCGCGTGCAGCGTGGCGTTGAGCGCCCGGTTCGGCATGGATCTGGACCTCACCAAATTGTCCGCCGCAGACAAGGCGATTTGTGCCGGCGCCATCCGCGCCTATAAGGAAATTCGCGAGGTGACGCTGCTGGGCGATATGTACCGGCTGGAAGCTCCGCACGGAAACAATCGTGGTGCGCTGGACTTTGTGGCTCCCGACCAGACCCGCGCAGTGGTGTTTGTATTCCAGTTAAAAGACGGCTCAAGCCCAGTGGTGCGTCCGCAAGGGTTGGCCCCGGGGAAAAGATACACCGTGCGCGAATTGAATCCGGCTCCGGGCCGCGCGCCTTTGCCGCAGGAAGGCAAAACCTTTACCGGCGAGGAATTGATGCGCGATGGTCTCACGCCGTCCTGCGTCAAGGAACTGGAAGCGTGCGTTATCGAGCTGGGTTCATAGGTTTGGGCAGCAGGTCATATCAGCTCTTTGTTTCCTGTGAAACGCAAACTGAGCAGCGCGGCCGCCGAGGTGGTGTCGGAGGTGAACCCCTTCATCGGCACGGTAGAGGGCTCTGGCAACACCCACTCCGGAGGTCAGGTGCCAGCCGGCATGATTTCCTGGAGTCCGCAGTCTGCTAATTCCGGCTGGTCGCCGGCGGGGTGCAGTTATCATGATGACCGTATCAACGGCTTTGGCCTGATTCATTTGAGCGGCGCGGGCTGCAGTGTTACCGGCGAACTGCCTTTCATTCCTTGCAGGGGTGATCTCAACACCTCGCGTGCCACGCACCGAGGGGTTTACAGCCCGGCCTTTGCCCACACGAACGAAACTGCGAGCCCGGGATTTTATTCGGTCGAGCTGTCCCCCTGTAATATTGGCTTCGAAAACACGGCCACGGAGCGCGCGGGGATCGCGCAGCTTGATTTCCCGGCCACCGTCAAGGCTAACGTGGTTTTGAATCCGAATGCCGATGGCGTGGCCAACGCCCAATTCAACCTCGCGATGGAAATTCCCGGCGTGGGCGGGGTGCTGGTGCTGAGCCAGTCATTTCTCAAGGCTGTGCTGTACCTGGCCAACGGAAAAAAGCTCACGATCACCACCCGCAACGCCTTCCGCGATAATAAATATATCCAGAGCCTGACGCTCAACGGCCAGGCCGGCTCCAAATTGCGGTTGACGGTGGCGCAATTGAAATCCGGGGCCGTCCTCCGCTACGTCATGGCTGGCTCGCCCAACCCGAATTGGGGCGCAGCGGTGAGCGATGCGCCGCCATCTTTCGGGGCGCTGCCAGCCGGTGATTGAAATGGCTTCGACGCAAAGTTCTGCCTGTTTACACTTTATCCGGCACTAATATTTGATCTCAGCTTTGAAAATTCACACTGCCATGAAGTTCGCCCTCCTTTACCGCATCGAGCTGCCATTGTTGGTCGGCATCTGCGCGATCAGCCTGCCGTTGTCGGCGGCGAAAGTTCCCCCGGCGGCGCCGGCAACCACAATTTGGTTGGCCAGCCCGGCAAAAAACTTCACGGAGTCGTCACCGCTCGGCAACGGCCGGCTGGGGGCAATGATGTTTGGCGGGGTGAATGAAGAGAGGATCGTATTGAATGAAAGTTCCATGTGGTCGGGTTCGCGGCAGGATGCCGACCGGCCGGATGCCTACCAGGCCTTGCCGGAAATCCGTCGCCTGCTGTTGGCGGGCAAAAATCCCGAAGCGGAGACGCTGGTGAATGCCAACTTCACCTGTCAGGGCCCCGGGTCTGGTGGCGGCCAATATGGGTGCTATCAAGTGCTGGGGAATTTGCATCTTTTACTGGCGGGCGATACGAATGCGCCGGTGACCAACTACCGCCGCGAATTGAATCTGACCGACGCTGTGGCGCGGCTGGAATTTACCCGGAGCAACATCACGTTCCGGCGGGAGATGTTTGTCAGCGCGCCGGATCAGGTGATGGTTTTGCGCCTGACGGCGAGCCGGCCGGGGCAGATTTCCTTTACTGCAAAAATCGACCGGCCCGAACGTTTTAAGACGGTGGCTGATGGCAAGAATGGCCTGTTGATGACCGGGCAACTGGACAACGGGGTGGATGGCAAAGGGGTTCGCTACGCGGCGCGCATCCGCGTTTTGAATCGTGGCGGCCAGGTGGCCATCCGGGAAAACACCCTGAACGTGAGCCAGGCCAACGAAGTGGTGCTGCTGATTGCGGCGGCCACCGACTATCAAGGATTCGCCGGACGGCAGCTGCAAGATCCCCAGGCGGCTACGCTGGCGGATTTGAACCGGGCGGCCAGAAAATCTTTTGCTTCCTTGCGCCGGGCGCACGTGATGGATTATCAAAATTTGTTTCAGCGCGTGAAGCTTGAGCTGCCTTCTGCCGATCCGGCCGCTGCCGTCAAACCCACCCGGGAACGGATAGCGCTGGCGAAAACCAACGGCGGTGATCCAAATCTGGCCGCGCTATATTTTAATTTTGGCCGATATCTGCTGATCTCGTCATCGCGGCCCGGCGGGCTGCCGGCCAATTTGCAGGGTATCTGGGCTGAGGAGATTCATACGCCGTGGACGGGCGACTGGCATTTGGACGTGAATGTGCAGATGAACTACTGGCCGGCAGAGGTTTGTAATTTGGGGGAGCTGACCTCGCCGCTCTTCTCCCTGATTGATTCGCTGCAAATCCCCGGAGCCAGGACGGCGCAGAAATATTATCACGCTCGCGGCTGGGTGGCGCATGTGATCACCAACCCCTGGGGTTTTACTTCACCAAGTGAGTCTGCCAACTGGGGGGCGGCGATGTGCGGCTCAGCCTGGCTGTGCCAGCACCTTTACGACCATTATCTCTTCAGCCGGGACCGTAAATATCTGGAGTGGGCCTACCCCATTATGAAAGGTTCGGCGTTATTTTTCAGCGACATGCTGATCGAGGAGCCAACCCATCACTGGCTGGTCGTAGCCCCGGCGAGTTCGCCGGAAAATCATTTTGAAATGGCCAGCGGCCAGCAGGCATCCATTTGCATGGGCCCGGCCATGCAGCAGCAGCTGGTGCGCTATGTGTTTGCCGCTTGCATTGAATCGGCGAAAATTCTCGGGTTGGACGAAGACCTGCAAATGGAACTACAGGCCAAGCGCGCCCGGCTGGCACCCACGCAGATCGGTTCGGATGGGCGCATCATGGAGTGGCTGCAGGAATACCGGGAGACCGAGCCGCAGCATCGGCATATTTCCCACCTCTGGGGCTTGTATCCCGGCGATGAAATTTCGGCTTACACCACGCCGCAACAGGCGCAGGCGGCGCGTCAATCGCTGGAAGTCCGCGGCGATGACGGCGTGGGTTGGTCGCTCGCCTACAAGGTGCTATTATGGGCGCGGCTGGGCGATGGCGACCGCGCCTGGCGGCTGCTGCAGAAAGCCTTGAACCCGGCGGATGGCTTGGACATCCGCTACGACGCCGGCGGCGGAGTGTATGCCAATTTATTCGACGCCAGCCCGCCGTTTCAAATTGATGGCAACTTCGGCACCACAGCGGCCATTGCGGAAATGTTGCTGCAAAGCGGTGACGGGGTGATTTACTTGTTGCCGGCGCTGCCGGCGGCGTGGGCGAGCGGCCAGGTCACAGGCTTGCGCGCACGAGACGGATTTGAAGTGGACCTCGCTTGGGAGCACGGAAAACTGACCGGCGCCACCATTCGTTCCAAGGCCGGCCGGCCGGGCATCGTCAGTTACCATGGCAAGACGGTTGAGTTAAAGATCGGCCGGGGAAAATCGGTCACCTTCAACGAAAATTTAATGTAAGGCGCCGCTGGCCGGCTGGGTTTATGGTCCAGCACGCCCGTCTTTGGGCGCAGCAAGGTGACTGGGTAAGGCTGCCTCGTATTCGCTACGCTATTCAACGTGGTTTACGTAGGAGGCTCTTTTCGCCCGCTCAGGCGGATTATTGTTGAACCGGCGCAAAAATATCATTCCACCGGGTTGCCCTTTTAAGGGCTAAACCTGGTTATTGAATTTATGGCACGATTGACCTTGACTCCGGCCTCAAATTCCAAAAAGCGATTCGCTGAGCAATCCAACCGAGCCTGAGGTGAAAGAAATGTCCTTATTGTGCGTGCCTTTAACTTCCAGCGGTCACGACCCCAAAGTTGATTTTCAGCCCCATGGCACTGGCAGGAATCCTGCAGGTGGTTTCTAAATGTTTAACCGGCTCGGCAAAAAGAGTGTAAAGTTTGCACCAGATCCAAACTGTGGCTGGTACGGTTGTCGTAAGCGGATATTCCCGGGCGATCACTTACTCTCCCGTGGATGGTTTGCCGAGGTTGCCTTTGGTCGTGATTGGAAAACCGGCGGTCCAGATCCCGGGCGGCTGCCGGTTCAATAACTGTCTTTCCTCAACTTTGCCACCGCTTCCACGCGACTGCGCACGTGCATCTTATAGCAGATGTTTTTCACATATGTCCGCACCGTCTCCGCGCCGATGTGCAATTGATCTCCGATCTCCTTGTAGATATAGCCTGAGGCCAGCAAGGTCAGCACCTGATGTTCCCGGGGCGACAGATTATTTTCCTCTTCGGTGGACGGCCCAATCAGGTGAAAATGTTGCACCACCTTGCGTGCGATGTTGCTGGACATCGGTGACCCTCCGGCAAAGACGTCGCGGATGGCTTCGATGAGCTGTTCCGGCGGGCCGGATTTGACGAGATAACCGCTGGCTCCGGCTTTGAGCGCCTTGAAGATGCGTTCGCTGTCTTCATAGATGGTGACCATGATGACCTGCAGTTTCGGTAAGATTTTTTTCAGTTCCGCCACACATTGGATGCCGGACATCCCCGGCAGCTTGATGTCCATCAGGACCACATCCGGCGACCGCAATGGGATGACCTTCAACGCCTCCTCCGCCGAGGCACAGGTGGCGATGCATTCGATGTCCTTGAGGTTCTCCAGCACCTGCACAAGTTTCTCACGCAGCCGGCGATCATCTTCCACCACCGCCACCGTTTTTTTCGTGTTCATATAAAAATCAGCAAAATCAAAAGCTAAACCGCGAGCCGCATCTGCACCAAGGAGCCGTGGCCCGCCTGGCTTTCAATGGTGCAGCTTCCGCCGATATCCGCGAGGCGACGTTTCATATTGTTCAGCCCGTGCCCGAAGGAATCCTCCATCTTGGCCGGGTCAAAACCGGCACCGTTGTCCTTGATCCAAACACGCAACTCGCCGTTCTCCAACGCCACGCCCAGCGTAATCTCGGTGGCCCCGGCATATTTGATGACATTGTGCGTCGCCTCCTTCACGGCCATGGCGATGTTATGCCGCACCTGGCTTGAAACGTGGATGTTTTCCGGCAGGTCGGATACTTCCAGCCGGCAGGGCAGTTGCGCATGTTTGCATAAATGATTCGTCATCTGGCACAAATAATTTCCCAGCGCATCCAGGTTGTCGTTTTCCGGGTTCACCGCCCAGACGGTTTCATACAGGGCCGAAATCAGGTCCCGGCTCATCGCGGAGATCTTGTCAAAATCAGCGCATGCCGTTTCCGGGGAAGCGGAATTTTTTTTTGCCAGCGCGCTGACCAAGGAAATCTCCGTAATGCGCGCCCCCAGATCATCATGGATGTCCTGAGCGATCCGCAACCGCTCCTTTTCCACCACCTGCTGGTTTTTCAGGCGCAACATTTCGCCGCGCATCCGCTGCCAGACCAGATAGCGCCAAAACCCTACGACCATCGCACAGACCAAGGCAGCACACAGCGGCCAGAACCATGGCTGCCGCCAGAACGGTGGCGAGACCACCACGGCCACCGTGCTTTCATTGCCCGCCGGTTTGCCGAATATATCGAACTCCGCCACATGCAGCCGGAAATTTCCCGCCGGCAGGTTTTGATAGCGTGCCGTATGCAGCTCGGCCAGGCCCATGCTGTACATTTCGTTCCATTCCACAAGTATCTTGTCACCGGGTTTGACCACCGGTGCCGTCGGCAGGGAGTTGTGCCACTCCGCATGGCTGTACGGGTCGTTATCCAAAAGTCCGAGCGCGGGTTGCGATGGCGACTGCCCCACGGTCACGATCTTGGCCATGCTTGGAACATTCCCATCCCGGATCCAGTCGGACAGGTTGAAATTGGTGGACTCGTTCAAGCCATGATCCGGCGGAAACTCCAGCAACATCAATGGCACCGCGTTGCCGTTGATCTTGGAAACGGTCAGGTTGGCCACCACATACACGCCCAACGCGGCCGGCGGTCCTGCCGAGGACATCACCACCATGATGCGCGACGCCAAGGGCGGAACCACGACCAGTTGCCGCCGGTGGGTCAACGGTGAGGCGGTCAGCGAACCGTTCCAGCCCGCGCTTTCGCCGCTGACCTGGAAAGTGTTCTGGTTGATCTGGTCGCCTTGAAGGTTGAAGAAGCGTACGGCGAAATACATTTCGCATTGGCCGTCGTGCCAGGTGTTTTCATATCCTTCCAGCTTGTAGCGGATTCGCAAGCCTGCGGGCAACGGATTCGTCGGGGAACCGAACGAGAAGGTTGTGTCCGCCGGAAACGGCCCCAAGTTCAAGTTGCGGGCGCGGTTGACCGTCACCGTTTTGCCATCAACAAGCGCCGAATGGGTGGTCAGATGATCCGGCTCATCTTGCGCCCGGAGCGTCCCGCCGGGGCAGATTCCCCACGCGGCAAGGAACAAGATAATCGTTCGGCTCATCATGGTGTTTGGGTCTTGAACGCAAGCTAGAGGAAATCGATCGGGGCGTCCATCACCATGCGTTCCAAACGGCCGTTTGCGCTTTGACGTCGTCGGCTCGCGGAGGCCCGAACTCGGCGCGCCGGCACGTCCTGAGCGGATCAAAATGGACTGACCTCAATGTAATCTACGTTCACACCGCCGTTGCCGCCGGTAAATGCAATGGTGTTGTGCCTGCCGGGCTTCAGGGGAACCGTCAAGGTCGACACGCCGTTGAATTGATCCCAGCCGCCAGTCGGGAAGGTGTTCACGAACGAAAAGTCCACCGCATTCACCGTCAGCTGGAGCCTGCCCCGGTCGGCTGTCGCATAATGGATGTTGATCATCGCTTGTCCGCCCGTCTCGCCACCGTCAACTTTTGTCAGTTGCAGACCGGCGCCGGTCAGGTGCAGATTTTGGACGCACTGGCCGCCGCTGGCGGCATCATAATCACTGATGCTTGCGCCTCCGCTAACGACGGCATTTGCCACGCCATATTTGACAGCCTGCGGATTCGGCACTGGTGCCGGACCGACGGAAGGGACGCCGCTCTTCGTCTGCACGATAATTTGGATGGTGCCATCCTCATTGAAATTCAACTTGTCCACGCAGATGGAGCGTAAGTTGCCCACGCCGGACAACGATTGGTTGTGATAAAACTGGTACCATTGACCTTTATATTCCACTGCTGAACCGTGACTCGTGTCAGAGCCGGTCGGTTCCAGATAGACGCCCTTGTACGTCCACGGTCCGAGCGGGCTGGAACTCATCGCATAGCGCAGCCGGTTGGCCTCCGGATTGTTGTCGGCGTAGGTAAGATAATAGATTCCCTTGCGCTTGAAGACCCACGTGGCCTCGTGAAAATCAACCAGCCCGGACATGTCCTGAACCGTCCCGTCCACCTCGGTCATGTTATCTTTGAGTTTTGCGCCCTGACAATGAGCCCCGCCGCCAAAATAAATATACGCCTGCCCGTCGGTGTCAGTGAACACGGCCGGATCTATCATCGCAAAACCGCCCAATCCTTCAAGGTAACCGGTCACCTTGAAATCACCGGCGGGCTTTTGGCTGGTGGCCACGCCGATTTTCCACGTGTCGTTCCAGCGGGTGCCGCTCGGGTGTGGAAAATAATAATAATAGGTCCCGTGGCGATAGGCACAATCGGGCGCCCACATGAAACCACCTTCCTTACGGCCCCACGGCACTTGGTCCGCACGCAGGATTTCGCCTTCATCCTGCCAATTCACCATGTCCGCCGTGGAAAAAGCATGGTACCGGTCCATCAGGTCGCAGCCGCGCGGCGGGTCGATGTCGCGTGAGGGATACACATAGAGCCGTCCGTCTGGCCAAACATGCGCCGAAGGGTCGGCGGTGTAAATGCTCGTGATAAAGGGATTGGCCGCCTCGCTGAGCGGGCCCAGCGCCGTGCAAAATATTGCCGTCGCGATGAGCTGCCAGCGGGATGTGGGGTGTGGCATAATTGTATTTCGGTTTGTCGGCCATGCTCGCAAGCGGGTACGGCGGTCGCCATCCCCTAAAACGGGGAGTAGGCCGCCAGACCGCGCTCATTATGCTTAACCCATTCATTGCTCGGTCCTGAAATTCTGAAGAGAATGTTCCATTCATTTTTACGGCGGACCCGGCCATTTTTCAGCCCAGGCTTGTACTCCCAGGCCGAATATGTCGATCATGCTAGCGAACCGCTAATCGCGTTGCGCCCGCGGATGGAGTGCAAATATCAGTGGTACCCATTTCGTATCAACCTGCAAGCGATCGCTTTTCGTTGTCACAGGTTTCTTTAAAGTGAACAAATCGCCAAAATACCTGCTGAAAACCGAAGCCAACTAAAAAGCCCGACTTAAATTCCAAACTCAATTTCGCCTTCCCCTCTTTCGGGGAGGTTGCATCCGGCCTAAGTTATTCTATTTTCAATTGATATGGTTATGCCATCAAGCTTGAAGAGTGTTGCTTTGATGGGAACCTGAACCAATGAAGTACTCCTTTCATAAAAGCGGTTGGCCAATCTTCCTGTTCATGATGGCAGGCTTCTTTCTTGGCTCACGAGTTTACGCGACCGTCGGTGCGAACACCCCATTTGCCGATACCGAGGCGGAAACCGGCCTTTTGGGGGGCGGAGCCAGTGTGGTCTCCGTCACGACACCACCCCTGACACCCTATTCTAGCCCAGAACTGGAAGCATCGGGGCACGCTTTTGTACAACTCACCGGCACGGGTCAATTCCTCACTTTGACCAATAAAACCGGTCAATCTGTTACGGCCTTGAATTTGCGCTCGTGTATTCCGGATGTCCCGACCGGAGGCGGCATGAACAATTCGATAGACATGTACGTCAACGGCACGTTCCGTCAGGCTTTCAGCGTCAATTCGCTACAAAATTATTGTTACGAAGGAACCAACTACAACGGTCAGGAGGATAAAAATCCTGCCGACGGCAACCCGCGCGGATTTTGGAATGATACCCATGCCTTCATCGTTGGCGCACCTGTTGCTCCGGGCGATACGATCACATTTCGGAAGGATTCCTCCAACACGGCGGCGTTTTACTACATCGATGTCGTCGATCTGGAAAATCCGTCCGCTCCCTTCGCGCAACCGTCCAACTCCCTTTCCATTCTCAGTTATGGAGCCATTTCAAACAACGTGGCCTTCGATAACACGGCCGCCATTAACAACTGTTTCATAGCGGCCCAATCTCAGGGCAAAACCGTCTACATTCCCCCGGGTACCTTTTATTTTAGTGCCATCAACGGCGGCTTGCGTGCTTCCGGCATCACCATCCAAGGCGCTGGCTCATGGTATAGCACCCTGTACCGGGTCACCCCGAATAACAACGGGCAGGGCGTGAACAACATCATTACCACGACATCTTCCACCTTGCGGGATGTGGCTCTGGACTGCAATTCCTCCTGCCGCGCAGGCGTTAACAACAACGGGGCGGTTAATTTCAGCGGCAATAACTGGGTCGTCGACGGCGTTTGGATTCAACACACGACTTCCGCCTTCTGGTGTTCGGGCATGGGCGGAATTGCAAAAAATTGCCGGGTGCTCAGTGTGTGGTCCGATGGCGGTAATTTCAATAATGTGGAAGGCAGCGCTGGCATCGGCAGGAACCTTACTTATTCCAATAACTTCGTTCGCGGCACCGGCGATGATGCCATGGCCATCAACTCGGTGAATTACAACGTGAACGGGTCCACGACGACCTACTATACGATGATGAGCAACATCACCTACGTCAACAATACGGCGATCGGGGCCTGGGGTGGGAAGGGCATCGGGATTTACGGCGGCATCAACGATGTGGTGGCAAATAATCTGCTGCGGGATACCGCACGTTACATCGGATTGGGAGTCGGCAAATTTGGTGTGAATGGCTCGGATCTTGTTTCCGCGACGGTGCTGGAAAATACGGTCTTGCGCTGCGGCGGCAATGGCTATGGCCAGCAGCAACAGGCCATGATGATCGGCAACGGCGGCGATGGTCAGGGCGTCGGCGTGGTTGCCAACACCTACTGCGCCTCCAACACCATCATTGATTCGATTTTCAGTGCGGTTGGTTTTTCAACCGGCACCAACAATACCTTTCAATACAATACCATCATCAATCCGGGCCAGAATGGCATCATTGTGGGCGGTGGCAGCCTGGGGATAGCGGTGGGGGGTAACGTCATCATCAATTCAAATTTTATCTCGGGTATTGGTGGCGGTTTCATGGCCTGTTCCAACAGTGCCGCCGGCTATGCGGTGGTGGTGCCGGTCGCGGCAGCAAAATATTTGGCCATGTCGGGTGTTGTGACCGAACCGTGTGCTGAAGGTGGGCAGGACATCACGGATATCGAGTCAGGTGACTGGACGGCGTATGCCGACATTGATCTGACGGGTGTGAACACGTTTGTCGCCCGCGTGGCCAGCGGCTGTTCTGGAGGCACGATTGAACTTCATCTTGATGAACCGGCGGGAACCTTTATCGGCACTTGCGCTGTCCCCAACACGGGCGGAACTCAGACCTTTTTGAACACCTATGGTGTCATCAATGGCGTGACCGGAACTCATACGGTTTATTTGGTCTATACCGGTGGGACTGGTGTATTGTTCAATGTTCAGTTTTTTGGATTATATTCCGCCCCGCCCGTGCCGTCGCATCATTTGATTGCCGGCAATACTTACGCGCTAAGGTCGCTCGCGAATGGTAAATATGTCTTCGCACGGAACGGTGGCAGCAATTCCTTGGCGGCGATGAGCGTTACGATAGGCACGCCGGAGCAGTTTCAAGTGGTGGATGCGGGCGGTGGCAACCTTGGCCTGCTTGCCTTGGTAAATACCCAGTTTGTCTGCTCCGAGAACAATGGCGCGAGCCCATTGATTGCCAATCGTTCATCGCTCGGAAGTTGGGAGACATTCACGGAATTTGATGCCGGCGGCGGCAACATCAGTCTTCGCGCGCAGAACGATGGCCGGTATGTCGCGGCTCCTAATGGCGGCAGCGACGCCTTGATCGCGCAGAGCACCAGCATTGGGATCGCCGAATCATTCCAAGTGATATTTGTTGGCGGTGTGCCGCCGATCGCCCCCGCCAATCTGACGGTTCATGCCGGCAATAACCAGGCAGCTTTGACTTGGATCGATTCCGCGGGGGCTTCGACTTACAACATCAAGCGTTCAACCACGAGCGGCGGCTCTTATGTGGTCATTACGACCAATGTGACAAGCACCGCTTACATCGACCACGGCTTGGTTAATGGCACAGCTTATTATTATGTGGTCTCCGTCCTGAACCCTGCCGGTGAGAGCGCTAATTCGGTGCAGGTCTACACCATGCCCGGCACGTTGGACCGGACGATGTGGGTGGCCAGTTCCAGCACCGCGGGCAGTGATTTGCCTGGCAATGCGCTGGATGGCGATCTCAGCACGCGTTGGTCCACGGGCGCGTCTCAGGCAAATGGCCAGTGGTTTCAAGTGGATCTCGGCGAGGCCAACACGTTTAATAAAATCGTGTTGAATGCCGCAAACTCGGCGAATGATTATCCGCGTGGTTACCAAGTCTACGTTTCCACAAATGGTGTGAATTGGGGGACCGCCACAGCATCCGGGACGGGCTCTTCAGCTATCACTACCATCACCTTGGCGGCGCAGGCCGCGCGGTATATCCGCATCGTCCAGACCGGCAGTGCGCCGGGAACGTTTTGGAGCATCCATGAATTCAATGCCTTCGGAACCACACCCACGACACCGGCGGCATTGGCGGCGACAGTTGGCGACGGCCAGGTCAGCCTGACGTGGCCGTTGTGTGTCAGTGCAGACGGTTACAACGTAAAACGCGCAGTGGTCAGTGGCGGGGTCTACACCACCGTCGCCGTGAACTTGACAGGCTTGAATTACGTTGACGCCGGACTGGCCGACGGGACCGCCTATTTTTATATCGTCACAGCGACAAATGGTTTTGGTGAAAGCGCTGTTTCACCGGAAGTTGTTGCTCAACCGGTCTCACTCCTCTTACCGCAACTTGGCATTGCATACAGCACGGGCCGGATGCAACTGCATTGGCCGTCGGACCATCGGGGATGGCGGTTGGAAAGCCAGACCAATTTCTCCGGAGCCGGGTTGGGCATGAACTGGGTTACAGTTGCCAATTCGACCACGACCAATGAATTTTTCACGTCGCTAAGTGCCACCAACGGGTGCGTCTTCTTCCGGCTCGCTTATCCTTGATCAAGAACGGAATCCGGCCTTCGCCAGCGAATGGGGCGTTGTTTCGCTGGTTCAAATACTGCTTCGTATGCCGGCACACTCGAATTTCGCGACTACTGCGATGAATTTTGTCCCGCCATGTTTTGAAAATGTTTATCCTGGTTGCGATTGTCCGGTGCCATCGTTTCTAATTGTTGCTCGTTCTGGTTCGGCTGAAATACGGTCCTCCCCACTTTCGGGGATAGATTTGACAGGTTGTCCAGTTTAGATTTTGCACTGTCACCCAACAACCAATGAAACGCAATCACCCGCTGGTTTACATCCTTCAAATGAATCCCATTAAACACCTGCCCAGTCTGCTGCTTGCCGCCGGCGTTATGCTCGGAGTCCATTCAGCCGGGGCCCAGCCCAGCATCAATGGAATCTATCCAGACGGGACGCGCTTGTTTGAGTCCTCCGGCACCTTGTCCTTTACCGCCAGCGCTCCGGCCGGCGTCACCAACGTGACCGTGCAGTTGACATTAACCAGCCTGACCACGGGCCAAAGCTATCTTAAAAACCTGACGCTGGCGAACGGGCTCACCGTGTCGGGACCAAACACGGCGCTGAGCGTTAGCGGGGTTTTGACGAGCAACACGCTGTACACAGCAGTAATCAATGTGACCGACGCAAATGGCAGTGTTGTCAGTCAGACGCTTGTTTTTGACACAATCAATCCTGTCTATACGTGGGAAGCAGAAGACTGGGATTACAGCGGTGGCCAGTTTTTTGACAATCCCCAAACGAATGCCTACGCCGGTCTGGCCACGGGCAGCGGGGACGCACAAAATTCAAATGGCGGTGGTGCTTACCGGCCGGCGATTCCCGGTTTGTCCACCGAAGGCAATGGGGACGTACCGCGTTCGCCTTGGACCGGCACCGGCAAGACGGACTACGATGTGGGATTTACCGATGGGGGTGACTATGGAAATTACACGCGCCACTACCCGGCGGGAACCTACAACGTTTTCGTACGTGTCGCCGGCGGCAATGGCGCGCGCTCCGAATGCGCCGACCTCTCCGTGGTGTCTGGAACCGTGAACATTACGAGTGCCGGCAGCAGTCCGTATAAATTCGGCACCAAAGGTGTCGGCTGGCAGACCTATGCCTACATGCCGGTGACCGATAATGGCGGAAACCTGATCCAGGTGACCTTCGATGGCAATCCCGCTACCTTGCAGGTGCTCCAGAATCAAGGCAGTGACAATTTGAATTTTTTCATGCTCCTGCCGCTAAATACCAACGTATTGGTCAGCACGGTCTCGATCACCAATCTGAGTCCCGACGGTTCCGCACTGTTCAACCTCGCGGGCACATTCTCATTTACCGCCAGCTCACCGACCGCGCCGGTCGATCCCAATAACATTTCGGTGCAGGTCGCCGCCACCAACCTGTGGGGGCATGGTTCGGTGTCGAGCCTGTCTGTCGGCAGCGGCTTGACGGTCAGCGGTCCTTCCACCAACTTGACCGTGAGTTTTTCGACCACGACCAATACGGTTTATTCGGTCTCGATTCTGGTTACGGATGCAAACGGGGTCTCCACGGGCTCCAGCCAGACATTTGACACGATCATTCCTTCCTATACCTTTGAAGCGGAAGATTTTGATTACGCCGGCGGCAACTTTTTTGACAACCCGCAAACCAATGCGTATTTCGGACTGGATGGCATTGCGGAGATTGATTTCCATGCAACCCAACATGGTGGTGCATACAACCGCGTCGGTCTGAGCACGGAAGCACTCAATGAAAAGCAGCGTCCGCAATATGACGGCACCAGCGAACAGGATTACGCCGTGGGATTCAACGATGGAGGTAATTGGGCGAATTACACCAGGAACTATCCGGCTGGAAACTATAATATCTATGTGCGCGTCGCCAACGGCACCGGCAATGACACCGCTGATAGCGGCAGCATCTCATTGGTGACCGGTGGCCGTGGCACCAGCAACCAAACACTGTCACAATTGGGCAAATTCGGAGTTCCTGCCACTGGTGGCTGGGGAAATTACGTCTGGGTGCCGGTGAAAGATCCGGTCGGCAATCTCGCCCAGTTTACTGGCGGATCAATCGAGACCTTGCGCCTGACGATTGACGGTGGAAACTGTAATGAAAACTTCTTCCTCCTAACCCCAGTAGATCCTGGTTCGGTGTTACAGCCATACGTTGATTCATTCCAGCCAGACGGCACCGCCATGTTTCAATACACCAACCAGCTTAGCTTTGTCGTCCATTCACAACCCGGAACGGGACCCGGCAACATCGGGTTGAACCTGAACGGCGTCAATGTGTCGGGCTTGACCTTCAGCGGTACGGCCAACACCCGTAATGTCAGCTGCTTGATCCAGCCCAATACATTTTACACCGCGATTGTGACCGTGACCGATGCCAACGGCTCGGCCAGGTTGACGAACAGCTTTGCCACGTTTGCTTCAACCAATTATCAATTCGAAGCCGAAGACTATGACTACTCCAACGGGCAGTTTTTTGACAATCCTGAAGTTGGCTCATATCTTGGACTGGCTGGCGTGTCGGGTTCAGATTATTTCGAATCGGATGTCAATGGCCCCGGCCGTTCCAGTGGCACCCCGTATCGTCCCGCCGACGGCTTTAATATACCCGACGCCACTGCTGGAGATGAATCTCGAAGCCAGTTCATTGCGGCCTCGTCGACAGATTACAATATCGGCTCTTTCGGTTTGAATTCATGGGCGAATTATACCCGTCATTACCCGCCTGGAACTTATCAGGTTGTGGGACGCTTCGCTGAAGGTGCCGGCCCGGCAGGTGCGAATTTGGCGCTGCTTGCCAAAGGGGCGGGCACCAATTGGTTAGGGGTGTTCAACGTGCTGAATCTGGGGTGGGGAACATGGCAATGGGCGCAGTTAGTCGATAATGACGGGCATCCGGTCAACGTAACGATGGATGGAACGGCTCAAATATTAAGGTTGAGTGGAACCACCGGCAATGAAGTCAACATAAACTTTCTGATGTTGGTTTCCACGACTCCCACACCTAAACTCACGGCGACTGTCAGTGGCGGGAACATCCACATTTCGTTCCCAACCCAGACGGGCTACAATTATCAATTGCTGTATAAAAATCTGCTGAATGACGCCACTTGGATTCCACTGGGCAGTCAAATATCCGGCGACAATTCGGCGCATTCAGCCAATGATTCTGCCACTGGAACTACCCGTTTCTATCGGCTGCAAATTCAATGAGGCCTGGCGGATGTGCCCTGACATTTCCAGCAGCCGGCGATTAACAGGCTGCTGGAATTTTTTAAGACAACATTTTTATTATGAAGCAGATGACATTTGTATTCGTTGGCAACAAATCGAGAGAATCTTCGTGCCGGCGGCAGGGCTTTACCTTGATTGAATTACTGGTTGTAATCGCCATCATTGCCATACTTGCGGCCATGCTTTTGCCCGCCTTATCCAAGGCCAAGCTCAGGGCGCAGGGAATTTCGTGCCTCAGCAACATGAAACAATTACAATTGGGCAGTATTCTTTATGCCGGGGATAACAATGATTTCATACCGGGAAATCAAGGCATAAATCTTGATGGAAGCTACGCTGACATTGGCGAAACCCCGCACGAATCGAACTGGGTGGCCGAAAAAGTTGATCAAAGTGTTGGCGGAACGAACGTTTATGCCTTGGGTGTTCTGGGCGATGCCGACCTGATAACAGGTAAATCACTGCTCGGTTCGATTGGAGGCTATGTCAAGGCTGCTGGTGTCTATCATTGCCCGGCGGACACATACCTCGAACCTGCAAATGGCCAACTTCATGTGAGATCGTGTTCCATGAATGATTATATGGGGACAAATCCACGGTTGTATAAGTTTGGTACCCAAATTGATAAAAATTACCGCGCGTTTTTTAAGTATTCCGATATTGGTCACGGATTGGGTTCTGCCGATGCTTTTATGTTTTTGGATGAAAAGCCCACCAGTCTCAACGACGGATATTATAATTTTTTTCCCGCTTCTATCAACGACCGCCCTGCTGTTAATCATGGTAATTCAAGTTCCTTCACGTTTGCCGACGGCCATGCCCAGCAGCACAAGTGGGTGGACACTTATTTGATGCCGATGGGTGGAAGCGTGGCCAGTGCCGATCATCAATGGTTGACCATGCATGCCACCATATTAAATTGAATTGGCGGTCGCATTCAAAAGGACACTGCCAGCTTGTCGTTTGGCACAATTGAGTGGCATCAGCGTCGTTTCAATGAGGATTGATAAGCAACTCAATGGCAGAACAACCGTTCGCGGCGAAAGTGGCTTGGGCAAACTCAATTGCCGTTGCGAACATGAATGGGCCTGGCCTGGTTTGGTCGGTAGACCCGCGGAATAATATTCCATCCATTCACCAGCAACTGAACCTGGTTTAAGGCGGCAACCTTGTCAGCAAACTTGATTTTCACCGTGCGCGATTCTCCCGGCAACAAGGAGATAAAATTATCGTCATAAAACGCCGGCCGAACCGGTTTGCTGTCGGCGGCATATTGCAGGCGCAGCCATACCATGAAAGCCAGTGATCGACTGGAATTTTTAAAGGTCACCGTGCCAACATTTTCATTTCCGTCATGACCCCAACTGACTTCACTCGTCAGTTTCACGGGCGGCAGTTTGGTCAAGCCGGCAAAGCCCTCGTATTCCGGTCCCGTTCGTGTGCGACCGGGCTGGCAGGCTTTGTTGGAACGCCAGTAAAACGTGCTGGAAATGGGATGCCCTTGGTCATCGGCCAAGGTCAGTTTAATAAAATGAACCGGAGAAATATCCGGAGGAAAAACTACCGCCAGCACATTATTTGTGACGGCTTCGGGCGCAACCGTCACCGGCGTTGTTTGATGAAAGATTTCCCGCATGTCGAAATTCAGCACCCGGGTTGTAACGCGGCCTTTGAATTCGCGGGGAAACTCGTTGTTTACGGACACGGTGTTTTTCAGAAAATCGAACTGGGCATGTAGCGGTTCCAACGCGTTCCGGGTAAAATACAGCGCGGCCGTCGGCTCCAGCGACCAATCCCACAGGCGTCCGCAAACCTGGCGATTGGGACTGTTGTGATACCAGAACAGGAGGCCGGTCGAGAATCGGTCGCCATAATCAAACTTGTTGGCGTTCCAGCATTCCCAGATGGCGCGATACGCCAAGGCGCCAAATGCCTGAGATTTCATGGCGTATTCATCAATATTTTTGCTGGGCCCGTATTGTTCCACCGCGTGATAGTAGTTCTCTGTCATGCTGTGAAAACCGCCGCCGTCGAGATAATCCCAAACCGTTTTGTTGATCGGCCACAGATCCTTTTCCGGCATCATTTCGCGCAGGCAGTCCACCGTTGGCAAGATTGGGCAACCATATTCCGGGCACAAACCATTGATGCGACTGCCGCGGGGCGAAGCGGTATCCGCGTAGTAAAACATGGGATTTTCTGAAATGTATGGACTGCCGTCGTGAATGCCGTCGGTTTCCGAACCGACCTGATAACCGCTGGTCGGGTCCAGCTTTTGCACGAGGTCGGAAATGGGAACGATGCTGTTGGAGGTGCGCTCGTTGGCGGAAACGTAGTAAGCCTGGCTCGGATGATTGCGCAGCCGCAAAATCGTATCCGCCACGTTGGCTCGATACAACTCGTGGTTGTCCGGCAGTTGCGTGTCACCAGTCAGCCAGAATTCGGTCCAGACGAGAATGCCGTATTGATCGCAAAGATCATAAAATTCATCCGACTCCGGCACGCCGCCAGCCCACAGTCGGAGGAAGTTGATGCCAGCCTGTTTCGTATAACGCAGTTCGGCGGCGGTGCGTGCACCGGAATTGCGGCACATGGCCTCCGGAATCCAGTTGGCCCCGTGAAGAAAGAAACGTTTGCCGTTGACCATGAATTCACGGCTCCCGTCTGGCGCCTGGCGGTGGGAGCGAATGTCCCGAATTCCGAAAGTGGGTTCGAGCCGGTCCGAGACCGTTTTCTCCTGCACGAATTCCAGCGACAAATGATATAGAAACTGTTCGCCCTTGTTGAGCGGCCACCACAAACGCGGCGCCGCGATTTTCAGAGCCGCGAATTCTTCCGGAGTGAGCCGAATGGTTTGGGTTTCGCCCGGCTGCAAAACCATTGATTTTTCAATGCGGATGCCGGCGGCTTTGATTTCCGCAATTAATACGCCTGGTTGTGGCTGCGTTGTGGCATTCACGACATCCACGCTAATGTCTACGTTGGCAGGTGCCAGCGCCGGCACAGGCAAATGACTTTCAACATGCACGTTGCGGAGTGAAACCGGCCCGGTGGCGAACAGTTTCACGTCGCGCCAGATGCCGGTGTTGCGGTCGCGAATGCCGTCGGCAAAAGTGAAATCCCAGCCGACGGTCATCAGCATCGTGGTATTGCGGCCGATTTCGCCGTCGCCGCCGTTCCGGTTCTCGCCGGCGGCGCGAATCGTTTTGCCCTTTTGCCGGAACCCGCCGGGATAATCCACGGGCTTTACCAGCACCGCCAGGGCATTGGTGCTGGAAAAATTCACCACTTCGGTGGCGTTGAACAGCCCGCGCTGGAACATGCCAGCCAGACTGCCCAGCTTGTGACCGTTCAACCAAACTTCCGCGTAATAATTAACGCCGTCCAATTGCAACCAAACCTGACGACCGACAAATGATTGGGGTAAGGTGAATTCAGTGCGAAACCAATACGTGTAAAAATCGCGCCCCGTTTCTGAAATGTCAGGAATCAGATTGTTTTCGTGCGCGTTATTGAGTCCGAAATATGGTTCAGGATAAACGCCATTATAAACCAGGCTGTTTAAAACCGTGCCGGGCACAACGGCTGTTTTCCAGCTGGCGGTGTCCTGTCCAGGCATTGATAGAATGGCTCCGTTCGTTCCCGCCCGGTCGGCTGGCAACAACCGCCAAGGAAACATGCCGCCATGTTGTTCAGGCGAACGCAAAAGCAGAACCTGGCCGCCAGTCGTTTGCGCTCCGGCTGGCAGGCGCAGAAGCACCAAGAGCAGCACGGCAACCAGCATGGCAAAACGTGATTGCAGATAATGTATATTCATAAATTTAGTCTGGTCTTTATTGATCAAAATTGAAAAAACACCTGTAAATAGCCAACGTTCTTACATGGTGTCCGCTTGGCGGCACGATCAGTGGATTCACGCACTTCATCGTCCGTACGCGCGGAAAATCGCAGTACACCAATATTTTCGCTGTTAAGCATGCTTTATTTTTGAGGGGCTTATAAAAATTACGCCGCAATGCTGGTTCATTTTACATGGATTGGAAACGTTGTTAAAGGAGCATGCCGGTTGGCCCCGCTTTTTTCTGTTACACGAACGTGTAATGGAGAAGTTCGCGTTATTAGCTAGTTTTAACACATGACCACCACCTTTCCCGTATAAGGGATTCCAAATTTATTCAACGAAGAAGCGGCTTTCATCGCGCGAGCCAATCCAATCAGCCAACCCAACAACCTATTGTCATGCTTATTAAGAGATATTCACCAACCAGTTTGAGTGTTATTTTGCTCCTCTGCCTTGTTTCGACACCAAACAGAATTCAGGCTGCATCCTTGCTGCTTGATTTTGGTCCAACAACCGTTTCCGGCAGTGACGCGACGCTGAGCATGGGGCATTTTGCAGGGGCGGTGCCCAGCAGCGAAACCGGCTGGAATAAGATCATAAATGCTGATGCGATCAGTGGCCTGGTCTATGCCGATGGCTCGGCCGCCAACGGGGTGTCGGTTGTCGTGGGTCGCAGTGGTGCGGGCATCAATGACACCCTCAATTTCAATAACAAAAACATCAGTTCCAGTGCCCTGGGCGGGCAGGAGACGTGGGGGATTTATACCAATACCAGTCCTTTGAAAGACGGCATTTTTGCAACCGGCACCAGTTCGGTGGAGACTAATGCCCTGGGTATCCGCGTGGACGGGCTGACGGCGGGGACTTACACGCTTTACATCTCCGGACGCAATACCAGCACGGCCGTGATTGCGGCGCAGCGTTTCTTTGCCGCCACCGGCGCGAGCAGTGCGAGTTTTATATTCTCCACCAACACCACACCTTTTGTGGACGAAGCCAACTCAGGCGCGCCTGTGGGCAGCGGAAATCCAACCCAGGCGGAGGCCATCACCAGTACGTTTGCGTACGGTGACAACTGCACGCATTTGGTTGTGACGCTGGGAGCGGGCGACTCGCTTTATCTGGCGGCCACAGGTATTGTCACCAATCAAGGTTATCGCGGTTTTCTAAACTGCGTGGAAATTGTTCCCGGCGCACCGGTGTTGACCAATTTCCCCGCCAGCGTGGGCGGGCAGCCTGGCAACGCCACGACTTACGAAGGTGCATCTGTGTTGCTGAGCGGGGGTAAATTCGGCGGGGTGCCCCCGTTGTTTTACCAATGGTATTTCAACCACGTTGCCATTAATGGCGCCACGAACACCAGCCTGCCGCTTGCCAATGTCACGCCTGAAATGACCGGCCAATATTCCATTACGGTGCGCAATCAAATCAATTCCGCGTCCAGTTCCAATGCCGTCCTGACCGTCATCCCGCGCTACAACACCGGTCAGATGACCAACCTCTGGAATTTGGTGCCGGGCGACCTCAACGACCACCGGTTTTACATCACCACCACTGACGGCGGTGAGCGCGGGCTGGCCTATAATCCAGCCACTTCCAACCTTTTGGTGGTCTGTCATGTGCCCACGAACAATATCGTGGTGCTGAACGCAACAAACGGGGCGGAAAAAGGTTTCATGAACCTGACTTACGTTCCTGCGACAGCATTAGGCGTGAACATGATTGGCGTGGCGAATGATGGAACAATTTATACCTGCGGGGCCACGGCCAATGCAGGGTCGCCATCCGCGCCATTATATATTATTCAATGGGCTAACGACGATCCCAATACGATTGCCAACGGATACTCCTTTGCCGCCGATCCGGGGGCTAACGATGTCGTTGTTGGGGCGGCCGGATTGCGCTGGGGCGACAACTTCGCCGTGCGTGGCAGCGGGCTTGATACGCAATTGCTGTGCGGGCCGGGCAGTGGCACCAATGTCTGTCTGTTCACCACGGCCGACGGGTTCAGTTTTTCTCCCAACATCATTACAGTCAGCAATGTCCCTTCGGGATTCGCGCAATTCGGCATGGCATTTGGGCCCGGCACCAACACCTTCTGGGCCAAGACTTCCGGCCAACCGCTGTATCTGGTACAGTTCGACCTGAACACCAAGACGGGTTATGTTGTCCAGACTTACACCAATGTCCCGCCGGGATCGTTCAAGCTAATTTCCGCGGGAGCCACCAACCAATGGCTGGCAGGCATCATGCGCGTTGGGAGCGGGCTGCCGGATAACGTCCGTTTGTATAACATTTCCAATCTCACGAATGGCCCGGTGTTGGCGGATCAGGAGTTGTATGCCACCAGCGTCCTGCACGGGCTGCTTGGCAATGTGGGCATGGGCTCAACAGCGTTTGGCGGAAATTATCTGTTCACGCTGGATGAAAACAACGGTCTCAAGGCGTTCTACATTGATCCCTTCTATGTGACGAGCCTTGTGCCTTTCGGCATCACCAGCATCCTGCCGGCGATGGGGCCGGCGGTGGTGCTCACCTGGCAGAGCGTGGCAAATCACACGTATCAAGTTCAGGCCAAAACCAGCCTGCTTGATGCCACCTGGGTTGATTTGGGAACGGCTGTTACGGCGACCGGTTCGACCCTCTCGCTCACAAACAGCCTGACTGCGGGTGCCCGTTTTTATCGGGTAAGAGGTAATTAAGCAATACCAAGCAACAGGATTTAGCAATGGAAGACCATGAAACTTGTCATCTTAAAATTCCGCACCGGCGCCGTCAGACGATCACTGTTCACGCCGGCCCGTAAAGGCTTTACCCTGATCGAATTATTGGTGGTGATCGCCATTATAGCCATTCTGGCGGCGATGCTGTTGCCAGCCCTCAGCAAGGCCAAAGCCCGCGCCACCGCCACCCAATGCCTGGGCAATATCCGGCAGTTACAACTGGCCAGTCAGATGTATTTGGGGGACAACCAGGATACGCTGCCAAACAACGACGTGGGCGCCACCAGTGCGGACTCGGGACCGAATGCCTGGGTCCAAGGCAATGTGCAATCTTACAGCGCGAACTACACCAACTACATCACGGGCGGCGTCCTGTGGGATTACAACAAGTCCTATGCTATTTATGGTTGCCCGGCGAGCCGGGCTTATGTGAAAAACTTTGCCGCGTCGGTGCCGCATTCGCGCAGCTATTCCATCTCCGTCTGGCTGAACTGCAATAACGTGCAGGCCCTGGTCAACGACGTCTATGCCAAGTCCGTCAAAAAGAGCAGCGCCATCAAAAGACCCAGCCAGGTCCTCCAATTCGCTGAGGAAAATCAAATTAGCATTGATAACGGGACGATGGGAATCAATTCGCCGACCACGCTGGAATGGTGGAATCCGCCGACGGCGCGCCATGACAATGCCGCCACGTTTTCGTTTGTGGACGGCCATGCCGAAATTTGGAAATGGCGCGGCGATTTAATTGGATTAAACCGGAAATACAATGCGGAGGACACACTTGGTCAGCGCGGGTCGGCTACGAGCAATCCGCTGAAGGGCGTGGCCGTATCGGCCGCCGATCCAGATTTCGTGAAACTGGCCAATGCCCTGCCTGCCCCGTAAACAATACCCTTGTTTGAAAGCAGCACTCATTTCGAAAACCGGCTTATATTAACCAGTTCTTTTTGTGCGACTCAAATTATTAAACCAGCTCGGCACAGCGGCATTTTTCTTTGCCGTCGTCCTGCCCGTGACGGCGGTGCAAGAGATTAACGTGGATGTCTGCGTATATGGCGGCACTTCAGGCGGCGTGGTGGCCGCCGTTCAGGCGGCTCGCCTGGGAAAATCCGTGGCGCTCGTGGCGCAGAACAACCATCTGGGGGGCATGACCACGTCGGGCCTGGGATGGACTGACGTTGGCCATGTGAATAATGATTCCGGCGATTATATTCAAGGAATCTCCCGCGAATTTTACAATCGGATTGCTCAAAAATACGGCCAGTCCGGCACCAAATGGACTTTCGAGCCGCACGTGGCAGAAATGGTCTTCAACGAAATGATCCAACAGGCCGGGGTGCCAGTTTACACCAACGAATATCTCATATCAGTCACCAAGCAAGACACAAAAATCATTGCGGCCACCATGAACAATGGAAACATTTACCGCGCCAGGGAATTTATTGACGCCAGTTACGCGGGTGATTTGATGGCCATGGCCGGAGTCAGCTACACCATCGGCCGAGAATCCTTTTATCAATTCGGCGAAAGCCTCAACGGCATCCGGTCGCCAAACAGCGATTTTACCAGTTGCCTTGTGGATCCCTATGTCGTTCCCGGAATCCCGGCGAGCGGACTGATTTCGTTGGTGCAAACCAATGCACCGGGCGTGCCCGGTGGTGCCGATCGAAAGGTTCAAGCCTATAATTTTCGCCTCTGCCTGACGACGGTCGCCACCAACAAGATCCCCATCACGGCTCCGTCCAACTACACCCCAAATCAATTCGAACTTGTTGCGCGCTACGCCCAAGCCATCCTGGCGACCGGCGGATCGCCTTCCGTGGGAACGTTTTTGACCATTAGCAGCATACCCAACGGCAAGACCGACATCAACAACGCCGGGGCGCTTTCCACCGATTTTGTGGGTGAAAGCGCGGCGTACATTGAAGCGAACCAGGCCACGCGCGAGCAGATTTGGCAGGCGCACCGGAATTATCAGCAAGGTTTGCTCTATTTCCTGGCCACTGACGCGCGCGTGCCTGCGAATGTGCGCACCGCTATATCCAATTACGGTTTTTGCAGGGATGAGTTCACCGAGAATGGCGGCTGGTCCTACGAACTTTATGTGCGCGAAGCCCGGCGAATGATTTCAGATTACGTGATGACCCAATCGAATGTCTTCAACCAGGTCGAGGTTCCTGATGCCATCGGGCTGGCCGGCTATTTTACTGATTCACACTATTTGCAGCGGGTCGTAATCAGCGGTCATCCGCGCAATGAGGGCGACGCGCGCGGTGACATCACTCTGCCGTATCCCATCGCCTATCGCGCGCTGGTGCCGAAAACCAACGAATGTTCCAACTTGTTGGTGCCCTGGTCGCTGTCGGCATCGCATACCGCATTTTGTTCGATTCGCATGGAACCGGTATTTATGATCTTGGGGCAGGCCGCCGGCACCGCCGCCTGCTTTGCGATCGATGAAGAAACGAATGTGCAAGGCATCAATGTGATCAAACTGCAGGCACAATTGATGGCAGACAAGCAGGCCATCGGCTCTACAGGAGATTCGGCGATCATTGTGGATAGTGCGGATGCCAGAGGCGTTGATATCGTCGGTACCTGGACTAGCAGTTCGGCAACCGCCGGCTACTATGGAAGCGATTATCTTCATGACGGCAACATCAACAAGGGACAATGTAGCGTTACGTTTGCCCCGGAACTGCCCAAAACCGACCGGTATCAGATATATGCCCGCTGGACGGCGAATGCGAACCGGGCCATCAATGTTCCCATTGACATCATTACGCCCTCTGGAATCAGGACGATTACGGTGGACCAAACCCAAAATGGCGGCCAATGGATTTTGCTTTTGACCACGAATTTCAACGCCGGAACCAGCGGCAAGGTGCGCATCCGCAATGACGGAACGACCGGATATGTCATTGCCGATGCCGTTAAATTTGTCGAAGGCGAAGACCTGCCCATCATCAGCCTCTGGCCCGCCGATGCGACCGCTTCAAAATTGGGTCCGGTAGCCGGCAGTATTACTGTTACCCGCTCGGGCAATACCAATGTGCCTGTGACCATTCGTTTAGATCTCGGTGGTTCGGCTGAAAATGGGAATGATTACCACGCCATCGGCAGCACCTTGTTGCTGCCAGCCGGTGTCATCAAAAGCCAAATCACTATTCTGCCGTATACCAACTCGCTACCGGTGGGCGGAAAAATCGTCACAATCCGTGTGGCCACCAATGCTGCCTATCGGGTTGGAAATCTTAATTCGGCAAATATCCTGATTAAAGATGTTCCGATCAACACGTGGCGAATAAATTACTTTGGCGCCGACGCAGCCAACAATGCCATGGCCGGAGACACGGCCGATCCTGCTGGCGACGGTGTTCCGAATCTGGTGAAGTACGCCTTGGGCCTGAATCCGAACCAACCGGCCCTCCAGCCGCTGATCAGCCCGGAGTTGGGCAGCAATGGTTGCTTTCAAATTTATTATATCCGGCCTGACCCGCCGCCAGTGGATGTTTCGTATCGATTGGAGAGTTCGAACGACCTCTTTCACTGGTGCACCAACGATTGCATCACCACGCGGCAGATTTTATTTGGCCACAACACGGCGACCATTGTTTCTGAAGATCCCACCCCCATGACCAACCAGCCGGGCATATTTGTCCGGCTGCGAGTTTCCAAACAGTAACCTTCGATTTGAACTGGCCTGGCCGGCTATTTATCAGTCTTAGTGCCGCCAATTTCGCTTTTGCGGCGAAGGGCAATCGGATAAAGTCGCACATCCATGAACCAGTTCCGCCTAATGCTTTGTCTTCTGGGACTGCTCTGGACTTGTACTTGTCCCGCAACGGCGGCGGAAACGAACAACTCCGAATTTCTGGTCAAAAGCTGGCAAAACGAAGATGGGCTGCCGCACAGCATCATCAACTCCATTTGCCAAACTCATGATGGATATTTATGGCTCGGCACTTACGTGGGACTGGTGCGCTTTGATGGGAAAAGGTTTGTCCAGTATTCAGCCCGCGATGTGGCCGACATGGACGACGGCGGGATTATTTGTCTGTTTGAAGACCGCGACAACACTTTGTGGGTGTCGCTCCAAAGCGGTCGCCTCCTGGCTTGGAAGGATGGTGTGGTGCGCGTGGTGCTCGCGGGCGATTCAACGAATCGACCGGTTATTTACATGGCTCAACAGGCGAATGGCGCGCTGTGGCTTCAAACTGCCGATTGCCCCCTGGGACAGGTCACTACCAATGGCGTTAAGTTTTTCCCCGGGATCGGGCGACTCTCAAGCCGGCGCGGTCCGGGGCTCGTGGTGGATGCCGCCGATCATCTCTGGGTCGGAACCAGCGGTGGCCTGAAACTCTGGCGTAACGGCAAGTTGGAATCACCGGGACTGCCCGCTCTGAACGGAAAACCGGTCGAAGACATGGTGCCTTCCCACGATGGAAACGTATGGGTCTTTTACAATCGCCACCTGTATAAAATCCAACCGGGCAAAATTCTGGCAACTTTGACGGTGCCGGATCAATTGCACGGCGAAGCCAGCCTGCGCGAAACGGCCAATGGCTATTTGTGGATTGGTTCCAGCGAAGGCAATCTGTATAACCGCAAGCCTGACGCGACCGACTGGCAAAGCATTCCGCAAACCGGATTTCGGGGGTTGAACCGCGTGTTGTATGAAGATCACGAGGGCAATCTTTGGCGTGGAGGCTTTGGCAGCGGGTTGACCCGTATTCGCCCGCAGATTTTCAAACTGCATGAGTTGCCCGAAACCGCTCTCGACCGCTATGCGCGGGTGGTTTGCGCCGATCAAAAGGGAAACGTGTGGGCGGTGCTGAATGATCAAGTCTTAGCCAGGATTGCCGCCGGTTCCCAAACACCAGAAGCTTTGCCCAACCCCAACTTTCCCTACGGAATCAAGACTTTGTTGGTGGATCATCTGGGTTCGCTTTGGGCAGGAACGGATATGGGATACTTGTATTACCTGACGAACGGGGCGTATGGTGATGCCTTCGTCCTTAAGCTAAAGCTGGCCAGCGGGATCGATTCCATAAATGCAGCAATTGAAGACCCCGATGGCAATATCTGGATTGGCTACACAGGCGGTACGGCAGTGGCCATGCTGCCCAAGGGGGATCCGGAGCACTGGCAGTCCATCAAAGGGTTGGAATATCCAGATGTTCGCGCAATCGCCCGCGCGCCCGATGGCGCCATGTGGTTTGGCACCCATTACGGCGGAGTGTTTCGCTGGAAAAATGGAGAATGGACCAGGCTGACCATGCAAAATGGGCTGCCGTCAAACTATGTTCGCTGCCTGCTGGCCGATCCGGATGGCACCGTTTGGATCGGAACTCTGCATGGGCTGTGCCGCTGGCGCAACGGCAACCTCGTTGCCATCACTTCGGACAATGGCCTTTGGAACAATACCATTTCCCACCTCACCACTGATCAGAGGGGAAATTTTTGGCTCAGCTCTTTCGGTGGCATCTTCCGGGTGAGCCGGCTGGATTTGAACCAATTTGCCGATGGGCTAAGCAAAAGCATCCAGTGCGTGAGATACGATCGCGATGACGGTCTGCCCAGTGTGGAATCTACCGGCGGCATTCAGGCGGCCGGGGCTAAAACCCCCGACGGCCGGCTTTGGTTTCCCACCGTGGGCGGCTTAGTCAGCGTTGACCCGCAGCACCTGCAGCAAAACAGATTGCCACCTCCGGTTTGGATCGAAAATCTGACGGTTGATGGTGAATCCACCGTCATCCGGCATGCCACCAAGCAGATCAAAATAAAACCAGGCAAGCGGCGCTTCGATTTTCGCTTTACCGCCCTTAGTTTCAGTTCGCCCGAAAAGGTTCTTTTCAAACACAAGTTGGACGGACTGGATGCTGACTGGTCATTCGCTGACGACCAGCGTTCGGTGAGCTATAATTTCATTCCACCGGGCCAGTACACGTTTCGGGTGGCCGCCTGCAACAATGACGGGGTGTGGAACCAGCAAGGCCAGACGCTGGAACTCATCGTGCAGCCGTTTCTCTGGCAGACTTGGTGGTTTAAACTGCTGGTGGGGCTGGCTTTGATCGCGGGGGTTGCCTGGGGCGTCCGCAGGCGCGAGCGCTGGAAGACCCGTTTGCGGCTGGAAAAGCTGGAACGGGAACATGCCGTAGACCGCGAACGCAGCCGGATTGCCAAGGATATTCACGACGATCTCGGCGCCAACCTCACGCAGATTGTTTTTCTGAGTCAGCGCGTCGAAAGCGCCAGCAGCGAACCGTGCGAAGTCGAACGCTGGATTCGGAAAATTCCCACCGCCGCCGGCCGGGCCATCCAGTCGTTGGATGAAATCGTCTGGGCCATCAATCCCCAACATGATTCATTGGAAAGTCTGGCGAATTATCTCAGCCAGTTCGCGCTCGAATTTCTAACGCTGGCTGGCGTTCGCTGTGTGCTGGAGGTGCCGACCGTATTGCCGCCGGCTCCCTTGAGCGCCGAGGTGCGCCACAACCTGATCCTGACCGCGCGCGAAGCACTGCAAAATACGGTTGCCCATGCCGCCGCAACCGACATTATTATCCGGCTGCAGGTGGACAGGAACGGACTAAAGATCACGGTTTCGGATAATGGCCGAGGTTTTGATCCTGCCAACGTTGCCAAACCCGGCAATGGATTGTTCAACATGCGAAAACGCATGAATGACATTGGCGGCATTTTGGAACTCAGCAGCCAGCCGGGAACTGGAACCGTGGTAGAAATGAGATTGCCCAGCCACCGTTTGAGCCAGCCTGAAACTGAAACGGTAAATATTTGAAACCAATTTATTATCATGCCCGGCACGAACAATAGATTTGAGAAAGCGCCCACGCGTCCAATTCGCGTAAGTGTCGTCGAAGATGATCATGTGGTGCGGGAACAGCTCATGCACCAATTGTCCATCGCGCCGGGCATTGCCTGCGTCAGCAGCCATTATTCCGCCGAGGCCGCCCTCGAAGAGTTGCCCCATCACAAACCAGACGTTGTCTTGATGGACATCAATCTGCCTAAAATGAGCGGCATTGACTGTGTCCGACGGCTCAAAGGGCAAATTCCAGCCACCCAGTTCATCATGCTCACGGTCTATGAGGATGCAGATGTGATTTTCAAATCGCTGCTCGCCGGCGCGGTCGGCTATTTGTTGAAGGGCCGGGCTGGTTCGGCGGCCCAAGTGCTGGAGGCCGTGCGCGACGCCACGCGCGGCGGTTCGCCGCTCAACAGTCTGATTGCACGAAAAATTGTACAGCACTTCCATTCCCAGCCCGTCCGGCCAGGCACTGAACAGCCGCTTTCCGCGCGCGAACGCGAAGTTTTGGAGCTGCTTGCCAAGGGTCTTCCTTACAAGGAAATTGCGGACATGTTGGGCGTCAATATTGAGACCGTGCGCAAGCACTGCCATAATCTTTACGAAAAGCTTCAGGTCGGCACTCGCACGGAGGCCGTGGTGAAATTTCTTGGCAACAAATAAGTGCGGTGAGTTCTTCAGGGCGCATTTTCATCAACCGACTGCGATCGTATTAAAGTCGCCTAACCATTTCGTGAAAAGGCAGGCTTCTACCGATATCGCCAGCGCAACAAATTGATAATCAATGGTGTTGTCTTCAGAATAATTTTTCAACAGCCGGCTAAACAAGCCCCATCGAGCCGCTGAATTTTCAAATTCCTTACACGAACGTGTAATAGGAGTGGCCCAGCCAAAATGTCAACTTTTCACTCGATCACCACCAATACTATGCCAATCACGGCGGTATTTATTTCCATAAATGCTGGCCGTTGGCAATCAAATCATGAACCTGAAAAAAACTGGCCAATCCGCCATTAAAACCCTCGCTTGCCTCTTGTCTTTGGGAGCAGGCCTTAACCTCGCCACCGCCCAACCGGTGTTACTGGATTTTGGTCAAACTAATGTAGCGGCACCTTACCTGGCCACCGATCCGGGACACGCCAACGGTACCATCTCCGGTACGTACACCAGTTGGAATGCCATTAAATCATCGGCCGCCACCAGCGCCTTGAGCTACGGCGACGGCACCGCCGCGACCGGCCTCACGCTGACCATGGGCCAGGAGGCAACCTCAGGAAGCAGCATTATCAGCTACAGCACCGCCATCGCCAGCCTCAACCTCGCCGGAACGGGTGGCAATGTTCCCGGACAAAGAAACCTGCTGGGTTCAGGTTCAATTTACGGCAATGACAACAGCAGCACCGCCGTGGGACGGGATGGATTCTTTGGCGGCGCCGGCAGTGCCATTGGCCTACGGTTGGATGGCTTGACGGCAGGTAACTATTTGGTCTACGTCATGGCAAGGAATTGCAACTCTGACGTCGTTTCGGCTCCCATGAACATTTTTTCATTTGCCGGGGCGCTCGCCGGCGTGTTTGATTTTTCATCGTTGACCGCCACCACGGAAGCCAATACGGGCTATCCAACAGCCACCTATGCCAATCAATACAACACCTTCCAAGCGGGAGAAAACTACGTTGGCTTGAGTGTGACCGTTGGATCCGGGGATTCACTCTATCTGGCCATTGATGGAGCGGGCACTGAGCTGCGCGGTTTTATGAACATGGTTGAAATCGTGCCAGCCTCAGTTCCCGAGCCGGCTACTTTAGCGATATTCGGGTTGGGATTTTTCGCGCTGGCATTGGTGCTCAGGAAACGGCAGACCGTTTTGTAATTGTAAAGATTCGACATACAATATGGTATGGAGACTATTGAGTTTCGAATAAGAGTGCGATATTTCGACCATAATTTGGCCTTGGTGCAACAGGTGAGATAATCAACCTGCGGTAGCGTATTTGTCGCAGTGCCGCCGTTGCTTCAAAGCTGTGTTGTCTAGCCTTGTCCCTAATCAGGTTGGTAAACTCGTGCGTCTTGAGTTCCCCCGTGCCGGTATACTCGAACGGATTGAGCTTGGGCACGCACGCCAATCGTCGTTCAACCACTATACGACCTTTTGTTGCCGTCTCGTAGTTTCTGACCAGCATACTCGGGTGGACCGGTACACCGTGCCAGAAATTCTTTAATAACATTTGCATAAGGCTTTGGACTGGTCATCGCCTGTGCCGAGATTGCCTTTCCTATGCCTTGAACTGAGACCAAACCTCTTTGGTATTAACTCTTACTGTTTTGATACTCTGGAGATGAGTACTGACGCTGCTCGTTCAGTGGGAGTCATGCTGAGTTAAAATTCGCCGCATGACGTTTCCCTTTCTGCGCAAATTGCGGTTTCATCATCCGCTTTGGCTTCGGTCTGGAAGAACCGGTGTATGCGCTGCCGGGTGGTGTGATTTGCCACATATTTCAATTGCCAGCATGGCTTGCGGTTCTTGGTGATCGCAATTTTGTTGGTGTCATCAAGTGCCAAAAAATTTCGCGCCGAGTCTTATGCTCTTCAAATGCAACTATTGCGGACTTCGGTTTTGGATGTTAAGAATTGAAATGGAAAAGCTCCCGTTTTAACGGGAGCTTTGTTGATTTAATTATCAGAAAACTGGTGGAGTCTAGGGGGTTCGAACCCCTGACCTTCTCATTGCGAACGAGACGCTCTACCAACTGAGCTAAGACCCCACACTGTTCACGATCAACTGCTGGCGGCGATTTTGGTGGGATTTGAAAAACTTGGCGCTTTTCATGGTCGCCAAGTGTGCAAAAATTTGCACCCGACAACGGGCAAAAAGGTCATGCTTTCCAGATCCATGTCGCCACAGACTGAACTGGGTCTATTATGGAATAAAATAAATCGCTGGCAAGTGCAAAGGTGCGTTCGGGCGGTGAAGATTTGGCGGTGTCACTTAAAAGTTTAAACTGCAAATTGTTGATGATTTTTTGGCGCGGTCGCCTGGGGGCATCCAATGAAGGCGGGCGGGTTGGACGGAAAAGCTGCGGGAATATCGCAAGCCGGGAGAGGCGCACGCTCGACACCCTGATTGGATATACCGACCACGTTGAGGTGGCTCGTTCAATCGCTGGGCATCGATTCAATTATCCCAACCCAAACCATCTTCTTCAAAAAAGTAGTTGACTGTTTAGTCGGTTATGGTAGTATGTCTTTGTTCTTTGGCATTAAAAGTATCGCTGCCAAATGATCAATAATTTTATGGGTCGCGTCAGTGATGCAAAACAAAGATTGATGGATGCCGTGCTGGAGCTGATTTGGTCAGGCTCCTATGGCGGCACCACCATTGACGATATTTGCGAAAAGGCCGGCGTCAAAAAGGGCAGCTTTTACTATTTTTTTGATTGCAAATCCGAGCTGGCGGCCGAGGCTTTGGATGCCAACTGGCAGGTGCGGCGCGGGGAGCTGGACGCGATTTTTTCGCCGACGGTTCCGCCCTTGGAGCGGCTGAAAAAATACTGTGAGTTTGGCTACCAGATACAGCGCGAAATCAAAGCGAAACATGGTCGCGTGCTGGGTTGTCCGCAGGTGGCGCTGGGCTCGGAAGTTTGTACGAGCGACGAGTGTTTGCAGAAGAAAATCCAGGCGTTCATGGATCAAAAGCGCAAATATCTTGAATCCGCCGTGCGGGATGCGCATGCCAGCGGTCTGGTGGAGGCGCCCGATGCCGGCAGCAAGGCGCGGATGTTGTTGGCTTATTATCAGGGGTTGCTGACGCAGGCGCGCATCGGGAATGATGTGGAAGTTTTGCGGGAGGCCTATAGCGGAATGCTGATGATGCTGGGAGCAAAGGAAGTTGTGTCGGCCTAGTTTGATTTTTTTTGATCTAATACTTTACTAAACGGACAACTATTAAATAGAAATATGAAAACCAATCTTCAAAATGAAAATGTTAATGCTGAGCAAACCGTTGGCAGTCGCTGTGTGCAATCCTGCAAAAAGTTGCTCGCCGGAATCGAGCAGGCCAAAAATAAAATTGCGGCCGACTTTCAAGAAACCCTGGGGGCGCACGCACAGTTATTCCAACTGGCCTTGAAGGAGGCCGAGGCGCTGGCCTTTCAGACGCCGTATCCGCAGCTGGTGTTTCCGGCGCTGGCGATGGAAAAAGTCCAGGCGGTGTCGGCCTGGCAGGCGCGGCAGGAACGGTTGCAGCAGCGGCAATCGATTTTTTCCGCCGTCAATTGAGGGCTGAGTCAACCAACCAAACAACCCAGTTTCAACCTTACGATCATGAAGAACCCAACTTATTTTTTTACGGCCGGTTTCGCGCTGATGGCGGCTGGGCTGGCCACCGGTTGCAGCCCCAAAACCATCCAGCAAAGTCCGCCGCCGCCGGCGGTGACGGTGGCGCCGGTGGAGCAAAAAGAAATTGTCGAGTGGAGTGGTTTTACGGGCCGGACCGAGCCGGTTGAGTCCGTGGAAATCCGTCCGCGCACGTCGGGCTACATTCAGTCGGTGGGTTTCAAATCCGGGCAGCTGGTTAAGAAGGGCGACGTGCTGTTCGTGATTGACCCGCGCTGGAACCAGGCGACGTTTGACCAGCGGCAGGCCGAGTATGCGCAGGCCCGGGGCGAGGCGGAACGCACCACGAAGCTGCTTGCCAACAACGCCATTTCCACCGAGGAAGCGGAAGCCCGCCGGGCGCGCGCCGAAGTGGCCAGGGCGGCACTGGACACCGCGCGGCTCGATTTGGAATTCACCCAGGTACGTTCGCCCATTGACGGCCGCGTGAGTCGGGCGCTGTTGACGGAGGGCAATTATGTCAGCGGCGTGGCCAGCGTGGCGTCGCTGCTCACGACGGTGGTTTCGGTGAACCCCGTTTATGTCCATGCGAACGTTGATGAGGACACGCTGTTGAAATTCAACGAACAAGTGCTGGCCAGGAAGCTGGGCACGACGGCGGGCGGCAAGATTCCGGTGGAACTCCAGCTGGCCGACGAGGCGGAATTCCCGCACAAAGGCTACCTTGAATCCTTCGACAACCGGCTCGATCCCAACACCGGCAGCATCCTGTTGCGCGCGGTGTTTGCCAACGACGATGACAAGATCATGCCCGGCTTGTTTGCCCGCATCCGCATTCCGCTGAGCGAACTCCACCCGGCGCTGTTGGTGGATGAACGTGCCATCGGCACGGACCAGGCCCAGAAATTTGTGCTGACCCTGTCGGCGACGAACACGGTGCGTTATCAGGCGGTGGAACTTGGCCCGCTGGTGGAGGGCAAGCGGATCGTGCGGTCCGGCCTCACGGCGGGCGACAGGATCGTGGTCAACGGCCTGTCGCATGTGCGGCCGGGGATGCTGGTGGCCCCGCAGGTGCAGGGGGAAGTGGCCGGCCAGGAAGCCACCAAGGTGGCCAGCCGTTAACATTCAAATCAGATCGTAAATCCGGCGCGAGGAGGTGGTGGAGGTTTTCAGCATCACGCCCGTGCCCTGCCCAAAACACATATGAACTTTGCCCATTATTTTATCAAACGCCCGATTTTTGCCGGCGTGCTGTCCATCGCGATCTTCATGATGGGCCTGCTGGCGCTCTTCAAGCTGCCCATCAGTGAATATCCCGAAGTGGTGCCGCCGACGATTGTCGTGCGGGCGACCTACCCGGGGGCGAATCCGAAGACGATCGCGGAGACGGTGGCGTCGCCGCTCGAGCAGGCGATTAACGGCGTCGAGGGTTCGCTCTACATGTTTTCGCAGGCGACCGGCGATGGGGTGATGACGCTCACGGTGACCTTTGCGCTCGGCACGGACATTGACAACGCGCAGGTGCAGGTGCAGAATCGGGTATCCCAATCACTGCCCAAACTGCCGGAGGAAGTCCGCACCCTGGGCGTGACCACGACCAAGCAGTCGCCGGATTTGACGATGGTGGTGCATTTGTTTTCGCCCAACAACCGTTACGACAAGGTCTACATCCGCAACTACGCCACGTTGCAGGTCAAGGACGTGCTGGCGCGCATTCCCGGCGCGGGTGATGTGAAGCTGTTCGGCTCCGGGGACTATGCCATGCGCATCTGGCTCAACCCGGACAAGATTGCCGCACGCAACCTGACCGCGAGCGATGTGGTGGCGGCCATCCGCGAACAAAACGTGCAGGTGGCCGGCGGCGTGATCGGCCAGCAGCCGGTCAGCAGTCCGGTGGCTTTTGAGCTGCAAGTGAACGTGAAAGGCCGGCTGATTTCCGAGGAGGAATTCGGCAATGTCATCGTCAAGACCGGGGCGAACGGGGAGAAGACGCTGCTGAAGGATGTGGCGCGCATCGAACTGGGGGCGGGGAGTTACGCGCTGGAATCGCTGCTCAACAACAGCACGGCCGTGGCCATCCCGATTTTCCAGACGCCCGGGGCGAATGCGCTGCAGCTTTCCAAGGATGTCCGCAACACGATGAAAGAGCTGAAGAAGAATTTCCCGGAAGGGCTGGACTACAACGTCGTTTACGATCCCACGGTTTTCGTCCGCCATTCCATCGAGGCCGTCATCCACACGCTGATCGAAGCGATTGTGCTCGTCGTCATCGTGGTCATCATATTTTTGCAGACCTGGCGGGCGGCGATCATCCCGCTGGCGGCGGTGCCGGTGTCGCTGGTCGGCACCTTTGCGCTGATGCTCGCGTTTGGCTTCAGCATCAATGCGCTCTCGCTGTTCGGACTGGTGCTGGCCATCGGCATTGTGGTGGATGACGCCATCGTGGTGGTGGAAAACGTCGAGCGTAACATTGCCCGTGGCTTGTCGGCGTATGACGCCTCGCGCCAGGCCATGACGGAAGTGACCGGGCCGATCGTGGCCACGGCGCTGGTGTTGTGTGCCGTGTTTATTCCCACGGCGTTCATCAGCGGGCTGACCGGCCAGTTCTACAAGCAGTTTGCGCTGACGATCGCAATTTCCACGATGATCTCCGCGTTCAACTCGCTGACGCTTTCGCCCGCCTTGTGCGCGGTGCTGCTGAAGGATCATCACGCGCCGAAAGACTGGCTTTCGCGGGTGATGGAGAAAGCCCTCGGCTGGTTTTTTCATCCGTTCAACCGGGTCTTTACGTGGGCCGGTGAAAAATATTCCACTGGCGTGGCCGGCGTGTTGCGCAAGGGCACCATTGCCCTGCTGGTTTATGGCGGGCTGGTGCTGCTGACCGGCTGGAGTTTTACGAAGGTGCCGACCGGTTTCGTGCCGTCGCAAGACAAGCAATATCTCATCGCTTTTGCGCAACTGCCCGATGGCGCTTCGCTGGACCGCACGGAGGCGGTGATTCGCAAGATGTCGGAAATCGGCCTGAAACAACCCGGCGTGGAAAGCGCCGTCGCGTTTCCCGGATTGAGCATCAACGGCTTCAGCGTGGCCCCGAACGCGGGCATCACGTTCCTCACCTTGAAACCGTTTGAGGAACGCACCACGCCGGAATTGAGCGGCAAGGCGATTGCCGCCGCGTTGAACCAGCAGTACAGCGCCATTCAGGAGGCGTTCATCCTCACGGTGCCGCCGCCGCCCGTGCAGGGGCTGGGCACCATCGGCGGATTCAAGCTTTACGTCGAGGACCGGGCCGACCTCGGCTATGACGCACTCTATGAAAACGTGCAGGGCGTCATTGGCAAGGGCCGCCAGACGCCGGGGCTCGCCGGGATGTTCTCCACGTTCACCGTAACCGTGCCGCAACTGGATGCGGACGTGGATCGCGTGAAGGCGAAAACCCAGGGCATTCCGCTGCAGAATTTGTTTGAGACCATGCAGATTTATCTTGGGTCGCTCTATGTGAACGACTTCAACCGCTTTGGGCGCACCTACGAGGTCATCGCGCAGGCGGATGCGCCGTTCCGCGCCCATGCCGGGGATATTACGCAGCTCAAAACACGGAATGAGCACGGCGAAATGGTGTCGCTCGGCGCGGTGGTCAACGTGACGGAGACGCACGGCCCCGACCGCGTGATGCGTTACAACGGCTATCCGGCGGCGGAAATCAACGGGGCCCCGGCGCCCGGCTACAGCTCCGGCCAGGCGGAGGCGCTGATGTCCAAACTCACCACCGACAATCTGCCGCGCGGCATGACGGCCGAGTGGACGGAACTCACCTATCAGCGCATTCTCGCGGGCAATACCGTGGTCTATGTCGGACCGCTGTGCATCCTGCTGGTGTTCCTCGTGCTGGCGGCGCTGTATGAAAGTTTTCGCCTGCCGCTGGCCATCATTTTGATTGTGCCCATGTGCCTGCTCTTTGCCATCGCCGGTGTGTGGCTCAAAGGCGGCGACAACAACATCTTCACGCAAATCGGCCTGATTGTGCTGGTGGGGCTGGCGTGCAAGAACGCGATTCTGATCGTGGAGTTTGCCAAGCGCAAACAGGATGAGGGCATGACGCCGTTCGCTGCCGCGATTGAAGCATGCCGCCTGCGTTTGCGGCCGATTTTGATGACCAGCATCGCGTTCATCGCCGGCGTGTTTCCGCTGGTGGTGGCGCGGGGCGCGGGCGCGGAGATGCGCCAGGCGATGGGCGTCGCCGTGTTTAGCGGCATGATTGGGGTGACGCTCTTCGGCTTGTTTTTAACGCCGGTGTTCTACGTCACGCTCATGAAGCTGGGCGGGAAGAAAAAACCTTTGGCGCAGCCGAAAGCCGTTTTGCCGGGCGCGGCCGCGGGCGTCATCACGGTGGCGCTGTTGCTCACCCTGGTTCCGACGCAGGCGGGCCGGCTGACGGTGGGGCCGGATTACCAGGTGCCGACCAATGCCGTTCCGGCCAGCTATAAAGCCGCTGAACTGGGTGTCTGGAAGGAAGGCAAGCCGCTCGACCAGGCGGGCAAAGGAAACTGGTGGGAGACGTTTGGCGACACCAACCTGAACGCACTGGAAGCGCAGGCCTTGCAGGCGAACCAGCAGCTCAAAGCGGCCGTGGCGCGGGTGGAGCAGGCGCGCAGCACCGCGCGCGTGGCCCGGGGCCAGTTGTGGCCGGGCCTCAGCTTCGATCCCAGTTATACGCGCCAGCGCTATTCGCCCAACGCGAACCCGAGCTTCGGCAATCTGACGGCCAACACGTTCAGCACGCCGCTCGATTTGAGCTACGAAGTGGACTTGTGGGGCCGCGTGCGGCGGAGTTTTGAAAGCGCGCGCGCCGACGCGCAGGGCTCGCTCGCCCAGTTTTACACGGTGCTGCTCACCCTGAATGCCGATGTGGCGCAAAACTATTTTGCCCTGCGTTCGTTGGATGCGGAGATTGCCGCCGTGGCCAGCACGGTGGATTTGCGGCAGGAGCAGGTGCGGCTCGTGCGCAGCCGGTTGGAAGGCGGCATTGGCAGCGAACTGGACCTCGCCCGGGCGGAAACCGAACTGGCCACGACCGAGGCCGAGGTGTCGGGGCTGGCCATCCGGCGCGATCAACTGGAGAACGCGATTGCCATCCTGGTGGGCAAAAATCCAGCCGGTTTCAAACTGGCGGCCCTGGCCGATGCGAATACGAACTGGAATCCCGCGCCGCCGGAAATTCCCGCCGGGCTGCCGGCCGATTTGTTGGAACGCCGGCCGGATGTGGCGGCCGCCGAACGGCAGCTTGCCTCGGCGAATGCCAAAATTGGCGTCGCCAAGGCCGCCTTTTTCCCCGTAGTGACGCTGACGGGGCAGGGGGGCTATTTGAGCGGGGATGTGGAAAGTTTGTTCAACTGGAACAGCCGCACCTGGTCCATGGGACCGAGTGTTTCGCTGCCGATTTTTGCCGGTGGTCGCAACCGGGCGAATTACCAACGCTCGCAGGCGGCGTTTGCCGAGGCCGCCGCGCTATATCGCCAGCAAATTCTGGTCGCGTTTGGCGAGGTGGAGAACAGCCTGTCCGCGATCCGCCATCTGGCCATCCAGTCCGAGGCGCAGCAGCGGGCGGTGACCAACGCCCGCCGGGCGGCCGCGCTGGCGAGCGACCGGTATCGTTCCGGCATCGTGGCCTATCTGGAAGTCGTGGATGCCAGCCGCGACACGCTGACCGCGGAACGGGCCAACGCGCAGCTCGCGGGCCAGCGGTTGATCGCGGCGGTGCAACTGATCAAGGTGCTGGGCGGCGGCTGGACGGAGGCGCAGATTCTGGCGGGGGCCACGAATCAAAAGCCGTAATTGAACCGCGGAGGACAGTGATGGGAAATCAGAGCCCGCCATCCACGACCCAATGTTTCGCAGGATTGTCGTTGCGGAGGGCCAGGCGGAATTTCTTGATCCATTTCATGTGGCACTTTACAAAAAAGGTCGAGTGGTCGGCGGACCAAAAGGCTTCGCCCACTTCAAATTCCGGCAGGGGAACGCCGAGCTTTTTCGCTTCGGCAACCTGTCGTTTGGTGTTGGCCACATCGGCTTCAGTCGTGAATTTGGCCAATTCAGTCCAATCGGACTTGGCCATGGCTTGAAAGTAAGCCTGGACAACCGCCGCCGGTGCCAGTCTGGCGTCGGCATCGCCGTCCGCCAGAGTTGGTGGCTGATTCGTCCATTTGAATTCTTCCTGCAGTTGCAGCTTGCGGTCATAGGAGCCGGTGAGGACATAACGGCCGGCGGCATTGGTATTGGAGACGCGCACGTTCAATTCCTGGGGGCGCAATTCAATTTCGTAAGGCACAAACTGGCCCGCATAAGGAGCGGACGAAAAAGCCGCGCCCAAGTTGATGAGCTTGATTCCGCCCAGGTATTGTTTGAGCTGGTCATTGATCGGGGTGTCCCAGAATTTCGCGGCGGCGGCCCAATCCTCGTGACTGCACGCCTCAAAGAACGCCCGCGCCGCCTGATCTGCGGTCAGTTTGGCAAGCGGGTCAGGCCCGGCTATTTTTTGCGGTTCCTGATACCACACGACATCCGCCGGCAGATCGAGATGGAACAAGGCGGGGCTGAGTGTCTGGTTGTAATCGATATTGGTGGATTCGAAAACCAGTGTTTCGCCCGCCGTTTCTTCCAGATAAATCTGCACTGCTTCCAACCGCCGGGTACGTTCATCAAAACGGTAAATCTCGCGCAGGTCGGCCGTCCCCCAAAAATGGTTCTTTTGATTGCTGCTCTCGGGCAGGCCGGATTTAACACCGATGGTGACCACGGATTTCTCCTTTCCTGCGATCCTGGTGGTGGCGGTGTCCACCTGCCAGCCCTTGGCGCGGGCGGCTTTAAGCTCATTGGTCAGGGAAGTCTTGAACTCGGCGAGATTATGAATCCAATAAGTGTCAAAGGCATCATGCTCGGGCTGTGGCACCTTCATGGCCATGTGATTGGCTTTAAAGTAAGCCAGCGTCGTGGTGCCATCCATCACGGCCACGCGGCCGGGCTTTTCGACGCGCCAGGCTGCCTTTGGCGCAAACTGTTTCCACAGTTCAACGGTGACAAAGTCTCCCTCCGGCGCCAGGGCGCTGAAGTTGTCATTGGGATGGGTGCGCATCTGCCCGCGAATATGGACGCTGCTGACGGCTTGCGCCGCCTGCCGGTAATGCTGCACGGCGAAGGGCGTGGCGGTTCCCGCGGCCAGTAAGGTCACGGCGACGGCGACGACCGTAGTTTTTGCTTTGGACCAGGCCATAATTTTCAATGCTCCTTGGATGAGGGTTAAGGTTGAAGCGGAAGCGGTGGCGCCGTTGGCCAGGGCGATGGCGGTTACGGCTTGGGTGAGCGCCAAGGGGGCGGTTTGCACCGAATGGCTCGTGATGGTGCCCGCCAAAATGGCGGTGGTGGATGAAATGCCGCGCTTGGTGAAATAACGGTTTAATTTTTCCACGGCACGATTCACGCGCACGCGGGCGGCATCCTCGCTGACGCCGGTGGCCGCGGCCACCTCCGCCAGGGTTTTGTCTTCAAAAAAACGGAGCAGCACCGCGTTGCGGTCGTGGTCGTTCAGCGCGTCCATGGCTGATTCCAACAGCGGCGCGATGTCCCGCCACACCGGGGGCTCCGGTTCGTTCAGGTTGGATTGCATATAGGCCTCTTGTTCGCGGTGCGCGCGCCGGCGACAGGTTTTCAAGGCATCCGCCGCCACATAAAGCGTGGTGCGATAAAGCCAGGCGGGCAAAATGGTTTTTGGCCCTAGCGCGCCCGCCTTGCGCGCCAGCAGAATGAAGACTGCCTGGGTGATTTCCCCCGCCAGATGCGCGTCGCCGACACGGCGCAGCGCGGAAGAATGAACCAGGCCGATGTGCCGTTCCACCAGCGCCGCAAAAGCCGGTTCGGATTGGCTGGCGGCAAACTGTTGTACCAACGCCATGTCATCTGGATTCATTTAACCATACATGGACGCAGAAAAGCGGAAGCGAACAATCTTTTTTCGGCGGCGGCCCGGTCCACCATTAGCCTGCGGTTCGATCTGCGCGCCCTGACCGCCCGGTTGAGGGCGGACGGCAATGGATTCGTGACGGTGCCGTCCGGCCGTCCCCGTGCCACGAAAGCGGGCGGAAGGAACGCGGCAGCGGCGACTTGCCGCGCAGGCAAACCAGCGCGGTGAAAGCCGGATGAAAAGAGCCAGCCTCGCCCGGGCGGCGGAAGCTTCCGGCTAAGGCATATCCCGGTCGGGATTATCGATTTCGAGAAAGCCGTTTAACTGCCGGAGCCGCGTGGGGTGGCGCATTTTGCGCAGGGCCTTGGCCTCGATTTGCCGGACGCGTTCGCGGGTGACATGGAATTGGTGGCCGACTTCTTCCAGCGTGCGTGCATTGCCGTCGCCGATGCCGAAACGCAGTTCCAGCACCTGCCGCTCGCGCTCGTTCAGACTGCACAGCACATCGCCCAGCTTGTCCTTGAGCAGGCTGAAGCTGGTGAGGTCGAGCGGATTTCCCGCGGCCTTGTCCTCGATGAAATCGCCAAAGCTGGTCTCGTCGCCATCGCCCACCGGCGTCTGCAGGGACACCGGTTGCTGGGCCATTTTCAACAAGGTCTGGATGCGGCTGGCCGGCTGCTGCATTTCATCCGAGATTTCCTCGGGCGTGGCCTCGCGGCCCAGTTCCTGCAACAGCCGCTTCTGCGTCCGCACCAGCTTGTTAATGATCTCGATCATGTGCACTGGGATGCGGATGGTGCGGGCCTGGTCCGCGATGCTGCGGGTGATCGCCTGCCGGATCCACCAGGTGGAATACGTCGAGAATTTATAGCCGCGCCGGTATTCAAATTTCTCCACCGCCTTCATCAACCCGATGTTGCCCTCCTGGATGAGATCGAGGAAGGACATCCCGCGGTTCGTGTATTTCTTGGCGATGGAAATCACCAGCCGCAGGTTGGCCTCCACCATTTCGGTCTTGGCCTGGAGCGCGCAGGCCGAGGCGTCGCGCAGCTGGTCGAAGATCGCCAGAAAATCAGGATGCGGCATCCGCACGAATTCCTCGAGGGCGCGGATTTTGTGTTGTTCCGCCTCGACGAGGTGTTTTTGGGCGCTGGATTCGCGTTGCGCCAGGGCGTCGGCCAGGGCGCGCAGGCTGTATTCCAGCTTGGCGTGGATGTTTTCGGCCACCAGCACCATTTCTTCCACGACTTTCTGTTTGAAACAAAACTTGGGGAACATGGCCACCAGCTTGTGGTTGAGCTTTTCGAATTCCGACTGCTCGCCGTTGGCGCGACCGGTTTTATGGGCATTGCGCCAGAGGTTGAACTGCTGGTCCACTTCCTGATCCAGCTGCCGGACCTTGGGGATGAGCCGGTTCAAGGTTTGCACGTGGGCGTCGCGCGTCGCAATGTGCTTGTCGAGCACCACCCGGTCAAACCGTTCGCGGGGCGGATCGGCCACCAGCTTCTCGGCCAGGGCAATGTGTTCCTTGGCGGTGAACCCGAGCCGGTAAACCACCTTGCACAGGCTGGCTTCCGCCGACTCAATGCGTTTGGAAATTTCCACTTCCTGCTCGCGCGTGAGCAGCGGTACCAGTCCCATTTGCTTCAGATACATCCTGACCGGGTCGTCGAGCGATTCCAGCCGGCTTTCGTCGGCGTCGTCGTCCCGCTCGGCCGGTTTGGCTTGATCCACGTCGGTGGCGTCCACCACCTCAATGTCCAGTTCGCGCAGCCGGGCCAGAATTTGGTCCAGGTGGGCGGGGGTGGCGGCGGGATCATTCAGCACCTCGTTGACGTCATCAAATGTGAGCTGGCCCTGTTCGCTCGCCAGCCGGACGAGCTCCTTGATTTTATCAGCTACTTCCAGAGCGGGCGCAGGGGATACCGCGGCCGCGGCCGCGGCCGGTGCGGTGGCGTGATTTGCCGCTGCAACCTTGGAGGGGGCGCTAAGCTTGGTTTTGGACATCGTGCTACAGGCTACAAAACGCGCCGGAACCATTCCAGCACCGGAACCGAATATAGAATTCGGCATCTCAGCGTCAAGCGGCGAAACACATTAGGGTCGCTTTTTTTCCAGCACCAGAATTCCCTGGCTCGCCAGTTCCGGCAAAATCATCTCCACGGTGCGTTCCACGGCGCCCAGGTTTTCGGCCACCACCCCGAGCGCATTGCGGCCCAGCGTCGCGCGGCGGGCGGAATCCACCAGCAGCTGGCCCAAAACCAGTTCCAGCTCCTCCGCGTTTTTCACCTGGACGGCGGCATCGTTATTCAAAAACGTCCGGGTGATGTCCGTAAAATTTTGCATGTTCGGGCCGAAGACGATGGCCTTGCCTTGCGCGCCCGGTTCAATCGGATTTTGGCCGCCGAGGGCCGTCAGGCTCTTGCCGACAAAGACGACGGTGGCCGGCTCGTAAAAGAATTTCAGTTCACCGGTCGTGTTGACCAGCAGGCAGTCAACCTGCCCCGGTGTCATGGAAGTGCTGGGGAAGATCTCGCTGCGGTAAATGAATTTGACGCCCCGCTCCCGCAGTTTTGGTCCCAGGTCTTTGCAGCGTTCAAAATGGCGCGGCACCAGGATCAGGAAGAGGTTGGGGATCTTTTGGCGCAGGCGCCCGGCGATGTCCACCAGCAGGAGCTCTTCGCCTTCGTGCGTGCTGCCGGCCACGAGCACCGGGGCATCGTCCGCCACGCCGAGGAGGCGCAGCTTGGCCCGCACGTCGAGCTGGCTGCGTTCGCTGAGCTTGGCGGCGTCAAATTTCAAGTTGCCCATCACCCGCACGGCCGCCGGCTGGCAGCCGACCTCGCGCAGGCGTTGTGCATCCTCCTCATTCTGGCAACCGACGCCGTGAAACGCGCCGAACAATGGCCGGAACAGCCAGCCGAATTTTTTGTAGCGCGGAAAGGAGCGGTTCGAGAGCCGCGCATTTGCCAGAAACAGGGGGATTTTCAGGTCGCGCGCCCGCCAGATGAAATTGGGCCAGATTTCCGCCTCGACCAGCACCAGGGCCTTGGGGTCAATCGTCGCCAGCGCGCGGCGCACATATTTACGCCGGTCCACCGGGTAGTAGATTTTGCTAACGCGGGTCGGCAGGTGGCGGCGCAACTCCGCCATGCCGGTCGTGGTGGTGCAGGAGACGACAATTTTGACATTGGGAATGCGCGGCTCCAGCGCCTGGATGAGCTGCGTGCAGAGGTTGACTTCGCCCACGCTCACGGCGTGCAGCCAGATCACATCCCGGTTGGTCAGCGCCTGTTTCAAGGAGGCGTCGTAAATGGCAAACCGCTGCCCGAAATCACGCTGCCAGTCACCCCGTCGCCGCAAGCGCCAGAAATAATACGGCGATGACAGCGTAAAAAACACCAGAAACAAAATATTATAAAGCGTTCGCACTAGAAATCCCTTAGGCGCAATTGTTGTGTGGTAGACAGCCCGCGCTGCCGGAATGTTACACCATCGTAACCCGATTTCAATCCCTGAAAAAAAGTAACCAAACGGTTACCAGTACGGGGAGCAGGCCGGGCAGGGTGTACTTGACTACAAATTCCAGAAAGGTCGGCATGCGCACGCCGTTTTGCTCGGCCAGCGACTTGACCATGAAGTTGGGGCCGTTGCCAATGTAGGTTGCCGCGCCAAAAAAAACCGCGCCAATGCTGATGGCCACCACGTGCCGCGCATGGCTCTCCAGCAAGCTGGGCAAGTCGCTCGTTCCCGTCACGTTATGGAGAGCGCTGAGAAAGCCCAGGTACGTCGGCGCGTTGTCCAGCCCGGCGGAGAGGGCGCCCGTGCTCCAGTAGAACATGGCCGGCGCGGCCTGCTGCCCCAGAAGGATGGTGGCGTGCTGGTTCAGCCACGCCAGGGCTGGCATCATCGTGGCGAAGATGCCGGCAAACAAGATCACCACTTCCAGCAGGGGGTGAAAATTGAAATCGTTCGCGGCATGCACCGATTTTTTCGTGGTCAGCCAGGAACCCAGCGCGGCGGCCAGCATCAGCCCTTCGCGCAGGAACAAGGGGCGCTCCACAAACACCGCCACCAGAATGATGGCAAGGAATACGAGGTTGAACCGGCCGTCAAATTTCCAGCCTTCCCCGGGGGCGACAGGTGCGGGCCCGGCGGGCCGGGCTTGGCGGTGGTTGCGCCGGTCCAGCCCATAAAAAATGACGAGCAATCCGCCGGTGCCCACCGCCCACATGGGCCAGCAATGTTCGAGCACCCACCAGAATGGCACGCCTTTCAGATAGCCCAGGAACAGCGGGGGATCGCCGATGGGCGTGAGGCAGCCGCCGACGTTGGCGACGATGAAGATGAAGAAAACAATGTGGTGCGCCGCCACCCGGCCCTGGTTCAGGCGGATCCATGGCCGGATGAGCAGCATCGCAGCACCAGTCGTGCCCAGCAGGTTGGCGGTCAGCGCGCCGCCCAGCAGAAAAGCGACATTCCCCAGCGGCGTGGCCCGGCCTTTGACGCCAATATGAATGCCGCCGGACACGACGAACAGCGAGCCGACCAGCGCGATAAAACTCAGGTATTCGTGTGTCGTTTGCCACACCGTCACGCGGTCGCCCAGGCGGAACAGATAATAGCCCAGGGTGACGGCCCCGAGCCCGAGCGCCACCTTGGCATAGTGCTGCGCCCACCGGCGGGGGGTAAACACCGGCGCCAGCGCCATGGCCCCGAGCAGGAGCGCAAACGGAATCATGGACCAAGGGTTGGGATCAGCCATCATGCGATGAAGTGTGCGGACGCCGCGCCGACGGTCAAACACAATCACCGTCTGACTGCGCCCGGTGGCCCGTCCGGAAAATTGATCCTGCTGTCGGGGCGGGAACAAAAGCGGACGGCTGCGAGTTCAAAAGGGGACAGGTGATGTGATGTTTGGCATGGTCCCTTGGTCGAGGGGTTGAGACGGCCTGAGCGTAGCGAAGGCCGACGAAACCCCTCGACCAAGGGACGACCGTTGGTTTGACTTGAGGCTATAAAAAAAGCGAATCGCCAAACGCCTCTCCAATCTGTTCCTCCAGCATATCCTCCGGCAGTTCAATGAAGGATTGATTGATGTCGCCGAGGCCTCGTTCCAACTTGGGATCGGTCGCACCCACCTTTACCGGCTCCGCTCCCGTTTCCTCAAGGAACGCTCGAAGTTTGCCGCCACGCTCTCGGGCGGTGACCATTGGCCGGACTGGCCGCCCAAGGCCGTCGCTTTTCTAAAAAAGTTCCTGCCGCTCCAAAAACCACCCAACTTCCAACTCGTCGCCGACGAACTGGAAACCCGTTTCGGTTTCAAGCGCCACCGGGAGTCGGTGGCCGCCTTTGCCAGAGCCCACTTTCCCAACCTCATCTGCCAGCCGGAACCCCGCCCCAAAGCCCGGCGGCGATGGGAACGCTCACGCATTGATGAACTCTGGCAGCACGATTCCTCCATCCATCAGTGGTGGCCCGCACCGGCCAAGCAAACCCTGCTGCTAACCGTCGATGATCATTCGCGAAAGCTCCTGGGCGCAGTCTTTGTCCCCACCGACACCACGTGGAATCATTTCGAACATTTCCGTCGCCTGTTTCTCCGGCACGCCCTGCCGCTGGTGGTCTACACCGACGGCCTCAGCCTCTTTGGCCACGATTCGATGGCCGATGACCGCGATCCCTGTTCCGAGTTCCAACGCGCCTTCTCCGCACTTGGCGTCACCCATTTGGTCGCCCCCAGCCCCCAGGCCAAGGGCAAGATCGAACGCCGCTTTGGCACCCTGCAAAAACGCTTGGTCGCACTCCTGGCCTATGAAAAGGTCAGCCATTATGCGGCCGCACAACTGGTGCTCGACCGCGAGGTTCAACGTCAGAACGACACCGTCTGCCGCACCACCGGCCTCAGCCCCAATGCAGCGTGGAAGAAAGCCTTGGCGGATAAACGAATCGCCACCCGTCCCTGTCCGCCGGCCACCCTGCTGGACCTCCATCTGGCGCTGCATCTGAAAAGACGCGTCAACGCTGACAGCCAGATCGATTTCCTCGGCCAAAGCTGGCACATCGCGCCCACCAAACGTTCCACCATCACCCTGATCCACCATCCCCTCAGACACTTCTGGGTGGTCACTCAACCGCCAGCACCACCCCTCAACAACTGGCCAGAAATCCTCGGAAAATACTCCCTCTAAATTTGTCCCCTTTTGAACTCGCGCGGAAATCCCCTTTTGAACTCCCGCCGACAGGAAAATTGATCCTGCTTGCCAAAACCGGACCGGCATATAATTATCCCGCCTCAGCTTGCTGAAACTGCCCATATGCGGAGTAAACAACACTATCTAAATCTAAGCTGGTTTTCAAAAACGTGCGGGCTATGAAAAATTATCTGGCCGCCATTTCCCCCCGGGTTGGCCTGTTGTTTTTGGTGCTGGCGTGCCTGCTGCCTTTTGTGAACAAGGCGGTATATATTGACGACACGCTTTTTTTACGGACCGCCGAACAAATTCAGAAACACCCCCTGGATTTCTACGGGTTTCAAATCAACTGGTATGACCGCACCCTGCCCATGGTCAATTGCACGGAAAATCCACCCCTCGCCAGCTACTATCTCGCCTTGGTGGCCAGTCTGGCCGGCTGGAGTGAAGTGACCTTTCACCTCGCCTTTTTGCTGGTCGCCTGGCTGGCGGTTTGGGGGACTTATTTGCTGGCCCGAAACTATTGCCGACAGCCGTTGCTTGCCACGGTGATTGCCGTGCTGACGCCGGCGTTTATGGTTTCCGCCACCACCCTGATGTGTGATGTCATGTTGCTGGCCTTCTGGGTATGGGCCCTGGTTTATTTTGAGCGCGGCCTGCAAAAAAAAGGGGCGGCGGTTGAATTTGCCGTGGCGGGCTGTCTGGCGGGGCTGGCGGTATGGACCAAGTTTTTTGGTTTGGGCCTGGTACCGCTGCTCGCCGTCTATGGCCTGGTCCGGCACCGCCGGGCCGGCTGGTGGCTGCTGGCGCCCGGCCTCCCCCTGCTGTTTGCCGCCGGGTATGAATGGGCGGGACTGACTTTGTATGGCCATGACGTGTTCTTTTCGGCAGCGCATTTTGCGGCCAAGTCCCGGGAAGCGTCGCTGGCGCAACTGGGGGAGAAACTGTTCGTTGGCCTGGTTTTTTTGGGCGGCTGCTATTTGCCCGGCTTGTTCTATCTGCCGGGTCTGTGGCGAAGATGGGCGTTGCTTGCGGGCCCATGTCTGGTGGCAGTCGGGATGCTGTTTATCCCCCACCTCCTGACCTTTGCGTGGGTGATGTGGAATCCCGACGGCAGCTTAAACTGGCTGGTCTTTCTGACGGCGGCGGTGCTGGCCGTGGGGGGCGGTTATGTTTTGCTCCTGGCCCTTAACGATTTCTGGAACCGGCGCGATGCGGTTTCATTGTTCCTGTTGCTGTGGTTTATGGGCGTCGTCGTCTTCACGATCGGGGTGAATTGGACCATCAATGGCCGCAGCCTTCTGCCGGGGGTGCCGGTGCTGGGCATTTTGGTCGTGCGGCGGTTGGAACTCGCTACCGCCAAGCTCGAGGCCCGCCGCCGGTGGCGTCTGTTTTTGCCCCTCCTGCCGGCCGGCGCGATCGCGCTGCTCGCCGCCGGTGGGGATTATGAAGCGGCGGGCATATTCAAAACGGCGGCCAAAGAATTGTTGGCCCAATATCAACAGCCCGGCCGGACCCTGTGGTTTCAAGGACATTGGGGTTTTCAATATTATCTGGAGCAAGGCGGCGGCAAACCCATGGAAGAAACCGTTTCCGCCCTGCAATCACCGCCCGTGCCAGTGCAGGCCGGGGATATTCTGGTGGTCCCCGCCCAGGAGCAGGAAGATGCCTTCATCAAGCAGCGGGCGCAGTACCGCCTGTTGGTGGTCAAAACCAACTTTTTGCATTGCCCGGTCGTGACCATGAATCCTGCGGCCGGGGCCGCCTTTTATGCCTCAAAACTGGGACCGTTTCCTTTTGCCGTCACTAGGATTCAACCGCAATGTTTTTGGGTCTATCAGTGTTCCTCAACCCCCAGTAATTCGCCGCCGGGATCGGAGCCCCGATCAAAATGAAACGACTGACTGAATTTTTTTCTAGCTGGCCTGGCATTGCGCTGGTGCTCTTGCTCGGTTTGGCGGCCCGTCTGGGCGCCGCCTCCTTCGGCCACAACTACGACGTCGAGTCGTATTTCGTCGTGGCGAAAATCATGGCGGCCGGCGGCAATGTGTATGCCGAGACGACCCGCTATAATTACGGGCCCGTGTGGTTCCTGATCCTGCACGGGCTGGATCTGCTGGCACAGCATAACGAGACGATCTTGCGCTGGCTCGTGGCGGGATTCCTGAGTCTGGCGGATGTGGGGCTGTTCGTTTTGATTTACCGGCAGGCCGGTCCGCTGCTTGGCGCCTTGTTCTTCTTGAACCCGGTTTCCATCCTGATCACCGGGTTTCACAGCCAGTTTGATAACTTTGCCCTGGGCATTGGTTTGCTGGGCGTCCTGCAACTGGGCCACGAGCCGGAACGGCCGCTGGGCCGCCGCGAGTTCGGCGGT
>Ga0302322_100000028_pt1 | contig 79043 bp, 63 predicted proteins | sample Fen_T0_2_FD_203757 | JGI IMG/M metagenome (GOLD analysis project Ga0302322, IMG submission 203757) | Peat permafrost microbial communities from Stordalen Mire near Abisko, Sweden - Fen_T0_2 | ecosystem: Environmental > Terrestrial > Soil > Wetlands > Permafrost | place: Sweden: Abisko...
ACCCCGCCCCGTGCCCTTGCGCGGCGTCGCCAGCAAAAACGGGCCCTGCTGCTTCCGCTGCGGAGCCCCCGCAACTCCCGCTCACCACGGACACCGCAAAATTCGCGCGTGCCCAACGTATCCGGGTGTCGCGTTGCAGGCGGAGGAAGTGCGCGGCAGGCGAAGGCGAAAGGGAAAAGCGCGGCGTCGCGCGGGCGGGTGCTCAGGGAAGCAAAGGGGCGCGCGCGACGGTGTCCGGGGCGCTACTGCACACGTCTGCGAGCAGTTCTGACCAGATCACTCAGCCAGGTCTGCAACTCCAGAATCTTCCTGGCTCGACCTTGGTAGGCGTCCAGCGCATCCGCCGAAAGGTGACTGAATTTCCCGCCATTGAGCACTGCTGCTTGTTCGGCGAGCAGGCCGGGAAGCTCGGATGTGATTCTTTCAAACTCTTCACGTTCCCTTTTCGGCCCGGCCGCCTCAGGTCCGTGGCGCAGTTCCAGGTGTTGCTGGAACATCTTACTGAGCCGGTGCTCATGGTCTTCCTTCCTTCCGACTCTAGCACTGATATCGAACGTCACTTCTGTGCAGACTGAACATCGACCCTTCAGCGGCACGTCCCCGAGTAACTCGGTCACGAACAGCGTAGGTTCTCTTGCCATAGCTCAAGCGTGCGCCTTACTCGACGGCAAAGATGGTCAATTCCGACCAGTTCCGCCGCCCATCTCCAAAAGGTTGTTGCAGATTGCCACAGCAATGAGAGCAGCCTGCTGAACCCACCCCCTCCCCCACCTTCTCCGCGACGAGACAAAACCGCGAAGCCCCGCACCCCGCAACCCATCTCACCGATTCATCACAATTCCGATGTGAGACTCGTACGTGAGCGCGTAGCCTGCGTCACATCCTCGCGCGACACGGTGTCCTACGGTGAACAGTCGGAGGGCAAACTGGCAACGCAGCCCCCCTGCAGTCAGCTTCCCCTGACGCCTTCCGACCATTTCAACGCCCACACACCAAGGCGCCGAGAGAGCCGAACTTAGAGGCATTCCGATGCATCGCGCAGTTGCAGCTTCCCATTCCCCGTCTGATCACCCCACCGTCCTTCGAGAAATTCTCCACGTCACCGAGCAGATCTGCCTTCGCTTCGAAGCCACGGAGCCACCGCCGATCGCGCAAGCGTCGACGCAAACTCCCGCCAAGAAAAAACCGAACCGAAACCACATTGCGAAAAAAAGAGAAAAGCACGGAGCCGTGGCCTAACCCCGCACGCAACAAACTTTCTACTGACGCCGTCCTGCCCCGGTGCTACACTCCGCTCGACAGTCGAGCCCACTGTCCCAGGCTGGACACGGCGCGGCCCACGCCACACGCACGGCCGCAATCATAAATTTCATAAAGGGCATCGGCCCACGTCCCCGACGCCCGCGCCGCCCAGCACACCGAAACGCAGCACATCGACCGCCAACACACCGACCGAGCCCGGGAGGGACCAATGATCCATCCGTGGAAGAAGGTCTATCACGACGCGATGCGAGAGCAGGATCCCGCAAAGCAAAAGAAACTCTTCGCCAAGGCAAGCGCAGCCATGCACACCCACGTGCTCGAAATCGCCCACGATCAAGCCGAGCTAGAAGAAGCCCGCCGCCAACTCACGATCCACGAACTGAAGACAAACAACAAACCGATCTAAGAATCGGCCGCCACCGCGACTCGCGCAGCAACTCCGCACGCGCCCCCAGCAAAAGAGCCTCCCCACGAGAGAAAAGAAACAAACAGCGCAGAAGGTGTCCAAAACCGTAACCCCAAAAAAGCGCCTACTCCCGACCCACTTTGCGGTGTCCAACAGGGCGTGGACACCGTGCTAAAATGGAGGTATTCTGACGCCAGTGAAACGGACACCAAATCGCCGAGCGACAGTAAACAAAGCACTTCCTATGAAGGCGCGTAGCTCAGTTGGTTAGAGCGCTACCTTGACACGGTAGAGGTCAGGAGTTCGAGTCTCCTCGTGCCTACCATATATTCTATTGAAACTGCTGCGACGTTTCCGGCAGTCCTTCCGCACTCGGTTCCTGTTCGCGTTGTTTTTCGCGCCGGACAAATCCCAACTCGATGGTCCGGCCATTCGCCAACGCTGCAACGGGTGGATGCTTGAAAAAATTTGGATTGCGATGAGTGAGTGTCTCCAGTCGGGCAAGAATGCGGCGATCGTACTGGCCGATTACAGCCCGAGTCTGTAATCAGAACGTGAAGATGTCCTGAAAGAATTCGGACATCCCGTCCTTTCCCTCTCGCCTTAGGCGATGCACGTTATCTGAATTTCACCCACGGCAGGGTAGGATCTTCACAATCGCAATGGCACCTGAACACAAGAGGCATCGGTTCTTAAGACGAGTGCAGGAGCGAAAGAGGGAACAAGTGACAGCGGCGAAACGATCTACATATTTTGCGGAAGAAGTTGTTCTGCAGGTGTAGCAAAACGGACTGCCGGTTCGTCTCTCCATTGTTAGAAGCAGCCCGATGCTCACGAAACGGTTCCTCCTGGACAGTAATGTGAGAAGCGGTAGGGCGAGATGCAGGGAAGCCTCTCGCCCTAGCTTTCCTTGGAGACTCCGCAGTCATTCCACTCAAGTGCCTGTCTTCAATCACTTACGAAAAGGACATATTTCGGCCTTCCTGTTAGCAAATGAACCCTCTGGTTCGTCTCCAGACATAATTTGATCAAGGTTTCTGATTTCCGTGCGGGGCGCTTCTTCGGAAGTAGTCACGGAAAACAGAGAGATGGCGAAAAGGTGTGAGCCTTTTCGCCATGTTTTCTGAGAGGCCTATGGGACTGTTAGCAAGGCGCCAAGCCCATGCGTCTGTAAGGGTTAAGAGTACGCGAAACCGGTTCCCGGTTTGTGGAGGTTGGTGAAGATGTGTACGCTATGGTGGATGCTCGCTCGTGTCGTACAGTTTTCAATGGCTTGGGGTCGATCCACTGCTAGTCTTAGGAATTTACGATAGCGAATACCTTAGGAGTGACCCCGCTCATTGGCAGCAGTTCCCCTAGACGCCAATCGAGAGCATGCAATTCAGTCTTCAATGGATGAACAAGCTCTGAAACCCGGCGCGCTGGGCATCGAGAGAGCGGAGAGTCCGCGCCGAGGCGCGCCCTTGGAAGAAACGGTCGTCGAGTTGTACTCGACCCTACGGTCGGCCTTGGTCGGGTACGCCTATCAATTTGTGCGATCGACTGGCGACAGTGAAGACCTGGTGCAGGTCGCCTTTCTGAAGTTATTTGACCAACTCCAGCGTAACGCCGAAATTCAGAATCTGCGTGGATGGCTCTACCGCGTTGTGCACAATCTTGCCATTGATCATATTCGGCGACGAGGCGCGGATGAGGTAGCGGTAAATGACTGGTCGTCCAACCGACCCGACCAAACAAGCCAGACCACAGAGGATGGACTAATTGCCAAGCAAGAACTCGCTCGTTCTCTGGAAGGTCTGAATGAGCGGGAAAGACATTGTGTAATGCTTCGGGCCGAGGGACTTAGCTACCAGGAGATCGGCAGTGTCGTGGGTATCAGCCCCAAGTCGGTGAGTGTTTACTTGTGCCGTGGGCTCAAGAAGTTTGAGGGACGCAATGACGCAAAAGGCGAATAAGAATCCGGTAGCACCGTCGCATCTTGGCGATGCCGAAATCCTGGCCTATTTGGACGGCGAGTTGTCTGCGGATGAGCGACAGAGAGCGAGTTCGCACCTGGAAGGGTGCTGGACCTGCCGCAGTACCATGACTGATCTCCAGGCCCGCATTGACAGCTTTGTGCAATTCCGCAAGGATCTGTTGCCTTCGCCTGGGTCGTTCGATGACATGCGAGTGGAGCAATTCCGTCAACGACTCGCTCGCCATGCCAAAGACTCGCAAGCAAGTCCCAAATGGTGGGAAGATAGAATTGGACGTCTCGGAACTTGGGGGCAAAGGTGTTTTTCTGGAGCGCTGACATTCGTCGTACATCATCAGAAAGCCACAGTCGCGGTAGCTGTTTCCCTTTGCTTGGTAGTCGTGATGTTTACAGATGTTCTGAACACGCGAGTTTCCGCGGACACCGTTCTTCGGCGTGCGGAAAGCTATGAATCCAGCCTGGTTCCCGCCTCGGGTCAGGTTGCGCGAAGTTCCGTCCATGTCGAGTGCATTGATCGCCGATCGGGCGCGACGCAAGACCTGGGAACACTCACGATCCTGCGTGAACCACAGACTCCGATTGCCTATGTCAGTGCGCAGTCACCTTCCGGGCGAGTCGTAACGAGGGAAGTCAAGACTTCAGACGAAGAAGCTGCGGTGCTGAGCACGATTCTGCAGCAGGATCCGGCCAACTCGAATCTTGTGGAATACCTCGCGGGTCGGCATTGGGTGCCGGACGTGTCGGCGGCGGGATTCCAATCGTTAATCGAGGGACGCTCCAGTGCGGATTCGTCCGCGCGCCGGGACGCTGGTGAATACGAACTGCATTACCCGTTCGCTGCAGGGCACAAATCCGGAATCGCCGAAGCTATGTTGCGTGTGGACGCAAAGACTTATGCGCCGGAGAGCGTCAGTCTTACCAATGGCGCGCAGCAGGAATATCGCTTTACGCGCACAGCATTGGTCTTCAGGCCGCGCGCAATCGAGTTGGCGAGTCTGAACATCCCGGCGGAGAGGTCGAATCCTGTCGGGGGGCGTTCCGCCAGTTCAACATCTGCGCGTGCGGTGCCGCTCACCTATGCGAATTCGCAAGCAAGCGAGATAGAAGTTTCCGCTGCTGCGGCTCTCCATCAGGTTGATTCTTGTTTGGGGGAAGAGGTGTATTTGTTCCCGATGTCCGATGGTTCTCTGCTGCTGCAGGGCTTGGTGGCGACACCGGCGCGCCGTGACACCATTCGCCAATCTTTAACAAGTGTGTCTGGAGATCTGCATGTGGATGTATATCTGCCGCGTGAGATCCGGAGCGGCACGCAGCTGTTGAATCCTCCAGACCAGTCGCCGGGCAATCTGCCGCAAGCGGATGCATCTTCGTCGAAGTTGACCATCGCCGATGCAGTGGTCGATCAAATCCCTCTGTACCAGAATCTCTACAAGCATTTCGCACAGTCGGGAACCGATCGCGAGGCCACTGACAAGCAGGTGTTAATTTTCTCGAACGAAGTGGTGACTCTCGCGCGGCAGACATTCCTGCATGCCTGGGCTTTGAAAAAGCTTGACCGGGAATTTACCGCCGCTAGAACCGCGGGCCTTTCGTCGGAGGCGCTGAAGAAGATCGAAAGCATGAGAGCCAGTCATCGCCAGTCCGTCGCGACCCTGGCGCGCCAACAGCAGGCTATGCTTTCTCAGGTCGCTGATCCGACGATTACGGCCAATGCTGCACAACTTGCATCTGTTTCCGAAGAGGACCTTTTAGTATTGGCTCGAGAACAGAGTGAACTAGTACGGTCGCTATTCACACCTTCAGCTTCAGTCCGCGACTCCGTAACCAGTTTGACCAAGCTTTTGGCCCTTCTGCGGCATATGGGAGCATAGTGCGATTCCGCTCCGGATCTCGCGGTTGCCGTCCTGCTCGCCCAAGTCGGGTTCCCGACATCATGGTATCCTTCGCACTCGGGCCGCCTACCGGGTGAGCCCGGGTAAGCCCGTGACAAACCCCCATGGAAAGATGGCTCGGCAGGCGCTTCATCGCCCACTACCAACTTGTCATCGCGACACTGGTGGTGTGCCTGTGCGGCGGTCTTGCCCATGCGCAGCGCGCCTTGTTGACGGGCACCGTCTTGGATCAGGATCAGCGCGCAATTCCGGCAGTGCACGTTAACCTGCTCAATCTCGATCAGGGCGTCCAACGTGACATCAATACCGATGAGAATGGCTATTTCACTGCCCCACTTCTCCAGCCTGGACGTTATGTCGTAACCGCGCAAAAAGACGGGTTTGCCGTTGCCGAGATTGAGAACTTCATCCTGCACGTGGGTGACGTGCGTGGGATCTCGATTCACTTGTCGGTGATTGCTCCGTCGGTACACGTCCAAGTGCAGGACACCGATCATCAAGTGGAGACGGTGAGTGCAGCACTGGGTGCCCTGGTCACCGGCGACGTTATCCGCAACGCTCCCTTGAACGGTCGCGACATTCGAGACCTTGCCTTGCTCGAGCCAGGTGTCACGCCCACCGATGCGGATTTCAATGGGGGGCCGGGCTCGTACAATATTGTCGGCAGCCGCAACGATTCTGTTCACTATCTACTCGATGGTGGTCCCAACAACGACCTGCTCGACAATCGTGCGGTTTACGTTCCCAATCCTGACACGGTCTCTGAATTTCTAATTCTGACGAGCAACTACCCGGCGGAGTATGGACGCAATGCCGGGGGCATTGTGAGTGTGGCCACGCGATCCGGCACAAACAAGTTCCACGGATCTGCGTTTGATTTTCTGCGCAACGACGCTCTTGATGCCAACAGCTATTTCAATAAAATTGCGAACCCTGTCTTGCCACGGAGCGCGCTGCGGCGCAACCAGTTCGGGGGAACACTCGGAGGGCCGCTCACGCTCCCAGGAATTGTGGATGGCAAAGATCGGTTCTTTTTCTTTGCTGGCTATCAGGGCGAACGTCTAATCCAAGACGTAACGCTGCATCGGGTTCCCACCTTTACACCAGCCGAGATTGGGGGAGATTTTTCGCACTCTGGACCGGATGATCAACCCGATCCGGCCGTTGCTCAGTTTCTCGGCGCCTATAGTTATTTCCAACCGAACCCACTGTTGCAATCGCTGGCGATTATCGATCCCACTCGCATTAACTCGGTGGCGAACAATTACATTAAGGCCGGTCTAATGCCGACTTCTCCGGAGGGGCAATTGAGCTCTGTGAGACCCCTAGTCTTTAATTCCAACGAGTGGACCACGAAACTGGATTTCGATTTCAATGTCAGCAATAAGCTAAGCGTTACGACCGGTTGGGATCGAGGCCGTTTTCTGAGCCCTTTCGAATACGCGGACGTCCCGGGCTTTCCCGACTCGATCGCTAGTCGCGATTTCTTTGCGAATGCCTCCTTTACGCATTTCTTCTCTTCGAATTTCTTGAGTGAATCGCGCTTTACGTTCGAACAATCGCGCACGAATTCCGAAAACCCTGCCAGCAAGCAGCCTACGCCGGCGGCTCTCGGTATCGGAATCACTCCGGATTTGGCAACGGGACCGACGAATCTGCAATTCGACAATGGACTGCAGATCGGGTTTAGTATCGGCGGGCCGCAGACATTTACGGATACGACTTACTCGGCACAAGACACGCTGACGTGGGTTCACGGCAAGCACGGGTTCAAATTCGGTGGAGGTTTTTCAATGTTTCACAGCGACGCCTTCATCGCGTTCTTCACGGACGGGCAGTTCACTTTTGTGGGAGGCGGCACTCAAGGTCCATTTTCGGGCAATTCGCTGGCAGACTTTCTGCTCGGCTTGCCCGTCGCGTATACCCAGTCTGCTGCCGCTCCTTCCGACACTCGCAGTACTTTCGCATTCGGATTTGGGCAGGACGAGTGGCGAGTTCGTAAGAATCTGACTCTGAGTTTGGGACTACGGTACGAATTCAGTACGCCGAAATCCGATTCGCTCGGACGCACATTCTCCATTTTGCCCGGTCACCAATCCACGATGTTCCCCAATGCTCCTCCCCGCATGGTCTTTCCAGGAGACCGAGGGGCGCCTCGTGGCGTCAACATTAGCGACAGAGACAACTTTGCTCCGCGACTAGGTTTTGCATGGGATCCCCACGGCGATGGAAGAACCAGTCTTCGGGGGGCTTTCGGCGTCTTCCATGACATCCTGAAGGGCGAAGACAATCTGCAATTTAACGGTCAACCGCCATTCGCCGCCAGTGCGGGTTTTGCGTTTCCCTCCTTAATGGCAAATCCCACGAACGAAGTTCCGTACTTGTCCACGCCTTTCCAGGCGGCAAACGCGACGAATCCTTTTCCTTCACGGTTGTTGCCGCACGGCTTGGATTTTGCCGCCAACGGGTTCCTGCCCATTGGGTCCTCCGGAAGCGTCTTTGTCGTGGACCCGCACTTGCACACCCCTTACATTTTCCAATATCACCTCACGCTCGAGCACTCGCTCAAGGGTGGCATATTGGCGGAATTGGCATACGCAGGAACAAGTTCACACGGCCTTACTGCGTTGCAGGACATCAATCCTTTCGTTTTGGGTACTTCGGACCGCGTCCTAAACCTCACGAGTCCCGCCGCAAACTGTGGCAGCGAACCCGTGCTTGCGAAACCCGATTGCTACGCCGCGATTCCAGAGTTCCGGAACGTGGGAGTCGCCAAGTACAACGGATTGCTGGCTAGCCTACGTAAGCAATATTCAGGTGACGGCATCTTTGGTCATTCGTATTTCACGCTGGCATACACCTATTCCCACAATACGGACAACACGTCGGGATTTCGGAACCGCAACTCAAACGTTCCTTCCTACAACCCGAATCTGTTCTACGCGTCGGCAGACGCTGATGTTCGACACAATCTGGTGTTCAGTGGGGGATGGGAGTTGCCTTTTGATCGCACTTGGCCTTCGGCACCAAAGCTGCTCACCAGCGGTTGGAATGTCTTTCCTATCATCCGCTGGAATACAGGTTTCCCACTCGACGTGTTTGCCAACCTCCCCAGTGCTTTCGACTACACCAGTCCCGGACCTTCCGGAGCGGGCGATTCCGGGCTTGTGCATGCAAATCTGGTGAAGCCAATCCAGATTTTTGATCCTCGTCGTGATCCTGCTCACCGCTGGTTTGACCCGGCAAGTTTTTCCAATGATGTGTGTCCGGTGCAAAATGGACCGTGCCTCCCAACCGATGGTGAAGTGATCGCAAATCCCTCCCTCCGAACGTACGGATCCCTGGCTAGGAATTCTCTCCGCGGGCCTGGCCGGGCCAATATCAACATGGCATTCTCCAAGGTCACACAGGTCAACGAAGAGCTTCGCGTTGAGATGCGAGCTGATTGCTTCAATCTGCTGAACCACGCCGAATTCAGGAGTCCGGATACAAATTTAACCAGTCCGACCTTCGGACAGGTTCTTTCCACATACTCGCCGCGTATCATCCAGCTTTCTCTGCGGCTTAGCTTCTAGTGAAGAAATTGCAGCCTTGTTTTGAAGATAGCTTGTCAAAAGGTCTTCAGATGATAATGAACTAGCTCTTGAGCACTCGAAAGCGGCAGCGGGAGCACATGATTCAATGGGTCTAAATGTCTGGGATCTTGCAGTCGTTGCTGTTTACCTAGCGGGCATCACAATTTTCGGACTCCGGTTCCGAAAAAAGCAGCGCTCGCTCAAAGACTATTTCCTCGGAGGAAATCGTATTCCGTGGTGGGCGATTTCGCTTTCGATTGTGGCTGCCGAGACCAGCACACTTACGATCATCAGCGTGCCGGGCATGGCCTATGAAAAGAACTTCGGCTTTCTTCAATTGGTTATTGGCTACATGGTTGGCCGAATCGTCATCAGTTTCTTGCTGATTCCGCCGTATTTTCGTGGACAACTCTTCACCGCCTATCAATTGATCGAGATCCGGTTTGGGAAGACTCTGCGTTCGCTTACCGCAGGACTGTTCCTGATTACTCGCGCCGCAGCCGAGGGCGTACGTGTATTTGCTGTCGCGATTGTTGTCGCCATCGCGCTATCAAGTTTCTTGGGCGGACTAGGCAGTTTGGCAAGGGACGTTGCCGCTATTGCCATCGTTACGCTGTTGACCCTGATTTATACATTCGAAGGCGGCATGGCTGCTGTTATCTGGACCGACGTTATCCAAATGACCATTTACGTCACCGGAACTTTGGTTGCCTTCCTCACGTTGTTGCACTTGATCCCAGGCGGGTGGGTCACCGTACAGAACGTCGCCGGCGGGGCAGGCAAATTCCACGTCTTTGACTTTTCCTGGAACCCCTCCAAGACGTATACCTTCTGGTCGGGTCTGATTGGTGGCGCGTTCTTGACCACGGCCAGCCACGGTACGGACCAACTGATCGTGCAGCGGCTACTCTCGGCGCGCAGTGAGCGACAATCAAAAATCGCATTATTGTCCAGTGGTATTGCGGTGTTTGCGCAGTTCTTGCTGTTTCTCTTTGTCGGTGCCATGCTCTTCGTCTTCTACAAGACGTCTCCACCGACGGCTCTTTTTACTCGAACAGACACCATCTTTCCGACATTCATTGTGACCCGCATGCCGCATGGCGTAAGCGGTTTGTTGATCTCGGCGATTCTTGCGGCCGCAATGTCAAATCTGAGCGCGGCTCTGAACTCTTTGTCTTCCACGACGATCGTTGATTTTTATGCACGCTGGCGACCGCTGGCGAGTGAAGAGCGCCGCATGCGACTCTCCCGCCTGGCAACCATCGGTTGGGGGCTTGTCCTTTTCTGCCTGGCCATTCTCGCCCGGCACGGCGGCAAAGTGCTGGAAGTTGGATTGTCGATTGCTTCGGTCGCCTACGGCTCGCTCCTTGGAGTGTTTCTCCTTGGAGTGCTCACCCAGCGTGCTTCCGAACGAGGTGCCATGGCTGGGATGCTCGTTGGATTTCTGCTGAACATCTACCTTTGGTTGTTCACCCGCGTGCCGTTCACGTGGTATGTCGCCCTCGGCAGCATCGTGACTTTCATTGTGGGATATGGAGTGAGCATCGTTTTACCAAGGAACAAAACGGCAGCCGAAATGTCCACGACTGGGGGAGTGGCGTGCAACTGAGAAAGCTGAAGACGGAAAAGCCAAATCGCGCGTCAGCGCACCTCGACGCCATGAGCCCGCTCCAAATTGCATCTTTAATGAACCGACAGGACGCCATGGTTCCGCGTGCGGTCAAGCGCGTCCTTCCGCAAGTGGCGCAGGCAATTGACCTCATTGCACAGAAACTCGCCGGTGGCGGACGCCTGATTTATGTGGGTACCGGGACAAGCGGCCGTATTGGCGCGCTGGACGCCGCGGAAATTCCCCCGACTTTCGGGACGAACCCGAAGATGACCCAGTTTGTTATGGCCGGAGGGGAGCGAGCTCTGGCTCGTGCTACAGAGGCTAGTGAGGACAGCAGTGCATTGGGGCGGTTAGACATGGCAGCAAGAAAACCACGGAAAGCAGATGTCATTGTGGGCATCGCCGCTAGCGGCCGTACTCCCTACACGATCGGTGCCTTGGAGTATGCAAGGAAAAAGGGCGCAGCTACGATCGCAGTCGTCTGCAACGACGGGTCGAACTTAGCTCGCGTCGCGCAGATAGCGATCGAAGTGGACGTGGGGCCAGAGGTGCTGACCGGATCAACACGTCTTAAGGCCGGCACCGCGCAGAAACTCATCTGCAACATGCTGAGCACCGGTGCGATGGTTCGGCTCGGTTATGTTTACGGCAATTTTATGGTCAATCTGCAACCCAAAAATAGGAAGCTCTTCGAGCGCGCGATATCCATCGTTGAACAGGTGGCGCAGGTTGATCGCGATCTTGCTGCCCGGACGCTGGAGTCTGCGGACATGCAGGTTCCCCTTGCGTTGTTGATGCTTAGGGCAAACCTGAGCAAACGGGAAGGCAAGATGCGCCTTAAGAGCAATGGCGGAATGGTTCGCAAAGCACTAACGCACGGGTAAGACTTGATTTTGCAAGTGACCAGAGCCTTTCGGCGGCAAGCCGTCGTTCCTCAAGATCTTTGGATACCGCTGTCAGGTTCATCGTCAATAGAGCACCCGCTTTTGGCAGTCCATTGACGCCAATGACGGTCCGAGCGGGAAGATGACCACCCATGCATTCGGCATATACCCGGTTCATTTCCTCGAAATCCTTGATGTGTAACAGGAAAACATTTACGTGAATCACGTGTCGCAGGTCCGAGTTGACCGACGTCAGCAGAGCCTCCAAGTTAGCTAGGACCTGCCGAGTCTGTCCCGCTATCTCCATACTCGCCAGCTCTCCGGTGTCTGGGGCAATGCCAGCCACGCCGCCGATCGCGATGGACGTACCAACCTTCGCAATGTGGCTATAGGGGCCAATCGGCTTCGGGGTGTTGGCTGGAGTTCGGGTTTCGACATTAGGCATTCTTGTTCTCCCTTCGATATTTTAGTGATGGCGCCGCTTCTGCCAAAATACCTGCACCAACGATTCAAAACTAAAATGATTTGTTCTCCGCTTATCGTTCTAAAGTGATGGAGGGAGAAACTCATGAAGAAGCGAAGCTGTTTGCTCATCGCACTGCTCGTTGGCGCAGCATTCATCGCGGTTCAGATTGCCTGCAAATCGAAGCCGACAGAGCGCGCCGGGAAAAAAGCCAGCGAAAAACTGCATCTCAAAGGCTACTACCGCAGTCTCCCTTGGAAACAGGGCGGTCGCAAAGATGCGATGAAGATGGCTTTGGCGGGCCAAACAATACCGCTGGCCCAGTACTCGTTCACTGCATCGAAAGATGGACAGAAATACACGGGTGTGCTCGTTGGCACCAATCCCTTCGCGAAGCCTTTAGGAGGCGCCACTGTCAATGCCGTCATCGTGCCACTGAAGGTAACAATTGGCTCAGTCGCTTTTGATCCAACCGCGACAGACTCCTGCGATTCGAACGTGTCCGCGTTGACTCGCTTCCGCCAGTCGCCGCTAGCCAATGACGTTCCCGATCTCACCTTCAATGGGGTGAACGTGGGGGACGCGCAGTACATCAATGGTTTCCGCCGGGCTGAATTCTGGGGCGCCATTCAGGGCTCCCCAGCCTATCAGAATGAGCTCAATTACTCTTTTGCGGACCCGTACGAATTGTCTTCCGATGTGGTCGGCACACACGGTATCACCGCTGGCGACGGCTGCGCGCAGATCGGAATCCTGTCCAATAGCTGGCTGGACGGAATTCTGCAGAGCACCGTGCTGCCCACTCTAACTAGTTCCAAAGTGATTTCACCGAATTCCGTGGTGCTGTTTTTCCTAAAGAACATAGTGCAATCTGATTCGGAACCACCCAGCACCTCCAGTTGCTGCATTCTCGGTTATCACAGCGCGGAAGGAACTCCCATTCAGAGCTACGGAACCATTGACTGGGACACGACCGGAAATTTCACGGGTGTGTCTGATGCTTCCATCGCCAGCCATGAAATCGGAGAGTGGATGGACGATCCTCTCGCCAACAACACCACTCCCTCCTGGGGATCTGTCGGGCAAGTCTCAGGCTGTCAAGACAACTGGGAAGTCGGCGATCCACTTTCGGGGATCCTCATGCCGCCGATCAGCATGAACGGGAAGGACTATCAGATGCAGGAGTTGGGTTTCTTCAGTTGGTTCTTCAATAAAGACACGGATCCTTCGCTGGGAGCCGGCGGGAAGTTCTCTTCGAATGGAGCATTCCAGGGACCGGCCAAAGCATGCCCGCCGGGAGGGAGCAACTAGGACAAGTCGATCTTGACGACTGTGCGCGCAAAAATGTGATCTGATAGTCACGGACAAGGGCATCAGAGCGGTGGATCTGCGATAGCATCCGACTGTGTCCTTGCCGCACAAGGCTCTATGACGCAAATCGCCAAAATCACTCCAATTTTCGCAATTGTCCTGTTCGCCCTATCGTCTGTCTCCGCCCAGCAGCAAAAGCCCTTCCGGGTTGTATCGACTGTGGATGCACCGAGTATCGCCGGCCATCCTGTCCAACTCGATGCCCAGGGAAAATTGCTGCCATGGCCGGTTCCAGAGGACACTGGCTATTCCTACTCATCCCACGTCCTGACGCAGTGGACGATTCTCTGGGATCAGTACAATCGACAGCGCCTTCCTTATTTCTACTGCTGTTTCGACTTTGATCGCACCAGTTACGAAATATTCCCGGATCCTCACTGGGCCAATTCGACCGGCTACCTTCGTGCCATGATGCAGGGGTTCATCGAGCGCCTTTATCCCTACACCGGGGATCCCCGGATGCTCACATTTCTGCAGAGCTTCGTTGACTACGAACTCGAGAATGGCCTGACTCCTGAAGGCTACGCGTGGTCGCAAGTGCCTTACGCCTCGGCCAACCCCGGTGCCAAGCGGTACACCGGATGGAGTCCGTTGGGTGAAGACTATATTGAACCGCATGTTGTCGGCGAGGATGGTTACGGGTATCTGAAGTTCTACGAGATGACGGGCAATACGAAGTATCTTCGCGCCGCCATCCGCTGTGCCGACGCCCTCGCGAAAAATTACAAACCCGGAGACGAGAACAGTTCCCCATGGCCAGTGCGACTCTGGGCGCGTGATGGCAAGGCGGAAGGGCGTCCGATGGGTCCCTATTCCGCAAACGTTATTGAACCCATCATGCTGTTCGATGAACTGATTCGGCTGAGGCAAGGCGATGTTGCCAGCTACACTCGCGTGCGCGCTGGAGCCTGGGAATGGTTCCAGAAATATCCCCTGGCGAATAATGTCTGGGTCGGATATTTCGAGGACACGGTGCCTAGTATGGGCAATATGAATCAAGTCATCCCGCTCGAATTTGCCCGCTATGTGTTGCTCCATCCAGACAAAGATCCTCAGTGGCGAGAGCATGCTCGCCAGTTGATTGAATGGGTCAAGACCACACCCAAGTGGGCCAAACACGTCGTGCACGACGCTCTCATCACCAACGAGCAGGGGAACGGCATCAACTTCTGCTGCAATGAACCCAATCAGTGTTGCGACAGTCACACGTCGCGTCTGGCTGCGGTCGAAGCTCTTTACTTCGCCAAGACCGGAGACACGTCGTATCGGGATGCTGCATTCCGTTCGTATAACTGGGTCACGTATTTTCAAGGACTTTCTGGTGGCGCGCATTCTCCATTTGCCGGCCAGTGGTGGTTTACGGACGAATACTCGGACGGGCCTCGACGATTAATGGATGCATTCTGGGCTGTGCCGGAGTGGGCTCCAGCCGATGAATCCCATCTCCTCGGTTCCAGTTCCATCGTGACTCACATTAGCTACGGCAAAGGATCGGTTACATATTCAACGTTCGACCCTCAGTCGTCAGATGTCCTGCGTCTCGACTTTGTCCCGGAATTCATCACGGCCAATGGTAAGCCACTCAGTCGCCACAAGGATCTCGATCAGCCCGGTTTCACCTTTGACGATGTCACGCACGTGCTGCGCATCCGACACGACGACGCACGCGATATCGACGTCCAGGGGAAGGAAGGGAAGGCGCCACCTCTCGATGTGACCTTCGACGATCCGCACATGCTGGCGGGAACAGCGTTGAAAGGCGAGTACCCGTCGGGAGTGATCGATTGGGGCATCGATCAGTGGCGCATCCACGTTCCCGACGGCGGTTTTGGCACATTCAATCTTTCTCTTGCGGACGCCAATGCGCCGACCGCTCAATTCCGCTTTTACTGGCCGCGCATTTTTGTCGGCGTGGATGCCTACAATGGCGGAACGTTGGACGCGACAATCACCATCCACTCCCCGGAAATTCGCGAAATGTCTTTCACCGTTAAAGCCGGACAGACCCGCCGCCTTCGTACAGGGTGGCGTGACCCCAGCACCAGCGTTGTATTTGATCTTAAGAACGCCGAAGGGCTGCGCTTCGACAATCTGGCCTACGCCATCGAATAGAGTCCAAGCCAGATCGCGGATGTTAGATGAGGCTGCGGCAACGTGCCTATTTGAAGTCAGCAAATTAGAAATGAACGAGACAAAACCTAGGATGCTCATCATCGGTTCACGCGGATTCCTGGGTAACTACCTCACCCGGGCTGCGGGGTCCGATTTCTTGGTGATTGAAGGGAACCGCTCCTCATCGGAACGATCTGCTGATGTAGTGATGGACATTCGGAATCAGCAGAGCGTCAAGCATGCTTTTGCCGTCGCAAATCCCGACATTGTGTTGCTTTTGGCCGCCTATGCCGACATAGACTGCTGCCAGCAACACCCAGACGAAGCGAGAGCCGTGAACCTTCGCGGTGCAGAACATGTGGCGGCCGAGTGCGCCCGTTCCAACGTCCAGTTGTTGTTCACGTCGACCGGCGCTGTCTTCGACGGCAAGAAACATGGCTACACCGAGGCTGACTCAGTCAGTCCCGTAAGCGTTTATGGCGAAACTAAAGCGGCGGCGGAAACCTCGATCTCCGCGCTTGTACCCAACGCCATCCTCGCCCGAATCTCGCTGGTCGTGGGCTTTGCCGCCCGTTTCCCTACAAATTCTCTCCTCGATAACCTGAAGGCAAAATGGATTGCTGGGCGGTCGGTAGCCATGCCCGTGTTTGAGTACAGAAATCCAATCGACGCCGGTACGTGCAGTCAAATTCTGCTCGATCTCTTGAAGAAGAAGGAGCGTGGAGTTTTCAATATCGGCTGCGCGGATCCTGTTTCCCGCTATGACCTTGGCCGGAAGCTCGCGTCGCGAATGGGTTACGCTGATCTTGTCCAGCCTCTACTGAAGCCCATTCCGGGGCGAGCACCGCGGGGACCTTATCACTTTCTCTTGACTGACAAACTCCGCGCGGTGAGTTCAATCCCGATCCCAACCTCCGATCAAGTCGTCGAAAGGTGTTTTGCCGTCGCTGCCTAGGCAAAGTTGGAGTTGAAATTCTGCCGGGCTAGGGTTGGCCGCGAGAAGAGAAGAGTCGCCGCGCCGGAGGTACTCGCGGTGAATGCCCATCCATCCGCCGCGATCCACGATTGCTTTCAGCGACGATCAGCTCGCTTATTGGACTCCGTTACTAATCGAGCCACTTCGAGCTCTGCACCATCTAGCAATACGGCCTGCTTCAGATACTTGTCAGCCACGGTTTGATCCCCGATCTTCCGAGCGATTTCACCAGCGTGCCGCATAAGTTTTGCATCCTGGATACCAACTGCCAGAGCTGCCTCGACCTGTTTCCGGGCCTCCTGATCCATTCCGTTTACATGGAGAGCCCACGCGTAGGAATCGAGCGTATAGACGTCATGACGACGCGTAAACTCCCGCTTGGCCACCTCCAGTGCTTTGACCGGCTCGCGAGCATAGTCGGCGTAGTAGAAAATCAATTCGTGATTCGAGTTATCCGCACGACCTGTTTCGAGAAGTGACTTGCGCTCGAACTCGGCGAATGCCTTTTTCGCATCTTCGCTTCGGCCTGCCAACTGCAAAGCACCTGCCAGGTCAAACAAGTTCTCCGCGTGGGACGCAGCCTGGTATCGCTGTTCGAGCAGCGCCACGGCCTCGTCGTAACGCTTCTGTTGGATCCGAACTTTCGCCAGATTCCCCAACGCGTAGTGATAGCCGGGAAACAGTGCAAGCGCCCGTTCCAGTGACTTTTCCGCCGCTTCTGTTTTCCCATGAGTCAACTGCAGGTGTGCGATTTGGGTAGTGATCCAGGCGGCATCTTCAACTTGGGTCGGCGGCGTCGATTGCAAGGCCATGTTCATGAGGTCGAGCGCACCATCCACATCGCCAAAAAGTTCGCGGAGATAGGCTGCCCGCGACAATCCCGGGAGGTTTCCAGGGCGGATGTTCAACATCATCTGGCAAGCATCTTCCGCTTCCTTATAGTTGCCAAGTTCCGCGTTCGCGTCCGTCAGAAAGCCATAGACCATCACATCATCCGGCATTCTCTTGTTCAGTTTCGTGCCTTCTTCGCGAGCCGCCGCAAACTCGTGTTTGCCGAGGAGCAGCCAAACACGAATCCTCTCGCCATCGAAGTTGTTGGGCGAGATCTCGAAGGACGTCTTCAAGGTGTCTTCGGCTTGAACGTAGAAATTCACGTCCGAGGTCTCGCGGGCGCGTCGCGATAACGCCAGGGCCAGTGCGTTATAAGCCTCGAAGTTCTTCGGATTCTTCTCGATCATTCGATTTGCCGCCGCCATGCTTTGTTCAGCCGGCGAAAGACCGTTTGCGGGCGCTGGCGCAGCCGATTGGCCGAAGGTCGTGGTCACCATGAAAAGAAGCATAGGTAGGAGAGCGGTCAGTTTGCGCATTAGGGTGTCCTCGCTATTCAGGATGAAAAGTTGTGGCCGCCCCTTTAGTAGAAGCGGCCACGAGTTGCAGTTACTTCACCGGGCAAATGCCCTTCGGTTGTCCGCTGCAGCCAACTTGGCCCGGCCCGACGTGGTGACTGTCGCGGCCATTATTCGCGGGCTGAACGTACGGGAAGGTAGTTCCGTAACCGTCTTCGTTGATGTTGACGCCGTCGCCAATGGCAGCACCGTACTTGATGGGATCAGCAAGGATTCCAACCACTGCCCGTGACGCGATATCAACGACATCGTCGATAGGACGGCGGCCGTTCGGAAATCCAGCGTTATCGCCCACCAGGAAGCCGAGGCGCTTTTGGCTTGCAACCGGAGTTGGGGGGATTCCGGTGTTTAGGCGCAGCAAGTCTGCAACTGGACCGGCGTCCTTGGGACCACAACCCGGGCAGATCGGAGCCATGTACTGGACCAGCGGAAGCAGGTCAAGGCGCGGCGCGTCCGGAATTGGAATATTGAGAATGGAAGAGAAGAGATGTGCCAGAAGCGGATCAAGGAAGAAACTGGCGAACTGTCCGTCTTTCTTGGGGTCAGAAACGCTGAACAGGTCTTTGGAGCCGGTGCCGATGATCAATTCGTTGATGAGCGAATTGCCTTCACGATTGACCTGGCGCCACATTCCGTTGCTGTCCACGGTGCCGTCTTTGCGGTGGACCGTGATGGTCTGCCGAGAGGTTGCTCCGTAGGTCCCAATCACGGCCTGCTTGTCGCCTGCACCGTGAATCTTGCCGTCTTCGGTCAGCATAGCGATCGGAACTTCGAGAACGATGGAGTTGACGTTGAAGCCCGCGACCGCATCCGGTGCGTAGTTGTGCGTGTCGTCGGCATCGACGCTCGGGCTAACGATTCCACCCACGCCCATGCGGAAATTCAAAGAGTCGAAAGTCGCGCCCAGGTCAATATAGAAAGGATCGTCAACCGTGCCTGCGAAAACGCGGATCCCATTGCCAAGATCGTAGATGCCCTGGTTGAACAGGCTCTGATAATTCGGCATGGTCAAAGGTCCGACGTTGGAAGGCACTGCAATCAGTGTTTGGCCGCCCGTCAGATCCGTGGCTTTTCCGTTTTTCACCATTGTGACTGTGTAGGTCTGCCGGAGGCTCAGGCCCTCGGAGCCTGCTCCATCGAGAGACGTAATCTGAGGAATTCCGCCGATACCGCCGACGAAGCCCGTAAAGACGCCGGGTTGCCGGATTTGCGTGTTGAAGCGGAACTGGAAGGTGATGTCTTCCGCGCCATCGCGGTTGTTATCTACCTTCATTTCGTAACGCACATTGGGATCAAAGGGGAAGTAGTTGGGCCCATTGGCGGGCTCGAGGAGTCCGTCAACGTTGAGAATCATAGTGACACGGTCGGGGTGGTCGTAACTGACAAACGCATACCAGTCTGTCACGTCGGCGCTGTGGTCAAGTGCCGAGATCGGGGCCTCGCGATGGCTGGATGCGAACAGGCTGGACGGAACCAGCATGAGCAGCGCCAAGGCGAAAGCCGCAAGAAATTGCGGTCGTTTCATGGAATTTTCCTCTCAGGGATTAGGGTTGAAGGACTGACAGATCTTCAAGAAAAATTGCTGCGACACGGCGCCTGCGCCGCAGCCTTGGACGATCGGTTCTGCCCTACACCCTCAAGTACGGAGTTCCTCTGATTTCGGATTGAGTGCCTCCCGATTTTTCTGAAGCATCGGGAAACGCTCTCGTCGCCCTTATTCGGACTTCGCGATCTCTGATACCATTTCTGTCTAAGCGCGCTGTCGTTATCCCAGGAAAGCGGTGATTTTTCGCCAGACGGGAAGTAGTGAAGCAAACACCGAAAGTCATCGTGTACGAGAAGCCCACCTGAAGCACGTGTCGGGAGGTCAAGCGTGTCTTGACCGCGGAGGGTGTAGACTTCGAGACCGTCAATTACACCGAGGAGCGGCTCTCAGCCAGTGCCCTTAAGCAACTATTGCGGAACGCAGGCCTGAAGCCGCAAGATGCCATCCGAACGAAAGAGCCCGCTTACAAGCAGCATGTGGCGGGGAAAGACTTGAGCGACTCCCAGCTGATTCAACTGATGACAGATTATCCCGAACTCTTGCAGAGGCCGATTGTGGCACGAGGCAACAAAGCCGTTCTCGCGCGCCCGGTCGAAAGACTCGCAGAACTCGGCCTAATGTAGCCAGTGTTTCCCGATGAGAAAGTTTCCTGTGAAAGCAAAATATCTATTTTCCGCCCTCATTCTAACGGTTGGTCTCGCCACCGGCGGGGCAGCTGGACAGACAACTGCGCCGTCCCCGCAATCCGTGGATGCTCACCGGCTCGAAGTTTCGGAAGAACTCTCTGAGTCCTTGGCGAACGACTTGCTCGAACTGTCCGTGATCACCAAGAACCGCGATCGTGAGCAAACGGCCTTGTTCTTTCCCGAAGAACTGACCGCTGATCCGTTTCCCTCCGAACCCGCCAACACGAAGCCGGAGGTCAAATGGGTTTTGTCGCACGGATGGACGGCTCCGGTCGCAACAAGTTCGTTGCAGCCTGCAAAAATCAAAGCCGCGAAATTTCTCGACGGCTGGTCAGCTTTCCTCGATCATTTCTCCGAAGTCGAAGACGCACGCTTCAAAGTGAAAGTTTCCAGCTTCGATGATTCTGCACAAGCAATCATCGGCGCCGAAGTCCCGACCGCTGTTCCCGGAGCGACCGGACACGCACGCGTAGCTTTCTTCGTGATCGGCCGCGACCACGAGAATCGGCGCGAGTGGGCCAAGGGAGTTGTCGAAGCCGATTTGGTTTACGCGACCAATAAACACTGGCAATTTCAGTCCTTCAAACTTACCAGCTTCGATTCTCTCGTTGCCACGACCGATATCTTTTCCGAAGTTTCCGAACCAGCAGGTGTGGCGGCGACTCTGCCTGCCTTCGGATCACGCGGCAACGACAGCTTCACTTACCATGGCGCAGCTGCAGCCGATTTTAATAACGACGGGTGGGTAGATCTCTTTGTCTGCGGAATCGATCACAATTACCTCTATCGGAACGACGGTCATGGCCACTTCCGTGACGTGTCGAAGGAAGCAGGCCTCGAATTCGTGCCTCCCTGTGTCGGCGTGGTGGCCCTCGACTACGACAACGACGGTGCCGAGGACGTGTTCCTTACCAACGTCGGCCCGCAGATGTTGTTGCGAAATCGACTCAAACAGGATGGCAAGCTCGTCTTTCAGGATGTATCGGACGATGCCCACGTCTCTCACGACGCGATCGGTTTCAGTGCCGCAGTAGGCGACGTGAACGGCGATGGCCTGCCCGACGTTTATGTCACCAGCTACAACTATTACGGCAAGGTTGTTCCTAATTCATGGTTCCAGGCCACGAATGGCACAGCCAACCTCCTCTTTATCAATCAGGGTGATGGCACATTCAAAGAAGAAGCGCACAAATGGGGAGTAGACGACCGCCGCTGGAGCTATGCTGCCGAGTCCGTGGACATCAACGGCGACGGCAAGCTGGATCTCTACGTCGTCAACGACTTTGGCGAGAAGGCCTTCTTCATTAATAAGGGAGACCATTTCGAAGACGAAGCTGCGCAACGCGGGGTGCTCGATCCCGGCAATGGCATGGGTGTGTCATTCGGCGATTTCAACAACGACGGTCTTCTCGATCTCCACGTCACTAACATGTCTTCGACAGCGGGGAATCGCATTCTGACCCGCCTTTTCCCCAACTCTTCGGTAAAAGATAACGTTCTGAAGAAACTAGCCGCAGGCGACAGCCTTTACCAAAATATGGGTAACGGCAACTTCAAGGACGTGACCGCCGATGTTGGTGGCCTTTCCGCCGGATGGGCCTGGGGCGGCGGCTTCGTGGACTTCGACAACGATGGCTGGAGCGACCTGTACATGCCGAATGGCTTCATTTCCGGTAAGTCCATGAAAGACACTTGAAGCCAGTTCTGGCGTCAAGTTGTGACGCAAAACAATACGCAGAAAGAAACAGGAACGCTCCGCAACGATCAGAACCGCCTGATCTTCAACCAGGGTTTTTCCTTCAGCGGCTATGAGCGCGATGGTTTGTTTCTAAATCGTGAAGGCAAGAAGTTCACCGATATTTCCGGAGTCTCCGGAATTGACTCCATCACCGACGGCCGAGGCGCGATCTTCGCCGACTTCGACAACGACGGTGATGAAGATGTGTTCCTGACCACGATTCAAGGCCCGGGCCACTTACTATTCCGCAACAACGTTGGCCAGGACAATCACTGGCTCCGCATCATTCTCGAAGGCGGCAAGGAAACTGGTCGTGACGCTTACGGTTCTGTTGTTCGCGTCAAGACATCGGCGGGCACGCTGACGAAAGTAAAAGCAGGCGGCTCCGGCTTTCTCTCGCAGAGCGATCCCCGGCTGCTCTTTGGTCTTGGCCAGAATGCCGCGGCGCAGAGTATTGAAGTGACTTGGCCCAATGGCCGCGTCGAAGCCTTCACTGCCGATGCTCGTGCTGGCAGTACGCTGCTGCTCCACTACGGTACCGGCCAAGCTACGCCTGTAGAACTGAGCAAAGCAAAATTGCCTGATCCGTTCACGAAAGCCGAGTCGCTGGCGCACGGCCTGAAGTTTAAAGTTGGTGAGCAGTTTCCACCCGCTCAGGTGAAGACGATCTCAGGCAGGAGCGCCAGCATTCAGTCGCTGCTCAAGCCCGGACACCGGACGGTCATCAATCTCTGGGCGACTTGGTGTGTTCCGTGCCGTAAGGAAATGCCAGAACTGAATCGGCTGCACCCAGTCTTGGCAAAAAACGGCACGGACCTCATCGGACTCAACGTTGACGCTGAGCCCGAGGGGAAACTTGAGCCGTTCTTGAAGGCGGTGCCCGTTGACTATCCGATCTACGTGGGCGGTGTCTCGACCATCGGGCAACTCTTTGCCACCGAGGACATGAGTGTTCCACTGTCCGTTGTGGTAGGCCCAACGGGTCGCGTCGAGCAACTGCTCTCCGGATGGTCGTCGGAAACAAAGCGCGCACTGGAGACACTGGCAGGAAACACGAACTAGTACAGAGAGACTCCTCCGTAGTTAGATTGCGGCATCTGCAACATTCATTTTCCAGATTGCGCTTGACCAGTCGCCCTTAAGTACGCGACAATAACAATCACTTTTACTTATGAGATACTTTCTTCAGCCAGTACGAGTACTCCCCGTAGTAGTGGGTGTAGGTGGAGCCCACATGAAGCTGGCTGGGGGGTAGCAGCATTTAAAGAGAGAGATTCTGAAACCCACCGCCAGCAGACGGTGGGTTTTGTGTTTTCGGCACAGCAAAATTTCGAATTGCTAGGAAAGGCCCATGCGAATCACAGGAGCACAGATCCTTTGGCAGTGCCTGGAGCGTGAGGGCGTCAATACCGTGTTTGGCTATCCGGGAGGCGCAATCCTTCCAGCCTACGACGCCCTGAAGCACAGCAAGATCCACCACATTCTGGTGCGGCACGAGCAAGGTGCCGTCCACATGGCCGACGGTTATGCCAGGGCTACCGGGAAAGTAGGAGTCGCCATCGCCACGTCTGGTCCTGGTGCCACCAACATGGTCACTGGCATTGCGACTTCGATGCTCGATTCCACGCCGATCGTGTGCATCACCGGACAAGTGGGCAGCAAACTGATCGGCTCCGACGCCTTCCAGGAAACTGATATCACGGGCATCACACTCCCCATCACCAAGCACAACTACCTCGTGACCCGCGCTGATGAACTTGCTCGAACCCTGCGCGAAGCGTTTTATATTGCGCGATCGGGACGCCCGGGGCCAGTACTGGTGGACATCACCAAGGACGCCCAGCAGTCTTCCTGCGAGTTCGATTGGGATCTCGCCACGCCGCAACTCCCTGGACGCCACGTTCAGCAATCGCCCATTGCCGAAAAAGATTACGAAGAAGCGCTCGCCATGATTCAGAAGGCTCGACGCCCTGTGATTCTGGCGGGCCACGGCATCACGATCTCCGGCGCGTGGAAGCAAGTGCAGGAACTCGCCGAACGTGCACACATCCCCGTCGCCTTGACTTTGCTCGGTATTGGTTCCTTCCCGGCATCCCATCCCCTGAACCTCGGCATGATGGGCATGCACGGCGAAGCATGGGTCAACACTGCGATTCAGGAAGCCGACCTGCTGCTCGCGCTCGGCATGCGCTTCGATGACCGCGTCACCGGCAACCTGAAGGAATATGCTCCGAACGCAAAAAAGATTCATGTGGAAATCGATCAGGCCGAAATCAACAAGACCGTCAAAGTTGATGTCCCGCTGGTAGGTGATCTCCAGGAAGTTCTTGGCAAATTGCTTCCGCGCGTAAATCCGTCCGAACGTGCCGACTGGATGCGTCGTATCGCTGACCTGAAGGGCGACTCCGCAGTCCGCGATATTCAATCGCTTCCTGACGATGGCCATCTCTACGCCGCGCACGTCATCAATGACCTCTGGAGAGAGACGAATGCCGGCGATACCATCGTTGTCACCGACGTGGGTCAGCACCAGATGTGGGAGGCGCAGTATTACAAACATGAATCGCCACGCTCTCTGATTACCTCCGGTGGGCTGGGTACGATGGGGTTCGCGCTGCCAGCAGCCATCGGAGCGAAAGTAGCACGGCCCGGAGCGGAAGTATGGGTCGTGGTTGGCGATGGTGGCTTCCAGATGACGATGGCCGAACTCGCGACCATCGCGCAGGAGAAGATAAAAGTAAACATCGCCATCATCAACAACGGATTTCTCGGCATGGTCCGTCAGTGGCAGGAATTTTTCTACGAGAAGAATTACCAGGCCACTCCGTTGCTGAACCCCAATTTCGTCAAGATCGCTCAAGCCTATGACATCAAGGCGATCGAAGTTACAACCCGATCCCAGGTTGTTCCGGCGATTGAAGCGGCCCGCAACCATCCCGGCGCCGTGCTGATTGATTTCAAAGTCGAGCAGGAAGACACGGTTTATCCGATGGTTGCGGCCGGAGCCGCACTGCACGACATGATTCGGCGGCCGAGCCCGCTGGTCGAAACCGCGGAGGACCGATAGGCCAAGACATGCTGAACACATTCATTGTTTCCGTTGAAAACAAACCGGGCGTGCTAACCAGAGTGGCGTCGTTGTTTCGCCGCCGCGCCTTCAATATTGACTCGCTCACCGTCGGACGAACGGAAGACCCGAACGTCTCGCGCATGACCATTACGGTGGACGCCGATAGCGATCAGGCGCGCCGCATCGAGGCTCACCTCTACAAACTCGTCAACGTCATTCGCGTTGAAAACATCACTGCGGAGCCGGCGATCATGCGAGACCTTGCCATGATCAAAGTCGCGGCAACGCACGAAGCTCGATCACACGTTCTCGAACTGGCAGGAGTATTCCGTGCGCGCGTGATCGACGTCGCGCCCGAGTCTTTGACCATCGAGATCACCGGCACCGAAGACAAAATCGACGGCCTGATCGAAGTCCTGCGGCCCTTTGGAGTTCTGGAGATGGTTCGCACGGGCATCGTCGCCATGCTTCGCGGCGCGAGGACCAAAGACGGACAGCCAGATCGTACGGTGGATTTAGCTCTCAGTGAAGATATCTCTCACTCTGTGTAGAGAAAGCTCGCGCCAAGTTCATCCTTGCGTTGTACTGGCTGTTTCGAAGCGATCTGGAGTGTCATTGCTGCCCGTATGGGGTATGCTCCGGGTTGACCCATTCACGCGTCGGGGCCTAACATTACCGCCGACGGCACTTGAGGCCTCGGAATGATCGGCCAGACAGTCTCCCACTATCACATCATCGGAAAGTTGGGTGGTGGTGGAATGGGAGTGGTCTATGAAGCCGAAGACACCCGCCTTTCCCGCCACGTTGCCCTGAAATTTATTCCCGCCGAGATGGCCAAAGACCGCAAGTCTTTGGACCGTTTTGTGCGTGAAGCTCGCGCAGCCTCTCAGCTTAACCATCCCGGAATCTGCACGATCCACGACATTCAGGATATGGACGGCCATCCGTTCATCGTCATGGAGAAACTTGAAGGCACCAGTCTGAAAGACCTGATGCGGTCGCGGAAAATTGAAATTGATGAGCTTCTGGATATCGGCGTTCAGGTCGCCGACGCGCTCGCTGCTTCGCACGCCAAGGGCATCATCCATCGCGACATTAAGCCGGCCAACATTTTTGTCTCCCAGAACGGCCAGACAAAGATCCTGGATTTTGGTCTCGCCAAGATCGTGCAAGACCACAGTGCCGGCGATGCCGCCTTCGAAGATTCACTCACTGCGATGGGCGTGATTCCCGGGACGGCAGTCTATATGTCTCCCGAACAGGCGCGCGGAGAAGAACTGGATCCGCGCAGCGACCTCTTTTCCTTGGGAGTCGTACTCTACGAAATGGCGACCGGCAAGAAGCCGTTCGCCACCGGCAACGTCATCACCACGCTCGACGCGGTCCTCAATCAGAAACCGGTCTCGCCCCTCCAACTCAATCCAAAACTTCCCCGCGACCTCGAGGGCATCATCGGCCGCGCCATGGAGAAAGATCGGGGTCATCGCTATCCTAACGCGCTGGCGATGAAGGGCGACTTGCAGTCGTTGCGAAAAGAGACAGAAACCGGCTTAACGAAGACCGGCCGCATGCGAAATGCTCTGCCCTATCGCATTGCGACCAGCACGTTCCAGGCGACGACCAAGTGGTCCACTTACATTCTGCTGGGTGTTTGCCTCCTGTTGCTGACAGTCTTAGCGGCTGTCGGAGCGTGGTGGTACCAACACCGGGGCACGATCGCCAGCGGTGCACCCAAGAATACAATCGCAGTTCTGCCGTTGCAGAACATGAACAACGACATCAGCGTGGAATTCCTGCGATTCGCCCTCGCGGACGAAATTGCCAATACACTCACCTACACCCGCAGCCTGGACGTTCGACCCTCCGCGATCACTCGAAAGTTCGTCGGGAATGATGTGGATCCGCAGAAGGCAGGCCGCGAAGTTCACGTCGCCAACGTCATCGCCGGCCACTTCCTGAAACAAGGTGATCAGCTGCGGATCACAATCGAAGCAATTCAGGTAGATGGGGACCGGCTCTTGTGGCAAGCGAACGTCACCGCTCCAGCTGACGATCTGATTGCCATGCAGTCGCAAATCTCCTCCCAGATGCGGCAGGGTCTCCTTCCCGTACTGGGCGCAGCCGGAGGATTTCTCAACACCGGAACGCTCCCCAAGAGCCCCGAGGCTTACGATCTGTACCTGCACAGTCTGGCCCTTCCTCACGACGCCGGACCAAATAAGGATGCGATCAGCGTCCTTGAACATGTGGTTGATGTCGATCCTTCCTACGCCCCCGCGTGGGAGCAACTTGGCCAACGCTGTTACTACGACGCCGATTACTCCGACGGCGGAGAGAAGATGTTTCAGCGTTCCAATAAGGCTTGCGAACGTGCCCTTGCTCTCGACCCGAATCGCATTGTCGCGGCTGGACAACTTATTACAAACCGCGTCGAGCGCGGCGAACTCGGAAAGGCCTATCAGTCCGCCCAGGACCTGGTAAAGCGCCGTCCCGACAGCGCGCAAGCCCATTTTGTACTGAGCTACGTCTATCGCTACGCGGGCATGCTGGAGCAGGGCGCGAACGAATGCAATACCGCGCTGGCCATCGACCCCAGCAACTATGCGTTTCGTACTTGTGCCTGGACCTTCGCCGAGCTCGGCAAGACCGACCGCGCCGAGGATTTCGTCCGTCTCGATGCCGGTTCGGAATGGGCCGCCTACGCCTTACCCTCCATCTTGCTGCGGGAAGGAAAAGTCACCGAAGCCCGGGAAGCTGTCAAACGCATGCCCAACACCCCGCGTTATCACAAGGATTTGCTGGAGTCGTGTCTGCAACTACGTCCCGCCTCCGACCTCGACCGCATCGCCCAGGATGCCGAGACTAACTTGCCCAGCGATCCCGATCCCGAAACCTGGTACTACCAGGGTGCCTTGCTCGCATATTGCGGCAAGAAGCAGGCCGCCTTCCATATGCTCCAGAGCGCGATCGGACAAAACTATTGCGCCTACTCGAACCTTCTTTCCGATCCACTGCTTGCAAAGCTCAAGACAGATCCACAGTTTGACAAGATGCTGACCGCTGCTGGCGCATGCCAGGAAGCTGTTCGAACCGCAGCAAACACACCTGCACAGTGACAAAATCGTGTTGACTTCGTCTATTGAGTATGGCGGCGAGCACGACGAAAGCTGTTACAATCCCTCGTTTGCCTGCAAGCATTTCGATATTTCGAGCGCCATATCTACTTTCCACTAGGAGTTTCTATGATTTCCGTGCGCCCATTCGTCATTCTCGCGGTCCTCGCGTGTGCCTGTTCACTCGCGGGCCAGGAATCGCAAGAAGGCCGATTGCTTCGTTTCCCTGATATCCACAAAGACAAGATTGCCTTCATGTACGGCGGAGATCTCTGGCTGGCATCCAGTTCGGGCGGTGAGGCCCGACGCATCACCTCGCATCCCGGCCGCGAGTTGTTCCCAAAGTTCTCGCCTGACGGCAAGTGGCTCGCCTTTACGGCCCAATACGACGGTAATTTCAACGTGTATGTCATGCCCTCCGGGGGTGGCCAACCGACGCAGTTGACGTTCTATCAGGGACAAGCGCAGCCGCTCAGCGATCGTATGGGCGTGCTCAATCAAGTCATCGGATGGACACCCGATGGCAAGAACATCATCTTCCTCTCTCGGCGCGATGCTTCCAACGGATGGACCAAACGTCCTTTTACCGTCAGCGTGAACGGCGGTTTGCCCCAACCCATGTTTATGGATGAAGGCGGCTTGCTTTCCTATTCGCCGGATGCTACGAAGATTGCTTACAACCGCATCTTCCGCAACTTTCGACAGTGGAAGCGCTACACCGGCGGCATGGCCCAAGACATTACGATCTACGACCTGAAGAACAATGTTGTGGACCAGGTCATTCCCCACACCGAACACACCGACACGTTTCCAATGTGGCATGGCAACACGATCTTCTTCACCTCGGATCGCGGCACTGATCATCGACTGAACATCTACAGCTACGACGTCGCCAGCAAGCAAGTCGAGCAACTGACTAAGTTCGACCAGTTCGACGTCATGTGGCCAAGCCTTGGGCCGGACGAAATCATCTTCGAGAACGGCGGCTATCTTTACACGTTTGATTTCGAAACCCGTCAGCCCAAGAAACTGACCATCTATGTAAACGGCGAGCGTGACCAGGCCATGAAACACTGGGCAGACGCCAGTCGCCACATCACCGATTTCGATATCGCACCGGACGGCAAACGAGCCGTGTTTGGTGCGCGCGGGGAAGTCCTGACTGTCCCCGCAAAGGACGGAAGCGTTCGCAACCTGACGAATTCTCCCGGCATTCGTGAACAGAAGGTAACGTGGTCGCCGAACGGGCAGTGGATCGCCTACATCTCCGACCGCTCCGGCGAAGACGAAATCTACATCACCTCGCAGGACGGCCTCGGAACCGAAGAGCCCATCACCAGCGGTCACAAGGGCTTTATGTTCCAGCCGGTGTGGTCGCCAGACAGCACCAGAATTGCCTGGGCCGACAAGGATCTCAAGCTTTGGTATGTGGACATCAAGGCGAAGCGTCCGGTCGAGGTGGATCGCGGAAAATACGGCGAGATTCAAAACTATAGCTGGTCGCCCGACAGCCAGTGGCTCGCCTATGACAAAGCAGAGAGCAGCGGTTATTCCGTTGTTTACCTCTACAGCGTGGCCGATGGTAAAAGCACAGCGGTCACGTCCAATCTGAACAACAGCTTTGCTCCTCTCTTTGATCCCGACAAACGCTACCTTTACTTCCTTTCCGATCGTGACTACAACGAAGTGCTCGGCAACATTGATTTCGAATTCTCGAATCCCAAAACTACTCGCGTGTTTGTGGCCACATTGAATGCCGACGAACCGTCGCCGTTCCCGGCCTTAAGTGACGAAACGAAAGTGAAAGTCGAAGAGCCCGCTGCTGCCACACCAACTCCCGAGCCAAAGGCTGGGAAGAATCCGAAGCAGTCGCCTGCCAAGAAGTCGGAGAAACCAGAGGAGAAAGCGGCTCAACCCGAATCCAAAGAACCGCCGAGAGTTTTCAAGATCGACCTTAATGGCATCCAGAATCGAATCGTCGCGCTAGCGGTCCCGCCATCCGTGATTCGCTCGTACGACGCATCCAAAGATGCGATCTACTATTCAACCTCTCCGATTCGTGGCCTTTCCGGGCCGGTTCCGGGAGAGGACCCGCAAATCCATGCCTATGATCTAAAAGAACGCAAAGAAAAGATCATGGTCGAGGGCGCCGACGAATTCGTTCTCTCTCGCGACGGCTCCAAGCTGATGTACAAGGCCGATGGCAAGTTCGGAATTATCGACTCCAAGCCGCCCGACGCCCCGCACAAGCCAGGAGATGGCGCGGTCAACCTGAGCGGCATGCGCGTGGCTGTCGATCCGCCCCAGGAGTGGAAAGAAATTTTCAACGAAGTCTGGCGACAGGAGCGCGACTACTTTTTCGAAGCCTCGATGAACGGCGTGGACTGGCAGAAGATCCACGACCAGTATGCACAGTTGCTTCCTTCAGTTGCCGATCGCTACTCGCTCACCTACATCATGGGCGAGATGATCAGCGAGTTGTCCAATTCCCACACGTATGTGGGGGGCGGGGAATTTCCAGATCTGCACGCAGTGAATGTTGGTCTCCTGGGCGCTGACTATGAACTCGACACCGCAAGTGGCGTGTACCGCCTCAAGAAGATCTACACGGGCGAGAACTGGGATGCTCAAGTACGTTCGCCCCTGACTGAGCCGGGCGTCAACGTAAAGGAAGGCGAATACCTGCTTGCCATCAACGGTCACTCGTTGCGTTCACCGCAAACGCCCGACGAGCTGTTGGTCAACATGGCTAACGAAGTCGTTACCCTTACCGTCAACGGCAAGCCTTCAGTGGAGGGCTCGCGGAAAGTGATCGTGAAGCCGATTGCGGATGAGTTCCGCTTGCGCGAACTCAATATGATTGAAACCAATCGCAAGAAGGTGGAGGCTGCGAGCGGTGGACGCATTGGCTATGTTTACTTGCCTGATATGGGTGATGAAGGGTTGAACCAGTTCGTCAAACAGTTCTTCCCGCAGATTCGCAAAGAAGGAATGATCTTCGACGTCCGTTATAACGGCGGCGGTTTCGTGGATCAACTGATTTTCGAACGCTTGCGTCGTGTTCTGGCAGCCATGGGCTCGGCGCGAAATTGGGAGTCGGGCACGCTTCCCGCTCCCATGTTCTATGGTTACCTCGCCTGCGTTACCAACCACTATGCCGCCTCCGACGGTGATTTCTTCAGCTACTTCTTCAAGCAATACAAGCTGGGTCCCCTCATCGGGGAGCGCACGTGGGGCGGAGTTCGCGGTATCCGCGGTCAGATGCCGCTGATGGATGGCGGCTATATCACCCGACCCGAATTCTCGCTGTACGGGCTCGACAGCAAGTGGCTGATCGAAAACCGCGGCGTCCAGCCCGATGTCGTCGTGGACAATCCGCCCGATCTCGTCTTCAAGGGACAGGACCCGCAACTCGAAAAAGCCGTCGAGATGTTAATGCAGCAGATCAAGGCGAATCCAAAGACGTTGCCGACGCGTCCAGCCGACCTACCGGCCTACCCGGATGGGCCGGGCCTATAAGGTACAGGGCTTCGACACGCGAAGAGTGCACTGCTCGTCGTGATGTCGAAGCCCGCTTTTTTTTGCAACAGTCCAAACATCTTTTGCGTAAGACGTGGAAACCAGACCATCCTGCAGGTACTCGCTTTCCCCCGTAAATAAATAAGAACCCGCTCAGGGCATGCCCATCGGAGACCATCCAACGGTCTCGGGGTACGCGAAGGCTATAGCTTTCGGACGTGTGCTTGCTTCCACTGAGAAGTTCGTGAGGCAGCGATAAGTTCTCCCTTGCGAAATTTGTGTCAAAAACGGCTAAAACGAGTGCGGAAACACCCCGGACCTTCGGTGCTCAACCGGGACACCGTTGCCGCCGATTGGAACTATGACCGACCATGGATGACAACGACGACATCGTGCGCGAGTTCCTGGCAGAAAGCCACGAGAACCTGGACCGGCTGGACCGCGAGGTGGTCGAACTGGAAAAAAATCCCTCCGATTCCGCGATTCTAGCCAGTATTTTTCGCACGATCCACACCATCAAGGGGACTTCGGGATTCCTGGGTTTCGAAAAACTGGGAGCGGTCACCCATGTAGGAGAAAATTTGCTCGCGCGGCTGCGGGATGGCCAGCTCCATTTGAATCCGGAACGGACCACGGCCCTGCTCGCCATGGTGGATGTGGTCCGGCAGATGCTCGCCGAAATTCGGTCTACCGGGACCGATGGCAGCGCCGAGCATACGGAACTCGTAGCGAATCTCACCCGCCTGCAGCAACCCGAGACAACGGCTGCCGGTGAGTCCGTTTCACCTCCGAGTTCGGAACACGCGGCACACAAGACGGAAGGCACCTCCGCAGCTGTGGAAGTGCCCGGCGCCAAGGAAGTACGGAAGAAGTCAAGACACAAAGCAGCGGCAATTGCGTCGCAGGCTGCCGTTCCCAACGAGGATCACGATCATTACGACGCCTCGATTGCTCGCACCGAGGCGAGCGCCAGCGCTCTAGAGGTGAAACCGGCGGAAGCGCGGCCACTCGATGCTGGCCGCGAGAGTATCCGGGTGGATGTCGGCCTGCTCGACCAGTTGATGAACCTGGTTGGCGAACTCGTCCTGGCGCGCAACCAGATTCTGCAATTCACGCGTAGGACTGAAGAAACCAGCCTGGTCACGACTGGGCAGAGACTCAATCTGATTGCCACCGAACTGCAAGAGAGCGTTATGAAGACGCGCATGCAGCCGATTGGCAGCATTTGGAGTCGTTTCCCGAGAACCGTCCGCGACGTAGCCGTCGCCTGCGGCAAGCGCGTGCGGATTCAAATGGAAGGCCAGGAAACCGAACTCGACAAGACCCTGATCGAAGCGATCAAGGACCCGATGACTCATCTCGTTCGCAATGCCGTTGATCACGGTATCGAACGTGCCGAAGTGCGCGAGGCGGCGGGCAAAAATCCCGAAGGGGTTTTGCTGCTGCGGGCGTATCACGAAGGCGGACAGGTCAATATCGAAATCTCCGATGACGGAGCCGGACTCAATCTGAAGAGAGTCGTCGAGAAAGCCACGCAGAAAGGACTGATCAGTCCTGAAAGTGCGGCGCGCTTGTCCGATCGTGAGGCGGCCAACCTGATCTTCATGGCAGGTCTGTCGACGGCGGAAAAAGTCACCAGCGTCTCTGGCCGTGGCGTTGGCATGGACGTGGTTCGCACCAATATTGAGCGAATCGGCGGCACCGTGGAGTTGCAGTCCTCGCCAGGAAAGGGAACAACCGTGAAGGTGAAGATCCCGCTGACCCTGGCCATTGTTCCCGCCCTAATCGTATGCAGCGGCGGGCAGCGCTTTGCCATTCCACAGGTCAGCCTGCTGGAACTGGTCGGCCTGGAAGGTTCGGACGCCCAAAAGCGTGTCGAGATGATTCACGGATCTCCGGTGTACCGGTTACGCGGAAACCTGCTTCCACTTGTGTACCTGAATCGCGAATTGGGACAAGTAGAAGCGGGAAACCAGGATAACGCGCCCAATTCGGCTCCAGCCCGGCAAGCTCGAATGCAGGAGCGCCACCGCATCAACGTTGTCGTGCTACAGGCTGACAGCCAGCGCTTCGGATTGGTGGTCGATGAAATCTCCGATACGGAGGAGATCGTCGTCAAGCCGCTCGGCAGACATCTGAAGAACACCAGCGTTTTTGCCGGAGCGACGATCATGGGTGATGGCAAGGTGGCCCTGATCCTCGACGTGCTCGGATTGGCGCAACACGCGCGAGTTGTGGTGGAAGGCCGCGAGCACGCAGACTTGGAAGCAGACGGGAAACCGCGGTTCGGCGCCAGCCATGCCAGCGAACGCCAACCCCTGCTCCTGTTCCAGCACGGAGTCAGCGGCAGGATGGCGATTGATCTGGCAGCGGTAGCGCGCCTGGAGGAGTTTTCGATCAACGCACTAGAAATCGCGGGCGACCGCGAGACAGTGCAATATCGCGGCCAGATCATGCCCCTTGTCCGCCTTTCCGAAACACAGCAAATGCGGCATGGGAACGCTGAGACAAAAGAAGGATCGCTGCAAGTGGTTGTCGTACGCGCCGGGAAGGGCCGGAACGTGGGTCTGGTCGTGGATCGCATCCTTGACATTGTGGACGAATCGTATGCGCTCGACCGCGAGACGGCCCGCCACGGAGTGCTCGGTTCAGCCGTAATTCAGCAGCGTATCACCGACATCGTGGATGTTGCGGGTCTGATCGGCTTGGAACCAGCGTTGGCCGCAGGTTCCAATGCCAGTTGAAGGGAACAGCATGGCAGATGGGCAGCAGTTTTGCACTTTTGTGTTACAGGGGCAGTTCTTTGGAGTGCCGGTGCAACAGGTGCAGGAAGTCATCCGCTTCCAGGAGATGACGCGGGTGCCACTTGTTTCCGAAGTAATCAGCGGCCTGATCAACCTGCGTGGCCAGATTGTCACGGCTGTCGATTTGCGACGTTGCCTTGGTATGACAGACCGCCCTGTTGGTCAGTTGCCTATTAATGTCGTAATTCGCACCAACGACGGGCCGGTGAGCCTCCTCGTCGACGAGATCGGCGATGTCGTCGAAGTGGACCAAAACACTTTTGAAACCGTGCCGGAAACGCTCCACGGCGCCGCGCGCGCCATGGTTCACGGAGTGTACAAACTCCCCGAGCGGATGCTTCTCGAACTTGACATTACACGCACACTCGCAGCGGTCGATCCGGCAAAAGAATCGTCGCTTGCGCAACCGATCAATCCCTAGATTTAATTGACTGTCCGCTAGCTTGTTCGCAAGGGATTGGAAGCTAACGCCCTCTTCACCGAAGTCACCCCGAAGTATCAGCACCCCGGTCTTACTCGAAAGGCTCATGCGCTTGTTCTGTCCGCCGATGCTCTTCTTAGGCGACCGGCACGCATTCTTAGAGCTCGTTCGCCCAAGGTGAATTGTGCGTCTCAAGAATTCGTCTTTGCTTATCACCCTCGCAGTCGCCCTTTCTTCCATCGCCAATTCTCAGACGGCCGATCCCCCCAAGGAAGACTCGTTGTTTGCCCGTCGAACGATTTCCGCGATCATTTCAAGGACAGGCATGATTCAGCGAAGTTCCGCGGAGAGAGGCATCGCCGTTCAGGGGCAGTTCGTTCAGGATTTGACCTTCGGGCGAAACGACATTGATGACAACCCAACCGCGTTTAGCCGTTACTCTTTGGACGTGTCCGCCGCGCTTGACGGGAAGAGGCTCTTTCGGTGGGCAGGAAGCGACGGTTTCGTAAGACTCAAAAATCACCAGAATGAATTCGGCCAGTCGATTGGCACCGAAGCTCAATTGTTCTCCAACATCGATGCGCCGTCCCGCACGACTCTCTACGAAGTCTGGTTTGAGCAGCGACTGAAGGCGGACAAACTGCGGATCAAGCTCGGCAAAATTGACGCCAACACTGAATTTGCGGTGGTACAAGGCGCCGGGGACTTTCTGAATTCTTCCATGGGGTATAGCCCGACGATTCTCTCTTTTCCCACTTACCCCGAGCCGAAATTTGGCGTCAATGTTTTTTTGCATCCGCTGAAACAGTATGCGTTGGGCTTAGGGGCTTTTCGGACCAGCATGGGCACGCTCTCGATCGTCGAGCCTGGACGAAGTTGGGCTCTTGGGAAAGCCGAACTACCCGGCCGAGTTAGCGCCGGTTACTGGAGGCTTGACGGAGAACTGAACGCTTTTGACGGGAGTCGCTCCTCAGTGACGCAGGGCTTCTATTCCGTCTTCGAACAAGCGGTATGGCGTCAAGTGCTATCGCAAGACGGAGACGAACGGAGGCTATCAACCTATCTACAATTTGCGCACGCGGATGGCCGAATGAGCCCATTCACAGACCACCTCGGCAGCGGGGCGGTGTTGCAGGCACCTTTCGAGCGCCGGAGCCACGACTCCCTAGGCTTTGCTTCGACCTGGGTGCGTTTTTCGTCGCAGCCCGGAAGCGAGTTCGACCAGACTGCCGAACTGATTCTCGAAGGCTACTACAAGATCAGTCTCTCTAGGCAGTTGGCTCTGGTATCGGACTTTCAATTCTTTCATCATCCCGGAGGACTCCAGAAGAACCGCGACGGCGCCGTGGTCACGCCGCGTTTGGTCGTCTCCTTCTGAGCAGGGAATCATCGAGTTTTCCTCGACTCCACTCGTCTTCTTCGTAAAGTCCATTTCCCACCCGCCGATGAACTGGGTGGGCCTTTTGCGCCGCTGTGGAGATGCAAGACTGGAATCTGGAGAATGCAATGCTGAACAACATGCGCATTAAAACTAAGTTGACGTTGGGCTTTGGGCTACTCCTGCTGATCCTCGCGGTCGTCGCATCCGTTGCCCACCTCACGACCTATCGCTTCTCGAATAGCTTCGACCAGGCGAAGGCCGCGGTCGAGATGACTGACATGGCTAGCTCGATGGAAGTTGCAATCGAGAAGCAGACCGCGACCGTGCGCGAATACGTACTGTCTGGCAACGAAGACCTGTTGCGCGGTGACCAGGAAGCCAAGAAAGACTTCGCAGATCTGCTCTCGAAAGTAGGGCGGGTCGGCGAGGATGACGACAAGAAGATGATTCCCGCAATCCAGCACGCCGCGGACCAATATCGCGCCGTACTGGATAGGGTTGTCCAGCTTCGGCGTTCGGGCAAGGATGCCCAGGCAAGGGATCTGGCACTGACTGGACAGTCTGATGAACTCGAAGGTGCGATACGGCAGAGCCTCTCGGACTTCAAATCCCTTCAGAAGCAGCAAAAGGATGATGCGGTCAAGAACCAGGATGGACTTGAAGCGAGCACCCGATTGATTTCGGTGGTCTTGGCGACCCTCGGAATCGCAACTGGACTGCTGGTCTCGTTCTTCATCGCCCGTGGTATCTCCTCCGGCACGGCGGCCGGGTTGCAGTTTGCGGAGGCCATTGCCGCTGGCAATCTCGCTCGCGAAGACCTGAAGGTCGCTGGCAAGGATGAACTCGCCGAGCTGGCGCTTGCCCTCAACAAAATGAAGACCAGCCTTCTCGAGAAAGAAAACGCGACGGCGCGTATGGTTGGCCTGGCCGACAAAACGTCGGTCAACATCATGTTCGCCGACCGCGACATGAAGATTCAGTACCTGAATGTCGCCGCCCTTCGTACCTTGCGAGGTTTGGAAAAACACCTGCCCATCAAGGTGTCGGAAATCGTCGGTCAGTCCATGGATGTGTTCCACAAGAATCCCCAGACCCAGCGCCGCGTGTTGAGTGATCCCAGTTCGATGCCTTATACGGCTGAGTTCAACATCGGACCGGAAAACATTCGCTTGACTGCCGATGCCATCTACGACGCCCAACACACTCACATCGGTTCCATCGCCACTTGGGACGTGGTCACCGAGAAAATCAAGATCGAAGCCCAGAACGCCGACTTTGCTGGCCAAGTCGCGGCCATCGGCAAATCGCAAGCGGTCGTCGAGTTCACCCTCGACGGCATCGTCACTACCGCCAACGAGAATTTCCTGCGCACTATGGGATATACGCTGGATGAAATCAAAGGCAAGCACCATGGCGTGTTCGTCGATGAGGCTTACCGTCACAGTTCAGAATTCAAGGAATTCTGGGCCAAGCTCAATCGTGGCGAGTACGTGTCCGACGAATTCAAGCGCGTCACAAAGAGCGGACGGACTGTCTGGATTCAGGCTTCCTACAACCCGATCGCGGACCGCACCGGCAAGTTCTTTAAGGTAGTCAAGTACGCCACCGATATCACGCCGCAAAAAATCGCTGCTGAAGAGCTACGCCAAAAAGTGGACAGCATGCTCGAAGTCGTTGCTGCGGCCGCCAGTGGCGACCTTACCCAACGGATTAACGTCTCTGGCAACGATGCCATCGGACAGATGGGGGAAGGCCTCGCTAGATTCCTCGACGATCTACGTGGCCGAATTTCGTCGATTGGCGAAACGGCCTTGAGCCTCAACGCCGCGGCAGAGGAACTTTCCGCCACCAGCCAGCAGATTACCGCCAATTCCGAAGAAACCACGGCCCAGGCCCAAACCGTTTCCGAAGCTGGTACCCAGGTTAATGCCAACCTGCAAACGCTCTCTTCGGGAGCGGAGCAAATGAATTCGACCATCGGCGAAATTGCCAAAAACGCAACCGAAGCAGCGAAAGTGGCGTCGCAGGCAGTCGCCTCTGCGGAATCCACTAATCAAACCGTGGGCAAACTGGGAGAGTCCAGCGCGGAAATCGGTAAGGTCATCGAGGTGATTACATCGATTGCGCAACAGACAAACCTTCTCGCCTTAAACGCGACCATTGAGGCGGCGCGGGCTGGAGAAGCAGGCAAGGGCTTTGCTGTCGTCGCCAACGAAGTCAAAGAACTCGCGAAGCAGACGGCCAAGGCCACCGAGGAAATCAGGGAGAAGATCACGGTCATTCAGGACAACACGACCGGAGCCGTGAATGCCATCGGCGGTATTCGTGACGTGATCAACAAGATCAGCCATATTTCGACAGTGATCGCGACCGCAGTCGAGGAGCAGAGCGCGACCACCGGAGAAATGGCGAGAAACGTCTCGGAAGCCGCGCGCGGAGCCGGGACGATTGCGACCAACATCAGCGGTGTGGCCCAGGCAGCGCAAGACACTTCCACCAATGTGGGCGAAGCGCAGACGGCCACCGAACATCTGGCGCGGATGGCGAACCAACTGCGCGAACTCGTAGGCCGTTTCAATGTCGGCGAATCGGGCCACACGTCCGCAAAGCCCACCCCCGGAAAACCGTCTTCGTTGAGCCGCGCCGTCGCCGCGAGCGGGCATTGATGGGTATTCCATGACCGCTGACGTTCAGAGTCGATCGGTCCAATCTGCTGGTGCTTGCGGCGACCCGAGAGGACATTGAAATTGCAACCCATTCGCATCCTCGTTGTTGACGATTCCGCCGTAATCCGGAAGATGCTCATGGACGTTTTGTCTGCGGACGGTGAGCTTTCGGTCGCCGCCACGGTAGGCGGTGGAAAACTGGCGCTCGCCAGAATTCCGGAACTCAAGCCGGATCTTGTTACTCTCGACGTGGAAATGCCGGGAATGGATGGCATTGAAACGCTAGTCGAAATCCGCAAACTCTATCCCATGTTGCCCGTCATTATGTTCAGCTCTGCAACGGGTCGTGGCGCGGCAGCGACAGTAGAAGCTCTGGCGCGAGGAGCGAGCGACTACGTCGCCAAGAGCGCGAGTGTGGACAGTGCGGAGAAGGCCACCGAGCATGTTCGGCAGGAACTGATACCGAGAATCAAAGCACTCTGCGCCGCTGCGGTGCCCGCCACTATTCCGGAACGGGTCGCGCCTCCGGTGCCCGCTCCGCCAGTCCCCGCCAATCGCGCCAATCGAATCGAAATCGTGGCCATCGGCTCTTCCACGGGAGGTCCGAACGCCTTGGCGGAAATCATGCCGCAGTTTCCGCCGGACTTTCCGGTCCCGGTTGTGATTGTTCAGCACATGCCCCGGATGTTTACGAATCTGCTCTCGGATCGTCTCAACGTTATCTCCAAGCTGCACGTCCAGGAATGCAAGGGTGGCGAAAAACTGAAGCGGGGTCAGGTTTGGATTGCGCCCGGCGATTACCACATGACCGTCTCACGGGTGGCGGGGGATTTCGTTCTCAGCCTTAACCAGGAGCCCCCGGAAAATTCTTGTCGTCCCGCCGTGGACGTGCTGTTTCGTTCAGTCGCTCAGGCCTTCGGGCCAAATTCTCTGGCTGTCGTGATGACAGGTATGGGCACCGACGGTATGCGTGGCGCCAGCGCCATCCGGGAAGCCGGGGGCGCAGTGCTGGCGCAAGATCAGGCGACCTCCGTCGTCTGGGGGATGCCGGGAAGCGTCGTCAACGCCAGCCTCGCTGATCGCGTGTGTGCTCTCGGCGACCTTGCATCGGAGATTCTGCGGCGGGCTTCACTCTGGAGAGTCGCCACTAGTAGCGCAAGTTAGCCGCCGTTGTGGGTTGGTGAAGCGGGTCGGAGTTTCAACCTGCAAAGAAGCGAGTCAATCGAGAGAAGAATGGCATCTGAAGCTGCAAAATCGAGTCTCGCGGTGCCTGCTGCGACGCAATCGGGCGACCCGGCTTACATCAAGATCCGTGATTTGATTTATCGAATCTCCGGCATCTATCATGCCGAGCAAAAACTCTACCTCCTCGTATCCAGTTGCACTCGCCGCATGCTCGCTTGTGCCGTCGCAACCCCGTCCCAATATCTCGATTTCCTGACTGCAGGCTCAGGTCGCGCTGCCGAAATCCCCTTGCTGTTGAACGAAATCACCATCGGCGAAACCTACATGTTTCGCCATCCGGCCCAATTGGATGCCCTCCGCAACGTCGTCCTTCCCCAGATCATGCAATCGAAGAGCGCGCTTGGCATCAAGCGATTACGCATCTGGTCGGCTGGCTGCTCCACTGGAGAAGAGCCTTATACGCTGGCGATGTTTTTCCTCGAGGAAAAAGAAAAGCAGCTTGCCGGTTGGACGGTGGATATCCTGGCGACTGACCTGAACAGCAACTCACTGGATACGGCAAAGGCTGGCATTTACGGCGACTATGCGTTGCGCAATACCACCGACGCGCAACGCAGGAAGTATTTCAAAGACATCGGCAACAACAAGCTTCAAGTGAACGACTTACTCAAATCGCAGATTCGTTTTGACCGCGTCAACCTCAGTGACGATACCAAGATGCTCTTCTTGAAGGGCATCGACGTTATCTTTTGCTGCAATGTCCTGATCTACTTCGATCTTGAATCCAAGCGACGAGTCGTCCAGCACTTCTTCAGCAACCTGGTTCCGGGAGGCTATTTCTTCTTAGGCCACGCCGAGTCGCTTTTCAAGGTTGATCAGACATTCCAGTTGGTTCATTTTCCCGGAACCACGGCGTATTGGAAGCCGCCAGCGGGAACTGTTGCCGGAGCGAAGCCATGAACGAAGAACGTCGCGCACAACTCGAAGCTCAGATCGACAAGCTTGAAACGGTTTCCACCGCTCCCGTCATTCTCCAACCACTGCTCGAAATTTTGCGTCAGCCCTCCGACGACATCCGTACGGAAAAAGTGGTTGAACTGGTGTCACGCGATGGCGCCATTGCGGCACAGTGCCTGCGCATGGCCAATTCTCCGTTGTTCGCGCATCGACCTGTCGAAACCATCCGGGCCGCGATCATGACCTTGGGCATCGAAAAGGTGCGTTCCCTCTTGTTTGGCCTCTGCATGAACCGCGCCATCCCAAAAGACAAGTGGGTGCTCGATGCCAATTCCTTCTGGAGGCATTCACTCGGTTGCGCACTGGCGAACCAAATGCTCGCCCAGCGCATTTCCTATCCCGAACCTGAAAAGGCTTATCTCGCCGGCTTGCTGCATGACATCGGCTTTCTCGTGAATTCCGTCCTCTATAACAGCTTGTTTCACAAGTGCCGGGAACAGGCCGTCTCGCTTCACTGTTCTCTTCATGTTGCCGAGGAGGAAATCCTGGGCTTCACTCACTCAGATTCCGGTGCTTTGCTCTGCAAACGCTGGGGCTTTTCCCAAGAACTGACGGACTCCGTCCGTTGCCATCATCTCGACGACATGCCTTCTTCCGCCGGGCCACTCACGTGCCTGGTGCGCCTCGGCGACTTGCTTTGTCGCGTTCGCAACCTGGGCTATGGATACGAAGAAATCATTAGCATCATGTTTCAGAGCGACGGCGCGTGGAGCCGTCTGACTGCCATCTATCCTTCCTTGGCGGAGATGGACTTGGTGCGCCTCACGCTTGATATCGACGCGTCTATGGATCAGATCGGTGCGCTAGTGGACGCGGTCTTTGCTCCCCCAAAGGCGGTTGCTGCGCCTTCTCGCTAGTTTGAAGTAACCATGAGGGCGGTTACCACCGGGTCCGTTCTTCGCGGTACCAGATTGATGGTCCCGCCATTACGGAAGTGACATTTACACCAGGTCCAAGTGGACATAGGATGAGCGTGTAGTTTGGCAGACCTGGGGGAGGGCTGCCAAAGGCGTCCCGAGCTAAACAGCTCAGGACGCTTTTTTCGTTAGGAAGGAAGTGGGTGACAGCAGGAGGAGGCGACTGGGCTATTTCGTTTCCCAAGTCTTTCCACTGTCGTTGGTGCGCCAGATTTGATGGTCCGCTGTCGTCAATACAACTTCGGCCGGACCGCGTATTTCGACGCGCATGATGTCAGACTTCAGAGCTTGTCCCTGAGAAGAAACCTCGACGGTCTCCCACGTCGCCCCGTCATCCTTCGAATGCGAGAGAGTGCCAGCCTGTCCTCCGGCCCACACATCCGCCTTCTGGGTCGTCCAACACAGCAGTGGGTGATTTGCTTTCAAGGCATTTTGCCAACTCTGTCCGCCGTCTGACGATCGCTGCAGTGTGCCATCAGCAACCTTCCAGAGTGCGATCATCTTCGCATCCGCGTCCAGCAATCCCGCCGCAGAGGTAGTGTATGGGCGGGCGAAAGCCGCATCATTGCTTGCCTGCGCCGCAACTCTTGCGCGACTTGCGGGAGCCGCTAGCTTTTGTTCCTTGGCTCCCACCTCCTCGTCGCGCGCCGGCTTGGCCTTCTCGATTGCCGGCGCCTCAAGCTTTGCCATCAACCGATCACTAGCCGCAGGCGCTGCAACTGCCCCAGAGGCTGCAGTTACAGCGACAACCTCACTCATGCTTCTCGGCTGATCCAGAGATGAAGTAACGGGCGCTGATGCCGCCACAGGCTTATCCAATCGACCTGCATCCTTCTTCAAGTTGTTGGCCACCATGAACCCGACGGCCGGTTCATTCGATGGCGCTGGTGCGTTCGCCTGTTTGTCCCTAGCAGTCGACCGCCCAAGCTCGTTCGCTTCCTTTGGTGCAGCGTCAATTCCCCGCTCAGCTTTGGACTCCGAAATCACAGCAGAACTTGCAGGTTGCGCTGTCGTCGGCGAAACCGGCGGTTTTGCCACCGCCGTCACCGCAGGCGTCTGGTTACTCTGATTTTGCATCCCCGGCCTGACGATCATTACCGCCACAGCGATCCCGGCCGCCAACGCTGCCCACCGCAAATTCCCCCAGCCGAACCAGTTCCGTCTCGTCCTGATTGGCACCAGAACCTGCTCCGGTTCACTCTCCGGTTCAAACTTCGGCAAATCGACTACCTCTGGAAGCGCCAGCAGCACCACTTCGCGGCAATCCCCGCACGCAGCCAGATGCGTAAGCACGCCCTCGCGCTCCGCTTGCGATAGTGCCTGCTCGGCGAACGCCGTCAGCATATCCGCTTCTGGATGCGTCCCGGCGGCCGCTTGGCCTCCGGCCCGCAGCCGGTGGTGTACGATTTTTGGTACTTCCGTCATCAGCTTCCTTCGCCCGCGTCCCGGGCTGGAACCTTTCTCTCATGGAACGTAGTAGGTCCCGGATCTTGCGCCAAACGAGCCCGTAAATCGAGGGTCACATCCCGTACGTCGGTTTCCAGAGCCTCCGCAGCTTGGGCGTGACTCATCCCGCGTTCCCGGAGCCCCGCCAATACGCGTTTTCGTAGTCCTGCCGACATCCGGTCTAACCGCCTGCTCACACTCGATTCGTGCAGCCCTAGGGCTCGAGCAATCTCCGCAAGCGTTCGCCCATCCAAATAATAGGACGCCAGCGTAAATCGGTCTTCTGCCGAAAGCTCAGCCAGCGCTTCGTCCGTAGCTGACTCCAGCCGCTGGTCTAAGGGGCACTCTGGTTCCGGAGCTTTCGCCTCAAACTGCGCGCCTTCCTCAGTCTGCTCTTCTAGGCTGACCGTCTTCTTCTGCTTGCGATAGCGGTTGATGAATTCCTGCGCCATCACCGTCCGCAGCCAACCTTCGAGCGAGCCGCGTCCCGTGTAAAAGATCAGCTTCGAGTTGCGAGTTCCATTCCGCGCGTTCACGCCGTACAAATCCGCAAACAAAGAATCCGCAAGCTCTGCTGCATGCGCGCCATCGCGGGTGATGTGTAGCGCCATGCCATGCAACTTCTGCCGATATCGGGAGATGAAATCTTCCCAAGCGCGCTCGTTGCCTGCCGCACAGGCTCTTGCCAGTGCGAGTTCTTCTAGACGCAACGCTGCGTAAAACTCGGATTTCTCTCCCGCGGATGCGTTGGGAGCGTACTTGACTTGAATCTCCTCGAGAATCACCGCGAACTGCTCTACGCCCAATCCGTACGCTGCGGCCCCGCTGCGGGAGTAAAGCTCGGCAGCAAGGCTGGCTCCTCCGGATTGTGCACGGGCTGGCATGTCCCACATGATGCTAGCAATTTTTTAGACGCAAGGAACTCGAAATCGTACGTTCTCCTTCCAACGAGCGGAGCAAGACACTCCTGGAAGGCTCGCGAATCTGACCCCGGCACGTCCCATCTTGGCGTGCCGGGAGGAGCCGGAAGCGAAATTTGGTTCGAATCGCGCGCGCCGCAGTGTCTCTACCGCCGGGGAGGCTTCTGATGCGTCTGGTCATGGCTTTGGCAGGCGTTAGTCTTCTTTTGGTCCTTGTGGTTACAACGGTTCCCGGCGCGCTTCAAGCCGGGGAAGTCTCGCAAACCTCAACCTACAATTCAGGCTACTCGCTGCTGAGCCCAATCCGCAGCGGCAATCTCACCGTCTTTCCGGTCGTGGCCGCGAAGTCTTTTGACACTCACGAATTCCTGACGCTGGACGAAGGCCTCCGCTCCGGCGATGTTGTCGTCACCGAAGCCGGTCAGGCTCGCGGGTTGATCCGCCGCCATTCCGGCCGCACGCCGCCCATCGTTGAAGGAGGCGGAGCAGAAGTCAATCGCCTTGTCCTGGTCAACAACTCAACCCGCCCGCTGTTGCTGCTCGCCGGCGAAATCGTAACCGGCGGCAAACAGGATCGCGTCATCGGCAAGGACCGAATCGTGCTTCCCGAAAGCGATCCCGTGGATCTCAGTGTCTTCTGTGTCGAGCCTGGTCGCTGGGTTGGCGTTAGCGAGAAGTTTGAAAACAAGCTGACTGCGGGTCTGCTTGCCTCCCCTGTCGTACGCAGCAAAGCGATGGCAGCCAAAGACCAGCAGCAAGTGTGGGACAGCGTTCGCAGTTCGCAACTCGCAATGTCAGAAACGGTTGCCGTCGCAGGCGCACCGAGTGCTTCTGCTGAAGTCAATCAAACGACCTCCTATGCTCGCGTGATGGACAACAAGGAAGTACAGAAGCAGGTGGATGCTGTTGCCGCGCCTGTCGAACGCAACTACGAGAGCGTCATTCGCCAGCTTCGCGACAAGAATGCCGTAGGTGTCGTCGTGGCCGTGAATGGCGACATTGTCTGGGCCGACATCTTCGCCAGCACGCAATTACTCCAGAAATATTGGCCGAAACTGATCCGTTCCTACGCAACCGAGGCAGTCGTAACCCGTGCGAAAGGCGGGCAAGTAGCGCTCAGGGACGCAGAGAAGTTCCTCGACAATCTGGAAGCGCGTCACGAAACCGCCGATACCGAACCCGGCGTCTATCGCCAGTCCGAGCGCACTGGAAACGGCTACAAGGTGTTTGAGCTGACGTCGCTACTGCCGAAAACGGGTTTCCCAGTCCACATCGCAAAAATGGCGGACTAAAGAACGTCAGAGGTAAGAGGTCAGGCTGCGGAGGTCAAATCCACGAGTTACCTCTGCAGCCTGACCTCGAACTTCTAACCTCATCTATCGCGCCAGCCCCTTGCGCACAACATCGTTCGCGTCGAACGCAAGCCCCAGCGCAGGCAACTCCTCGACCCGGAACCATCCGACCTCAGACGCATCGCTGCCCGCTTTCAACTCGCCTCCCAGCGGACGGCATAGGAAATCGAGGAGGACGTAGTGATACCGCACACGCCCATCATCTGCGCGAATCACGCGCTCGTACACGCCGAGCATCTCGCCTACTTCAACCATTAGCCCGGTTTCCTCCTGGGCCTCGCGAATCACCGCTTCCCGCAGAGTCTCGCCACACTCCAACACTCCTCCCGGTAGCGACCACTCGCCCAAAAGAGGAGCTTGCGCGCGACGGATCAGAAGCGCGCGGTTTTCCTGCACGATCACTGCGCCAACACCGACGAGCGGTGACTCTGGATACTCGCGTTTCATGCTCGGTTACTTCGCTCCCACCTGATACTGCTCAATCTTTCCATCCGGCATAATGCGTTCCCAAACCTCCAGCGCCTTTTTCGGAAAGTGAACTTCAAATAGGCGGAACGTCATTCCGCCGCGCTCCGATTTTGAAGTCTGCCGAAATTCTGTGGGCGTTCCCAGCGGTCCAAGACTGTCGCCCAGATCTTTGAGTGCCTGATCGGTGAAATAACTATTGCAATTCTCCGTAAATAGACCGCGATCTATCTTGCCCCGCTGCAAGCCTGCGAAGATCTCCCGAGCCTTCACTTCCGGTTTGCCCGCTCCCGCATCTTGGAAGAGTATCGTCGCGATCTTGCTCGCCAGATCGCTCGAAGCTCCAACCGAGTCCTCGTTCACCAGCACAACCACCGCTACCCGCGCATCCGGAAATACAAGATTGTGAGCTGTGAATCCCGAGACCTCTCCACCATGTTCAATCGCCCTTTGCGCCAGTTGCTGCCTCACGTCAACGCCCAGCCCGTAGCGTGTTCCAAGCCCGTTCTTCAACACGACTTCGTGTTCCATTGCGGCATAGGACGTAGGGTTCAGCAGCGACTGATTGATTATGCTGACATCCCATTTCGCCAGATCCTCAACGGGCATTGCCAGTTCGCCCGCGGCAAACAGCCACCCTTTACCTTCTTTCGGAGCCACTCGTAGCGGACCGATGCCGTAGCGCATGTAACCAGTAGCATCGGTTTCTGTGAGTCGATCCTGGTCAATATTCATCACACTCTTCATACCCAGCGGCGTGAAAACGTGCTCGCTCAGGAACTTCAGCAGCGGCTCTCCGCTTGCCTTCTCGACAATTAATCCTGCGATCACGAAATTCGTATTGCTGTATTGCCACTGCGTTCCCGGATCGAAGTCCAGCGCCTTACGTGCCCACAAGTCCAGAATCTTGTCCGCTGTAACCGGTTGCAGCATAAACGGTGGAACATAATCCTGCGGCCAATAATCCTGATACCCCGAAGTATGCGAGAGCAGTTGCCGAATTGTGACTTTGTCCCCTCGCGTCAGGTTCGGCACGAACTTCGACACCGGATCGTCGAGCGACACCTTGCCTTGTTCGGCGAGCAGCAGAATCGCGGCCGCCGTGAACTGCTTGCTGATCGAGCCAATGCTGTAGCGCATATCAGGCGATGCCGCTTTCCGTGGCTCGGTCCGTCCATCTCCATACGCCTGCAGATACGCAATCGCTCCCTCTTCCACGATGGCGATGGAAGCGCTCGGAATGCCAGTCTCAGCAACGGTTTTCCGCGCGGCTGCATCTACTTGTTCGCGCAGTGCTGACGACAGCGTGCTCGACTGCGCCATCAGCAACGACGAGCAGGCAAGAATTCCAATCGCAGATAACAATCCGTGTCGCAGACGACGATTCATGAATGATTCCTCCGAACCCGCAACAGTATAAGGCTCCCCGATTACAATAGCCCGCATGTCGCTCGATGAGTACAAACGAAAACGGCGGTTTGAAGACACGCCAGAACCTCCGCCCAAAGTAGAGAAGCAGTCGCAGCATCGCTTCGTGGTGCAGCGTCATCGCGCGACGCGGCTGCACTACGATTTTCGCCTGGAAATGGACGGCGTGCTCAAATCCTGGGCCGTTCCAAAAGGTCCGTCGCTCGATCCTTCGGATAAGCGGCTCGCGATGCATGTGGAAGATCATCCCGTCTCCTACTTCGATTTCGAAGGCACAATCCCCGAAGGCAATTACGGTGCTGGAACTGTGATGGTCTGGGATGTCGGCAAGTGGGAACCACTTTCGCCGATCCCGGTGAATGGACAATACGTTCCCGCGACCGACAAAGAAGCCGACGCAATGCTGGCGAAAGGCGATCTGAAGTTTCGCCTGAAAGGGAAGCGACTCAACGGCGATTTCGCTCTGGTCCACATCAAGGCTCGCCGATCCGACAGCAAAGGAAACGAGTGGTTGCTGATCAAGAAGAAAGACGATCACGTCGTTTCCGGATTTGACGTTGATCGGTACGAAACCTCGGTCCTTACCAATCGCACCCTGGCACAGATCACCAGTGACGCTGGCTCCGCGGAATGGACCAGCAGTCGTCCAGCAACTCGCGGCAAACTGAAAGCGCCTTGGCTGGCAGATGCCATAGCTCGCGCTGACCGCAAGAAGAAAGCCTTAATCGTAGAGGACGCAGAGTTCCCGGAGGAAAGTCAGGACAAAAAGCGAAATTCGAAGAAGAAGTCTCAACCCAACTCCAACACGAAGCCCAGCCCCAAGTTGAAGTCCGGTTCGAGTGTCGATTCAAAGGCGAGCGCCACCCATCCCAAGAATAAGAAGTCCTCTGTGCCCTCTGTGGTAAAGAACGTGGCCGGCGCCCAGCAAAAGCCCATGCCCAGCACCATCCAGCCCATGCTAGCCACAGCCACGGACAAACCGTTCGACGACCCGAACTCGCTCTTCGAAATCAAGTGGGACGGCTATCGCGCCATCGCCTTCATCGAAGATGGTCAAATCCGCCTCGTCTCACGAAATCAGAATGACCTCACGGCCCAATTCCCGGAACTAGCTGCGATCCCGAAATCAGTAAAAGCCACTCGCGCCATTCTGGACGGCGAAATTGTTGCCCTCGACGACGAAGGCCGCCCATCATTCAGCCTGATGCAGAAGCGTACGGGATTTCGTCCCGGCAAAACTCGCTTGCCGCGGCGCGAAGGCGTTCCCGTGATTTATTACGCCTTCGACCTTCTCTACCTTGATGGCTTTGATCTGCGCCGCGTTCCGCTCGAACAACGCAAGCAACTATTGCAAGACCATCTTGCCACCAGCAAAGTTCTCCGTTTCTCCGATCACTACGCAGAGCAGGGTCTCGCGCTATTTCATGCCGCACAAGAGAAGGGTCTGGAAGGCATCGTGGCAAAAAAACGCGACAGCCTTTATCACGAAACACGTACCCGCGACTGGTTCAAGATCAAGGTTACGCAACGCCAGGAGTGCGTCATCGGAGGCTACACCGACCCGGAAGGCAGCCGCGACCATTTTGGCTCCCTCGTGCTCGGACTCTACGATCAGAAACGCCGGTTGATTCATGTTGGTCAGGCGGGGACAGGCTTCGATCAGCGGATGCTGCGCGACCTCTTTGCCAAACTCAAGCTGCTGGCAACAACGAAGAGTCCCTTCTTCGGGGAAGTCGATGCCCTAAAGAAGGTGCATTTTGTGCGCCCGTCGTTGGTCGCCGAAATCAAGTTTTCCGAGTGGACCCACGAAACCGCCGAAGGCGGCTCGAAGTTGCGAGCACCCGTGTTCATGGGTTTGCGCACAGACAAGACTCCCGAGGAATGCATGCTGGAACAGGCTCACGGAAAGGAAAGCGAAGAGCGCTAACCTTGTTGGTAGAGCATTCGAAGTGGAGCTACTTGATGTCCTTCATCGGCAGTAGAGTCCCATAATCGCGGCCGGAGGGCTCAACGGCGCGGGCTACGACTCCAGCAAAGGCATCCCGGAACTCGGGAAACTTGGCGACGACGGCTTTGATGACCAGCCCATTTTGCTCATACGTTTTTTGCGTGTTGGAAATATCGGGGGACTCGTAGAGCACCACTACATCGACATCGGCCTCGACTGCTAGCAGATAGATTCCCGTCCAACGGTTGCTCTTCCCACCTGCGCTTAGATCCAGTGCCTCGTTTATCGGGAGGTCGCCGGGCAGCACGGCTTGGGCTTCGTCGTAAAGCTTGTCAGTGGCGAGCGTGCTCATGAAGTCGACCGGGGCGCTTAACGCAATCGCTTCGCGATAGTAAAGCCACGCGTTGCGGGTCTGCGATTTGGCTCTAAAATCACGAGCCCGTTGGGCGAACCATGCTCCATCATGCCCAGCGGCCTGCGTCGCACGGGCGAAGTAGCCGGCGAGTTTCCAGTCGGCACCGATCTGTTGCAGGATCATGGTCAACGTAGTGGGCGTTATGCCACCGCTCACATCGAGGATCGTAACGGCGTACTTTCCGGGAGGAAGATTGGGTAGCACAAACACAGCACTGCCGGAGGTCTGGCCCGATTTACCAAAAACTCCACACAGGAACTCGGCTCGCGCCAAAGGCTCGGGGCCGTCCGCAGTCAGGATGAATGGCGGCCGTACCGATGCCTGCGCGCGACTGAAATTGGGCTGATTGTCCTTGACGGCGTTTTCGATGCCAGCAAAACCAGAGGCGAGTGAGGGAATGGAGTTCTGCTTCAGCGCGGCCGCATCGCCACTAGCGGACACTTGAAAATATCGCTTAGCCGTAGCATCAAGTGAGCTGAGTGTCGGGGCGTCGATGTCCGCGGAGCTAAGGCACGTCTGAGCCACCGCCGAGCCCGTAAACAGTAGCAAGCCGAGCCAGATTGCCCGAAATCCGGCTGGATTTTGCGGCTTCCTGGAAGCGTCACGCACGCTGGAAACCCTCCATCGGCATTTTACGCGCTCACAGACCGGCGCGGAGCCTAAATCATTGTAGGGTAATCACCTGAGCAGGGTCCCGGCGTAACTAAATGCCGCAAGAAATACGGGGTTCTTCGTTCTTTCGGCAGTGGTAGAATCGGCTTTGGGGCTGGGGCCGCAGCGTAAGATCTGTTGGCGGAAACGGGGACTCCGATGGGTACAAGTAAATGTCCGAGATTGCTGCTGACAGTCTGCGCGCTGGTCGCGCTGGGTGCGGCCGCATGGGCCGCCGACCGGCCAACCCCACCCGCTTCCAGAAGCCACCGCAAGGCGCATAAAAAAGTCGCGCCTCTCGTTTTGCCGCCGCTGCCCGCAGGGCCGTTGCGCCAAGTGCCGATGGACCAGATTCCAGCATCAGCTCCCCAGGTTTCCTATCAAAACGGCATGTTGGCGATTTCCTCCCAGAATTCCACTCTCGGCGAGATTCTGAAGAATGTTCGCCAGTTGACCGGCGCTTCCATCGATTTGCCTCCCAATGGTGCCAATGAACGCGTAGTGGCGCAACTTGGTCCCGGAGCACCTCGCGACGTGCTGGCGCAGTTGCTGAACGGCACCGCCTTCAATTACGTGATGGTTGGAACTGCCGCGGATCCAAAGACCATAGCCTCCGTTGTGATCAGTCCCAAGCCCATGGGAGGAGAAGTACAAACTGCTGCAAATTATCAGCCGCCGGTAGATTCCAACCCGATACAACCTCCCATGCCTTTTCGGCCCGGAATAGTGCAGCAGCAGCCCCCCGCAACCGCTGAAGCGGACGACAGCTCCGACGATTCGGACGCCGAAGACAAGGATGATGAAGAAGGCGATCAGAGTGCACAACCGCAGCCTGGTGGAGTCGCGGTACAGCCTGGTGAGCAGCCGGATCAGTCTGGTGTTCCGAATGGCGGACCGATGACCCCGGAACAGATTCTTCAGAAGTTGCGGCAAGGTCAGCCACAGCCACCGCAGGGCTATCCGCAACCGCCGCAACAACAGCAGCAGTAACGCCGCAGGCGGAAGTACCGTTTCCTGAACTCGGATGGTTTGGTGTAAAGGCTTGATGCTAGTCGGAGGCGAAGCAGCGCTAGTCGCCGCTGACTTGACCCTGATTCGGAACCAAGGCGGATAGAGCAGCTACCGGGCGTGATGGATTGACCGCTGCAAGTAGGCCGTTGATGGCCCAGTAAGCGCCAAAGACGCCAATTCCAACTGATAAGATTGCGGTTCCACTCACCACCACAGCGATATACAGTGCGTCCACGATTGACCAACCCAAATTGCGGCCAGCTCTAACTTCGCGCAGCCGCAAATGCTTTATGTTAGCTGCATTTGACCCCATATTCTGTTAGCAACTATGATACGAGAGTCGCTCTGCGTACTTTCACTCTCCAACATTTCAGGGGACCTCGTCCACATTACGGAAGTCCATAACTGTCGTCGAAAATGGCCATCACCAAGATTTCGGTGCGCGGTGCGCGCCAGCACAACCTGAAGAATATTGACGTCGAGATCCCCCGCAACACCTTGACCGTCATTACAGGCCTCAGCGGCTCCGGCAAGTCCTCGCTTGCCTTTGACACCATCTATGCCGAGGGCCAGCGCCGCTATGTTGAGACTCTGTCGGCATACGCACGGCAGTTTCTGGATCAGATGGAGCGACCGGACGTCGATTCTATTGACGGACTGAGCCCCGCCATTTCCATCGAGCAGAAAACCACCAGTCGCAGCCCCCGTTCTACGGTCGGGACAATTACCGAAATTTACGACTACCTTCGATTGCTGTATTCGTCGATTGGGTTGCCCCACTGCCCGAAATGCGGCAATCCGATTACGCGGCAGTCTGCCGACCAGATTGTGCAGCGCGTGCTCGCCCTAACGCCCGACGATCGCGTGATGATCATGGCCCCCATCGTTCGTGGCCGCAAAGGCGAGTTCAAGAAAGAGATGGAGAATCTCGTCCAGCACGGTTTTACTCGGGCCCGCGTGGATGGCGAACTGGTTAGCCTGGAAGACGAGATCAACCTCGACAAGCGGAAGAATCACACGATTGAAGTGGTCGTGGACCGTTTGCTGGTGAAGCCTGGTATTGAGCACCGGCTGGAACAGTCGGTTTCGCTTTCGATGAAATTAGGTGGCGGGCTGGTGCTGGTAGCGGTGGTAAATGGCGAGGAAACGCTGTATTCATCCGTGCTCGCTTGCCCGGATTGCGGCATCAGCGTGCCGCAACTGGAGCCGCGGTCGTTCTCGTTCAATAGCTCGTATGGAGCTTGTCCGGACTGCCATGGCTTAGGCAGTCGCTATGATTTCGATCCGGCAAAAGTCATCACGGATTGGTCAAAGCCTCTCCTGGATGGCGGTCTGGGGCCGGGATCGGCTTCGCAGAATTTGACGCGCGGTCTTCAATTGGTTGCGGAAGCCTATCGTCTGGATCTGACAACCCCGTTTGAGAAATTTCCGGAAAAAATTCAGAACCTGCTGCTGAATGGCGAACCCGTGCGCGGATCGAAAACGGGATTTCTTGGCGTTCTCGGACACCTTAAGCAGAATCTGGATGCTACGACGTCAGATACGTATCGCGAATATCTGCTGGATTACATGTCTGCGACGGAATGCCCGACGTGCCACGGACAGCGCCTGCGCCCCGAGAGCTTAGCGGTAAAAGTAAACGGCATGTCGATTGCCGATTTCACCGCACTTCCGATTGCTCGCTCTCTGGACGCCGCACGCAAGATCAAGCTGGCGGGCAGGGAAGCGACGATCGCGAGCCGCATTGTGCACGAAATCGTCGAGCGCTTGGAATTCTTGAATGCCGTGGGGCTTGGCTATTTGTCTCTGGGACGTTCGGCCGCGACGCTGTCGGGTGGCGAAGGCCAGCGCATCCGGCTGGCGACGCAGATCGGTTCAAAGCTTCGTGGCGTGCTCTATGTGCTGGATGAGCCGTCCATCGGCCTTCACTCACGCGACAACGGGCGACTGCTGGCGGCGCTCGAGAATCTCCGTGATCTGGGCAACACCGTTCTCGTCGTCGAGCATGATGAAGAAACGATCCGGCGCGCTGATTACGTGATTGATCTTGGTCCCGGCGCCGGCCGCCATGGTGGCGCGCTCGTTGCCAGCGGGACGCCACAACAGATCATGGATACTCCCGCCTCCCTCACGGGTGCATACATCGCCGGGCGTCAGCGGATTGCAATGCTGTCGGAACGCCGCAGTCCGAACGGGAAAGCGATTACAATTCTCGGCGCGCGCCAGAACAATCTGAAAAATGTTGACGTGGTTTTTCCGCTAGGCGTCATGACCGTGGTTACGGGCGTCTCTGGATCGGGCAAGTCCACGCTGGTGAACGACATTCTCTACCGCAGTCTCGCGCGTCATCTGTATCGTTCGCGCGAAGAACCCGGTGCGCACAAATCGATTTCTGGCAGCGAACTGATTGACAAGGTGATTCGCATTGACCAATCCCCAATTGGGCGGACGCCGCGTTCGAATCCTGCGACCTACACGGGAATCTTCTCGCTCGTGCGCGACTTCTTTGCGCAATTGCCGGAGGCGCGTGAACGTGGCTACAAGCCGGGCCGCTTCTCGTTCAACGTAGCCGGAGGCCGCTGCGAGGCCTGTCAGGGCGAAGGCCAGCGCCGCATCGAGATGAATTTTCTGCCCGATGTATACGTGCAATGCGAAGTCTGCGGCGGTCATCGCTATAACCATGAGACGCTTTCCGTGCGCTTCAATGGCTACTCGATCGCCGATCTGCTGGAAACGCCGGTCTCGGATGTTCTACAGGTGCTCGAGAATATTCCGCAAGTGCGGCAAAAACTGCAAACACTGACGGATGTTGGCCTGGGGTACATTCATCTCGGCCAATCTGCCTTGACTTTGTCGGGCGGGGAAGCGCAGCGCATCAAACTGGCGCGCGAACTGAGCAAGCGGCAGACTGGCAAGACGCTCTATCTGCTCGACGAGCCCACCACGGGACTGCACTTCGACGACGTGCGCAAACTGCTCGACGTGCTGCATCGACTGACGGATCTTGGCAACACGGTAATCATTATTGAACACAATATGGACGTGATCCGGAATGCCGACTGGATTCTCGACCTTGGCCCGGAAGGCGGCGAAGATGGCGGCCGCATCGTCGCGCAAGGTACGCCCGAACAGGTGGCGCGCGTAAAGAAGTCATACACCGGGCAAGAACTGGCTGTCTATTTCAACGGCTCATCCGCAAACGGCACTGCCAAAAATAGCGCGGCCAAGAAACAGGTTTCCGAAGCTACCCAACAGGAATCTGCGTGAGCACGTTGCCCAACGATCAAAACCCGGCGGCGTCCGTAGGCCCGAGTGGCGAGGGCGCCCCCGCCCGCGACGGTAGTACTCAGAATCTCAGCGAACAAGAAGTCGCATTAGGGTCCAGTCTCACGACCGCACCCGCTCCCAGCGGATTAACCGCCGCATCCGGTATTGTCGAACCAGTGCCGCCGATCGTTCCGGTCGTGCGCGATCCCGCATGGTCCGGCCTTGATGTCCTGCGCCTTGCGATCCTCGCCGTCGTTGCGCTCTTCATCGGTGTCTTTGCAGTTCTTTTCGCCGCCCGGTTCTGGATCTATCCGCATACTTCAGTGCCCGATCTGGCACGCCTGCCTCTCGTGCTGGTCGGAGGGCAGGCGCTGGCGTACCTGTTGCTTCTTGGCTACATGTATGTGTTGGTCACGCGCGAGCGGGGACGGCCCGACTTTCTGAGCGCTATTCACTGGAAGTGGCCGCGCAACTTTGGATCCTACATACTGGCAGGTATGGTGCTTTCGATTGCGCTTCAGGCCTTGGCGCATTTTCTGCCCATGCCGAAGGAACTGCCGATTGATACGTTTTTCCGCACGCCAGCAGAGGCATGGGCACTCAGCATCTTTGGCATGACGCTTGCGCCGCTGATGGAGGAATTATTTTTTCGGGGATTCCTCTATCCAGTATTAGCGCGCGGGATTGGAATGACCGCCTCGATCTTTATCACTGCGCTCGCCTTCGCATTGCTGCACGGTTCGCAACTGATGTTCGCTTGGGGGCCAGTGCTGGTGATTTTCCTCGTAGGCACCGTGCTCACAATGATTCGCGCCTACAAGAATTCCGTGGCCGCAGGGCTTGTGGTTCACATGGCGTATAACAGTACGATCTCTGTGCTTATGTTCGTGGCCACGGATGGGTTCCGGCATTTGGAAAAATTGAACCAATAGCGTTCTCGGTTCTCTGGTCTCGGTCTTTTTGCGCATGGGATTTTTACTGAGAACTGACAACTGAGAACTGAGAACTGACAACCGAGAACTGAGAACTTACAACTGCTTTTCTGCTATCGTAGAAATTCATGTCCACTGCTCGACAAGAACTATTGGAACTGATCGCCTCGAAGTCGTTTCGACTGGGCGAGTTCAAGTTGTCGTCTGGAGCTACCAGTGACTATTACATTGACTGCCGCACCACCACGCTAGATGCCAAGGGCTCGCGGCTTACCGGCCAGGTCTTTCTCGAAGAAATGCGCGCGCAGGGCTGGCACGCGAACGCCATCGGCGGACTCACGATGGGCGCGGATCCCATCGTGGTCAGTGTGGCCGTTGTCAGCGGCACCCTGCATGGCTTTCTGGTGCGCAAGTCGGAGAAGCAACACGGCACCGGCCGTCGCATTGAAGGATTCTGCGAAACGGGTGCGCCGGTCGTGATTGTGGACGATGTTTGCACCACAGGAGCATCCACGATCGACGCAATCGAAGCCGCGCGCGCCTTCGGATTTGAAGTAGTCGGCGTGATGTGCCTGGTCGAACGGCAGGATGCCTACGGCCGGCCGAATGTCGAAAAAGCCGCGGCCCCAGCGCCCTTCATCTCGATCTTCACGGCGACCGAAGTAAGAAAACAACATCTAGCGGCAAGTACCTAGTCGCGATCCGCAAAAAGCGAACGACCACCGACTATCGACAAACGACTAACGACAAAACCATGATCCAAACTCTCGAATGGACCGACCGCGGTGTAGTCTTCATTGATCAAACGAAGCTGCCCACCGAAGAAGTGTACGTAACCTGCAAGACGCATCAGCAGGTCGCCGACGTCATCCGCAACATGGTTGTGCGTGGAGCGCCCGCCATCGGCGTGGCTGCCGCTATGGGAATCGCGCTCGGCGTGAAGAATTCCAAGGCCGAAAACGGCGCCGAACTCAAGAAGGATTTCGACGAGATCTGCGAGAGCATTCGCCAGACGCGACCCACTGCGGTCAATCTCTTTTGGGCGATCCGTCGCATGCAGGCAAAGTTCGAGACCCTGCGCGTTCGTCCGGTGCCGCAGATCAAGCAGGCGCTGATTGAAGAATCGCAACGGATGCATGCCGAAGACATCGCTGCGAATCAGGCGATGGGACGCCACGGCGCGACGCTCATGCCCGCGAGCGGTGGTGTGCTCACGCACTGCAATGCCGGAGCCTTGGCGACCGCCGGTTATGGCACAGCGTTAGGAGTGATTCGTGCCGCCGTTGAAGCAGGCAAGAAAATTCATGTCTACGCCGACGAGACGCGCCCGTTTCTGCAAGGCTCCCGTCTGACCGCATGGGAATTAATGAAAGACGGTATCCCGACCACCGTGATCTCCGACAATATGTCTGGCGCGATGATGCGGCAAGGCAAGATCGGAGCCATCGTCGTCGGCGCGGACCGCATTGCCGCCAATGGCGACATCGCAAATAAGATCGGAACCTACACGGTTGCAGTGCTCGCCAAGGAACACGGCATTCCGTTCTACGTGGCCGCGCCGATTTCGACAGTGGATCTCGAAACGCCGGACGGCAGCAAGATTCCCATCGAGCAGCGCGATGCAAGAGAAGTAACGCACATCGCCGGAAAGCAGATGGTACCGGAGGGCGTTTCTGTTGAGAATCCGGCGTTCGATGTGACTCCGGCGAAGTATGTGGCGGCAATCATTACCGAGCGAGGCATTGCCCGCGCGCCGTATGAACAATCACTGCGCGAGCTATCAGGCAAATCTTCGTAGAGACGAGGCTAGCCGCGTCTTCTCTACGACGTCACGGTATGAGAAATTCCTAGAGCAATCAAGGCACAAGTGTCGACAATCAAAGAATCCCAACTCACCTTCGATAGCGGCGGCAAGTCAATCCGACTCGACGCGTACGCGCCGGACGGTTCGACTAGCGCGCTTCCCGCGGTGATTGCGCTCCACGGTGCTGGAGGCGACACCACAGGTATGAACCGCTACGCCGCACTCCTTGCCGAGCAGGGCTTTGCGGTTTACGTGCTCCACTACTTTGACCGCACCGACACCCAATCCGCCGACAAGCCCACGATTCTGCGCAATTTTCCGATCTGGATGAAGACTCTTTGGGATGCAGTCAGCTTCGTGGAAAACCAGCCCACCGTCGATCCCAAGCGCATCGCGCTTCTCGGTTTTTCGCTGGGCGCGTACCTTTCGCTAGCCGACTCTTCGATTGATGGCCGCATACGAGCCGTGGTCGAGTTCTTCGGTGGCTTGCCGCGCGAGATGAAGCTGTTCATGCGTCGGCTCTGCCCAACTCTAATTCTCCACGGAGAAGGTGATGCCACAATTCCCGTGGCCGAAGCCTACAACCTGCAAAAGTCGTTGGAAGAAAAAGGGATCCCCTACGAGATGAAGATCTACCCCGGCGTAGGTCACGGTTTCGAAGGCGAAGTTTGGGGCGACGCGACGCTGCGGACGCTCGAGTTCCTGAAAAAGCATCTGGGACCCTAGCCGGCCTGCAGATCGGAACTTTTTCGCAGCCATCGTCGTATCATCCTGTGAGGAGGACTCCCATGCTTGCTTTCCTGCTCTGGTGCCTTCTGTTTGTTCTGTGCTGGCCGCTCGCGCTTCTGGCGCTGATTGCGTATCCGTTCGTGTGGCTGATATTGCTGCCGTTCCGCATTCTTGGAATCGCCGTCCACGGAGCATTAGCGCTGGTTCGCGCCGCCATCTTCTTCCCCGCCCGCCTGTTGAGTGCGCCATTTCGCGTCTGAAAAAAGTTGCGGCGGATGAGGTTGGCTCATCCGCCGCCGTGACTTAGGGGAGGGACTCTACTTCAGGCTGACGGTTTCCTTCAACGGCAGCGCCTGCGACGAACCGCCCACCATGATCGCGTAGTCGCCCGGCACCAGTTGCCACCCGTCTTTTGTGGTGTCGAAGATGGACAGGTACATCGGATCAACTTCCACCACGACTTCTTTTTTCTCACCCGGATTCAGTTTCACTTTCTTCCAGCCGACTAGACGCTTTGGAGGTTCTCCCGCGCTTGCAGGCAGTGCGGCATAGACTTCGGCAACCTCTGCGCCAGCGCGGTCCCCCGTGTTGGCCAGCGTGAACCTGACTTCAACGAACTTTCCAGATTTCAGTTTCAGATCGGAATAAGCAAACGTAGTGTAAGAAAGGCCGTACCCGAATGGGAAGAGCACCGGTTTCTTTTTCGCGTCATACCACTTGTAGCCAACTTCCAATCCCTCGTCGTAGCTGATCTGGAACGCGGGCAACCCAGCGGCAATCTTCTTCCAATCGTCTGGCTGCCCGCTCGTAGTGGATTCCGTCGGCGGAGTAATCAAGCGCGGATGCGGGATATCGGCATCGTTTAACGGAAACGTGTTGGGCAACTTGCCGCTGGGGTTCACCTTACCAAACAACACATTGGCGACAGCCTGAGCGCCGCGATTTCCCCCGTACCAGGCTTCCACGATTCCGCTGACCTTATCGATCCACGGCATGGTCACTGCGCTGCCGTTTTCCAATACTACGATCGTGTGGGGATTTGCAGCAGCTACTTTTTCGATCAGTTCATTTTGCTTTCCGGGCAGTGAGAGGCTTTCCAGGTCCATGCCCTCGCTTTCCCACTGATAGGCAAACACGATGGCTACGTCTGCAGTCTTTGCAACCTCCGCTGCGGCTGCCGGGTCGCTCCCTGGACTGTATTGGACGGTAGCGTTGGGCACTTTGGCTCGAATCGCGCGAAACGGCGATGTCGGGAACCAGATTTCCTCATTCCAATGCGTCGCACCTTTTCCCGGAGGCATGATGGCATTGCCGCCCGGCGGGTCCACCTGCGCAGAGCCGCCTCCAGAAATCATACCCACATCGGAGTGCGAGCCGATCACCGCGATCGTCTTGATTTTTTCAGCGTCGAGCGGGAGTTGATGCTGGTTGTTCTTCAGCAGCACGATGCTTTGCTCGGAAATTCGCTGCGAAATCTCGAGATCTCTTTCAACATCCACCACGCCTTTTTGCGGCGGGTCATCTACAACTCCCGTGGCGAACATTGAGCGCAGAATTCGGAGCACGTGGTCATCGAGCTCCGTCTGTGACACTTTGCCGGACTCAACTGCGTGCTTCATCTCCGCGCCGAAGAAGATTTCGCCCGGCTGCTCATGATCCAGTCCCGCCGCGGACGCTTTGACCGTGCTGTGCGCTCCCTGCCAGTCGGACAAGACAAACCCTTTAAACTTCCACGCTTTCTTCAGTACATCATTTAGCAGATAGCTGTTTTCGCAGGCGTAGTCGCCGTTCACCCGATTGTAGGAGCACATCACGGCGGCTGCGTCTGACTCGCGTAACCCGATTTCGAATGCCAGCAGGTCTGTCTCGCGCATGGCCCGCTTGTCCACGCTGACGTTGACGGCGTTGCGTCCGCTTTCCTGATCGTTCAACGCGTAATGCTTAAGATCGCCGATCACGTGCTGGGCCTGCTCGGCCTTCATGACCTGCCCCACGAGCTTGCCGGCGAGTAGCGGGTCTTCCCCAAGATATTCGAAGGTGCGGCCATTGCGCGGTTCGCGCGTCAGGTTGATCCCACCACCGAGCGACATGTTGTAGCCCTGGGCCCGTAACTCGCGACCAATCAAGGCGCCGTATTCGTAGGCGCCCTCCATATCCCAACTCGCCGCGGCTGCGACGTCGGCAGGCAGAGCCGTCGAATACCGCCCATTGACTTGGCTGTTTCTCACGCCGTAGGCGGCGTCGGACATCTGAATGTCTGGAATTCCCAATCGGGGCACGCCGACTACGTAGCCAGCCCCGCCATTGCTCTTGACCGCGAGCGGGCTCATGGGACTCAGCCCTTCCATGCCCGTGCCGTGCAGTAGGGAGATTTTTTCGTCGAGCGTCATCTCGTGCAAGACGAGTGCTGCTCGTTCGTCCGGGGAGAGGGCCGGGTTCATCCAAGCCATGCTAGAGGTCTGCGCCAACAACGAGGTGGCGGTGATGACAAGAATCGAAAAGCAAACAAGGCTGTTTCGGGCAGAGGTTGTCATGAGATCTAATTAAGCTCCATCAGTCGCCCATGGGCGCACGAGAATTCTGCTCCGTTCTCCGCTGAATTAGCAAGGAAATAACGCCAAGAATATCGATTAGGTACAGATTTAGTTGCTCATTGGCTTAAGCCTGGGGCTGATCAGCAGCCGGGCTTCGGTCGCCCTTTGGACGCCCTCCGGAGTCAATCCCGGGGCAATCTCCTCGAGCAGCAAGCCTTCTGGGGTCACTCGGATGTAGGCCATCTCGGTGACAATCGTGTCCACGACCCCAACTCCCGTAAGCGGCAGGGTGCATTTCTTCAGAATCTTGGGTTGGCCGTCTTTCGTCGCATGTTCCATCGCGATGATGACCCGGCGGGCTCCCGCGACCAGATCCATGGCGCCACCCATGCCTTTTACCATTTTTCCGGGAATCATCCAGTTCGCGAGATTGCCTCGCTCGTCCACTTCCATCGCGCCCAGAACGCTCAGGTCCACATGCCCGCCGCGAATCATGGCAAACGAATCCGCGCTTGAGAAGTAGGCGGTACCGGGCAGTTCGCTAACGGTTTCCTTGCCAGCGTTGATCAGGTCCGCGTCTTCGGTCCCCTCCACGGGATAAGGCCCAATGCCGAGCATGCCGTTTTCGCTCTGCAAGATCACATCCATCCCCGGCGGAACACAATTGGCGACCAGAGTTGGCAGACCAATGCCGAGGTTAACGTAGAATCCATCGCGCAGTTCCTGGGCAATGCGCTTGACGATGCGATCGCGCTTGTCGGTGTCTTTCGGCGGCTTAGGTAAGGAAGACATGGGTCTATAGAAATGTCGTTGGTCGATGGTCGTTTGTCGTTCGCAAGCACACGCCGCCAGTCTCTGATCGCCGAACGAACAGCGACTACCGACCAACGCCGCCTTTCTATATGCTGACTGCCGCTTTCGCTACCATCCGTTTCTCGATTCGTCTTTCAAATAATTCGCCCTGAAAGATCCGCTTTACGAACACACTGGGCGTATGCACCATGTCGGGGTCGAGTTCACCCGGTTCAACCATGTGCTCCACTTCGGCAATCGTGACTTTGGCCGCAGTCGCCATCATGGGATTAAAGTTCCGCGCCGTCTTGCGATACACGAGGTTGCCCCACTTGTCGCCCTTCCATGCTCGAATGAAGGCGAAGTCGGCCTTGAGAGCGCGTTCCATGATGTAAGTGCGGCCCTCGAATTCGCGCGCCTCTTTGCCATCCGCGACCACGGTGCCAACTCCGGTCGGCGTGAAAAAAGCGGGAATCCCCGCCCCTGCTGCCCGAATGCGCTCAGAGAAAGTGCCCTGCGGTACGAGGTCGAGTTCCACGCGGCCATCAAGCACCATGGCTTCTAACAACTTGTTTTCGCCGACGTAGGTGCCGATATGCTTCTTGATCTGGCCGTTCGCGAGTAGCAACCCTACGCCGAAGCCGTCTACACCTGCGTTATTACTGATCGTCGTGAGATTCTTTGTACCCTTGCGAGCCAGTGCGCGAATCAAATTCTCAGGCATCCCGCACAGCCCGAACCCGCCCACCATAATCGTGGCGCCGTCGAACACGTCCGCGATTGCCTCGTCGGCATTGGCAACCAGCTTCTGCATAGCGAATGTGATTCTAAATGAAACCGCGGAGTCCGGCGATTGCAGAACTAGAGGACTCTACGGGACCAAGAGGTTGCCGGTTCCACTTCTGCAATCTGCAATCTCACTTCTGCAATCTGACTTCTGACTTCTCACTTCTGACCTTGTTTCGTCTTTTCCCTGTCTCCGTGCCTGGGTGCCGGGGTCTTCCGCAGTTGGTGCGCCCGCTCAAATTCATCCGCCAGCAGCTTTGAGTCCAGGTTCTCGCGAATATGTGCCAATCGCTGTTCGAGTTTGAGCAGCACATCGCCAATGTTCTTCTTGTTGGAGATCGCAATGTCCCGCCACATGGAATACGGGCTGCCGGAAACGCGGGTCATCTCACGAAGTGCACGGCCTCCTATGTCGAGCACCGGCGCGTCGGGACCGAATTCATCCACCAACGCCGCGGCCATGGCGGTCGAAATCATCTGCGGCAGGTGGCTGATCCACGCACAGAAGCGGTCGTGATCAGCCGGGTCGAGCGTGGCAACGCGCGCGCCCATCTTTTCCGTGCAATGGAGAAACTCCCCACTCAACCCAGTACGTGGGTCCTGGCGCGGGAGGGGCGTAAACAGCCAGGCCGCGCCTTCGAACAGATCGGCATCGGCGAACTCAACTCCAGCATTTTCTTTACCCGCCATCGGATGCCCTGCCAGAAAACGCTGTCCAGCCGAACGGCCGAAGGACTTGGCTGCCCGCTCGACAATCGCTGCCTTGGTGCTGCCGACATCTGTGATCAGCGTTCCAGAAAGCACGGTCGGTCCAAGTCGGTCGATCAGGTCTAGGATTCCGAGCACCGGAGTGGCCAACACGATGAGATCGCTGCCGCGAATGGCATCGGCGGGATTCGAGGAACCGGCTTCGATCGCGCCGCAGTCCTGAGCGCGTTCCAGTACCGGCGCGCGATCGCATCCAATGACCCGGCCCACAAGATGGCGCTTCCGGAGCGCAAGGCCAAGCGACCCGCCGATCAATCCCGTGCCGATGATGGTGACTTGCTTGAAGGGCATGAAGAACCGTCGATGGTCTCTAGTCGGTGGTCGTTAGTCGTAGGGCGTGAGCCTTCACCGTGACAGAAAACCGTGTCAGACCCGCGAACGACCAACGACCATCGACTACTTAAGCGATTTGCCGCCCCACCGCTGGCGCAATCATCCGGATCTCGTCCATCAACTTTGCAAATTGATCCGGGTAGAGCGACTGGGCGCCGTCAGACAAAGCCTTGTCGGGTTGGTGATGGACCTCGATCAGCAAAGCATCCGCTCCGGCGGCGACCGAGGCTCGCGCCATGGGCGCAACCTTGTCGCGCCGCCCTGTGCCGTGTGACGGGTCCGCCGTCATCGGCAGGTGCGAGAGTTTGTGCACGATCGGGATGGCGGAAATGTCCATCGTGTTCCGCGTGTAGGTTTCGAAGGTGCGGATGCCACGTTCACACAGGATGATTTCGTAGTTGCCGCCCGCCAATAGATATTCTGCGGAACACAAGAGTTCCTCAAGCGTAGCCGCAATGCCGCGTTTCAGCAGAATGGGCTTGCGAATCTTCCCGAGCTCGCGCAGCAAGTTGAAATTTTGCATGTTGCGCGCACCCACCTGGAAAATGTCTACATAAGGCAGCATCACCGGGATCTGCGAAATTTCCATAACTTCGCTGATCACCAGCATCTTGAAGCAGTCGCCAGCCTCCCGCAGTAGTTTCAATCCCTCTTCGCCCATGCCCTGAAACGAATACGGTGACGAACGCGGCTTAAACGCGCCGCCGCGAAGCACGCGCGCTCCGGCTTTCGCGATCAGATCCGTAACGGTAAACAGTTGTTCGCGGGATTCGACCGAGCAAGGACCAGCCATGACGACGATGCTATTGCCACCAATTTCAAGTCCGTTGGCCAATTTGACGACCGTGCCTTCAGGCCGGAAACTGCGTCCTGCCAGCTTGTAAGGGGAAGTGATCCGATGAACCTGCTGCACTCCAGGCAGCAGTTCTACTTCGCGGACGTCGAAATCAGGATGCGCGCCCACGCCGCCCAGCACGGTCTGCTGCGCTCCCGTGGAGCGGTGCACCTCAAAACCCATCTGGACCAGTTGATCAATGGCATTCTGGATCTGCTCTTCACTGGCCGAAGCTTGCATTGCGACAATCATCTGTTAACTTTCTTTCCCGAACCGAGCATTGGATTCTCTTTAAGAAGCCCTTGTCATTCCTGCGCTGAGCGAAAGCAAAGAGGAGGAATCTCATTCTCCTCAGTTCTGTCCACTTTCAATCTTCAATCCGCGAATCAAACTCCGTATCACGACCGCTAGGCCCAGGATCGGGCGATATCTCGTGGCCTTGAATGCTGCGCATCACGTCCAGCAGCCGTTCGTAAATCTTGGCCAGATCGCGCTCCCGCAGCGGACCGGTGCTGCTGCTCTGCACGTTGGCAATGACGTCGTTCTCGCGGGCGGGCTCGTAAATCGGCATCTGCATTTGCTTTTTGAGCCGCCCAATTTCAATCACCGCGCTCGCACGTTCATTCAGCAGCGCCGCCAGTTTGCGGTCCACATCGTCGATTTTCTTGCGCCAGTCAGAAATATCCATGAAAGATTCAGCAGTCAGCCATCAGTCGTCAGGCAACGCGGCGCGCCGCAACCCTGTGCTGTATCGGGTTGTACCCGCCAATCGACAGCCAATGTTCTTCACTTCTTTGTTTTCCCTGACGGCTGACGGCTGACGGCTAAAAGCTGCCTTACAAATTCTCCCACAGACGCGGCTTCCCGTCCCGGGTTTTGTTCGATCACATGCACGATGGCGCTGCCTACGACCGCGCCTTCCGCGAACTTGCCAACGGCGGCGAACTGATCGGGTGTCGAGATTCCGAACCCCACCGCGACCGGCAATTTCGTGAAACGCCGGATGCGCTTCACCAGTCCACTCGCGTCCGACGACATCTGTTGCCGTTCTCCGGTAACACCCATGCGCGAAATCGCATAGACGAATCCCGTTGAAACCTCGGCGATCAACTTGAGCCGGTGGTCAGGCGAAGTCGGTGCCGCCAGAAAAATCGTAGCCAGATCATTCCTGCGTGCCTCGCGAATGTACTCCGCCGACTCCTCGACCGGGAGATCGGTGATCAGCGTGCCGTCCACGCCAGCCATGCGCGCGACGTGGCAGAACTTGCCCATCCCCATTTGCAGAATCGGGTTGAGGTAGGAAAAGACAACAAGCCCAACCGACTGCGAGTACTCGCGAATCTGGGAGGCGAGTGTAAGCACGTTCTCCAGCGAAGTGCCATGTTTAAGCGCCCGCTCGCTTGCTCGCTGGATGACGGGCCCATCAGCAAGCGGATCGCTGAACGGTACGCCAAGTTCAATGATGCTGGCGCCAGCTTCAATGGCGGCGAGAATGACCTCGCGCGTTGTGGCGAGATTAGGGTCGCCGCACGTTACGTAGGCGACGAGAGCGGGTTTGGATTCGAAGTGAAAGGGCATGAAGGATCAATTGTAGATTGCAGAGGTCAGATTGCAGAAGTTGACGTCCTTGGCTGCGGTCTACTCAGGCCGGCTTATTCGTAAACTCCGCGCCGGTGTGCAACCCGGGTTACGCTGACGAGTTTCGCCTCATCATCAATCAGATAGATCACGCGCCAGTCGCCCACTCGCACGCGCCACTGGTCTTTGTAGCCTTTCAGTTTCTTGCATCCCGGAGGCCGGGGGTTGTTGGCCAGGGCCAAAACCTTGCGGTCGATCCGCCTGAACACGGAATTGTCCAGCGAGTCTAATTCTCTTTGCGCCGAGTGCTTGATTTCGAGCGAATATTCAGCCACGGGGCTGCGCGCGTTTCAGGCGGGTCGCGCGATATTGACTGTAAGGAATGCTCTTTTCTTTCCGCCGTGATTCAGAGACAAAACCGTCCCAAAAATCTTCCCAGATGGCGCCGTGTTTCTTCAGGTCAATGAGCACCCCGACCTTGCGGCCCTTCTCATCGGTAACGAACTGGATTCCGGTCATGGGTTAAGAGCCTCTTAGACGATATTGAAACGATAGCATCCTATTTTCAGCATAGGCAACTGCTTGTCATGAAAACTGTCGATTATCATTAGGAGCATCGTTATGGTATTGACCGCTATCCATCCCGGCGAACACCTGGCCGAAGAACTCAAAGAGCTCAAGATGAGCGCGGCTGAGTTGGCGCGGAAAATCAACGTTCCGACCAATCGGGTCACGCAGATACTGAACGGAACTCGCGCCATCACGGGCGACACCGCCCTGCGCCTCGTCCATTTCTTCGGCACGAGTGCGGAATTCTGGCTGAATCTCCAGAGCCTCTACGAACTGCGGCTCGCACAGAAGAAGCTAGGAAAATCGATTCAAGCTCTTCCTAGGCTCGAAAGACGCGATCTCATTCGCGCGTGACGAAAATCTCAGCCAACTCAGATTACTTTCGACACTCGCTATCAGTAGACGCGGCGAATAGCATAAAGTTGCCTGTTTCTGGATGCGATATGAGCGAGTGCTCGGCTTGTGGTCGGGATCTACCGGGGTACGAACAGCTGTGCCGTGAGTGCTATGCCACACAGTATGCGGATTTGACGGCCCCTCAGGGCAGTTTGTGGCATCGATTTCTCCGTGCCCTGAACTACATTTTAGATCCACGCCTTACCACTGACAATTCTGAGATACCGGAGTCCACCACTGACCTATCCAGCTACAGTTGGTCTGCGTACAAGCACTTGCTGCCCTGGTTATTTGGCGAAGTGATTGTTGCCGTGTTCTTTTATGCGTTTTTCGCGTACATGCCGGACTTTAGCAAAGCACTTATGGCAGGCGCGGCCTATACGGTTACTTCATACGACATCATCTTTTGGAAAAGCAGGAGAAGAAGAAGCCGCGCTACACCGCTTTTTTGGTTTCCCGTTATCCTCGGTACTTTTTGCGGAGTCATGTGGAAAATCGGTGGTGAGGATGTATGGGGAAGTCTTGGCCTCGCAATGGGATGCCTGCTGGCCGTCTATATAGTTATTGATCGATGGCCATAGGATTGATGCACAGCGGACCTGACCGGCGACTCTACCGCCGAGAGGAATGAAGGACGGCGAAGACAGTGCGCAAACAGCTACCTCGATTATGAGCCCCGGGGCATTACAGAAAAGACTGGCCCTTCGGTGAACCTAATCCAGCTTCAGATTCTCCCGCATAATCCCAATATCCTTATCCCCGCGCCCCGAGACATTCACAATCACCACGTCGGCCTTTTTCATTTTCGGCGCCCGCTTGATGACCTCAGCCACCGCATGCGCCGATTCCAGCGCCGGAATGATCCCCTCCGTCCGCGCCAGCAAAGTAGTTGCCGCGAGCGCCTCGGCATCCGAAGCTGGCACATACTCAGCCCGGCCCGTGTCGTGCAATTCCGCATGTTCCGGCCCAATCGAAGGATAATCAAGTCCAGCCGAGACTGAGTGCGTCAACGAAATCTGCCCTGCTTTGTCCTGCAGCACATACGAGAAAGTTCCCTGCAAGACGCCCGGCGCACCGCCGCGAAACCGCGCCGCATGGTCGCCCAGCGTCTCGCCGCGACCTCCAGCCTCCACCCCAATCAGCTGAACCTTCTTGTCTTTGATGAAGTCGTAGAAAATCCCAATCGAGTTCGAACCGCCGCCGACGCAGGCAATAATCGCTTTCGGCAGCTTGCCCTCAGCCTTGAGGATCTGCGCCCGCGCTTCGCGCCCGATCACACGGTGGAAGTCGCGCACCATCGTCGGATACGGATGTGCCCCCAGCACGCTGCCAAGCAGATAGTGCGTGGTTCGAACGTTCGTGACCCAGTCGCGCATTGCTTCATTGATGGCGTCTTTGAGTGTGCACGAACCAGAACTCACCCCGCGCACCTCGGCCCCCAGCAACCGCATGCGGAAAACGTTGAGCTCCTGCCGCCGCATGTCCTCGGTGCCCATATAGACGACGCACTCGAAGCCCAGGAGCGCACACACCGTTGCTGTGGCGACCCCGTGTTGCCCGGCGCCAGTCTCGGCGATCACGCGATGCTTTCCCATGCGCTCGACCAGCAGTGCCTGCCCAAGACAGTTATTGATCTTGTGCGCGCCCGTGTGCAGCAGGTCTTCGCGCTTTAGATAAACCTTTGCGCCGCCCAGCTTTTTCGTAAGCCGCTGCGCAAAAAACAATGGCGTGGGTCGCCCCGCATACGTCTTGAGCAGCAAATCCAGGCGCTTCTGGAACTTCGGGTCGCGCTTTGCTTTTTCGTATTCGCGCTCCAGTTCGTCGAGCGCCGCCATCAGCGTCTCCGGTACATAGCGACCGCCGTAAGCCCCGAAGCGCCCCGCCTCCCGGCCCGATTTTGCTCTGCCGCCAGTTTTTCGAAGTGTGACCGCCGTCGCCATATTCTAGAAGTGACCTTTCAAACGCTTTGGGTAGGGCACGGCTTCAGCTGTGCCGATCGCAGCCGTCCGCAATGCGGGTCTAGCCGCTGAGGGAAACGCAAGTTTGCTGTTAAGGCGCATGAGGATACAAGTCTAGCTCGCCTCCTCCATGGCCCGCACAGCCTGGATAAAGGCCCGTACTTTCTCGTGATCCTTTTTCCCGGGCACGTACTCGACGCCCGTCGAAACATCCACGCCCCAAGGATGCAGAATGTGAATCGCCTCCTGCACATTGCCCGGGTGCAGGCCCCCGGCGACGATCAGCTTGCTAATGCTGTTGATAATTCCCGCCCAAGGTTGCACGAGTTCCCAGTCAAAGGTCTGGCCCGTGCCGCCAAGTTGCGGTCCCGTCGAAGAATCGAGCAGCACTCCGGAGACGACACCCGGACGGAACCCGTGCGTCTCCAAAAACAGATCTCCGTTTTGTGCGACGTGAATCTTGTGTACGCGTTTGCCCTTGTAGTTCTCGTCCGGCTCTACCAATCCGACGGCGACGGGGTCCCACCCGACCGATTCGCCCTGCGGAGCGTCAAAAATTTTTGCCGGCCATGTGCGAAAGATCGTTGGCCGCTGATGGCCGTTGCCCAGTGTTTGAAACAGCGAACGGCTGAACTCCGGTGACTGCCTGCCGTGCAACTGTGCGACATTGAGCCCAACAAGGTTGGAGATTTCCCTAACCTCTTCCACCGTTTGCTCAACGAAAACGCCGACTTTCTCAACGCTGGCCGGCAATTGCGAAGCGATGGCCTGCGCGGTCTCCGCCGTCACGTGCCGTTTGCTTTTGGGATAGAAAATGAACCCGACCGCATTCGCGCCCGCATCGGAAGCGGCAAGCGCGTCGTCCACGTTCGTGATCCCGCAGATTTTGACCCAAGTCATAAGAGCAGCCGTCAGCGATCAGTCATCAGTAGATCAACTATCCAACCAGTGTTTTTGCCTCTTCCAGCAACTTCGTCAGAGCTTCGCCCGGACGCTCCATCTTCATAAGCGATTCGCCGACCAGGAACGCGTCGTATCCTGCTGCGCGCAGTCGTGCCAGGTCAGTTCCCGAATGGATTCCGCTCTCGGCGACGGCGAGGCATCCTTCGGGAATTCTTTCGGCGAGTTCCAAAGCCGTTTCCAGATTGACTTCGAAGGTTTTCAGATCGCGGCTGTTGATACCGATGATGTCGCAGCCGGCGTCAATGGCGCGCGTGAGTTCCTCATGGTCATGCGCCTCGCATAGCACATCGAGCTGATGCGAACGTGCGCTCGCAGCCAACGCCACCAGTTCCTTCTGCTCCAGTGCCGCTACGATCAACAGGATCGCGTCCGCTGAGTTCGCGCGAGCTTCCAGCATCTGGAATTCATCAACCATGAAGTCCTTACGCAGACAGGGCAGGGAAGTTGCGGCAGAGGCTTGCCGGAGATATTCGAGTGACCCCTGGAAGAACTGCTCGTCCGTGAGCACGGACAGCGCCGCAGCTCCAGCCTCTTCGAGTTCGCGGGCCAAGGCCGCAGGCTGAAACTCCGCTCGAATCAAGCCCTTTGACGGCGATGCCTTCTTTAACTCCGAGATGATGGCAATTCCGGTGCCAGCAACTCGTTCGAGTTGCGCCCGAAACCCACGCGGACGATGTTTCGCGGCCGCCTTCTCCATCGCGCGCACGTCAGCACTCTGGCGTCTCTGGGATAGACGTTGGCGAGTAGCGGCAACGATCGAGTCAAGGAAGGCTGGCATACTGCAAGCCTCAATTATACGGAACGAGCCGCAAAATCCTGCCTTACGTAGCCGAGATCGGACAACCATGGACTCCGCGAGCTAGGATTCCTGCTGGGTGCGGTTCCAATAATCGGCCGAAGTAAGAACGGGGGTGACCTCAAACTCCACCAAGTCGCTCCAGTGACCGATCCAGACGTTGAGAGCCTCCAGGTTCGGCGCCTCCATGATCTGGAAACATCGCCCGCCCGAGGTTTCCATCCAACTGACGTGGTAGGTGACGCCCTCTGGCAACATCCGGCCCTTCGCCTTAAATCTTCCTCCCACTGCCTCGGCATTGCCCTTGAAATGTTCGACGACCATGAACAGCATGCCGAAGATTGTAGCGAAACCGAGCCTGCCGGACGGTCAGTCGGACTGTTGGGTGAGGCATGTCATTGACCCCGATTGTGCAAGGTGTTATAAACATTTGCTTTGTGCCGGAGGTATGGTTCCCCTGTTGGGGAAACTGCTCTCGGTGTAAATTGTTCCGACGCGGCCAAATCAGCACTCATAAGGTCTTTAAATTCTGCGGTGGAAGCGTGGTCGGAAGTCTGGCGGCATGCTGTTTGCGTGCCCGAAAACGGCTGTGAACCGTAAGCCCGCCGGAGCAAAAATCACACATTGCAACCAGTGACTGGTAACTCAGAGGAGAAATCTGATGCGCACTTTGACCGCCCCGTTTGCGTTCGCGAGCCGCACGATTACGAAATTGTCCGCCGCTCTTACTGCATTCCTTTTGTTGACGACCGTCAGCGCTTTCGCCCAGCCCGCTGAAGAAGCAGGTGGTGGCGAGGCTGCCCTCAAGCTACCCGACTTGTCGTCCGTAAGCTTCCTCAATGGCGCCATTGACGGCCACAAACTTCTGCTGATCGGAATTCTGTTCTGCATCTTCGGCCTCGGCTTCGGCATGGCTATCTTCATGCGCCTGAAAAACCTGCCAGTGCATCGCTCCATGCGCGAGATTTCCGAACTTATCTACGAAACCTGCAAAACCTACCTCGTGACTCAGGGCAAGTTCCTGATGCTCCTATGGGTTTTTATCGCGATCATTATTTCCATCTACTTTGGCTGGTTGAAGCCCGTCCCCGGAAAGCCCGTCGCACTCACGCTCCCTATCATCCTCCTGTTCAGTCTGGTGGGTATCGCCGGAAGCTATGGGGTCGCATGGTTCGGCATCCGCGTCAACACCTTTGCCAATTCGCGAACGGCGTTCGCGTCGTTGCCCGGCAAACCGTACCCGGTGTACCAGATCCCGCTCGAAGCCGGCATGTCCATCGGCATGATGCTGATCTCAGTCGAACTGCTGATAATGCTCTTCATCCTGCTGTTCATCCCGGCAGAATATGCGGGCCCATGCTTTATCGGTTTTGCGATCGGTGAGTCCCTCGGCGCAGCGGCACTGCGTATTGCAGGCGGCATCTTCACCAAGATCGCCGACATCGGCTCCGACCTGATGAAGATCGTCTTCAAGATTAAAGAAGACGATGCTCGCAACCCCGGCGTTATCGCCGACTGCACCGGCGACAACGCTGGCGACTCGGTTGGTCCGTCGGCTGACGGATTCGAAACCTACGGTGTCACTGGCGTTGCGCTCATCACCTTCATCTTGCTGGCCGTGAAGAGTCGGACAATCCAGGTCCAACTGCTCGTCTGGATTTTCGTCATGCGCATCATGATGCTGGTCTCCAGCGCGCTGGCATATTTCGTGAACAGCGCCTTCGCCAAAGCGAAATACGGCAAGGCCGAGCACATGGACTTCGAAGTTCCCCTGACCTCGCTGGTCTGGCTCACCTCAATCGTCTCGATCATCGCCACCTACTTCATTTCGTATCTCATCATCCCCAGCCTGGGCGCGGGTAACGACACAACCCAGTGGTGGAAGTTGGCTACGATCATCTCGTGCGGAACGCTGGCAGGAGCGCTGATTCCAGAACTCGTCAAAGTGTTCACCTCGGTGAATTCGCGCCACGTGAACGAAGTTGTTACCTCGGCCAAAGAGGGCGGCGCATCTCTCGGCATCCTCTCCGGGTTTGTCGCCGGTAACTTCTCCGGCTACTACCTCGGCCTCTCCATGATGGGCTTGATGGCGCTCGCTTATTACATGAGCAATATGGGCCTGGAAGTTGCCGCAGGAATGCTAGCTCCGGCGGTCTTCGCTTTCGGCTTGGTCGCTTTCGGTTTCCTCGGCATGGGACCCGTGACCATCGCCGTCGATTCCTACGGCCCGGTCACCGACAACGCCCAGTCCGTTTATGAACTGTCGCTGATCGAGCAGGTCCCCAACGTCAAAGCGGAAATCAAGAAGGACTTCAACATTGACGTGAATTTCGAGCGCTCCAAAGACTTGCTCGAAGAAAACGATGGCGCCGGCAATACCTTCAAGGCGACAGCGAAACCAGTGTTGATCGGAACTGCCGTCGTGGGCGCAACCACCATGATCTTCTCGATCATCATGGCCCTCACCCACGGGCTGACCGTGAATAAGGAAGGCCTATCCCTGCTGCACGCTCCGTTCTTCCTGGGCCTGATCACCGGCGGCGCGATGATCTACTGGTTCACGGGAGCATCCACACAAGCCGTGACCACCGGCGCGTATCGCGCAGTCGAATTCATCAAAGCCAACATCAAACTCGACAGCGCGGAGAAGGCATCGGTTGCCGATAGCAAGAAGGTGGTTGAGATCTGCACCAAGTACGCGCAGAAGGGCATGTTCAACATCTTCCTGGCAGTGTTCTTCGGAACCTTAACCTTCGCTTTCGTCGAGCCGTTTTTCTTCATCGGCTACCTGATCTCGATTGCGATCTCCGGTCTCTACCAGGCTATCTTTATGGCCAACGCCGGCGCCGCATGGGACAACGCCAAGAAGATCGTCGAAACCAAACTCAAACAGAAGGGCACGCCGCTGCACGATGCCACTGTCATCGGCGATACAGTCGGCGATCCTTTCAAGGACACATCCTCGGTAGCCATGAACCCGGTCATCAAGTTCACCACACTCTTTGGATTGCTGGCTGTCGAACTAGCGGAAACTCTAAAACCCAACGGCCATGCCACCGGCCTGACTACGATCCTGTCGATCGCCTTCTTCGCCATTTCCTTCTTCTTCGTTTACCGGTCGTTCTACGGCATGCGAATCGGTTCTGAGTAACCCGCGAGCTGATCACAAATAAGAACGCCATCCGGCAAACCGGATGGCGTTTTCGTTTCTAGAATTGTCGGCAACGCTGCTTCAGAGTTTGATGGGCAAACTGCGCCGTAGAGACGCGGCTTGCCGCGTCTCCCGTAGCCAGCGCTCAATACGCGTTCTTCATCTTCTCTTCAACACTCTTAGCTAACTTCTGAATCTCCGCGGCCTTCTTGATGACGTCCATCGATAGGATGTTATTTCCCGCCTTGTCTACATGTGCCTTGAGTTCCGCCGTAAGTGCCACAAGCTTTTCCGTGTCGCGCCTGAGCTGCGCCTGCCGCTCAGTCACCATGCGTGCAATCTGCTCGTGCTGCAAACGGCTTTCCATGTCCGCGAAGTTGCTTCCGCTCTGAGTCTCGCGTTCGGCCGTGAGCTTCGGTGCCTCAACCTGCGGCACGTGCACATACTTCAGCGTCTGGGACGTTACGGACTGCGCGAAGACTACGCAAAGGAGAATGGAAAAGACATGTTTCAACATGGCCAGGCTCCAACGTAGCGCCGATTGTTTGCGACGCTGAGCTTGGTTTAGCACGATTCAAATCAAGGTCGAGATGGCAAAGGCGGTGGTTCTAAAACGAAGGTAACGAGTTAGAGATCGATTAGAGCCGAGTTTGCAGGGATGCCTTGGGCAAGAAGAATGGCGGTAAGCGCAGTCCTCACGGGAGGACGGTTTCGCCATAGCTAAACCGAGCTTTTGGTCGAGTCCCGACGCTATTCGTCACGCTCTTCACGACTTCGGTCGAACAGGCCAATTTTCTCGTCGAGGCGGAGTCATCGCGTTTCTAGAAAGTCGATTAGATCCTCTCGCGTAAAACCCGCTTCTCGCAGCAACGACATCAAGGTCCCCTTGGGCACGTCGCGATTGTGCTGCGGCACCACGGCTCGGCGACGGGAGATCGGATTGTAAAAAATGAAGTGGCTGCCGGACGTGTGATCCAACGTAAAACCGTTCCGCTCCAAAAAACGGATGATTTGACGCGGTCTAACTGCAGGAAGTCTCGGCATTTGCGGGCATACTAGCAGAAAAAACTTGCCGTTGTCCCTAATGCCAATCTTTTCTTTTTGGATCGCTCTCGCTAGCGGGAATACTCCAGGTCAAGCGAGGCTACGAGAGTGCCGTCATCAGTAGGAATGGGGTCTTTATGCTTACGCAAGCTCGCGATGTACCCTGAGATAGCGTCCTTGGCCATCTCCCGCGCTTCGTCCACTGTGCGCCCATAGGTGACGCACCCCGGCAGCGCCGGAACCAGCGCGGTATAGCCGCCCTCGGGTTCCGGACGGAGCATGATGTTGTAGTGGTACCGGGCCTTAGCCATGGAAGCGATAGTATCGTGCCGCACAGAGCCGGTCAAACAAATGCTACGACTCCAAAAAGGCAGTGAGGACGTAAGTCCTCACCCCAAATTCGTACCTCCAAGAGCCTACAGCGAACTCATCTTCGCCAGGAACTCATTGTTCGTCGTAGCTTTCGCCAAACGCTCAATCAGTAATTCCATAGCCTCGACCGGCGACAGCGGGTTTAGCACCTTGCGCAGTACCCATATCCGTTGCAGGTCTTCTTTCGGAATCAGCAACTCTTCCTTACGCGTGCCCGAGCGCTGGATATCAATGGCCGGGAACGTTCGCTTATCCACCAACTTGCGCTCCAGGATGATTTCCGAATTACCCGTGCCTTTGAATTCTTCAAAGATCACGTCGTCCATGCGCGATCCCGTATCAATCAGCGCCGTGGCAATGATCGTCAAAGACCCGCCTTCTTCAATATTTCGCGCCGAGCCAAAGAACCGCTTCGGCCTCTGCAACGCGTTCGAGTCCACGCCGCCCGAGAGCACTTTGCCCGATGGCGGAACAATCGTGTTATAAGCGCGCGCCAGACGCGTAATCGAGTCCAGCAGAATGACCACATCGCGCTTGTGCTCGACGAGTCGCTTTGCCTTCTCAATCACCATCTCGGCGACCTGTACGTGCCGCGCCGCAGGCTCGTCGAACGTGGACGAAATAACCTCGCCCTTCACCGACCGCTGCATATCCGTAACTTCTTCCGGACGCTCATCAATCAGCAGCACCATCAGCACCACTTCCGGATGGTTCGCCGTGATCGAGTTCGCCACATTCTGCAGCAGCATGGTTTTGCCGGCGCGTGGCGGAGAAACGATCAGCCCACGTTGCCCTTTACCAAGCGGCGTGAGCAGGTCCATGACGCGCGCGCTGATATTTTCGCGCGTGGTTTCCAGCTTTAACCGCTCTTGCGGGTACAGCGGCGTCAAGTTGTCGAACAGAATCTTGTTGCGTGCTTCGTCGGGCGATTCAAAGTTGACCGCCTCGATCTTGACCAGCGCGAAGTACTTTTCCCCCTCATGCGGAGGACGCACTTGACCACTGATCGTGTCGCCAGTTTTCAGATCAAATTTGCGGATTTGCGACGGCGACACGTAAATGTCGTCCGGGCCGGGAAGGTAGTTGTAATCCGGCGAGCGCAGAAAGCCGTAGCCGTCAGGGAGGATCTCCAAAACACCTTCAGCGAAGATGTGTCCTTCTTTTTCACTTTGCGCCTGGAGGATCTTGAAGATGAGATCCTGTTTGCGGAGGCCGCTGGCGCCGGGGAGCTCCAACGATCGGGCGATCTTGGTCAGCTCCGTAATATTCTTTTCTTTCAGTTCAGCAATTGTCATTATTCACCTACGGGAATTGTATTTCTTGGGAGGGGTCTCTCAGGAAAGGGTTAGTTTGCCGCCGTGTTGGGGGACACGGCGGAGCTGCTTAAGCAGCCCGCCGCTGTGCTTCGGCAAAGTTTTCAGGTTCACTCAAAATGTCATGACGCTCGGCATCTGCGATCTTGTCAAACACCTGGTTCATTGTTTCCTGAATCCGGGTGTTTGGCCGGTGGAACTTCCGCGTCGCCTTTGAGGCGAGTTGGCAGAGCATATACCGGTTACGCAGGGTATGTAGAGCATCAAATACGCGATCGGAGCGCATTGCAGTCGTTCTCCTTCTTAGGAAAATTTCGGGCCGCTTTCCTGTCTTCTTGACCTTTGGGTGTTGATGACGGTCGCCTATTTCAAGACCTACTACATTCAGGCTGGACCGGACAGGATTTGCCAGAATACCCAAATAGATGCCCTGCCCCCTCCGAAAGTTGCTCAATTCTTTGGAGTTGCCACTTATGCGGGCAGAGACGTCGCGGGCTCAGCAAAACTAGCTAGTGTCCCGGGAACGGCCCAAGTATAGCAAACCGTCAAGGGGGGTCAAGAACAATTTCCAACCTGCTGATAACCCAGCAGATACCTCAATGTGCGGTGCGGGCGCTTCCGTCCGCGAACCCCAACTAACCTACTTCAGAGCAGTAAGCCGCGCCGAAAGGCGGGACTTGTAACGCGATGCCGTGTTCCCCGGCAGAATGCCCTTCTTGGTCGATTTGTCCAACACTGACACCGTCTGCTTGTAGATTTCGCCGGCCGCAGCCTTGTCGCCCTTTTCCAGGCTTTCCTTCATGCTGCGTAGTGCCGTGCGCAGTTGCGATGCGTTAGCCCGGTTGCGGGCAGTGCGTTTCTCTGTCTGACGGGCGCGCTTGAGCGCCGAAAAATGATTGGCCATGAGGCTTTGTTACCTTTGTTTGTCCTAGATTGCCCTAGGAAGATATCCGGTAGGAACCGAACCTGTATTCTACGGGAGCAAGTCGCTGCGGGTCAAATGCTTACGCTGCCAGCCGAGGGATTTGAGAATTTAGTCCCACGGCAGCGCGGCTCAAGGGTTTGACTTCTGCAATCTGACTTCTTACTTCTGACTTCCATGAACCCACTCGACCGCTTAAAAGTCCTGATCAACTCCTCGACCCCAATCGTCGTCATGGAGACGGTCGAAGAACTTCGCGCAGTCTCTCTCGTCCGCGCTGCCTGTTCCGACCTCAACATGGCCGTCTTCGAATGGTCGATCGCCGACGGCCTGGTCCGCTCCGGCTCGAACGCTCCCGCAACTCCACAGTCCTACGCCAAAGCCGCCACCGCAATTCCGCAAGGCAATAGCGAAGACAATCGGCTAGCCCGCGCCGTCATGTCTTCGTTTGCGGTCGACGCCGCGAGTTCGCAGAAGTCCTCCGTCTATAACTCCACCGACCCAGTCCAGGCCCTCGCCAACCTCGAAACCATGACCGTTGAGGCCGTATTCATCCTCAAAGACTTTCATCGCCACATGGAGAACCCGGTCGTAGTCCGCCGCCTCCGCGACGTGGGCCAGAAATTTTCCGCCAACCGTCGTACGCTGGTCCTGACCGCACCCTCGGTAGAGATGCCGCCCGAGTTAGCCAGCCTCGTAGAGTTTCTGGATCTCCCGCTCCCCGATCAGCCTCGCCTGCACGACATCATTCGCGAAACCTACACGCGCATGGCAGGAACGCACACCATCAAATTGCAACTCGATGCCGCCGGCGTAGACGCCATGGCCAACAACCTCCGCGGCCTAACCGAAGAAGAAGCCGACCGCGCCATCTCGCAAACTCTCGTCGCCCGCCTGGCTCTCTCGTCCGACTGCATTACCGACGTCCTGGAAGCGAAGAAGTCCCTGCTAAAGCGCTCGCAAATGCTGGAGTTCGTCGAAGCCAAAGACAACATGGCAAGCGTAGGAGGCTTGGAAAATCTGAAAGGCTGGCTTCGTCAACGCCAGGGTGCATGGGATCCCAAAGCCCATGAGTTTGGCCTCGAAGCCCCCAAAGGCGTCATCATCCTAGGCATTCAAGGCTGCGGCAAAAGCCTCTGCGCCCGCTCTATCGCCGGAGAATGGAAACTCCCGCTAGTAAAATTCGACACCGCCGCCGTCTACGACAAATTCATCGGCGAAACCGAAAAGCGCATCCAGAAAGTTTTCAAAGTAGCCGAAGGCCTGGCCCCCTGCGTCCTCTGGATCGACGAACTAGAAAAAGTGTTCGCTGGCAGTGGCCCTGATTCCGCCTCCGCCGACGCCGGAGTCTCCGCCCGCCTACTGGCCAGTTTCCTCTCCTGGATGCAAGACCGCAAAGCCCCAGTCTTCGTAGCCGCCACCTGCAACAACGTGACCGTCCTTCCGCCCGAACTAATCCGCAAAGGCCGCTTCGACGAACTCTTCTTCGTAGACCTGCCCAGCACAGCCGAACGCAAACAAATCTTCGCCATCCAACTAACCAAGAGAAAACGCAATCCGCAAGAC